>Ga0308411_10003302_pt1 | contig 10760 bp, 12 predicted proteins | sample HotsprottomLayer_2_FD_203530 | JGI IMG/M metagenome (GOLD analysis project Ga0308411, IMG submission 203530) | Hot spring phototrophic mat microbial communities from Octopus Spring, Yellowstone National Park, Wyoming, United States -... | ecosystem: Environmental > Aquatic > Thermal springs >... | reverse complement strand
TGAGTTCGTCTCCGGGGGGCTGTTCACCTACCCCGCGCTCATGGCCGCCGACATCCTGCTCTACGACGCCGACAGGGTCCCGGTCGGCGATGACCAGCGCCAGCACCTGGAGCTCGCCCGGGATCTCGCCATCCGGTTCAACAGCCGCTTCGGCGAGACCTTCGTCGTGCCCGAGGCGGCCGTGCCGCGGGTCGGTGCCCGGGTGATGGATCTGCAGCACCCGACCCGCAAGATGTCCAAGTCCGAGGAGTCGCCCCAGGGGACCATCCTGGTCCTCGAGGATCCCAGGAGCATCGAGCGCAAGATCACGCGTGCCGTCACTGACACTGAGACCGAGGTGCGCTACGACCCCGAGGCGAAGCCCGGGGTGTCGAACCTGCTGACCATCCTCGGTGCCGCCACCGGGGAGGACCCGGTGGTGCTCGCCGAGCGCTACGACCGCTACGGGCCCCTCAAAGCCGACACCGCCGAGGCCGTCATCGAGCTGCTCCGACCCATCCAGGCCCGCTACGCCGAGCTAGCCGACGACCCCACCGCCACGGCGGCGCTGCTGGCGCGGGGAGCGGAGAAGGCCCGGTCGATCGCCGCGCCCACGCTGGCCAGGGCCAAGGAGGCCATGGGCCTGCTCCCACCGACCTGACCAGCGTGGCCCGTGGTGGCACCGGATCAGTCGTCGTCGGCGGCTCGGAGAGCCAGACCGATCGCCATCGGCACGGTCCAGTCGTCGGGTGGGAGGTGGTGTTCACGGGCCCAGGCGACCGTGAGGGGGTCGCTGCCCGCCAGCGCGAGCATGTCGCCGCCCAGCCTCGGGTGCTGCAGGTACAGACCGACCCGGCGGGTGAAGCCCCGGGTGCGGGTCCAGTCACGGATGACCTCGGGATCGTGGCCCACCAACGCACCCGAGACCGTGGCCACGACCCGGCCGTAGACCCCGAGACGGGCGTCGAGCTTGCCCACATCGTGCAGCAGGGCGGCGGCGAGCACCGGCCGGTCGGCCTGCTCCCCCAGCAGGGCCCGGGTTCGTCGGGCCACTGCCACTGCGTGGCGCCGGTCGGCGGGCCGCAGGCGGTACCAGAGCCGGCGTTCCCCGGTGAGCAGCTGCGCCTCGGCCCACTCGGTGTCGGCACGGCCCGGACCGACCGGCACGAGCGAGCCCAGGAAGCGTCGCAGCAGGTGCACGGGGCGAGCCATCCCAGCCCCAGGACCGTCAACCGGCGCAGTCGATGCAGAGTCGCGCCGTCGGCATCGCTTCGAGCCGGGCCTCGCCGATCGGTCGGCCACAGATCTCGCAGACTCCGTAGGTTCCGTCGTCGAGCTTGGCGATCGCTGCCTCGACGTCATCGAGCTGGTCCCGGAGCTGGGCGGCGAGCGCCTGGTTCTCACCCTGCTCGGCGGCCACCTGGCCGGAGTCGGCGAAGTTGTCGTCGAACTCGAGCGAGGACTCGTCCCGGCTGAGCTCGCGCAGCCGCTCGGCGAGCCGGTCGCGTTCGTCCTCCAGCTCGGCGCGAACCGACGCCAGCGTGGCGTCGGTCACCTCGGCGTCCTCGGTCATGAACGCCAGGTTACAGGCGCAGCCGCGCCCGTGGGTGCGCCCGCTCGTACACGGACCGCAGCCGCTCGGTGGACACCTTCGTGTAGATCTGGGTGGTGGTGATGGTGGCGTGACCCAGCAGCTCCTGCACGGCGCGGACATCCGCGCCGTGGTCGAGCATGTGGGTTGCGCACGAGTGTCGCAGCACGTGCGGCGACAGCCGGTCCCCCAGCCCGGCGGCGAGGGCATGGCGTCGCACGACCCCCCACGCCCCCTGGCGGGTCAGCCGGCCCCCGCGCCGGTTCAGGAACACCGCGTCGGCGTCCCCGCGACGTGCCCAGCGCTCGGGTGCGAGCGCCGGCCGGCCCGGCTCGGCCAGCCAGTCCCCGAGCGCGGCCGCCGCCATCCGTCCCAGCGGCACGATCCGCTCCTTGGAACCCTTGCCGAACAGCCGCACCAACCTGGCCCGCAGGTCCACGTCACCCAGGTCGAGGCCGACCGCCTCGGAGATCCGGGCCCCGGTGCCGTAGAGCAGCTCGAGCAGTGCCCGGTCACGGCGCGCCGCCGGCCCGTCGCCCGCCGGCTGGGCGAGGAGCCGGCCCACCTCCTGCTCACCGAGGGCCCTGGGTAGGCCCTGTGGGACACGTGGTGGCTCCACCTCAGCCGCGGGGTCCCCGTTGACGAGACCCTCATCGGCGAGGAACCGGTGCAGGGACCGGACCGCCACGAGGGCCCTCGCCACCGACGCGGGAGCCCGTCCCTCTGCCCGCAGCACCGCCACGTAGGTCTGCAGGTCGCTCGCCGTGACGGCGTCGAGCGCCAGGCCTCGCTGGTCCAGCCATCCACAGTACGCCCGCAGATCACGCCGGTAGGCGGCCAGCGTGCTGGGTGCCCGGCCGCGCTCGGCCGCCAGCCACGTGAGGTACTCCTCGACCTCGAGCGGGGCGACGACCGCCCCGGGGGCGGTGGTGGCACGGTCAGCCGCCGACACGGCGCAGGGTCAGCAGCAGCCCGATGATCGTCTTGGCGTCGGTGAGCTCACCGCTCGCGATCATGTCCGGGACCCCGGTGAGGGGATGTCGTTCGACCGTGAGGTACTGCTCCTCGATGCCGTGCAGCGCACGGTCCGTCTCGACGAGGTCCCAGCCGAGGAAGACCGACGAGTGCTCGTCGCAGAACCCGGGCGAGTTGTGGAACTCGGCGAGCAGCTCGAGCCGCCCGGCACGCAGACCGACCTCCTCCGCCAGCTCGCGGTTGGCCGTGATCTCCGGTGGTTCGTCGGGGACGTCGCGCTTGCCGGCGGGGATCTCCAACAGCTCACGGTCGATGGCCGCACGGTACTGGCGCACGAGCACCACCTGTCCGTCCGGTAGCAGCGGGACCACCGACACCGCTCCGGGATGGTGGACCACCTCCCGTTCGAAGGTCTCACCGCCGGGTGCGCGGAAGCTGCCGATGGCCAGCGAGATCGTGTGGCCACGGTGGACGAGACGTTCACCTGCGATCTGGAACCCGGCGCTCACGAGCCGACCCCTCTCAGGACCCGACGGCCTCACCGTCGAGGTGCAGCAGGTGGGGGTTGCGGCCCTCGGCCCGGGCGAGGGCCGCGCCGATGAACTCCCGGAACAGCGGCGCGGGTCGGTCCGGGCGGCTCTTGAACTCCGGGTGGGCCTGGGTACCGATCCAGAACGGGTGGTCCTCGAGCTCGATGAACTCCACCAGCCGACCGTCCGGCGAGGCGCCCGAGCAGACGAACCCGCTGCCCTCGAACCGGGAGCGGTAGCGGGGGTTGAACTCGTAGCGGTGGCGGTGGCGCTCCGAGACCACCTCCCGGCCGTAGGCGGCGGCCACCCGGGAACCCGGTCGCAACTCGGCGATGTAGGCCCCGAGCCGCATGGTCCCCCCGAGATCGGTCACCCCCCGCTGGCTGTCCATGAGGTCGATCACCGGGTGGGGGGTCTGGGGGTCGAACTCGCTCGAGTTGGCGCCCTCGAGCCCGAGCACGTCGCGGGCGAACTCGATGGTCATGACCTGCATCCCGAGACACAGGCCGAGACAGGGGACGTCGTGCTCCCGGGCGTAGGCGGCGGCTGCGATCTTGCCCTCGACCCCCCGCTCGCCGAACCCGCCGGGGATCACGATCCCGTCGAGGTCGCGGAGCCGGCCGGCGGCGAGCATCCCCTCGACCTCCTCGGCCTGGACCCACTCGATCTCGACCTTGGCGCCGTGGTGGAAGCCCCCGTGCTTGAGCGCCTCCACGACCGACAGGTAGGCGTCCGGCAGCTTCACGTACTTGCCGATGATGCCGACCCGCACCGGGGTCTCGGCGGTCTCGATGCGGTCGATCAGGATCTCCCAGCGGGACAGGTCGACCTGACGGTCGCTGAAGCCGAACTGCCGGCAGACCACCTCGTCGAGCCCCTCCTCGTGCAGCACCAGCGGGATCTCGTAGAGGTTCCGGGCGTCCGCCGCGTTCACGACCGCGTCGACGGGCACGTCGCACAGGTTCGAGATCTTGCGCTTCAGCTCGGGGCTGATGGGCGCCTCGCTGCGGCACACGATGGCGTCGGGCTGGATGCCTCGGCTGCGCAGCTCGGTGACCGAGTGCTGCGTGGGCTTGGTCTTCTGCTCCCCCGACGGCCCGATGAACGGCACCAGGGTGACGTGGACGTAGCAGACGTTGTCCCGGCCCACGTCGAGGCGGAACTGCCGGATCGCCTCGAGGAACGGGAGGATCTCGATGTCGCCGACCGTGCCGCCGATCTCGGTGATGACGACGTCGACGTCGTCGGCGGCAAGCCGGGTGATGCGACGCTTGATCTCGTCGGTGATGTGGGGGATCACCTGCACCGTCTTGCCGAGGAAGTCCCCCCGCCGCTCGGCCGCGATCACCGCCGAGTAGATCGATCCGGTGGTGGCGTTGGAGTCCCGCGACAGGTTCTCGTCGATGAAGCGCTCGTAGTGCCCGAGGTCGAGGTCGGTCTCACCGCCGTCGTCGGTGACGAAGACCTCACCGTGCTCGAACGGGTTCATGGTGCCGGGGTCGACGTTGATGTACGGGTCGAGCTTCTGCATCGTCACCCGCAGGCCCCGGGACTTGAGCAGTCGCCCGAGCGAGGAGGCGGTGAGTCCCTTGCCGAGGGAGCTGGCCACACCTCCGGTCACGAAGATGTGCTTCGTCACGCTGCTCCCTCCTCGGCCGTCGAATCCACGACGGACGCCCACCATACTTCGGCCTCCCGCGAACGGGGTGCACCGCCGATCGGCGGGACGACCGGGACGACGATGGTGGCAACCGGCCGATCGTCGGCTACGGTGTGCACGTCGGCCTCCGGGCCGACGGTGGCTGGTCGAAGTGGTTCGCGTTGCGGGTTGCGTCGAGAGTCAGCCTGTCCGTACCGCAACATCCCGAAGGGAACCACCATCATGCCGACCGGCACCGTCAAGTTCTTCAACGCCGAGAAGGGCTACGGCTTCATCAGCCGTGAGCAGGGCGACGACGTGTTCGTCCACTTCTCCAACATCGCCGGCACGGGCTACCGCAGCCTCGAGGCCGGCCAGCAGGTCGAGTTCGAGGTCGGCCCCGGCCGCAAGGGTGACGAGGCCCTGAACGTCCGGCCGATCTAGGCCGTGGCTCGCCGACGAACCACCTTCGGCAAGCTCCAGCGAGACCGCGACAAGCAGGCCAAGGCCAAGGCCAAGCTCGAGCGCCGCGCCGCCCGGTCCGAGACGAGCGAGGACCCCCCGGAGGGGACGGTCGAACCCGTCGTGGACCAGGCGGCGGCGCTGGCGGCGCTGGCAGCCCTGCAGCAGTCCTACGGTGCCGGCGAGATCTCCTACGAGGAGTTCGAGTCGCGCCGCGACGAGCTGAGCCGGTCCCTCACGATCGACTAGCGCTCGTCGTCCCGGGCACGGTCACGATCACGACCCGACGTCGGGCGTCGGGTCGACCTGTGCGAGCAGGGCGCGGGCATGCTCCCGGGCGGCTTCGGAGTCGGGACTGCCCGACAGCATGCGTGCCAGCTCGACGACCCGTTCCTCACCGTCGACCGCCTCCGCGGTCGTGAAGGTCCGGCCCCGGCGCACCTGCTTGCCGATCACGTACTGGCGCCGGGCGAACACCGCCACCTGGGGGAGATGGGTCACGACGAGCACCTGGTGGCGGTCGCCGAGCGCGGCCAGGGCCCGGCCGACGGCGAGCGCGGCCGTCCCCCCGATCCCGGCGTCCACCTCGTCGAAGACGAGGGTCTCAGGCGCCTCGGTGAGCACGAGCCGAAGCGCCAGCATCGCCCGGGCGAGCTCACCACCCGACGCGATCCTGGCCAGCGGTGCAGGTGGGCTGTCGGGATTGGCGGCGAGCAGGAACGCCACGTCGTCACCAGGGTCCTCCCCCACGGTGATCTCGAGGCGCGCCCGTTCGAGGGCGAGGTCGCGGAGGTTTCGGGCCACGGCCCGGGCGAGCCGGGGCGCGGCGCGACGGCGGACGGCACCGACCTCGGCCTCGGCCCGGCGGAGCGCCGCACGGGCAGCGTCGCGGGCCTCCTCGAGCGCAGCCGCGGCCCGATCGCGGTCCTCGAGGGCGGCCAGCCGCCGGGCGGCGTCGTCGCGGAAGGCGATCACCTCGGCGAGGGTGTCGCCGTACTTGCGTCGCAGCTCGCGCAGCAGCTGACGGCGGGCCCGCAGCTCGGCCAACCGCTCCGGATCGTCCTCGATCGCCTCGCCGGCCACCCGGATCTCAGCGGCCAGGTCGGCGACCTCGGCGGCGAGTCCCCGCAGCCGCTCGGCCGCCTGTGTGAACGGTGCCCGACCGTCGAGCGCAGCCAGGGCCGCTCCGATCCCGTCGCCGGCGCCACCGGCGACCCCGTCACCGCTGAGCGCGGCCACCGCCGCGGCGGCCGCCTCACGGTGGGCCAGCGCGTCCGCGACCACGGCCTCCTCCCGCTCGAGGCGGTCGTCCTCGTCGGGGTCGTCGAGCCCGGCGCGGGTGAGCTCCTCGACCTGGAAGCGCAGCAGGTCCATCTCCCTCGCCCTGGCGCGCTCGTCACCGCCGAGGGCCGCCAGCTCGGCCTCCACCGCCGCGAGCTCGCGCCGGGCCCGTCGCAGCGGCTCGAGGTCCACGCCGCCGAAGTGGTCGAGAGCGGCACGCTGGACCCGGGTGGACAGCAGGGACTGGTGGGCGTGCTGGCCGTGCAGGTCGACGAGCCGACGCCCGTGGTCGGCCAGCTCCCCGACCGTGGCCAGCCGGCCGTTGACATAGGCACGGGACCGGCCCTCACGGGGCACGATCCGGCGAAGCACCAGCTCCTCGTCACCGATCTCGAAGCGGCCCTCCACGGTGGCGGCCTCCGCGCCCGCCCGCACCATCTGCGGGTCCGCCCGGCCCCCGACCAGCAGCTCGAGGGCCTCGACCACCAGCGTCTTGCCCGCCCCGGTCTCACCGGTGAGCGCCGTCAGACCACTGTCGAGCACCAGTGACAGCTCGGCGATGACACCCAGGTCCTCGACCACCAGCTCGCGCAGCACAGGTCCCTACCGGTCGGCCAGCTGGAACTTCGCCTTCAAGATGCCGTGGAAGTCGCGGGGACCGAAGATGACGAGCCGGGCGACGTGGGCCGAGGCGGTGCACTCGATGTGGTCACCGACCTCGAGCACGCCGAGCGTGCGCCCGTCGACCGCCAGGCTCGCAGAGCGGTGTCCGGACACGGTCAGCCGCAGGACGCTGTCGGGCTCGAGCACGAGGGTGCGGTCGAACAGCATGTGCGGCGACACCGGGGTGAGCAGCAGGGCACGGTGGGTGGGGGCCACGATCGGACCCCGGGCGGAGAGCGCGTAGGCGGTCGATCCCGTGGGGGTGGCCACGATGAGCCCGTCGGCGGCGTAGGGCGTGAAGAACCGTCCGTCGATCTCCACGTCGACACGCACGGTGTGCCCGGAGGCGGTCTTCTCCACCACCGCCTCGTTGAGGGCGAGCGCGCTGCGGGTGGTGATGCCGCCGGATGCGGAGCCGATCGACACCTGCAGCAGCATCCGTTCCTCGATGCCGTAGTCCCCGGCGAGGAACCGGGTCAGCGCCCCGCGCAGACCGCTGGGTTCGACCTCGGTGAGGTAGCCCAGCTGGCCCAGGTTCACGCCGATCACCGGGACGTCGGCGTCGGCGACGAGATCCACGGTTCGCAGCATCGACCCGTCGCCACCGAGACTGACCGCCAGGTCCAGCCCGTCCACGAGATCCGGGGGCGCGTGCCCGTGGTCGTCGAGGCCGGCCGTCGCTGCGTCCTCGTTGGTGAGGCGCACCTCGTGACCGTCGGCCTCGAGCCAGCGGGCGCACTCCCGGGCCAGCTCGGCCGCCTCCGGCCGGTGCTGGTGCACCACGAACGCGATGGTGGCCATCTCAGCGCCCGCCCGGGCAACCCGCTGCTTGCGCGACCACGCGGGCGACGTCCGCTGCCGTGACGGCGCAGTGGGCGGGCAGATCCGGACCCGGGGCCCGGGCGTGCAGCAGGAACTCCACGTTGCCCTCGGCTCCGCGGATCGGCGACACCATCAGTCCCATGATGATCGCTCCCCGGGCCTCAGCGGCGGCAATCGTGTCGGTCAGCACAGCCCGCCACACGTCCGGGTCGCGGATCACCCCCCGGCCCCGGTCGGCCTCGGCCCGTCCCGCCTCGAACTGTGGCTTCACCAGGATCACCAGATCCGCGCCGGGCGCGCACACGCGCAGCAGGGCATCGAGCACGAGCCGCACCGAGATGAACGACAGGTCGACCACCACCAGCGGGAACAGCCCGCCCACCAGCGCGGGATCGAGGTCCCGCACGTTCGTGCGTGACAGGTCGCGCACCCGGGGGTCGGCGCGGATCCGCTCGTGGAGCTGGGCCCTGCCAACGTCCACGGCCACCACTTCGGCGGCCCGCCGCTGGAGCACGCAGTCGGTGAACCCCCCGGTGGAGGCCCCGGCGTCGAGCACCCGGCGGCCGGCGACGACGATCCCGAACCGGTCGAGCGCAGCATCGAGCTTCTCACCACCGCGGCTCACGAACCGGGGTCCGGGACCAACCAATCTGAGCGACTCGCCCGGGTCGACCAGCCGGGACGGCTTGTCGGCGGGTGCGCCCCCGACCAGCACCCGGCCCGCCTCGATCTCCTCACGGGCCCGCTCCCGACTGGGGACGAGTCCCCGGCGGACCAGTTCGGTGTCGAGTCGTCGTCGGCTCAGCTCGATGCCTTCCTCGAGCCGGTCCCGCCGGCGCCAGCCCGCTTCCCGGCAGTGGCGCTCGCCGCCGCCCTGCCGGTGCCGCCCCTGCCGGTGCCGGCGCTCTTCGCGCCCGCCCTCCGCGCCCCCGTGGTCGTCCCGGTCGACTTCGTCGCGATCGACGTCTTCCCCGTCGCCTTCTTCGTGCCGGTCCGGCCTGCGGCCGGCGTCCTCGCGGCCGCTCCCGTGCGCCCGCTCGGGGGCGCCGCCACCGGGGCCACGCCGGCGGTTCGCTGCAGGTCCGCGATCTTGCGCTCCAGGCGTGCGATGTCGGCCTTGGTGGCGAGCCCGAGGGAGCGGAGTTGTGCCTGCACCCGCTCATCCACCGTCCGGGCCAGCCGCTCGCTGTGCTCCCGACTCCGGTCGACCAGCTCCCCGAGCGCGGCCTGCACCTGGGCGGCCTGCTCCTCGGTGGCGCGGCTGAGCTCACGCAGCACGCTCTGGAGGCGCTCCTGCACGGACCCGGCGAGCTCCCTCGTGGAGTCGATCGTCGTTCTGAGCGGGTTCTCGGCCACCGCCCGAGCGTAGGGGTACGCCCGTGGGTGGGCAACGACCGACGGCCCGGCACCCGTTGCGGACCGCCATCGGCCTGCCGGGGACCCCGGTCAGCGCTTGGGCGCCGGTGCGTGAGGTCCGAGCGAGCGATCCACGACCGCGGCCAGATCCTCACCCACGAGGTCGGGCGCCGGGTCCACCGGGAGGTCCGCAGGACCGGTGACGCCACTGAGCACGAGCGCGAACCGGAAGCCGAGCGCCCGGGCGAACGCACCGTCGGTCTCGGGCCGGTCCCCCACCACCGTCCCATGGCCCCCGACGCGGTCACGCACGAGCCGCACCGTGGCGTCGTGGGGCTTGCCGGCCACGGTGGCCGACCGTCCGGTGGCACGCTCGACCGCGGCCAGGATGGCTCCCCCGCCCGGCACCGGCCCTTCCGGTGTCGGGTAGGTGGCGTCATCGTTGGATGCCAGCAGCCTGGCGCCCCGGCGCACCGCCGTCGACGCCGCCGTCAGGGTCCGGTAGTCGAACGCCGGGTCGTAGCCCACCACCACAGCGTCGGCGTCCCCGCTGCGCACGACCGACGCGCCGCTGGCCTCTATCTCCTCCACGAGGCCGGGCCCGCCGACCACGAGCACGGTCTCACCCGCTGACACCAGCGTCGCCGCCGCCATCGCCGAGGTGACGACGTCGTCACCGGGCTCGATGCCCATCGCCGCCAGCCTGGCGGCCACATCCGCCCGCCGGCCGTAGGACATGTTGGTGACGAACACCACCGGCTCCCCGGCGGCGCGCAACCGGGCCACCGCCGCAGCCGAGCCGGGGATCGGCTGATCGGCGAGCCACACGACACCGTCGAGGTCGAGCACCCACCCCACCGCCGCATCCTGCCACCGGATGACCCCGGCCGGTCGCAGGGGCGTCCCGGCCGGTGCAGCCGCCGGGCCATCCCGTCCGCCCACGGGGGGTTCGCGGGACGCGACGCGTCTGCTAGGACTGGGGCCGTGCCCGCCTTCTCCCCCTTCGTCGGCCTGCGCTACGACCTCACGCGGGTCGACCCGGCGCTGGTCACGGCCCCGCCCTACGACGTGATCGACGCGGACGAACGGGCGTCGCTCCTCGCCGCCGACGAGCACAACGTGGTGCGCATCGACCTGCCCGTCGGCGAGGGTGAGGGCGACCCGTACGCCCGGGCGGCGTCGGTGCTCACCGCGTGGCGGGCATCGGGCCTGCTGCTCGCCGACCCGGCGCCGTCGTTCACCGTGTACCGGATGGACCACACCGACGAGGCCGGGCGGCCCCGTCGCACCACGGGGGTGCTCGGGGCGTTGACCCTGGCCCGCCCGGGCGAGGCACCGCCCGGGCAGACCCCCATCCTCCCCCATGAGCGAACCACGCCCAAGGCCCGCAGCGACCGCCTGGAGCTGCAGCGGGCGACGAGAGCCAACCTGTCACCGATCTGGGGGCTGTCACCCGCCCCGG
>Ga0308411_10003300_pt1 | contig 10763 bp, 7 predicted proteins | sample HotsprottomLayer_2_FD_203530 | JGI IMG/M metagenome (GOLD analysis project Ga0308411, IMG submission 203530) | Hot spring phototrophic mat microbial communities from Octopus Spring, Yellowstone National Park, Wyoming, United States -... | ecosystem: Environmental > Aquatic > Thermal springs >... | reverse complement strand
TGCGGACTACGTGGTGCTGTCGGGCAGCGGAAGCTGGTCGTACACCGGGCTGAGCCTGGTGGTGGATTCGAGCAACAACCTGGTGTTGACGTTCACGCCGGTGCCGGAGCCGGGGCTGGTGGTGGGGATCGGGGCGGCCGGCCTGGGGTTGGTCGGCCTCGTCCGGCGACGCCGCCACGGTGCCACGGCGCGGGCAACCCGGGTGAACTAGCCTGGTCTTGGTCTGAGTTCCAAACCCCGACCTACTTCAAGCCCCGATCTATGGATCTTTGATCCATTCCGGGGGGTGTGTAGCCCGGTGCGGCCGAAGCACCGGCCACCTCGTCGGTCCGCAAGTCTGGAGACAGCGCGGTCGCGAGATCCCCCTTCTCCACGCTCGTCCACCTCGGTACTCACCTCTTCCATTTCCGTGCTCACCGTGGCAGGGGCAGGGCGGGGCGCGGCGGGGCGGCGGTGTCAGTCACGTCAGTAACTGAATGAAATTGAAACGAAATGACTTGCCACACGACAGAGCATTCGACTAAACTCGAGTAGCTCGGACAGGAGGTAGTGGTCAACGTCGGGACCGACTTCCGGGCAGCCGTGTGACCGTTCGCCATTTCCTGCCCCCCCGAGAGGTGTGACCGATGTTCCGGTTCGTCCTGCGGAATCTGGTCCTCGTGCTGGTCCTGGGTCTGGCCCTCCCGGCCGTCGCCCAGCACCCCGGCGGCCGCGACCCCGACGTGGTGGCGACCGAGTTGGCGTCGAACGCCGTCTACCAGCAGTATCTGAAGAAACGAGAACGACTCGATGAGAAGTCGGCGGCGGAGCACGCGGCCCTGGCGGCCTGGTGCCGGGACCGCAAGCTGCCCCTGGAGTCCAAGTCGCACTACCTCGTCGCCGCCACCCTCGAGCCTGAGAACGCCGCCTACCAGCGTGGGGCCGGTCGGACGCGACGCGGCAACGTCTGGGCCACCGAGGAAGAGTACCTCGCCATGAGGCGGGACCTGGAGCAGGCGCGGTTGACCGGCAATAAGTGGCAGCTCCAACTCCGGCAGGTCTCGAAGGACACCCGCGACGGCAAGTTGGTGCCCCTGGCCCGCCTCCTGGAGAGGTTCAAGGAGCCGCTCGCCATACCCGTGCTGGAGTGGTTCGGCGCGGCCCACGGGGAGGAGGCGCAGCAACTCGTCGTCCATGCCATCGCCCGGCTGTACCATCAGGCGGCGACCGACTCGCTCATCCGGCACGCCCTGTTTTCCGATTTCGAGAGCGTCCGCGACTACGCCGCCTCACAGCTCGCCTGTCGTAATCCGGTTTACTATGTGCCCCGGCTCGTGGAGTATCTCAACGACGGCACGGTCGATGCCCGCCTGGTGATGATGCCGTTCGGGGGCACCAACGGTCGGCACGCCGTCGCCTGGGCGGTGACGATCGGGGGGCGCACGGAGGTCGAGAAATTCGATGTGCAAGGTGACCTGCATCAGGCGGCGATGCTGTTGCAGCGGGAGCGGGAAGGGTCCAGTTGGGCGAACGTCCAAGCCCGCCTCCGGCACCAGCGGGCGCTGCAGGCACTCCGCACGGCCACCGGTCAGGACCTCGCCGACGACCCGGTCCAGTGGCGCGAGTGGCTGGCCAATCTGACCGACAGTTACCTACCCGAGTCGGCCAAGTACCCGCCGCCCCGGACCATCGTGTCGTTGAAGGGCCAGATCACCATCCCGCCGCCGCCCCCGCCGATCCCGACCGGTCGGGACTGCTTCGCCAAGGGGACTTTGGTCTGGGCGCGGCGGGGCCTGGTGCCGATCGAGGAGGTCCGCTCCGGTGACCTCGTCTACAGCCGGGACATGGACAACGGTCGGGTCAGCTTACAGCCGGTCGTCCGCACGACCGTCCGCCCGTCGCCCCGGATGCTCTCGATCACGGTGGCCGGCGAAGCCGTCGAGGCGACCCCGGGTCACCCCTTCCGGGTGCGCGATCGGGCCTGGGTGATGGCCCGCGACCTGAGGGTCGGCGCCGAGGTGAAGACCTTCAGCGGCTTCCACAAGGTCGAGCGGATCGAGACCCGGCCGGCCACGACGGCGTACTGCCTGGAGCTGGCCGACAACAACACCTTCTTCGTGACCCACAAGAAGATCCTGGTCCACGACAACGTGCCGGTCTACGACCTGGAGATCGACCCCGCCACGGTTGACGAGAAGTGATCGCGACGGACCCGAGAACGCCCCCTGTCTGCCGTCCGGGGGGCGTGTGGTCGGCCCGGGGACGAGCGGCGGGGTCAGCTCGGCTCTCCGATCCCGATCGGGCCGACTGCGGACCGGTCAGGGGCCGGGCGTGCCTCCCGCATGGCCTGGAAGGTCGCCGCGTGACGCCGCGCGGCCCCGTCTGCCGGCGCGCGGCGTGTGACATGGCAGGGTGTGACGTCGTCTGGCCTAGGGCTTTGGTTCCACCGGCCGCGGCTCGGGGGCAACACCCTCCCGGACCGTCAACCCCAACAGGTCGTCGATCTCCTTCCATGCCGCCTGACGGGCCGCCTCGTACTTCTGGCCGTGGTCCTCGACCCCCGTGTCCCAGAACGCTTGGAGCGATTTCCCCTGGGTCTGCAGTAACCCGACGATCTTACGCATCCGGGCCAGGGCGGCGGCATCGTCCTTGCTCAGCCCCTTGAGTCCCGCGATCTTTTCCAACTGCTTGTCCACTTGCTCCAGGGGGGTGACGACCGACCCCAGCAGGTAGGCCAGTTCCCCCGCCTCGTACAACCCTTCGGCCCGGATGTCGGCCAGCATCCCGATGTTGAGGTACGTCTGGTACAACTGGAGGCCGGACAATAAGCCCACCGTCTCCGTCAGAACGGCGGCGGCCTCGGAGGTCAGCGGCAACACCGTATCAGGGGGTGCCGACGTACCCCGGTCGGTCGGGCCACTGTCGTTCGGGACGGGCGGCTGGGCGATCGTCCGGGTCCGAACAGTCGCGGCGAGCAGGGCGCCGGCCGACACGGCTGCCATGAGAAGCACCAAGCGGGTCCGTGGAGAGTTCATGGGGTACTCCCGTGAGTGGTGAAACGCGGGTATGCCCGGTGAAGTCCGGGGTGTCGTGCCGCGGTGTGGGTCGATTCAGCCCTTCCCCTTGCCCTTACCTTTACCGCCGCCGCCGACCCCGCCCAAGCCACCGACCCCGGCTGCGCCGCCGCCTTTGCCGACAGCTCCTGCACCCGCGCCGCCGGCTCCCAGCCCGCCTTTGCCGACTGCTCCTGCACCACCGCCTTTGCCGACAGCTCCTGCACCCGCGCCGCCGGCTCCCAGCCCGCCTTTGCCGACAGCTCCCGCGCCGCCGCCTTTGCCGACCCCGGCGACCCCGCCCAGGCCTCCGACCCCGGCCGCACCACCACCGCCTTTACCGACCCCGGCCGCACCACCACCGCCTTTACCGACCCCGGCCGCGCCGCCGGCTTTGCCGCCGGCTCCCGCGCCACCGCCCAAGCCACCGATCCCCCCGGCCCCTTTAGCGAAGCCGCCCATGCCCTTGCCGCCTTTGCCCATGGCCCCGGCCCCTCTGCCGACGCCGCCCCCGGCAGCTTTCAGTTGGTGGATGAGAGCGGCGAGTTGTGGGCCGCGGATGCCTGCGTGTGCCCACTGGGAAACTTGACCACCGATGCCCCGGTTCCCGCCGGCAGCGATGAGGCCGCCGCCGGCCATCACACCGGCGGCGATCCCACCCCCCACCGGGGCCTTCATGCCGCCGACCGGGGCGACCGGACCGGCCGGACCGGCCGGACCGACCGGGCCGACGGGGCCGACCGGAACGCCTCCGCCACCGGGTCTGACACCCCCGGCGATACCACCACCGGCCGGGACTTTGCCTCCTACCGGTGCTTTGGCCGCTCCACCGGCGGGGAGTCCCGCTGCGGGAGCCTTGGCCATTCCGCCGGCCGGGACTTTGCCTGCGGCCGGTGCTTTCGCCCCACCACCGCCCCCGGCCGGTGCGTCACGCCCCCCGGCCACGATCCGACCTCCGCCCAGGCGAAGACCGGCGGCGATCCCCCCCGCGGGCTTCGCCCCTGCCCCTCCGCCCTGGGCCAACGCCTTGGGGTTCGAGGGCAGGAGCAGGGTCGCCGTGACTAATGCCACTCCATACGGCAGACGTGACCAAAGCGGTTTCATGATCTTCTCCGAACACGGGCGAAGGAGGTGGGTGGGAAGGACCGGTGGTGTGCCGGTCGAACGGCGACCGACACGGTTGATTAGAGTACAGCGCTCCAGATAGCACAGTGAACCAAGCAGCACCGCGTTCCGGACAGCGATCCGGTCGAGTGTCGCCCGGCCAGTGTCGCCCGGCCAGTGCGGCGAGGAAGGTGCGGCGCGGCGACGGGTCAGCAAGCGGTCGGCTGGCGGTGGAGGTCGTCGGTCGTCAGTCCTGTTGGGTGTCAGCCTTGGCCCCCTTCTTCTTTTTCGGTGTCGGGGGCGGTGGGGCCGGTTCCGGTTGTTTGATCGTCGGGGCGGGCGGGGTTTTCGGTGTCGTGGCTCGGGCCGCCTGGAGTTCGTGAATCTTGGCGGCGAGCTTCACCCCGGTGATGCCCGAGCGTGCCCACTGGGATACGTACTTGCCGATCCCGGCTTGCGGGGGTGCCGGCGACGCGGGGGCGGCCGGGGGCGGGTCGGCCGGGGTCGGGCCGGCCGGCGGAAGCTTCATCTTCTTGCCGGGGGGCGCGGGCGTCGGATCGGTCCCGGGCTTCTTGGGCGTGTTCAACGCGGGGGGAGCGGTCGGCGTCGGCGTTTCGCCTTTCCGCCAACCTTTGCCCGGGGGCGGACCGACCCGCAAGTCCGGCTGGGCCTCCTTCCGGTCCGGCCGGGCCTTGTCGTCGGCCCCGGCACTTCCCGTCAGTGCCAGCAGTACCGCTACGGTTACCGGGTAAGTGACCTGTCGCATCTCCGTCTCCTGAAGGGGGGACTCGGGGTAACTCTGGTTGGAACGGTGGTCTGAGTGTTACTCACTGTTTCCAACCGTGGCTTGGCTGTGGCCGGGCGGTGATCTCACGGTGGGCCGTCCGCATCCCGTCAAGACCTTGCCCGGGTCCGTGGTCTGGTCACGGCTTCTTCTGCCAACCGGGGGGTAGTCCGGTTCCCTTAACCGGGTGGGTGCTGTCGCCCTTTTTCCAGGGCGGCCCGGTCCCGGCCGGCTTGCCGACCCCTTGGCCGGTGACCTTGGCCCGGCCGACCTCGGACACCTTGACCGCCCGCTCCAACCCGGCCCGGGCGGGCGGCGGGGCCTTGGCCAGGTTCCTTTGCAGGACTTCCGTCGCCCGGGCCGCTCGTTCCCGTATCTCGGTCACCGTCTTGTGGAGTTGGCCCGTGTTGTCCGAGGCCGTCACCCGGTCCAGGTTGGCCACGACGCCGAGGTCGAGGACACCGTTGATCGCCTCACTGATCCGGGCGGCGTCGTCTTCACGACCGGCGACCGCGAGGACAATGACTAGCTGGGCGAGGGAGACCGCCAGTTGCGCCGACTCGTCCGCGTGGGTCAGCGGGTCGGCGGCATCGGCAACCCGGATCGCCTGGGCCACCAGACTTTCCAGCGGTGTGGCCGGTGACGGCCAGTCCGGGGGAGGGGGCAGCCCCTGGCCCTGCCGCCAGGCGCGTGCGGTCTCCCGGCAGGTCACGACCAGCGGCCGGAGCAAGTCGGCCACGACGGGCAGCAGGTTGTCGGCGGTGTGGGCCACCTCGTCAGCCGAGCGATCGAGCGCCTCGGCCAGGCGGTCGCGGGCGGAGGTCCGGGCCGGCTCGGCCAGCCGCGCGAGTTGCCGGGCGATGCCGAGCTTGAGGATCCGTTCGTGCAACCCGATCAGCCGGGGTAGCGGCTCCGGGTCGCCTGCCGAGGCCCGCCGGAGCGTCTCACCCCGCAACTCTCCCGCCAGTTCCTCGAAGGCATGCAGTTGGGCGATCGGGGTCGGGTTGGTGGCGACACTCACGGCCGACAGGGCGGCTCGGACCGCCAGCCCGGAGGTGGCACCCGGCACGGGCACGTCCGCACCCCCCGGTTTCGACGACCCAGCTTCCGGCGCTTCCGGCGACGGGCCTGGCAGTGCCGATAGCGACTCGTGCGCGGGGGCCAAGACGACGGACGGGGGCGAAGTGAGCCGTCCCGTGACCCCGGCCAGGACGATGAGTAGCACGGCGGCTACGGCGATCAACCAGCGAGGCAAAGACCGGTCGCCGCGATCCGCGCGGGGGAGGGCTTCTCGGGGTCGTTCGACCAGATCGATCGGGTGGTGGCTTTGGGGCGTCTCGGCCAGACGGGCGTCGAGACGGGCGCGGCCGGCCGGATTCGCTGCCGGGGCCAGTCGTCCGACGGTCTGATCCAGACGCTCCAGTCGGTTGAGCAGGTCGGCGCAGCGGCGACAGCGGGAAACGTGCCGGCGAAGCGGCGTCGGCAAGTCGCTGAGCGAGCGAGCGGCGAGTAACCAGTTCTCGGCCCTGTCGCAGTTCATCGGCTGTCCGGCTCCCAGAACGGCTGGACGGCGCAGGCCAGGCGGCGGCGAGCCTCGCAGACCCGCCAGCGGGCCACCTCCTCCGTGATGTTCAGCACCCGGGCGATCTCGGGGTACGACATCCTGTCGTGCGTCCAGAGCAGGTAGACCTCGCGGTAGATCAGCGGCAAGGTCGCGATCGCCGTCCGCAGGGCCGCCGCCCCTTCCGCTTCCTGGGCCTGCTCCGGCGGGCCGGGTCGTGCGTCCGGGGTCTCGCTCAGGCCGTGCCGCCTCACCGACCGCTGTGAGCGGCTGAAGGCCAGGAACTCGTTACGGGCGATGCGAAAGAGCCACGCCACGAAGGCGGCCTCGTCGGCGAGCGTCGGCAATCCCACCCACGCCTTCAGGAACACTTCTTGGGCCAGGTCCTCGGCCTCGTCGTGCCAGCCGGTCAACCCGGCGAGCCAGGCACGCACCGGGTTCCAGTACCGGTCGACTAACGCGGCGAACGCGACCCGGTCGCCCGCACGCGCCCGGCGAACGAACTCCCGTTCGTGGTCTTCCACAACTTCCGCCCGCCTCGTCCGGTCACATGATTGATGCGCTGTGTGCCGTCGTGTGAGGAAAAAAGTGTGGCGGCAAAGTATGGTTCTTACAGGAATCTGTGGGTCTGAGGGATTTGCCGGACTGGGGCAGACTGCACGAGTTAGTCGAAAATCATTAGGATAAAGTTCTGTAAATTCCGCTTATCGCGATCATCCCGACCCCTGCAAAGTGAGGTTTTATTCGCTTCAATGACTGAACTCCTCCCGCCCGACGCGCTAATCTCTGCCCTGTCGGAATGCGAGGCAGAGCCAGTACACATCCCGGCTCGGATTCAGACCTTTGGGGCACTGTTCGTCGTCGGGGGCGATCTGACCATCCGCAACTGCGGCGGACTGGTCGAAGAGTTGTGTGGGGGGCCGGCGGCGGAGGTCGTCGGCAGCAACCTGGGTGCCTATTTGCCGGCCCATCTGACCGACGCCACCCGTGTGGGGTTGGGCTGGGCGGAGCGGCAGCCGGGTCGTCACTTCCCCGTCGGCCAGTGGATCAAGCCGGGAAACCTCGAGCAGCGTTCGATCCTGGTCCACCACCACGACGGTCGCCACTTCGTGGAGGTCGTCCGCTGGAACGACGACGACGGGTCGCGGGAGATCTGGCTCCAGCAGCCGCGGCCCGACGAATTGATCACGAATTTGGATAGGCAACCTCGCCGACGCCATGTCGTTCGAGGCGTACCTGACCCAACTCGCCGGCGACCTGCAACGCCTCAGCAACTACGACCGCGTCCTCATTTACCGGTTCGACGAAATGGGGCACGGCGAGGTGGTCGCTGAAGGGAAGGCACCGCACCTTACCGGTAGCTACTTGCACCACCGCTTCCCGGCCTCGGACATTCCCCGCTGGTCACGGGAGTTGTACCTGCGGAACCCGTACCGGGTCGTAGCCGATGTCCTGGCCGAGCCGGACCCCCTTACGCCCGCCTGCGATCCGGAAACCGGTGACCCGATCGACCTGTCTTATGCCGTGCTGAGGGCCGTGCCTGTCGTACACCGGCAGTACCTGATCAACATCGGTGTCCGGGCGAGCTTCGTGGTGCCGGTCGTCGAACACGGTCGGCTCTGGGGACTGATCGCCTGCCACCACTCGCGACCCCGGCTACCCGGCCAGACGCTGCGCCGGCTCGGCGGGATCGCCGCCGACCTGATCTCGACCCGGATCGGTTACTTGCAGACCCAGGACCGGTTCCAGTTCCAGGAGCGGACCGGGGCCGTCCTGAGACGACTCGAGGAGAGCATCACCGACGCGACGAACTTCTGGCCCCGGCTGGTGGAACCGGACGTGGGCCTGGCCGAGTTGCTACAGGCCACCGGTCTGGCCGTGGTCGGTCCCGAGGGCCGATTCACTTCCGGCCGCGTGCCCCCCGAGGCCCGGCTCGGGGAGTTGGTCAGTTGGTTGACGGAACACGGGCAACCGGTCGTTGTCACCCCGACACTGGGTCAACTCAACCCCGCGTTTGCCGATCTGGCCGGGGTCGCTGCCGGCCTGCTGGCGCTGTCCATCGGTGACGGGCCGGACACCCACTGGTTCCTGGCCTTCCGCCCCGAAGCGACACCGCACCCGAGCGACGGCCGGGCCGCGAACTCACAAACGGCGACCCCGCCCGAACCGGCGCGACTCGCGCCCCTGACGCCGGAGCGGTCCTTCGCGCTATGGAGGGAGTTGGTCCGCGGCGTGGCCCCGTCGTGGCCGCCGGCACTGGTCGAGATCGCTCACAGTCAGCTCCGCCCCGCCCTGTTGCGCCTGGCCCTCGCCGCCTCCCGGGCGCGGGCGCGGCTGGTCGAAGAGCGCCTCCGCCTCATCGAAATGGCCGTCGAAAACCTCGGCGAAGCGGTCATGATCACCGACGCCGAGATCGACCCACCCGGACCCCGCATCATCTACGTCAACCCGGCCACCGAGGTCATCACCGGTTATCGGCGCGAGGAAATGATCGGCCGGAACCCCCGCTTCCTGCAAGGGCCGCAAACCGACCGCAACACGCTCGACCGCATCCGCCGGCACCTCCGCCGCGGCGAGCCGATCAATGCCGAGTTGATCAACTACCGCAAGGACGGCACGTCGTACTGGGTCGAGGTCCACATTTTCCCGGTCCGAGATGCGACGGGCCGTGTAACCCATTTCGCGGCTATCGAGCGGGACGTGACCGAACGCAAGCAACTGCAGACGGCCCTGGCGGAGAGCAACCGCCTGTACCGCATGCTGACCGAGTCGATGCGGGACGTCATCGCTTACCTCGGCGCGGATGGCCGCTTACTCTACGTCACCCCCTCGGTGACGAACCTGCTGGGTTGGACGCCGGAAGAAATGACGAGTTCCGACTCCGTCACCTTCGCCCACCCGGACGACCAGGCACGATTACGCCAGGGCCTGACGGCCAACCTGGCGGGCGAAACCGGCGTGATCGAGTGGCGGTGCCGTCGCAAGGACGGCTCTTATGTCTGGCTGGAGTCGACGTGCTCACCGCTGCGGGAAGCCGGCGGCGCGATCATCGGAGCCATCTGTTGCACACGCGACATCGAGGAGCGCAAGCACTTCGAGACGGAGCGGGCCCAGTCCCGCAAGCTGGAGGCGATCGGCCAGTTGGCCGGCGGAATTGCCCACGACTTCAACAACCTGCTGACGGTGATCAACGGCACCGCCGAACTCTTGCTCGCGGAGCTGGACCCCGACTCCCCGCAGGGCCAGCTCCTGCAACAGATCGTCGAGGCGGGCCGTCGCGGGGCCCTACTGACCAGCGGACTACTGACCCTCACCCGCAGACACGTCCGCCAGCCGGTCGCCCTCGACGTCAACGAGCAGGTCCGGCGGTTCGGCCTACTGCTCAGCCGCCTCGTCGGCGAGGACATCGCCGTCACCCTCGACCTGGACCCGCAGACCGGTGCGGTCGAGATCGACCCGCGAGAGATCGATCAGTTGTTGCTCAACCTGGCGGTGAATGCTCGCGACGCCATGCCCAAAGGGGGGCAATTGGTCATCCGCACCGGCACGCGGACCTTCGTACCGGGCGACCGCTTGCCCCACCCGGATGCTCAGCCGCGGGCTTACACTTTCATCAGCGTCAGGGACACCGGCAGCGGCATACCCGAGGACCTCATAGATCGCGTCTTCGAGCCGTTCTTCACCACCAAACCCGAGGGGAAAGGCACCGGGCTGGGGCTGGCCACCGTGTACGGCATCGTCCGTCAAAGCGGAGGGTTCATCACCGTCGAGAGCCGACCGGGCCAGGGAACCACGTTCACGCTGTTCCTGCCGCGGGTCGAATCGGCCGCGTCACCGACTCGTCGGGACCGGTCGGAATCGGGTACGCGGCCGGGGGACAACCCCACAGCCGCCCGGGAAACCATCCTGGTGGTGGAAGACGAACCCAGCGTGCGCCGATTCATGCAGTTCGTCTTGCAAAAAGCCGGCTACGAGGTTCGGGTGGTCGAGAACGGCCGCGAGGCGATCCGCCTCAGCGAGACCGGCACGCCTTGCCCGGGATTGATCATCACCGACGTGGTCCTGTCCGACCTGAGCGGCCCGGACTTGGTGACCGAGCTGACGCGACGTTGGCCCCACCCACTGGTCTTGTTCACCTCCGGCTACACCGCCGAGCGGTTGCCCCCACTCGAATCGCTGCCCTACCGGGCGCGTTTTCTGAGCAAGCCGTTCGACAAGACGACCCTTCTCGGGGCCGTCCGCCAGGCACTCGACCGGGGGGAGGTGAATCCCCCCAAGTAAC
>Ga0308411_10003297_pt1 | contig 10765 bp, 11 predicted proteins | sample HotsprottomLayer_2_FD_203530 | JGI IMG/M metagenome (GOLD analysis project Ga0308411, IMG submission 203530) | Hot spring phototrophic mat microbial communities from Octopus Spring, Yellowstone National Park, Wyoming, United States -... | ecosystem: Environmental > Aquatic > Thermal springs >... | reverse complement strand
TATCTTTGTTATCGTTCCAGTCAGGCTTACAAGCTAAACTAAATAATAGTCTGTTTTCATTTTTGTTTTTGTTAATAAACAAAACAATAACGTTCTTGAAGCCCGCAATTAATTGGTGTTTATCCTCATCGTGTATAAATGCATGCTTTTTGCTATAATGTACATATAGCTCATGCGAAAAGGAACTACTTATTGGTTTTTTATAGACAGGCATTGTCTTTACCTTAGGTAAATTCTGATTTAGATAAATAATCACGAGTAAATATCCTAAGGATTAATTTTTATCTTATCATGATACTACAGGCATACAGGTATACAAGTAGGTTTTTGTAAACCTTTACTTCTTAAGGTTAGAACGGCTCAAAGTCGAACTTATAGAGCATGTTCTAGTGGATGGCCGTAGTCATCATGCGACAAAGCAGGAAGCTCAACTACAAAAGGTTGAACAGTCCGTCTACTTTATTTTATAGACCTCAAAGGCAGAAACTTTCTTAATAGCCAGAAGGCGCTTTTGTATTGTTTCTATAGCTATTTCTGAGTTATCTATGCCAATCCATCTTCTACCTAAAGTCTCGGCTGCTACCAGGGAAGTCCCTGACCCCGCAAAGCAGTCTAAAACAATATCGTCGGGATTTGAAGAAGCTTGAATTATAACCTTCAACATCTCTATATTCTTCTCTGTCGGATAAATAGGATAAGGCGGGTCTTTGAATTCCCAAACGTCTTGCCTTTTTTTACCTTTCTGGATCATCTCATCAGCGTAAATCATTTTTCTAGGATTCCCTTTTGAAGACCATTCAATCAGTCCTTCTCTATCCAGTTTGTCTAACTCTTCTGGAGGATATCTCCAATGCCGACCTTTGGGAGGCTTTATACCTCTCCATTCCAAACCAGTGGCGCCACTCTTTGTTTCACCAGGCGCATGAAGGGGAGTAGTCGTGTACCGTCGTCCTGATTTATCTACCTTCGGGAAAAGCCGTCTGATTTCTTCTTCAGAAAACGCTTCGCGTGATTCATTCCAAATATAGTTCTTGGTTTTAGAATAGAACAAGATCATATCGTGAATGTTCCCATATCCAGGTCTAGAAAAATTTTTCGGGTTACACTTTATTCTAACAATGTGATTGATAAAGCTATCTTCACCAAAAATCTTATCCATCAGAATCTTGACATAATGCCCAATTTTTACATCTACATGAACATATATTGATCCATCCTCAGCCAATATTTCTCTAAGAAGTATGAGTCTATCGTGTAGAAATCTTAGGTAATCTGTCCCTAAAAGTTTATCCCTATAGGCCACTTGATCCTCGTAGCTGCTGCTTACTGTTGCGGTTCGCTCCGTTCCAATCCTAAACTCCTGATTTGTAGAGTACGGCGGGTCAATGTAGATAAGCCTAACCCGACCACTTATAGTAGGGTCTTGAAGGAGTAACTTAAGTGCAAGCAAGTTATCACCTAATATTAGTCTATTCGTCCATCCATCAAGTCGGTTTTCCCCAAAAGTAGCCGCGCATTCAACAAGTGAACTTTTGCTATCTCGCATGACGGAAAGAATACGTCGAATAATAATACGGCGAAGCAGCGGTCTGCACACTGTCTTACAGTTCTCCTTTCCGTTTCATTGCATGATGGCTTCTTAGGTATTTCCTGAGTATCATTATTTTCGACAACTTAGTATTTTTACATAGCATGAGACGTGCATCGGCGTTAAAAGCATACAAGTATCGCATTTATCCTACTGATGCGCAGATGGTGTTCTTTGCCAAGACCTTCGGATGCTGTCGTTTTGTCTGGAACAAAATACTGGATGAGAAACTGCAGGCTTACAAGAAAAAAGAACGTATCCCACGAATCACACCCGCTAAGTACAAAGATGAATTCCCGTTTCTCAAAGAAGTAGACAGCTTTGCTCTTTGCAATGTACAACTGCAACTTGAGAAGGCATTCAAATACCACTTCAGAAACTGCAAGCAATTCAAACTCCCAAAGTTCAAAAAGAAAAGAGACAAACAATCGTACACTACAAACAATGTGCACAACTCCATAAGGGTAGATTTTGAGAAAGGATTACTGTATTTACCAAAACTGAGAGCAGGAGTAAAGATTGGGCTACACCGAACATTTGATAGTAAGATCAAATCTGTTACTGTAAGTAGAACGAATGACGGCAAGTACTACGCTTCTATTTTGGTAGAAACTGAGAATCGAAAAAACAAAGTTGTAGAGCCTAAAAGCAAAGCTTGTGGGGTAGATTTGGGACTAGAACACTTTGTTACTGTTACCAATGACTTCGGAAGTTACAAAGTTGGACACCCAAAGTACCTTCTGAAAGCTGAGGAAAGATTGAGAAGACTGCAAAGGTCTCTCTCACGAAAACAAAAAGAGTCAAAAAATAGAGAGAAGGCTAGACTTAGACTTACCAGGCAGCACGCGTACATCACGAACGCTCGTAATGACTTTTTGCATAAGTTGTCCAAAGCCATCATTGACGAAAATCAAGTCGTGGTGGTGGAAGACATCAACGTGAAAGGCCTGTTGAAGACAAGACTCGCCAAGTCAATTTCTGACAGCGGGTGGACAAAGTTTCTCACCTACCTGAAGTACAAAGCTGAATAGTACGGGAGGACTTTCATTCAGGTAGACCGCTTTTTCCCATCCTCAAAGCTTTGCCACCGCTGCGGACACAAAAACGACGACTTGGCACTACATGACAGGACGTGGTGCTGCCCAGCTTGCGGCGAAATACACGACAGAGACGTAAACGCCTCTATCAACCTTTACTTCGTAGGGCTAGGACGGCCCGAAGTTACGCCTGTGGAGCGTGCTCTGGTTACAAACCGTAGCCATCACGCGTCGAAGCAGGAAGCTCAACTTCCTACGGTTGAGCAGTCCGCTTATTAATAGTTCAGAACATATAAAAGAGCAGGAAAATCAGTTTGATAATGTAATACAATGTCATCTTTGATAGCTGCATTAAGACTTGGTTAATTAAGCACAGTTTTGTTAGTTTCTACATTATTTTACATAGGCGAGAACCGAACCTCTAGGGTTAGGACGACCCGAAGTGAAGTCTGTGGAGCAGGCTCTGGTGGATGACCGTAGTCCTCATGGGCTACCTAAAAAGCCATCCTGCGACAAAGCAGGAGGCTCAACTGTGAAAGGTTAAGCAGTCCGCCGTATCACTTAGTTACCATTTATCAACCATAGACAATTCAGATAAAATGAAGCTACTCCAAATTTCATAATCTTTGGCTGTTTCTTTGCTAATAATATTTTGCAATGCAATTAATCTATCGTACCCAACAACATGTCTTCGCTTTATTTTTTGTAGTTCTAAATATTCCTTTGTAATGAATTCTAATATAATACTCTGTCTATTATGTCTGAGATTAACTATTTGGTTATTGCTGCTATAAGAGATTTCCGATTCTCTTAAAGATGACAATATTATGCTGTAAAGTCTTATTTTTTCCAATTTAAGCCTTTTAAGGTGTGTGCTACTGTATATTTCGTCTTGTTTTATATAGCTTAATAAATCAAAATTAACCCCCCTCTTAGTTATTTTACACTCAAACAATCCAGTATATTCTACATTATTTACACTATAATTTCTTATAAAGTAAAATGAATTCTTATTCTTGTCTAGATAATGACCGATTATATTACCTATTTTTACGGATTTTTCCGGATAATGACTTAAAATAAGAAGGTCCATCATGGTATTAAGTTCAAAAACTTGTATATTTTCGCTTTGAATTTCTACACAATCATTTTTTTGTCTTAAAGCCTTATCTATACCTTCTCTGTCTATATGGAATAAACGGTACATTGTAACTGATATGCACACAAAGACCCTAATTGTCTCTAAGTAATAGAAGTTATAATCCGGCATAATATCTTCGTCATTAATCTGATCAGTATCAGAAAACCACATTGCAATTGAATCATTTTTGGTATTTATTATTACTAAATATCTATCACGAAAAATAAACCAGTAATATTTATATTGATATAATGCAGACAACACAGATGTGTCGTAAAACTGATTTTTCTTTTGATTTATTGCTGAGATACCGATACCATTTGTATTATGCCATATAACATAACAATCATTACTATATAATACATCTGAAATTTTATTATTATGTATTTCCGAGGTAAAAGGGAATTTTTCTAACATTAATTCATTTTCATATAAACGATTTTCTAATTCTAAATCTTCGTCAGTATTTATTTTCAACATTGCTTCACTAAAATCTAAACACACTTTTATATGGCGGTAATCTAAATCTAATTTTATTTTCAAAATTACATCACTTAAATGGCATGTGTCAATAGATGAAAAATTCCATGATAGATCAAAATATATAATAGCTTCTTCTATATATTGGGCTTTGTTTTTGTATATTGCATATTTATATTTTATGGTGTTTGTATAAAATTCTTTTATATGCCTGCTCGATATACTTCTTCTTAGTCGATATAAATAATGGAAAAGATATTCTTCGTCTTCATCATCATCTGCTCGTACTACTTGTCTTAACAGTTCTCCTTCTATGTCTTTTATGAACCACGATGTATACCGATTTTCATCATCTGATAAATAAACTAAATTAACTTGTATTTGCTTACTATCGACCCTAATAATCGGTACTATCGAGTTACCTATTGGATGAATAAAATCAAAATAAACTTCATCTTCGAGTCTTTTGATGTATATTTCTTTATCATTTTTTATGTCTATTACGGCGATGTGCCTACCCTTACCATTATATTCCAGATTTTTAGAAATAAAGTATTGTCTCTCTTGTTCCGTTACGACCACTATGCTTTCAGGATCTTTGTTAATGTACTTTGTGTTTATTAAGTCAATCATTTTATACTTCCCGCTGACAATGTCTATTGCAAATACAGGTCTACTATTGCTATTATAGTACCTGATCAAACTATTCGTAATGTAAAAATATGTTCTCTTTTTATCCTTTTCTACGTAATATATCCCTCCGAATATATTGTTATAATGTCCAAACTTAAGTTTATCTGAATTAAAGAATCCTTCAACATATGGGAATTTGATATATGGTGCCGCTTTAATACTTATGGTTCTGAAGTTAGGTAGTTTGAAAAACACTAAAAATATACTAAGTGTCATTTTTTAATACCACTATATGCAATAAAAATACGGACTACTGAACATTTGATAGTTGAGCTTCCTGCTACTGTATTTCTATCGTACAGTTCACGGCATGCAGGGTATTGCTATGTTTTCTCGTGTAATGACTTATAAAAATTTTATATTATCAGATGTGGATAACCGTAGCCCCTACGGGACACCTAAAAGCCATCCTGCGACGAAGCAGGAAGCTCAACTGCAAAAGGTTGAGCAGTCCGCTGGCCTTGCGCTGCTGTAGGTTACGTACTATGAACGCCGCGCATAAGGCTGCCAGCGACTCCAATCTACAATATCAAATAAAGAAGATTTTGACTACTAAAGAATTACAAAATGCAGTCAATCTTTTGATGAACTGGCTACATTCAGGGGAACTACGTATATCTTATTACCATTTTATACTTATTTGCGACATATTACAAAGCATCGGCATCAAAATTAACAATGATGAAATCGGATTTCAGTATGCGGCAGCTTATCTACTACTATCAAAGGCAGAAGATATTATGAATATCAGTATTGGACGTTCTTCATATGAAACCAATCAAAAGATTAGTGAAATCATATATGCAGCTGTTCATGATTCGTTAGTGAGTTTAGATATGTTGAATAGCTATCTGTTCACAAGCTCATAATCTGACAGGGAATTTACAAATATAACCTGTATTATATTACAAATTAAAAACCATGTCTATTATAAGCAGAACACCTTTGTTCCTCTGATTTCTTACACAATGTAGCGGAGCAAAATTGCGTATTGCTCAACTATGAAAGCTGATCATTACTAGAGCAGCCTGCTTAAAATCCAAAAGGTTGAGCAGTCCGCGATATTTTGTATATTTGTAGTGCATAATGCAAACTCAAGTACCGTTCACGATTAGTGCCATAAAGTCTTTGGATATTACGCGGTTAGGTACTTTTCAAGAATGCTTGCGAGCACCTGTACACCAATGGTTCAAGTATCCTGCGGGTTTCAGCTATCGGCTGGTAGAAATGCTTATCAACGAATTTCGTCTGACACAATCGCATTGGATTTTAGACCCTTTCGTGGGTAGTGGTACGGTGAATGTTATAGCCAAACAGAAGGGTGTGAACTCAGTAGGGATAGAAGCTCATCCTTTTATACATTGGGTTGCTCGCGTAAAGTGCTTTTGGGAATTTGATATGAAACGATTGAATCGTAAACTAGCTGAATTGCTGGCGTATGTAAGTTGTCCATCATCTGCTGAGCTTCATCAACAGGACTTGACTGAATTCCCAAAATTATTGCACAAATGTTTTTCCGAGCAAAACCTACAAAAACTCAAATTCATTAGGGAGACTATCAAACATTTTGACCTATTGCCTGAAGAAAGAGACTTTTTCTTGATAGCGCTTGTAGATACTCTTCGGACGGCGACAAAGGCTGGAGCAGGTTGGCCCTATATCGCTCCATCCAAGTACCATGAGAAACAGGAGCGCGACGCTATTGTAGTATTCAGTAAGACTGCTAATATGTTCTATCAGGACTTAGTGGCGATTCACAATAAGTGGCGACCTTTACAAGTTGCTTGCGATTTGCTTCTACACGATGCCCGTCAACCATATCCTTTGAATGAAGCCAGTGTCGATTTGGTCATCACGTCTCCGCCCTATCTCAATAACTACGACTATGCTGACCGTACTCGTCTGGAACTTTATTTCTTATGCTGGGCAAAAACGTGGCAGGACATTACAAGACAAATACGCGAAAAGCTTATTACATCTTCTACAACACAAGTACGAAGAGCCGAATTTAATGAAGAGCCGTTGAATGATGAATTAAAAAATATTGCTCCTATTGTTCACAAAGAACTGCAACAAAAAATCGCACAATTGTCCCACATTCGCCATAGCAAGAGCGGGAAGAAAAGTTACGACCTGATGGTGGCAGATTATTTCAACGACATGCTACAAGTACTGAAACAGGTTTATCGCGCGCTAAAACCTAACACCCTATTCGTCTTGGTTTTAGGAGATAGCGCTCCTTACGGAGTGCATATCCCAACGGATATCTATTTGGGCGAGATGGCAGTAAGTTTAGGATTCCAAAGCTATACCATTCAGACGCTTCGAAGAAGAGGTGAAAAGTGGCACAGCAACCCGCAACGACATCACGTAGCTTTGAAGGAGGTTTTACTAATACTACGTAAGTAAGTTTTACTGACGCTATGTTTTACTCAACCTTTTTAAATTAATCTCCCATATAAAGAACTTGTAAACTTTTTGTCCCACCTGAGTACAAATCTCTACTTTTTAAAAATACGCAGCCAAAACATCGGGACAACTTTCTCAACTATTTTCAAATCGCACATGACTGGTCTAGAATCCTGATTAAGAACGTTTATTATGTTTATAGACTTTCTATTAAACCCCAAATCATAATAGTACCTACTACTAACATATAATCCACCTAAAACTATATCATCATAAATTGTTGACATATTATCAATATTGTTATCAAAAATAGTTAGCAATCTTTCGGCAAAATAAGAATGTTTTATCTTGGCATATGCATATAAACGTTTTATATTATATTGGTAAGAACTATCATACTTATAAAAAAAGGGGCGATCATCAACCCCGAATAGCCACATTAATCTAAAATAATGCGCGCCTTTTAGTATGTCGCTTATACTACATCCAAACAGCGTAAAATAATACTTTTTATAAGAAGAGCAATATGACCAAAATAATATATAAAACTTGTTATTGTATAAATCTACTTTAGCCATAACATCTGAAGGATTAGGATTGCAGCTATCTCCTAAATATTTTCCCAAATTCAAAGTAACTAAATCTCTTAGCAACACATCCAATCTAATCACCCTTACTTCTTGCATTTTTTCTTCAAAAACTATTGCATTATTATGATTACTATCTAATATGTTTGAAGTTAAATTGACCATTCTATGCATTAAAAGAATCTTAATAGTTCTATCTTCTAGTAGTATGTGATACCGATTTTTAATTGAAAATTTGTCTATTTTTACTTTGTTGAATACTATAAAATACTTTGGGTTTACTTCTATTATAGACATATCTTCATGCCTATTTATTCTAAAGCGGGAATAACGAGAATTAATGTTTATACTGACATCTTGAGGCTCAGTTTTGTAATATAACTCAACGTGATCCGAGACTCTTGTACCTTTTAGTAATGTATATTCGTCAGATGTAATTATGACGGAATACAAATGGGAAGCGGATAAATCAAGTTTAGTATCTATTGAATACCTACGTACTATACTTATGTCTTCAGAAACTTTCAAAACAACTTCAAGCTCCCGATTCTGATAGCTAGCAGCAAGAGAAATATCCCCACCAAATCGCTTGTCTATATACAGTCTAATATCAATGTAATATTTCTGATAAAAAACTGTACCTGGTCACACAAACTATACAAAACTGTACATATTTAGCACAGTCGTCCCCTGACCAGGTAAGGAGGGACTAGCCCTTTTTGTTTCGCCACTCCTACCCAATCCCTTGAAATCAAAGGTCGTTTCAAGGGAGAGAAGTCTCTGAGACTCTCGAGGCAGGAGAGAGCGAGGGCTACGGAGAGAACTTGCCAGCTTTTTTGTCTTACATGGGTAAGGCCCCGCACCCGTTCCATCTTGCGGTTGACGGTTTGTTGGGCAGCTGACTCGCTCTCCCCGCTGTCTGACAAAGACCCAAGCAAAAGTTTCAATTTCCCTTTGAGTCTTTTCAAATCACTTCTTAGCTTATTCCTCTTGTACTCGTTTTTCTCCGTTTCTATTTCCTTCCTAAGTTTAGCAATCCTGTCCTCAACCCTTGCCACTGAGTAAGACAAAAACTCCTTATCTTCCAAAAGCTTTCGGTAATTCTTAGGTAATCTTTCTTTGAATCCAAGCCCGCGTCTTGCTATCACATAAGCACCCGCCGTGTCTTTGTCTATGTTATATAACGGTGCGTATTTCAATTTGCCAATGATTGACGTGTAGGCTGGATTGACTTTGATGACCTGAATGCCATTTCGCCTCGCCACAATCTCAATCTTTTGAAGTAATCCTTTGTACACCCACTTTTGTAGTTTCTGCCTCAATTTGGGCAGTCCATCGCCTCTCTTACCCTTTGGGAGCTTCTCCAAATTTTCTACGACAAGAGCTTTCTTTTCTCTTTTAGCAATTTCAACTACCTGATGCGCAACTTGCCAGCTTAAGTACTCTCTTTTGTCCGAACTACCCTCTAGTAGCTTGTCTAAGCTGATTTTTTCGTATTTTTTTAGATTCCCGTCCTTTGTCGTATGAACTAACGCCAGATGAAAAGGGTAAGCATTGATGTCAATCCCTATGACGCCGTTGTCCTTTGTAATGGTCACTTCTGGGAGCTTTTCTTCTCTACTGAACTGTGCGTAGATTTTTCCGTCTCTTAGTTTCAGTCGTACCGTGTATGGAAACCACTCGCCTGTCTTTTCAGCGTGCTCTATGTCGCTGATGAAACCTACCCACTTGTCGGTTTTTCTTTTTGCTGACCGAATCACCCTCGCCCACACGTACTCGCCGTTACCTAGATTAATCCGCAGATGCCATTGATTGTTCAGATTGACAAGCCTAAGGTTTAGATTGCCCTCTCTTGATTTGTCCCCTCTTGAACACAAAATGCATATCTTCTTTCTTCCCATTTTTGTCTTAGCTTCTCTCTACTCTTGCCTGTTAAGTGTTTTTTCTTCAGCTTCTCAAACAGTTCCCTTGAGCCAAAAACAAGCTTTTTAGGATTTTGCTCTTTTTTTATGCAAGACTCCAGAGTTTGCTGTGCTAGGAGAATCGCGTCATCCGAATATCGGGTGTTTATTCCATACTTTCGGGATAGTAGTTTTTTCAGCTCTTTCCTTTCCGCTCCCACCATCAGTCTTTTGTAGGCAAACCTGACCATCGATGAAAACTTACGCATTGTGTCTAATACCCGCTTTTTATCGTCGTCTTTGTCAAATGCCAATAAACACTCTACTGTTACGAAGTTGCTGTTACTTTTCTTTTCTGTCGGCATTTTTAGAACCTCTTTGTTCATAGATTCTGCCTACACTTATTGACTACAACTATCTCCATCTTAAGACTATCGAAAATCCTTTACACTCTTTTACACTTAGAAGCTTCATAGCTAAGTTATGTTATAAATATACAAATTTGTGCAGAAATTGGCAACTGTTGCTAGACTCTCCCGACTTATCAGAGAAACTATAAGGGTAGTCCGTAACTATAATGTCGTATTAATTAGACTTGTAATCGTATAATGAAATAAGGTTATACTTCATTATGCCCTTGTCACGAGCGTAGTAATTAATGACGTCGTTTTTTACATAGAACATAGAAAAGCCACCATCAATGCGTCGCATGTAGGTAGCAGGTAATGGATAGATTCTTAAAGAATTATCTGTTTCAACTTTGCCACTACTTTTTTTATGTAAAAATGAATGCTTTATACTCTTAGCTATCATGGGTTGCGGTATTGGCATTCTGTATTCTTTCAATTTCACCTATAAATATACCCAAAAATTACGGTTACAACACTTGCACATTTTTAGTATCAATGTTTCTTATACGCAATATACAC
>Ga0308411_10003296_pt1 | contig 10770 bp, 11 predicted proteins | sample HotsprottomLayer_2_FD_203530 | JGI IMG/M metagenome (GOLD analysis project Ga0308411, IMG submission 203530) | Hot spring phototrophic mat microbial communities from Octopus Spring, Yellowstone National Park, Wyoming, United States -... | ecosystem: Environmental > Aquatic > Thermal springs >... | reverse complement strand
AACTTGCTGTTGCTCCATCGAACGATCGGTCCCACGAAATCTGGAATCCCGGATCGGTGACTGGGAGGGGTTCGCGAAGTGTTGCCTCGCTAGGCCGAAGGACCTGGCCGTTGAAACAAGCGGCCGAGTCTTGGTTGTTCCGGTCGCCATTCCTTTCTCGATTCACCCTCATGTCCTCCATTGTGTCTGGTTGTGTTGATCGAACCGGACCAATGATCAGTTAATAGTGTTTGTGTTTCCTTATCAGTGTCTGGTTGATATAATTGGAGGACGTTTGCATGCGCACGAAAATCGTTGCTCTATGTGTGTTGACCGCTCTCGCCGTGGGCGGTGTAAGTTGGGCCTCATCAAGCGGCACGACGAAATCCTGCTGTTTCCCAGGATCGCCATGCTGTGATCCACCCCAAGCCTGCTGCACGGGCGGTGATTGCTGTTTCCCAGGATCGCCGTGCTGTGATCCACCCCAAGCCTGCTGCACGGGCGGTGACTGCTGCCAAGCCCAGAAAAGCTGCTGCGCCAACGGAGCTTGCTGTGCCCAAGGCGCAGGTTGCTCGTCGGGCAAGTGCTGCAAGTAATTTGGTTTAGTGCATCGTAGTGATGTGCACGCTCCCGGTCGTTCCGGCGGCCGGGAGCCATTTGTTTAACCTACGCTTTCAGCGCAATACCACGAAACAAGTAACCGTGCGTCCGCGGAACTCTTTGTAGATAAAACGACTCGACCTGCACGTCAGCGAATGTTTGTTGCCGGATGAGCATGGCGATGTCCCGATCGAGATGGCAGCCATCCGCCAACCACATTTGGACACGATTCAATCGCCGCTGCCAACGCTGCACGATCGCGTCCGGGCTGAGACCATGTTCGAGAAAGAGAAATCGCCCTTTGAAAGATAGCACCCGATATCCCTCGGCAACGGCCCTTGCCGCATCGGGAATGCTGCAGAGCGTAAAGGTACTGACGACGGTGTCGAATGTGCCATCGGCAAACGGCAGGTTCTGTCCGTCCAGTGGGCAAGCATCGACCGGAATGGACATTTGTCGGAGCCGCCGGCGAGCGAGCCGGTGCATGCCAGGATTTGGGTCAATGACGGTGAGCCGGACGACGGTGTTCGGGTAATGGATGAGATTCAAGCCCGTGCCGAATCCGATCTCCAGAACCCGACCGACGGCGGACTTAAGGAGAAATTGCCGCTGGACTGAAACCTCCGCCGATTGCAAAGCCCAATCGCACAAATAGGGAAAGACCCACCGAGAATACCAGGACATCACGCTTTGGTTCTCCGTTGGAACTGAGGTGACGGCCGAGGAAGAGTCCCGACACAGGATCAACGGACACGCCACCGAATTTTACGGAGAATCTTCTGTTCGTAAGCGTAGTCGCGGCCTTTCGGAATCCAGACGTTTGAGATGACCGCGGGGTCGACCAGGTCCAAGCGACGATCCACATTGGCATCGCTACGGAAAGCCGCGCCCCCACCGCGTTCACGAGTCGGCTGGGGCAAGTCCTCCAACTCCTTGAGGACTGTCACATTGATGAGGTAGCCGCGCTCGACGGGCTGCAGCACGACGAGACATCGGTGCCGATAGGTTTGCAGGGAGGCGAGAAGCCGTTCATGAAGATCCGGACTCCCCTCTTTGAAAAATTGTTCCAATCCTGGGGCCAACCGCGGGTGCGTTTCGATTCGGCCATCGTATCGACTGGCAAAAGCGATGGCAAAATCGTCGTCAATGACATCGAGAATTCGCTCGAACAAAAAGGCGTAGGCCTCGGGACCCGGAGAATCGGTCACCAGTACCATCTCGTTACGGGTGTCCGGTGACTGAGCGCGCACGACACTGGGTGGCGGCGTCATCGTCTGACAACCTGCACTCAGAAGCAGCGACGCGAAGGCCACTGAGGCTCGAAGAGGCATCGGCGCCTCCATCCGACAAAAAGCTCGGGTCGGGAGGATGCGGCCATAACCCGTCGGACAGTTGGCGTCAAGACAGGATTGTCGCCCCCCAGCTCAGTCGGCACTTGAACACAAAAGCTTTGTAAACGTTGTTTCGTCATAAAATGCAACGAGTCCGATTACCGTGGTAATCCTCACCCACGACCACGGCCTCAGCGGACTTTCGTGCGCACACTTTCAGGCCACTCGAGTTCAATCCCTGCTTGCACGAGTTGTTTTTGCAATTGCTGGAGTAACACTGGGGAGTTGCGTACCTTTCGGGGCGGTTCTTGGTGACGCTGACAAAAGGCGATCAGATGTCCCACACTCTCGCCGATATTCCATTCCACGGGGTGGAGACGATAGCAGCCGTTCGTGATGTGTGTCGTGCCGATATTCTTGCACGCGGGAAGCAAGTTTTCCAACCGGCGCGGGATCAGTGCACCCAAGGGGATCTGAAAAGGTAAAGAACTGACGTCAATATAATTATTGCCCCCCGTCGATGGATGCAAGTCGATCCGATAGCTGCCGATCCCAACCGAGTCGGGAAACTGTGCTGCAGTGAGTTCCCCGAGTTTCTGACCGGTCAGTTTGGTACGGGCCTCAACACCCACGAGTTGTTCCGTAACGGTCAACTCACTTAAGATTCGGCGCGACTCACGGATGTAAGGATATTCCGCGAGACCATCCTCCGTGCCGAACAAGTCGCCGCGTAAGCGCAGTCCGGGCCAGCCGGTTTTGCCGTCCTTGCGCGGGGCTTCAGTCTGCAGCCAATAAAGCAGGCTCAAGCTCAGTTGCTTCGCCCGCATCACATGATGATGCGCCTCCTCGGACGTCACGCCCACGAGGTTGCCGAGCCAATAATCGTTTTGTGGCCAATTGATCAAGCTGATGTCACCGCGATACGTTCCCGGTGCGAAGTTGGATTTGTCGATAATCCGACGATAGAAGAAGAGATTAAGTGTTCCCGGATCGGCCATGCCCTCCGGATGAAAATCGACCTGCCGCGGTTTGTGGGGATCGTGCGGATGGCTCATCGTCCAACTTAAGAGTTTGCCAGGCCACGGCGGTGTCATCTGTGGCACGTAACGGGACCAAAAATCGTATTCTTTTGGCTTCGGAATCACATGATGCTCGCCCGGAACGTAGTCCACCGCGAAGCAAATCGTAAACGCTTGCTGATTGTTGGGGTCGGCTTGAGCAGGGGCATGGGGTTCCTGGGTGTCCTTCTGCGCCTCGGCCCCGACGACCCATTCGGTGTGGGTCAACTCAAGCAGATCCCCCAATTCCGTTGCATCCACAAAGTAGGGTGCAACCAAAGTAACTTTTTTCGATAGGAATCGATGCCGAAGCTGGACTGACTGGACACGATCGTTGGAGACTTCGGCACCGACCGGTGAATAGGGATTCAACAATCGAACCCGTTGATTGCTCAAATAGGGCGCAAGCATCTCCAGCAGGACGGCCAACGCGACCCGTGGTTCATGACAGAGTTGGGAAACGTTTCCATTACCTGGGTTCAATGCGTCATTTTGAACGGCAGCTTGGGTGAGAGGGTAGTTGTTCTTGTAATATTGGCGGACTCGATGACGAAATTGCCGATAGAGCTTGGTGCCACCGAATTTCTCGATCCACGGATGCTCGTCAGGTGGCACACCTTGTGCCGTGAGTTGCCCACCGATCCAAAAGTTCTCGTCGGTGACGATGACCTGCAAACCTGCTCGGGCGGCGGAGAGCGCGGCCGCCACGCCCCCCACACCTCCCCCAATGATCACCACATCCGCCACCAACTCTTGTCCATCCCTAGGCTGCACCTGACCTTTCAGCAGGGTCGGTGCAAGAGGGAATATGCCAGCGATAGCCAGAAAGGTCCGCCGATCCATTTCGATGATCTCTTAGCTTCCTTCAACAAGTCAAACGAAGCGCATACGATCCATTGAAACACTACGACCGTGATCGTACCCGCATTCAGGGTGTATCGCTATGTAACACGCCTTCACTCCTTTCGGGAAGTGAGCATAGGCAGCACAATTGGGAAACCGTAAGTCACAGATGGTCCAAGGAATCGGACTGCGCCCGTTCTGACGTAAAGTAGGAACAGGGCGGCTATAATGGTGGCATGGCACCACGAGAAAGTCGCCGACTGAAGTTGAAATTATGGCATGAGCAGTTTGCCTCACCCCCTGCCCCGATGTCCGCGGAAGAGATGCGGCAGCGCGGCTGGGATTGGGTGGATGTCGTGTTCGTCACGGGCGACGCGTATGTAGATCATCCCAGTTTTGCCATGGCTGTCTTACACCGGGTCTTAGAGGCAGCCGGTTTTCGCGTCGCCATATTGAGCCAACCCCATTGGCATTCCGCGGAACCCTGGCGCCAGTTCGGAAAACCTCGGCTTTTTTTCGCGGTCAGCGCCGGCAATATGGATTCGCTCATCAATCACTACACCGCGAACAAGAAAGTGCGCAACGACGACGCCTATTCACCGGGCGGTCGGATTGGATTGCGGCCCGATCGAGCGACGATCGTGTATTGCCAACGAGCCAGGGAAGCCTTTCCAGGAGTACCCGTGATTGCTGGAGGCGTCGAAGCGTCGTTGCGGCGCTTAGCTCACTACGACTACTGGAGCGACACCGTCCGGCGATCCATTTTGCTCGACAGCAAAGCCGATCTGGTGGTTTTTGGCATGGGGGAAAAACCGATCGTCGAAATTGCCCGTCGTCTCGCGGCCGGGCAGTCGGTCCGTGATCTGCGCCAACTTCGCAGCGTGGCCTACGCGCTCGGCGCGAAGGAAACCTCGGATGCTATGGAGCGTTGGCGACGGACTCCCACCAATGGCTGCCAACCGATTTTCCTTCCCAGTTATGAGGAAGTGAAAACGGACAAATGGGCCTTTGCCGAGGCCACCCGGCTGATTCATTTGCACACCAATCCGTACAACGCGGCGACATTGATCCAGCTTCACGATCATCAGGCCGTTGTCTGCAATCCGCCCGAATTGCCGTTGTCTCAAGAAGAGATGGATCGCATCTACGACTTGCCCTACACGCGTCGGCCACATCCAAGTTACCGCGAACCGATCCCCGCTTACGAGATGATCAAAGATTCCGTCACGATCATGCGGGGATGCTTTGGTGGTTGCACATTTTGTTCGATCACGGCCCATCAGGGGCGCATCATTCAATCCCGCTCTCAGGAGTCAATCCTGCGGGAAGTGCGGAAACTCGCGAACGATCCTGACTTCAAAGGGATTGTCAGCGACGTTGGCGGCCCGACGGCCAATATGTATCAGATGCGTTGCACTCGGCCGGAAGTGGAAGCGAAGTGTCGCCGGTTGTCCTGCGTGCACCCCACCATTTGCCGATTGCTAGGTACCGACCATGGCCCATTGATCGAACTATTACGCCGCGCACGCCAGGAACCCGGCATCCGCAAGATTCTTGTTTCCAGTGGCATCCGCATGGACCTCGCCCAATTGTCACCCGAATATGTCAGCGAGTTGGCAGCTCATCATGTGGGTGGACGTTTGAAAGTCGCGCCCGAACATACTGACCCGAGTGTGTTAGGTCTGATGAAAAAGCCAGCTATCGACAACTTCGATGATTTCGCGACGATGTTTCGCCAAGCCACAGAAAAGGCACGCAAGCCCAAGCAGTTTCTCGTTCCGTATTTCATCGCGAGCCATCCCGGATCGGACTTGAAGGCGATGATCGACCTGGCGCTCTACTTAAAACGGAATGGGTACCGTCCCGACCAGGTGCAAGATTTCATTCCGGCGCCGTTCGATGTCGCCACCTGCATGTACTACACGGGCATCGACCCGTTCACCAAAAAGTCGGTGACCGTGGCGCGAAACCTGCGGGACCGCAAACTCCAGCGTGCACTGATGCAATTCTTCAAACCGGAAAACTGGTTTGAAGTGCGGGAAGCCTTGCTACGTGCAGGCCGTGCGGACTTGATCGGTGAGGGATGTGATTGCTTAATTCCCGCGAAACCGCCGAAAGAAGCCATCGAAGCGAGACGACGTCGTGCCCAGCTTTCGTTGCAAGGCGATCATTATCATGCAGTGCCTGGACCCAACCAATCGAACGGGCAACGTCCCCGCGAGCACCCTTCACGAGGCTATCGTCCGGGGCGAAGAACCGCCCGGCGCCAGAGCCGAAGAACGGAGTGACAACCAAAACGACTCAAAGGGTCTTAAACGAGACGCCAACTCAGGTCGCGGCTCATCCACGCCGCGCGTGCCCCGTTCCCAAGGCGTGATATCTAAGGAAAAAGCAAGAGCAAAGAATACGAGGCGAGCTATCGACCGCGGTAGACAATGCGCCCACGGCTCAAGTCATACGGCGAGATTTCGACCTTCACACGGTCTCCCGGAATAATGCGGATAAAATTCTTCCGCATGCGACCGGCTACATGAGCGATCACTTCATGTCCATTATCTAATTGCACACGGAACTGCGTGTTAGCCAATGCTTCTGTCACTCGGCCTTCCGCTTCAATGACTTCCTCTTTCGGCATACGTTCCAAGACCCCCTAACAAAATAGAACCCACACAATCGCCTGCGAGCGACGCCTGTGAGACATTGTAGGCACCTCTGAATGATCCCACCAGACGGTTAACTTGCTCCTAAGAATCCTAAGAAGCGCAATATCTCCCAAGGGAACAACAAAACAAGCCCGCCGTGCGAGCGAGAGGCGGTCACCACCCCTTACTCTCACGATGGGCTTGGACAACAATTTCCCATTTTAGTCGACGACGGCGAGAATATCGTCTTCGGTCATAATCAGATATTCCTCAGCACCGATCTTCACCTCAGTGCCCGCGTAGGAAGTGAAGAGAACGCGGTCACCTTCCTTGACTTGGAAGGGCGCTCGTTTCCCGTTCTCAAGCAATTTGCCATCGCCTAAGCTGACAACACGTCCTTGCTTGGGTTTCTCTTTAGCGGTATCGGGCAGGACGATCCCTCCCGCGGTGGTACTCTCCGCTTCGAGACGTTTGACAACGATTTTGTCATTCAAAGGCACAACATTCATCGACGATTCCCCAAAACCTCTAGAACCCACAAGACGATACACTGCCCCCTCTCCGAGGCAATGGTCTCGCTCGAAAAACCATCGATCAGGCTGCGGTTTCCGGCGTTGGCGAGCCGCGGTCTAATGGATGCGGTCGCCACGGAATCGGCCCAACGCTCGGCTGAGCGTGTGCAGCACGACATCCCGGCTCACGGGTTTGGGAATCACGCTGTAGGCTTGCAATTGAAACGCTTGGCGAATCAACCCAGCATTGGAATCCGCTGTGATCAAAATGACCGGCAAATCCACATTAAACTGCCGCAACATTTGCAGCGCTTCCAGACCGGTCAGGTTCGGCATGTGCATGTCGAACAACGCGGCATGAATCACTTCCTGCCGGACGATTTCCAAAGCTTCCATACCATCGGAGGCCAACAGCGTGCGGTAACCGAGCGGGGCAACGATTTCACGGAGCGTGTCCCGCGCGACGAGATCATCGTCGGCCAACAGGATCGAATAGCATTGCTCGTAACCATGTCCCGCCATGACTACCTCTCCGCGACCCCGTGGTCCGCGGCGGGTGAGCACAACGCTCACCGGTTATTCGCACCACTGTAGCAAATCGGATACCGTTTGCCGTCGACCCGCGTCATACAACCCTAATCAATTGTACCACAGATAGTTGGAATCCGTACAGATCGGCTCGAAAGCCTAAGAAACGAACCACGGGTTTACCAGCTGTCTTGCCCAACCTGCCAGTCTGACAGCCGATCAGCGCTTTCCTGTCGCTCCCCACAACATGGTAGGATTAAAATCCTCATCATCTAAATTGATAAGCAACTGGAGGCGGTCAAAATGATAATACTCAACCTCCTGTCCATTCGGATCGAACGTCTGCATGACGGTCGGGACACCTAAAACATCGTCAAAATAGTACTTACGAATGCCGCCCCGAGGTAAATATGGTTCCAAGCCCTCGGGGATGATCTGTTCGACCGCTTCGATCGGCTTGGGAAATTCCGGTCGATTCACCATTCCCAAGTAGCGAACTGAACCAGCGTTAGGCTGATGCCGGCTGATGGCTATGAGAAGACCGCTAAATCGGCGGGCCACAGCCCCTAGGCCCAATTCCGTCACCGAATAGTGCGATTTGGAGCGAACCAGGGGACTATCGGGATCAAAGGTGAGTCGGCGTCCGGGTCCAAATAAATCACCTCGGCCCGTTCGAAAATGAATTTTGTTTTCATATTGCCCCTCCACGTAAATAATCTCCCTGCCAAGAGATTCCTCGCCGAGCCATTTCAAATGAATGCTTAACGGAGCCCGTCGATATTTCAGCAAGATGATCTCATCGGGATTTCGTCCGTTAACAAGTTCGCGGCGACGAATACGAACCACGTAGTTCTCCAACCGTCGTTCGGCCTCAAGGGCCGTCAGAGTGAGTCGTTTCAACGGAATGTCGGTTTCTTCTCCCATCGCCAGTCGGACCTTGGCGGCGGGAACGGGTGGTGGCGGCGGTGCGATCGACAGTGGTGCTTCGTCCACCCCTTCAGGGAATAACTTTGGTTCGTGAGTCGCTCGGGCTTTTCGCGGACCGCGGACCCCCAAGCAACCGACCGAACTAACCACAACGATACACAACATCCAGCGGACCCAATTCATGTCGGTCTCCGGCGCGGCTCGGCCATCGAAGAGAACGTCTGGCGTGCGAGAGGGTATAACCTCGTGGGGTATTCCTGAAAAGCCGGTTTGCTACTAGGCTTGGAGGAACTTCGGCACGGAATAACGCAGAAAGTACCAAGCCCCTCGTGCCGCCAAGAAACTCCGTTCGGACTTACGGGTATCGCCTCGAAGTCGGCGGACCAAACCTTGCACCGTGGCGGCGACAACTTGCCACGGCGTATCCAACAGAACGACCGTTTTGTACACCCGCAACGCCCAGGGCGAGCTGCCGCGTTTTCGCAAATACCGAAGGTAGCCCAAAGCGACATTTTCGGTTGAAAACCCGACATTTAAGCGTGAACTCACCCGTCCGTAATGCATGATCTCGACAGAACTTACGAAATGAATCGGATGACGCCGACCGATGCGCGCCGAAAGTTCTAAGTCCTCCCCACCGAAAGCGAAATTCTCGTCCCAATGGCCGCCTTCGAGGAACACTTGCCGTGGCATCAACACTGCGGCCCCCATGAGCAGATCCACAGGCCCCGTGTAGTTGGGTTGATATGTCTCTCGCCGGTAGCTCCGGTAAGCTCGAGCAAATAGACCTGTCCAGCGAAGAATAAGAGTTCGGTGAAGCAAGGCCATCGTCGTGGGATGTGAACGATACGAGATTTGAAACTTACCGTCGCTGCCACGCAATCGCGGCCCAAACATGCCGACCTCGGGGTGCGCCTCGGCGTAGGCAATCAACTCTCGGAGACTGTTGGGGGGGACAAACGTGTCATTGTTCAGAAAAAACAGATACCTCCCTATTGCCTGCGCCGCCGCCTGGTTGCTCGCCTTAGCGAACCCTTTGTTGGTCGAGTTGCGAATCAGTCGGACTTCTGGGAATTCTTCGGCCACCATCTCGGCGGCCCCATCCTCCGAAGCATTATCCACGACGATGACTTCGAGCCGCACTCCCTGCGGTTGGCGCAACAGCGACCGCAGACATTCTCGCAGCAAGTTGCGGCAGTTCCAATTTGCGATGCACACCGACACATCCATGCGTCGATTCACCTCTTCGGGAGCGAAAAGTCGCTCAGTACCCCAAGTCCCTGTACCAAGTGTTGTGACCAACGGCTTAGGGGCGAGCGGGTCGGTCACTCCACAAAACGTTCTCCAAAATCAATTGGAACTCGGCAAAATTCTCCGTGTCAGCCCGAACCTCGAAGGTCAGCCCTGACAGATCGGGATGACGGTAACGTTCCAGCGCGAAAATCAAGTCTTCCGAATCGGGCGGCGGAGCGATCGTCACCCGATGCCAGCCGCGGACGGCTCCCGGACCGAGATCGTTACTTAATTCAAATCGACCGTCAGCATCGAGCATTCCTGAGGAAACAGGGCCACGGCCGCCGCGGCGCGGATCCGGAGCAAATACGACGGTCCCGCCGCGTAAGGGTGTACCGTTGATCCGTACCGTGCCGCGCACCGGAAACTGCGGTAACGGGCCTCGACGGCACCCTACGCTCATGCAGCAGACAATTAGCAGACAAGCCGCCCATCGCATCGCCCCGGATGCTACCAGACCTGATGGCATTTCGACAAGACGAATGCCCAAAGTGGTCTGAGTGGCGGATGGAATTCCTGCGATTGCAAGTTACGATAATGACATGTGCGGACGATTCACTCTGGCAGTCCCGGCGGCCGATGTGGCGGAAGTTCTTGAGGTGAGCGAGCTTCCTGATCTGGAACCTCGTTTCAATATCGCTCCATCGCAACCGGTCCTTGCGGGCAGGCTGAACTCTGTGGGTCAACGGGAAGCCGTTTATCTCAAGTGGGGCCTCGTCCCACGCTGGGCCGATGATCCGAAGATCGGCTATCAACTGATCAATGCCCGGGCCGAAACGATCGCCACCAAGCCGTCGTTCCGAGAGGCATTTCGCAAACGCCGCTGTGTGGTCCCCGCCGACGGTTTTTACGAATGGCAGGTCCGGGGTACTCAAACCAAGCAACCCTTTCGCTTCCGCCGACGGGATAGCAAGCCGTTTCTTATCGCCGGTCTGTGGGAGCGGTGGGAGCGGCCAGGTCAGGAGCCTTTGGAAACGTGCACACTGATCACCACGGCAGCGAACGACCTGCTCCGGCCGTTTCATGATCGGATGCCGGTGATCCTGGATCGGACAGC
>Ga0308411_10003294_pt1 | contig 10776 bp, 10 predicted proteins | sample HotsprottomLayer_2_FD_203530 | JGI IMG/M metagenome (GOLD analysis project Ga0308411, IMG submission 203530) | Hot spring phototrophic mat microbial communities from Octopus Spring, Yellowstone National Park, Wyoming, United States -... | ecosystem: Environmental > Aquatic > Thermal springs >... | reverse complement strand
CTTAGGTCTTACGGTGAGAGGAATCCACTAGTAGAATTTAAACTAGATGCTGCAGAAGCTTTTCATGAGATGATGAAGAATGTAAGAAGGGAGCTTGTGTTTGTCCTCGGAAGAATGAGAATAACTGAAAGTGTTGTACCAGCTGAAACTTTAGTATCACTAGACAAAGTTTCAGTGAAACATGAAGAGATGGGGCAGTTTGGTGCGGCTAGAATGAATCCATTCGAAGGTGCTACAACAGGAAACGAAAAAGTTCAGCCAATAAGAGCCGTGAAGAGACCAGGACCTAACGAACCTTGTTGGTGCGGCAGCGGGAAAAAATATAAAAAATGCCACATGCAGAGTGACCTAGCCAAAGAACTGGAAGCATCAAATCATATAAGATGATAGAAACTCTGAGAAAATTTTAAAATTAGCCCTATGTTATTGAGAATAAAGATAAAAGATTATGCAATAATAGACGAGGTAGAAGTTGAGTTTAGTGATGGTTTCAATGTCTTTACGGGTGAAAGTGGAGTAGGTAAATCAATAATTGTTGATGCCCTCGGCTTCTCGCTAGGTGATAGAGCAGACAGTTCAGTGGTACGTACGGGGGCACAGAAATCTATTGTCGAAGCAGTATTTAACATAACTGATGAAAACATTCTAAGCAAAATAAAAAGCTTGAGCTTTGACATTGACGGTAATGAACTAATAATCCGAAGAGAATATGACACAAGCGGCAGAAACAAAATAACTATTAACGGCTTTTCTGAAAGTGTTTCTAGGGTCTCTGAACTTTCAGAAGTGCTTGTAGACTTCCACGGCCAGCATGAACATCAAAGCTTACTTAACCAGAAAACTCACATTGATTACTTGGACGCATTTGGTAAGTTCCATAAAGATAGAGAAGTTATAGCAAATTTGTACCGCAGTGTTATTGACCTAAAAAACAAGATAAACGAACTTAGTGAAATTCTATCTCAGAAGGAAAAGAGAATTGAATTTCTAAAATTTACTGTTGATGAGCTTGAAAGGGCGAATCTCAAGGAAAATGAAGATGTAGATCTTGAGGAAAAGTTTAAGTTCATAACCAACTTTGAAGCTCTTTTTAGACTAGTAAATGAATCCTTGGTTTTTCTTGATGAAGGTGAATTCTCTGTTTTGTCATCAATAGGAAAAGTTATCACAAATTTAAGAAGTGCAACGCGCTATAACGAAGAGTTTAACAACCTGATATCCAAGCTAGAGGAAGCTGAATCAACAATAAAGGAAATTAGAAACATTCTAGAAGACTTCAAGAATAGAATTAACCTATCACCTGAAGAGATTGAGTATATAAACTCGAGGCTTGACCTCATAAGAACACTGAAGAGGAAGTACAACAAAATTAGTGTTTCCGAGCTAATAAAGTATAAGGAAGAGTGTAAAAGAGAGCTTGAGGCAGTAGAAACGGGGGATGAAGAACTCAGAAAGCTTGAATCTGAATACCAGAAGTTGGTTAGTGAGTTGAGGAATAAATGCTTGGATTTGTCAAAGAAGAGAATGAACAAAGCGAAGGAGTTTGATAAGCTTGTAATGGAGAAACTCAGGGAATTGGCAATGGAAAGAGCTATTTTCAAGACAGACTTTAAGTACTATAAAACTGATGATGGCATTTTTGAGATAGAAGGTACGAAGATAGATGTCAATGAGACAGGTATAGATAGGGTTGAATTTCTGATTTCTGTAAATCCGGGAGAAGAGCTCAAGCCTCTTAGGAAAGTTGCTTCAGGTGGCGAAATATCAAGGATAATGTTAGCACTCAAGAATGTTTTATCTGATGTGAGTGAAGTTGATATGATGGTGTTCGATGAAATTGATGTTGGCATAGGAGGCAATACTGCTAATGTTGTTGGAGAAATGATTCAGGAAATAGCAAAGAAAAGACAAATAATTGTCATAACACACTTACCTCAAGTTGCTGTGAGAGCAAAGACACACTTTAAAGTAGAAAAGGTATTCGAAGGAGCAAAGACGAAAGTTATAGTTAAGGAGCTATCAATAGAGGAAAGAAAGAAAGAAATAGCCAGAATGATAGGTAATGAAACCGAGGTAGGTATAAAATACGCTGAAGAGATGCTCTCTAAGTCCCTAAGAAGTCTCTGAGTTTGTCCATAGTTAAGATTTTTTTACTTGCTTCTAATAGCCTTTCAACATACTTTCCGATTATGTCAAACTCTACGTTCACCTCATCATAAAGGTTCAAATACTTCAAGTTTGTGTTTTCAAATGTGTACGGTATGACTTGCACAGAGAAAGTATGTTCTAAGTCGTTGTAATCTGCTATCGTTAGGCTTATTCCATCTACTGCTATTGAGCCCTTTGGTACAATATATTTCATAAATTCTTTCTTTATTTGTATCGTAATCCTTATACTGCTGTTTTTACCTTCGGTGGTGTTTTCGCTAATCAGTTTGCCTACCGTATCTACATGTCCAAGCACAATGTGTCCATCCAGGAGAGAACTAGGTGTTATGGGTAACTCAAGGTTTACGATTCTTCCTTGGTTTAGTTTACCTAATGTACTTCTTTCAACTGTTTCCTTACTTACAAAGAATGTAAGAGAATTGTTAGTTTTTTTTGTGAGTGTTAGGCAAGCACCGTTGACGGCAACACTACCACCAATCTCTACAAGTTTTGGTAATTCGGTGTTTTCTATGGTTATTTCACCTTCGTTCATTCCTGGAAGAGGTTTAGAAATGGTGCCTACGTATCTTATCAAACCTGAGAACATAAATTTACTTTATGTTATAAAAGAGTTATCAAGTTATTATCAATATTTTCGCAGGGGGCTACGCCCCCTGGTAGTATAATTTTAACTAAAATCTTATAACTAACGAGGCATTGGCAAAAATTCCTCTCTGTGCAAATAGAGGAATAAGTGAAGAATTAAACAAACCTGATTGGTATTCATTTCCAAAGCTATCATACGCTGTTATGAAATCCCATACGGGGAAGGTGTACCTGTATCCACCTTCTAATGAAAATCCTACGTACTTGGAGAAGAGATACTCTATGCTGAGGCTTCCATTAAAGCCTAGTGAGAAAGTAGTCACATAAAAATCTAGCCAATACCACCACCACCATATAGTTCCGAGGTATGTGAATGCACCCATTAAATCAAGTCCTAAATGCGGCTTAATTTTTAGATTTCTTAGGTATATTGAATAGTTAGCACCTATTGAAAGATTCAGTGTGAACGGTGATGAGAATAGAAGATAAAAGTCTATCTGAGGTTCAAGAAAAGCGAATGTACCATCATTCATGAAAGATAATCCTAATAAAAATCTATTTCCGTTTACCATTCCGTCCCACTCGTTACGGAAGTAGTAGAGTAAGGTGGTATCTTCGGGATTACCATATTCCACATTTTGTATTCCAAAAAATAACTTGAATATCCCTCCGAATCTTAATCCGTCAACTAGTTGATCGCCGATTTTTGGCTCTCCGAATATTGGTATCACTTCAGAGAAGTCTTCCTCAACATTAACTACTCTAACTAATCCTTTGTATTCTTTTATAGTTCTTTGTTTGCCTCCTATTGTGATTTTCTTTTCGCCGATTACATCAAGCTCTATCCCCGGATTTATATCGTAATTCTTACCAAGCTCTATGAAATACTTGCCGTTTGATATGTCATTTATTGTTGTATACAATTTGAATATTTCCACTTTTCTTAGCTCATATTTTATCAATTCTAAGATGTCATCCACGCATTTATTTACTGTTTCCTCTTTCGTTAAATTTCTACCTCTTATACCTGTTATCATCTCAATGAGTGGGCTACTTTCACCGCTGGTTGTAGTCTTAACATCTATTACATGGATTATTTCCTTTGAGCTAGGGTCAAATACCTTTAGTGATACACCCATTGTGACCTCGTAGTAAATGCCGAAACTAGCACTTGTTCTTTCTTGAATACCATAAGATTTTATATTTGGTATGATTATATACGCTGATTTCAATAATTTTTCTAAGTCCCCAGGACTTATTGTTATTGTTCCCCATTTGGGGTCAACGAATTTTTGATCTTTTGTTATTTTTTCTTCCTTAAGTTTACTAAGTCTATCAATGAAGGCTTCTAGGTTTGATTCTGATAGTCTAAACTGGTAGCCTTGTAGTTTGAATCTTTTCATCGTAGCGAAGAGATTGACAATCCCATCATCAAGTTTGTTGACAACGTTAGGTGGTATATCGTATGTGTAGTATGATTTAAAAATTGCTACTTCCTGCTGCTCTGAAATTTTCTGAGAATATGCACCGTTAAAGTTAATTCCAAGCAAAAGTGCTATCACAATTGCTGGAATTAAGAAAGAAAATATTCTTTTCATATAAACCTCCTTGATACTTGATAAGTATTATAATATTTAAAACATTGTTTTTCAAAAAGGATTACGACCTTAACAACAAAGCACCCCCAAAACCAAACAACAACACTACAAAAAATAAAAAATTGAGGATAACTTAATTTAAAAATCAAAATTAAGGTATTGTATAAATATGAATAAGGTAGATAAAAGAGTTTTGAGGATGATACAAGACTTTGAATCAGGAAATTATGAGCCAGAGAATGAAGAGGAAATCGACAGGGTTTATGAGGCTGTAGATATTTTGAGGCGTTATGCAAGATTAAAACTTGACTACTTCCCTGATGATCCAGTTGAAAAATTTGAGCTCTCACTTGATTGCTTAGAATTCCTCGCTGGCGGTGGCAGCACTGCATACGATGAGATCGAATACTACTTAAGGTGTCTAGCAGAGCTGGCTTTCGAGGAAGGTGATGAGGAGACTAAAGTCTGGATAATCAATGAGGCATTAGGATATCCATCGGCAGCTGAAGCTCAAGCTTTCATAGATATCTATGATGGCTATATAGGACTCTCACAAAATGATTTCTCACTCAGTCCGTACCTTATGCCGAGTTACAGAAAAGTACCATGCATTCTCTCAAGATTTGATAAAGAAAACAAACAGTATATTATACTTAACAAAAAGATTGAGAAAATTCTGGGTGAAGATTTTAAGGTAACAGTTCTTGGTCCGATACCTCGAATAATTCATCACATTGAAATTATGTCGTCCATAGCAGTAGACAAGGTTTATAAAGTGTTTAGTGCAATGATACCAATACTTACTGAAAAGTATGGTATGAATTATGAATCTTGTAGCATTCATTCACATACGCTACTTACTAGGTATTGTTTTGGGCTTTATGGAGGAGTTAGAAAGAAGATTCAAGGAAATTTCGAAGAGATTAAAATTTAATCATGAATCAGAAGAAGTTAGAAAATTAGTTTCTGACTTCATTACTCAAAAGGTTAAACATATTAGAAAATCTTGTACAAGATCTAGTATGTTGACTAAGATTTTTCTAAGAAGGAAGGAAAGGCACGGAGAGGGTGATTTTGAAACAGAAATGATAAAGGAAGGCTTCAGAGTAGTGTATTATGGGGAAGAGTAGGGGGCATATCTCTTTAATTTGAATTAGCTTATGATCCTCAAGTAAAATTTTTTTAATTAGTTGGTAAGTTATGGCTAATATAAGAGTTAGGGCTCAAGCTGTGATTTTAGATGAAGAGAATAGAATACTTCTTGTTAACCATGTTAAGGATGGTAAAGAATATTTTGTTTTGCCTGGTGGGGGAGTTGAGTTTGGGGAAACTGCTGAAGAATCACTTCTTAGAGAACTTAAAGAAGAGTTAGATATTACTGATGTCAAATCTATAAAGTTTCTGAAGGCTAGAGATTTCATACCTGAAGATAAAATCAGGCATATACTTGACTTGTATTTCTATGTTCGTGCTGATGTGTCAGGTGTTAATCTCACTGAGGACGATGGAATAATCAAAGGTTTTGGGTTCTTCAGTCTTGATGAACTATCAAGTATAGTTGTCTATCCATCAAGAGAATTTATAATTGACCTTGTTAATGAATCAGTGGGTAGAATTCTCCGATAGCTCTCTTATCCTGACTTCTTGATGGGATAGATCTATAATTCTATCAGCCTTCTTTGCAAGGTTTAGATTGTGTGTAGCTACTATACAAGTCTTGCCTAGTTCCTTAACTAATTTGTAGAAAAGATCAAAAATAATTTCTGAGTTTTTTGGGTCAAGGTTTCCTGTCGGTTCATCTGCTACTATTATTTCAGGTGAATTTATTAGTGCTCTTGCTATTGCTACTCTTTGCCTTTCACCGCCCGATATCTGCGTTATCTCTCTGTGAAGCTTTTCGCCAATTCCTAGTGTTTTCAATAGCTCTTCAGCTTTTTTTATGTATTCTTTTTCAAAGAAGTAGCCCTTGATTATTGAAGGTATAAGCACATTTTCAAGGACATTGAAGCCTCTCAGTAGGTAATGATTTTGGAAAATGTATCCTATCTTTTGGTTTCTGAATTTGGCTAGCTCATCTTCGTCTAGTGATGTTACATCAGTGCCATCAATTATTATTTTCCCGTCATCAATATCATCAATGCAACCTATAATGTTCATCAGTGTTGTTTTGCCTGAGCCACTTTCACCAGTAATAGCAACAAATTCACCTTTTTTTATAGCAAGTGAGAAATTCTTGAATACAACAAACCTTTCACCGCTTGTTTCCCTGTACGACTTTGTTACGTTGTCAATTATTATAATGTCCATAGTTAGAGCTTAAAACAAATTATAAAGTATAAGCAGAGATGATTTACACCAAATTTTGAAAAGATGCTAAATTTTGCTATTTTGTTTTTCCCATAATAGAAATTATGTTAACTTTAGTAAAAAATTTTATAAATTCCTTCCTTTTTACTGCTTCTCCACCTCACTAGGCAATTCAGAGCATTTAAAAGAGTCTTATTTCTTTTTCTAGGCTATTATCAAATCTATTTTTTGTTGGTCCGTACTTGCCTGTGAATTCTCCTTTTTCTTTTCTTTCTTTAAAAGTCTTTGTTACTACATGTTTTTCTATTTCTTTCATCGCAATTTCTATTTCTTTTTCGTAGTTTCTTAATCTTTCTTCAGCAAACTTGATATACTCATCAGAGATTTCTATTCCTATGTAATCGCATCCTAGAATTTTTGAAGCCACCAAGGTTGTTCCGCTACCACAGTAAGGGTCAATTACTACTCCTTTTCTACCATCCATAACAGAGTAAATGCACCTTATAGGTAGTTCTAAAGGGAAAGGCGCAGGGTGAGGGTTCTTTTGTTCTGGTGGAAATCTCCAGATGGAGGTTAACAATGCGTGTTTTGGTTTTAGTTCCTCGCCAATTAAGTTATTACCTTTTGGTTTGTATAACCAGTATATTCTTTCGTCAACTTGCCAAAACCTCCAACCTCTTATGTTTCCAGCAATCATTCTATCCCATATTATTTCTTGTCTTATGACCCATTTTGTTTTTCTCAGCCAATCCATAGGGTGAATGATTATTCCTTTTTCCCATCTTATTTTGTGATTGTAAAAAAAGGAACCTCCAGGTTTTGTTATCCTAAAAAGTTCATTTAATACATCTATTTGATTCTTTTGATATTCCTCCTCTGGTAATTTATCGGTAGCACTGTGATACTTTATATTTGGAACTAGCCATCCCTTTTTATTCTCGCCCTTATTATAAGGTGGTGAGGTAACACCAACATCTACAATTTCGTCTGGTAGTAGCTTTAGAATTGTTAAAGCATCACCTTGAATTATTCTATTTATAACACTATCAAAACTCATCGTCATCTTGCCTTGTCCTCCAAAAATTTATAAAACTCATCTACAATATAATCTTTGTATTTCAATAATTCACTTTTAGGCAAAAGGTACTTAATTTGAAGATGTGAACTATTAATGTAATCTTTGTAATCAAAATCTAAACTTCTCAGGAATTGACCTTTAGTACTATTACTACCCTTTAGTTTATCCTCCCACTTTCGTAATTTCATTTCCAAATTATTCACAAAATCATGTGAGTTGAAAGGAAACTCAATAATATATATTAATCTACCGTCTACAAATCCACTTACTAAAATGTTCAAATCCTTTTCCTGCTTATCCCTCTCGAATCTAGCACGAGTGTAATCTGTAAAATTCCCTCCTCCATTAAGTTTAGCTGGTTTTGTTTTTCTTTCACCTCTTCTATATTTCTCAAGTTCTTCAGTGTCAAAATTTCTTGGCTTTGCTTCACACTTTATGGTCTTTTCAGGATCAAAAACATCTTGCTTAAACCCATTATAACCTATTTTTCTTTCTTTATGCTCATATCCAGCAAGAGTAACGGTAATGAATTCCCTTATTGTGGAAGAATTTTTATCATTTATATACATGGTTAATAAGTCAACAACTATTCCTATGATAGTATCTTTAGATTTTCCTATTAGGTAATTGCTTAATTCAGTATGTGACCCAGTTGAATAGATTTTTATCACATTTACTAGTTCTTGATTCATGAGCAGATATATTATAAAGTATCTCCAATTTAACTAAAAATTCTTTATAATTTCAAAAAAAACTATAATTATAAATTCTGTCAAAATCTTCTTCGCTCATAAACAGGTATCTTATGCCTTCTATTAAGCCAATGATAGCAGGTATAAATGTCCAGCAAAAGAGAAGGTAAACAATACCTTGTCCGATCTTCCCTAAATAAAATTTATGGATTCCAAAATTTCCTAAAAATATTGCCAACAAAGATGCTACTATTCTATCTCTTTCCTTTGGCTTTAGTGCAAATGTTGGCTGTCTGACACCACATTTGGGACATATTTCAGCTCTATCATCAATTTGTGCTCCACAATTTACGCAATACTTCATACCTTCCCCCTACTCTTAATTACTTTGAATGAGTGTACTGATTTATTCAACAAGAATACGCACTAAGATTCCTAAAACAAATTTGTTAACTCCTTCTTGCCTTCGGCTGATTTTATCCTTATTTTTACTTCTTCACTTTCCATATTAAGTTTCTCCATCACACTTGAAATTCTTCTAAGACACCTTCGAGCTGACATATTTACATTAATAAAAAGAGTCTCACTATCTAGCCTGTCAACCTCTTGGTAAGTTTTACCGTCAAGAGTTCTGTAATCCTTCCAATAGGAATCTGGGTCATCTTCTATCATATCCTTCAACTTTGCCCACCTAACAATAGTATCTGAATTCCCAAAAAGTTCTTCTTGGTTGTCCATGATTATATCAAAATCGTACTCAGGTGAATCATAAATATATTTCATAAACTTAAGAAATACATCTACCCATGTGTCAACTTTCACACTCTTACCACGAGTAATAATTTCCAAAGGTTTGGTAAAACGGACATTTCTATCTTCACTGTCTAAGGGAAATATATATTCACCCTCTACCACAGCACTTTCCGTTGATGTCTTCCAATTGTTATTGTGCTTATACTCATCAGGTAACGGGAATGTTTCAAGGAACCACTTTATCATTCTATCTTGATGTCTGATTATACTTTCCTCATTCCATGTATCTTCATTGATGATACTTAACCTATAACTGAGGTTTGAAGCCATAAGTCTCTTCTTCTTTTCAGCAAATGATTTATTACCCATTTCCTCATTAAATTCTGTAAGTATAAGATTACCTATGTTGTGTAAGTATTTTTTATGAACCTCTTCCCAGTTGGCTCCTAATTCTTTTTTCCACTCTTCACTTAATTTCTGTGGCATTATGTGCTCGATAGTGACTTTGTCACTACGAAAGTTAACAGTAACTTTTGAATTGTTTTCCTCAATCTTACCTAAAATGAATTTAGCATAATCTTTAAGCTCCTCATAGAAATTCATACTCTTGAGAGCATTTTCAATTTCATCATCATTAGGAAACCTAAGGTTATAAGATAAGTTTGTTAGAATTTCTATAACTGAAACCTTACCTTGAGCTATGTCTTCTATTCTTTTACATAGTGTTACAATACTCTTATTCTCACCTTGAGTTAACTTCAATACTCTTCTTCTAATCAGGTATGTACGAATTGTTTTCAGTATTGAAATTAGCATTTCATCACTTATTCTGATATCACCTCTAGGGTATTGATGGTATTCAAGTAGCCCCAAAACAAATGGTTTGAAAGCCTCTGACTCAATATCGTGAAATATGTTTCTAAGAAGTTCTTTAATTTCAATATCATACTTTGAGCTGCTTGAAATAACATCATCACTGTCGTATTTTTCTCTAATAATCCACTTGTACAACTTAACATACTTCGTTATGTCACTCACAAAATCGTGAACTCTTCCCCCAAATTCATTTTTTATGAATTCTTTGAACTCCTGATATAGCTCTTTAGTATTGTTATCGCTAACAACTTTTAGATAGGTAGACTTTTTGTATTGTAAGTAATCCCTGAAGAAATAAGAAGTATCATCTTCTAGAACTTTTTCAATATTAGGGTACCATATATTATCATAGACTTCTGTCTGGTCATTGCTTCTTAACCCTAGAAGTATGTAATTTCTAACAAGGTCTGATAGAGTTAAAGGTCTCCCGAGAGAATTGAGAGTCTCAAAAATTACTTGAGGGTCCTCACCTTTAAATGGTCTCTCATCTAGAAATATAACAGCAACATTTAGCCTTTGAATTGCTTTGATGTAATGCTCAATGGTTAATTCTTGGTTACTTTTATGGTATTCTATTATAAGCCTTTTTAGAAGCTCGTAAGCTCTTGTTATATTACCCGGAACAGGTTTCTCTCCCTTTATTAGGGCTCTGTATGCGTCCCAATCCTTAGTAACTTGCTTAAGCTTAATCTTATCCTGAAAATCCGAAGATGGATTT
>Ga0308411_10003293_pt1 | contig 10780 bp, 7 predicted proteins | sample HotsprottomLayer_2_FD_203530 | JGI IMG/M metagenome (GOLD analysis project Ga0308411, IMG submission 203530) | Hot spring phototrophic mat microbial communities from Octopus Spring, Yellowstone National Park, Wyoming, United States -... | ecosystem: Environmental > Aquatic > Thermal springs >... | reverse complement strand
ATGCAAGGGAAATCTCGTTGTTGATGACGTCATGATGCTGATAGGCGATCTGCTGCCCGCGATAGAAAAGAAGCCCGTTATCGGGCAACGCGGCAGAAGCCGTTGCTTTGAGGATCAGGGATCCCGCCGGGGCGGCCTGCTTGAGAACCACGACCGGCGGTCCAAGCCAGAACGATCCGAACGAGCTTCCGCCGGAAGGCTCCGCATGCGCCCACAGGGGGCGGCTTCCGGAAACGGGAACCCGCAAATCTGGATCTTTATACGGCCAAAGCATGGCTTATAACCAGTAGCTCCTGTCGCGCCGCATCAGCTCGTCCAGATACTCGCGCATCTGGTAGGTCAAAGCGCTTCCCGGCAGTTTCGCCGTCGCCACGACCTCCGGATCAGAGACAGAAAAAAGAATAATCCGGCTCTTGACCAGTTCAAGAGACCGTTTCAGGCGTTCCCAGCTGACAGCCTGCACGCCCGTGCGGCTCGGTCCCTGGAACGTCACTTTGTAAAAGTCCCCTTCCCGCTCGATGCGGGCCGGAGAATCCCCGTCAATCCGGATCCGGGAGGGATCCACCTCGTCGGCCTGCGGAATCAGGGCGACCCCGTTTTCCGGAATCGCGGTCTCCCAGACGGAATTCGTCTGTGGAACCAGGCTCAAGGCAAACTCTTCATCCTCCATGTCGAGGGAAACTTGCAGCCCCGGAATCCCTGACAGATCGGGCCGGATCTCCCTTACGGTTCGCCAGCGCCAGAAACCGTCTGCGGTCGTTTCCACAAAAGGAGCTTGCGCCACCAATCCCCCGCCCAGATCCGTAACCCGGATGCCGGCGAAGGAAACCCGGATGCGGGCCGGACTGGAGGTTGCAATCGCTCCCGCTCTCAAAATCGGCTCGTCGAGCTGCAATGAAAGCTCGACCAGAACCTGAAGCCGGCCTCCGTCCCGGCGCATCAGGCAGGCTTTCCGGATCCGCTCCAGAAACCGGTCCGCCGGTTCCCCCGGAAACCGTTCCAGCCCGACCAGGACACCGAGGAGATCCGCATGCGTAGTGCTGTTGTAAACCGAAAGTTCGGACTGTGGAAAGTTCAGGCTCACTCGACTCTTACCTCGTCAAACAGCCTCGACACAAAGATCGTTCTCCGGTCCGGCGACACAGACCAGAGGTTGTACAAAAACCGCAGCGGGATCAGAAAATCCCCGTTCCAGGCCCAAAGGCGGCCCAGATGGTCAAACATCAGGCCCCGGATCTCGTCCACCATCTGCCGGGTGTCGAACTCGGCCAGGATGCGAAGAGATCTGATCCTCCATGCGACGACATCCTCCGAGCGGAATCCCTGCGGCCCCACCAGCTCCAGAAGCAAGAGATAGTCGCCCTCGTCTGCCAGATCGACCCGTATCTCACCGGGCGGCGCCCCGGCGTTCCATCCCGCGGAAACCGAGAACGGCCCCGTGATCCACCGCTTGAACACGGGATCCAGCACCAGGATGGCCCGCTCCCCGTCAGGAAGAATGACATTCAGGCGCCAGCGCCAGTCCGGCTGCCACTCCGCATCCACCGCGATGCGAACCAACAGGCTGTTCGGCCATTCGAGAAAATCCGGATGGCGCGAAACCGCCATCCAGGCAACGGGAGCCGATCTGGGCGGAAGATTGCGGTAAGATTCCGGGAAAATCTCTCTCCGGTCGACAATGAAAACAGAGCCAACGGAAGACACAGCCAGGAATGGGACATCAGGAAAGGGCGCAACAGAAGTAATTCCGGCTGGGAGCCTGTCCGCCCGCAAAACCTCGAATCCCTTGTGGCTGTCCCTCCAGACGGAGTGAATCAACAAGTCCCCGTTAACAGGTCGCTGAAATACGGTCAAAACTTTGAGCGCGCCAACGAAAAATCAACAACTTGCGCGTACTTTTTTGTGACCGAGCAGGCTATTTCAGCGACCTGTTAAACGACCAGAACCCGGGATACTGCCGGTCCCGGTCTTCCGCCAGGACAACAGGAAGCATCCCGTCCGGCACCTGGGGCATTCCCATGGTCGAAGGCCAGACCGTCCAGGAATGGTCCGAACCCAGATTGGGCCACAGGATTCGGTCCACCCGGCTCCAGATGCGCCGGGATTGCAGGAACGGAAATCCGACAGCCTGGAGGTTTTCCGTTGTCTTTCTGGCAAACCAGGGCAAGTCCGGATGCAACGTCCCCTGAATCGAAACCCTGCCGAACAGCTCCAGCACGGCGCTGCTGGACTCCAGCCAGGGCCGGAACGGAAGCGGGAACGGCGCGGAAAATGCGGCAGAGCCGGCATTGCCGGAGGCGGGAAGAATCCGGGACTCAGAACACGGAATCCTTTGCCGGTCCGTGTCTACAACCAGGCCGGCCGGAACCGGATCCTGCGTCGAGATCTCCTCCAGGTCGAACCAGGAAGAACCGATCCTGCCCTTGACGGAAAACCGGGACGGAAGCTCCTGTCCGGCTCCCAGATGAACGGCGTAATAAACACCGCGGTTGTCCGTTTGCACCGGACAAGAAACGGTGTCAATCGCCGCCGCTTCCCTCCGGTAGCGCCGCCAGAGATGTTCCAGTTGCTGCCCGAAGCTGTTCAGAACCGCTGCGGGGAACCCGAACGGCTCGGATCGGACACGGGGATCGTTTCGGTCAAAGTAGTTTTGCAGGATCTGCGTGAAGTGGGACCTGGTCTGCACACATCACTCCTGCACAACGATGGAAATCGGATTCTGGAGGCTGGATTCGATCGCCACGCGCTCGCCGAACTGCGGAGCGTAGTTTCCCAGAAGCGTCCGGCTGTAACGCTGGCCGTTGGTCCGGGAGCGCCAGATGTAGATTCCCTGAATCTGCCGGTTCGGAGCGCCGATATCCACGATCCTGGGGTCGGCATTCAGGATCACCTCGGCAATCCTGTTGATGTACAGCGTCTCCCGGATTCCCAGATTGTTGACGTACTCCCGCACGGCGCTGACCGCATTGCCGACGATCACATCTTTTTCGGCCGCCGTCACAGAGCCTGACACCCGGATTGTCGTGTGCAGGCTGATGCCGACCACCTCCGGCGCCACGACCCGGCCATGCAACGGAAACGCCAGATGCTCGTCCAAAACCGACTGGGCCTGATCAAGCAGGCCGGGATCCGGGTAAACCGCAATGCTGTACAAATAGCAGGTCACCCGGCCTGGCTCCGGCTTGAAAACGATGTCCTGCACCCCGGGCAGCTGAAGCAGGGCAAAACGAATCCCGTTTTCCGTGACCGATGAAGGCGAGGTCAGCTTGAGGCGGATCCGGTAGCGGTAGCTGTCGTCATCTTCCTCGTCCCGGCCGGAAACGATGGCCGCCCGGTTGGTCACCAAAAGGCTGCCGAAGATTGCATCGGCATATCCGGTGAAGTTGTGCCGGACCAGCGTGTTGGGCGCCACATTGGCGGACGCTCCGGAATCCATCGCCCGGGCTCCGAAGTAAAACTCGCTGTCGCCTGCGGGAAGAATCAGCTCGTCCGTGATGTAAACGGGGCTGGTTCCCGAGGCAGGAAAGATCCGCGTTCCGGCAGGAATCACAATATCCTGGCCGTTGTTGATCGAGCCGAATGTGCCGCCTGGAACGTAGAAGACAAAATTTCTGTCGGCCGCCGTCAGCTCGACCGTCTGCTGCGGGATCCGGTATACCCCGAAGATCGCCCCAAGCGCGTCCAGGTTTTCCCCTGTTGCGTACGGCAGCAGCGTCTGGGAAAACCGGGCGAACATCGCTGCGTCCAGCCCGGCCAGCTCGCTGGCGACCGCATCGGCCAGAGCCCTGGCCTTTCCTCCCGGGCTCAGCTGGCGGATGCCGGCCGCCATGAGCGATTCCAGAATCCGGGTCTGGTAGCCTTCCAGTCTGTCAACGGGCTGGATCAAGGATCTGCACTCCTTCCTGGCTCACCCGGGCGGCGGCGATCTTCTGGTTGCCAAAAAAGACAAGGATGTCCAAAACGTTGCCCGTCAAAAACGCCGTTACCGTAGGCCGGTATGTGAAATCGCCAAGAAGGGTCCGCCGGATCGCTTCCATGACGCGCCGCTCGGCGACGACTTCCAGCTCCGGCCTGGCTACGGAACCGATCAATTCTTCCAGGCCGGCGCCGACCGGATACAGCTTCCAATCCTCGGCGCTGGCCTTGAGGATCGACTCGATCAGCGATTTTTCGCTTTCAAGCGACACGTTGCTGGTTTCCGCCAAATCTCCGGCGGCGTCCACCAGCCAGCTTCCGCAAGGAGCCCAGGCGAAATCCTTCAAGATCCGACTCCAAAAACTTTGCCGACCCGGGAAAGGTCCTTTTTCTCTTCCAAAATCGGCGGCGTTGCATGGACCAGAAACGGCACCGGCAAGGCAGCCGAAGACCCGATGCAGGCCAACAGCATCGGGTTTAACCTGTAGTATCCGCCCGCCATGCTGATTTCTTCGGGCATCGCCGACAGGCTGGCCGGCCCGGAAATCATGGTTCCAAAGGTTTTATCGACGACGATGCCCTTGTCCGGGCGGGAATCTTCCCCGGCGGCCAGCTCCGCCGACTCCGATGTCATCCAGAGATAAGGCTGGCTGGACCACTCCTCGCCGGCGTACAGAAGCCGCGGAATGTCTTCTTCCGTATACGGATCCAGGTCTTCCCTGGCGATTCTGATGGCATCAGGGTTTTCCATAGGTTTTCCTTATGTTCCGGGAGGATTCCGGGTCGCCCTGGGCGGAAAAATCATAAACCCGCCCGGCGGGTTCACTTTTTCGACATAGCCGTCAGCCTCGAATGGCGCTCCGGTTCCGGGATGCTTGGCGCTGTGGCCGAACCGGGTAATCATGACCGTGTCCCACTCCCGGAACGAGTCCATTGCCGAATTTCGGACCGAAGAAGGCGCCGGAATGCACGGCAGCGGGCGGCAGATCATGTATTCGGTCGGAAACGAGCGCCTGGCGATCCGGGTTGGCAACGTCGCCAGATCCGGAACTTTCTGTTCTCCCGTCTCCGGATCGACAAAGCCGCGGTTGTCCTCGAAAGTCGCCACCCAGACCAGAACAATTTTCTGTTCCGGGACATACACCGGATTGCCGTATTCGGTCGAGGGAGGGATTCCGAACAGATGGCGGAAGACGCTGACATTGTTCTTGACAAGCAGGTAGTCCGGGACGACTTCTTCCGTCACGCCGTTCTTCTTGGCTTCTTCCGCCTTGTGCTGAAGGAACCGCCGGGGGCAAGACGGCTTGTCGTCCTTGCTCTCAAACAGCATGTTCTTGCAGGTCGAGCATGGACTGACGACGCCAAAAGACAGAGAGGGCGCCCCTGCGGCCCGGCTGGATCCTGTGATCTGAAGAAACTGCTGGCTGGACTCTTTCATCGTTCACTAGAAAATCGGCTAACGCAACATCCGGTAGACATTCCATGCGTCCCTGGCGCTTTCCACATACGGAGCAATCTCGGTTACATAGAAAGACTGCCACCGGCCGAAGAAGTACTGGCTCAGGCTCTGCTCTTCCCATCCGTCAATGCCGGCCACCCAGGGGTATCCCGACCGCATCAGGGGAACAATGAAAACCGGAGACAGCTTTTCCTGGATGTCCGACAACATGAAAAATCCGACAGCCAGCGCCACCACGGCGGCAGCCGCCGTATACGGGTTGGCCAGCACGCCAAGGGATGGCGCCCCGGCCCCAAGAGCCGCCACGGTTCCTGTAAGGCCTTTCAGTCCGATGTACCCGGCGGCGCCCACGCCGGCGGCAATCGCTGCTCCGGTGACTTTCTCTTCCACCGGAGCGCCCATCACCCGGGACAACAGATCCCCGGCGTTGGGCAGGATCGAATGCAAAAGATCCTGGCAGGCCACAGCCAGGCCTCCTCCGGACAAATCATTGATGGCAACATGCAGGGCAGGCCGGACGATGGTCGTAAACCCAAGATCCGGATCGAACTGGTGGATCACGCTTTCGGCTTCCACCGGCCCGATCATGTCGTTCACCATGTCGAACAGATAGACGATGTCTCCCGGCTCGATCTCCGGATTGCCCCGCAGGATCAACTCCCCGCGGTACATCTTTCCCAGCTCTTCTTTCAGGAAGCTCTGGGCGTACTGGGTCACAAGGTTCGGCTTGACGACGTTCAGATTGACGTCGATGATCGCCTTGTCGACATCGAGAACCTTTTCGCCGGCCCGGTACGCGCTGATGCTGGCGTGGGCGGAAATGTTCTCGTTGCTGATCCGGACCGTGTTGAAGATCGATCCGTTCAGCTCGATCCCGTTGTGCATGATCTCGCGGTTGGTGACAAGATGCGTCTTGCGCACGGGTTTGAGCCGGCCGCTCAGGTAATCGGATTTTCCTGTCTGGTTTTCCAGTCCGGTCTTGATGTACTGGATCGCTTCCGAACGCAGGCGGTCCGCATTGAGCTGAACGTTTCTCCAGAACGCCTCGTCATACTTGGACCCGTCCCCGTAAACGACCCAGTCGAAAATCCGCATCGGCACCCAGATCAGGTTCGGGGTGACGTTGAGAATATTGCCGCTCTTTCTCGCCTCCGCTACAATGTTGTCGATCACCGCATCGAAAGCCGGCTTGCCGTTCCTGTCAATCTGCGCGATGGACCGGGTTTTGAAATCATAAGTGAACACGCTGCTGGAATTGAACAGCGAAAGCATCGCCGTTCGTCCGCTGGCGTTCCACCATTCCATGAACAGGCTCTTTGTTTCCGGCGAGTTGTCCTTGATGACATCCATCTCCTCGCCGAAATACGGATAGCGGGAGTAGTAAAAATCAAAGGGCGAAGCGTACACCAGAGTCGCCGCGCAGTCGTAGGGAAACCCGTAATGCTTCGGCAGGAGCAGGTGGGACGGGATCCGCCGGCGGATGTCCTGGATGATCCTCCAGGGCGTGATGGACGGATCATTCGGCACAAAGTATTCCGCCGGAAGCAATCCGGTTGTTTCCTCGCGACCAAGAAATGTCTTGTAGAAGGCATCGCCGGTATATTGCTGGTGGCCTGCAATCGATCCGCGGAAATTGACCACCAGGTTTTCATCCACACGGTTGTACCCTGTAGAGATCAGCTTTCCGAACACCGTCCCGGGATCGTCCGATTTCGGAAGAAGCTGCCACAGCGAATAGCCCCGCAGAAACCGGACATCCGGCGGGAGAAAGCTCTTCCATCCGCCCCAATGCCGGGCGGTGGAAACCTTGAGCATCTCCCTGATCACGGAGGTGCTCAGGCCGCTTGGCCCGGTAATGGAAGTTCCTCCGTAAGCCGGCCCCACCGGCGACTGGACCAGAAGTTTCAGAGACCGGCGGAGATTCAGCTGCAAAGCTTCCCGCCCGGCCGCCATCACCCCGGAAACAAAAGATCCCAAAGAGGAAACATAGACGCCGTTGTGGCTGATTTCGTCCGGAGCGGAATCCATCAGCTCCAGAACGAACCCCTGGGCGGTGATGGTCATGATCGAGCCTTCTTCGATCGCCGTGACCAGCCCGCCAAAAACCGGAAACAGCTTGTCCGGATCGTTTTCATAGCCGGCCCGCAGCTCGATCTTTGTGCCGACCTGGAGGGGAAACAGGTTCAGACTGAATCTGTTACCGGAGCTGCGGAAATCCCTGGAGATCTTCTCCCCGGAATACGTCACATCCACTTTGCTGATGGTCGAGACTCCGGCCGGAACGGCAACAGGTTCCGTATTATTTTCGGAATCCTTCGCCGGAGCGAACTCCTTGGCCCGTGCCAGCTTCTTCTCGAAAACTCCCGACACGGATCCGTCGAACAGCCTGTGCCGGAGAAGTCCGGCGTCGTTGGACACCCGGATCACCAGCATGTCCGGCTTGTCCTTGTACCGGATGACTTCGTAATCCAGAACAGCGTTGTGAGCGAAGAAATCGTCGAATAGCAGAACGGGCAAATCGGAACTTTCCGAGAACATGTACAGGCGGCAGGCCGGAAACGCCTGTTTCATCGACCGCTGCGACATCCTCACGGAATGAAACAGCCTGGTATGCAGCTCGTTCGAGAAAACGTCCGAATTGGCGATGTCGGCCGGCGGCGCCAGGTTCTTTGAGGATTTGAAGTCTCCCAGCGCCTGCATCATCTTGTTCGAGATGCGCTGCATGTAGCCGAACAAGCCGGAATTGATCTTCTTCTGCTCGTCCTCGAAATACTGCGCCGGATGCATGTCTTTTTCATCGGACAAGCCGAGATCGAAATACGTTCCCGGAATGTGGCTGTCTTCCTCTTCCAGATTGATCTTTTTCCGGATGGCCGGGTCGCGCTCCATCTGCTGCACTTCGCTCATGACCGCAGGATTGTTCGCGGCTGCCGTAACAGCCGCGGCAACCTTGACATTACGCCAGAACTCCTTGTTTTCCGGCATTTGTTTCAAAATGTAGCGGACCACAGGCTCTGCCAGGCGGTTTGTCTTCGGATGCGCTGCCAGGTAGCAAATTATCGAAAAGTCCTGGACATAAAAGGTCTTCCTGTCTTCCGGATCCTTGATCGACTCCATTTTCGGATGCAGCTCGGGAGGAAAAATGTTCCTGTAGCCTATCTTTTCCACCTCGTCCGCCAGGCGCTGCATGGAATTGTCCCAAATATTTTCTGGAACTTCCAAATAAATCCAGCTCATGGCGTTCATCTTGTGGAGAATCTCGCCATATTTGACCGGATCGTCCCCGGCGGAAAAAGCCGCTCTCACAGCCGGAAAACGGTCGCGCTCCCCGTTTTTGTTCTCCAGCAGCATATCCATCATCTTGTTGACGACATCAAACGACCGGATGAAATTCTTCATCCGGACGGTCAGCAGCTGCTCAAAGACGTTTTCATACTGGGAAGCTTCCAGCTGCACCTGGAGAAGATTCGGGCTCTCTTCCACAGTGTCGGTCGAGATCGAATGCACGATCAGGCCGTATATTCCAAAAAAGGAAAGAACCTCGTTTTCCACAAGCAGGCTCTGCATCCGGTGGAAACTGGAAACAGCCTTCCACATGCCCTTGAACGCCAGCGTCTGCGATTCCAGCTGCGCCACGGCGGCAGACAGAACCATTGCTCCTGGATGCACAGGCTCGCCGGACGACATGTCCCCGTTCGACAGGAAGGAAATGGAAATCCTGGTGGACGGCGGGCCGCAATGCTGGTAGGTGGGCAATGCCGCTCCGGCCAGCGGGATGGGCGCCAGCCGGTTCTGCCAGGTTATGGAAATGTGAAACGGAACCATGCCGGCCGGGTTCGGATACACATGATTGTCCGTGCATCCGTATTCCTCGCTGCACAGGTGAAGGCGGTTTTCGCGGAACATGAACGTTCCGCTGTCTGTCCTGTGGTCAACCTGAAAGCCCAATCTGGAGTACTTCTCCACCGGATCTTCCTGGCCTGCCTGGTTTGCCGAAGACCGGGCCGGAGCCTGGCCCGGAGGATTGGAAACCGTCTGAAAGACCGCCTGTCCATTGATCTTCGCCCAAAGCTGTTCTGCGGTTTCGTTGCTTTTTGCATATTTCCGGCTTCCGGCCAGAACCGCATCGACGTACCTGTACACATCTCCGGCGGTGATGCTGGTTCCAGGCACTTTCATCGAGTGGGGCTGGCCGAATCCGTATTTTTTCTGATTGCCTGGCCCCCAATAGTGCGATGCAATGGCGGCCCGGACATCCCCGTTGAACATCTGCAAGGACTGCTTGAAGTACAAAGCGCCGCCGCGGGCGTTCATTTCCGGATCAAACGGATCCGTCACCCCGAGCTGGCGGGCGGTCTCGTCGAGCAGCTGGAACAAACCTTTTGCAGTGGAAGACGGGTTTTGCGCTTTCTCCCGGAAACCGCTTTCCCTTTCCGCCAGGCTGAGCAGAATCGTCTCGTCCAGACCGTATTCCTTGGCCACGGCCCGGATGATCATCTGATTGCGAAGAACATTGGTCGGAACGCGCGGATCCGTCTTCCTGGCGCCGATGCGGGAAGAAACGGAAACCGGCTGGCGGTTTGCATCCGGCATCTGCATCCCGACTCCAGCAGGCGCCATGTCCTCCGGCCGGCCTGGAATCAGCACATAGTCTCGCCAGAGGAAATTCATCTCTCCGGCGAAAATTTCATCAACACTTTTCAGATCCGTTTCGTAGCGATCCCTGGCCCGAACGATGTGCTTTGAAATCCAGTAATCGAGATACGCCGAAAAAGCTTTGGATTCATCTGCATTTGCCGGCCTTCCGTCTCCGACGTAGGCGAAATCCGGACTGTACGGATCGTAATTGAAAAACGACATCAGCAGGGTCGCACGAAGGGCATCCTCTGCATCCGGAACCGTCTCGACCCTGAACTGGCGCAAGGCGAAAGCCATCCTTGCGCTGCGCTCCAGATCCGGAAGCTCGTTGAGGATCAGCTGGCGGAGATGCGCGTTTTCCACCTCCACGAAGGGGGCCGCCACAAACATGGCGTAAACGCGCCGAAGTTGCAGCCACTGGCTGTACCGGTTTTGAACAGACTGCGTGTCCTGTATCGCCATCCAGCTGACGCGGACGTCGATCGCCATGTGGCCGGTCTTGCGGAAAAACGGGTATTTTCCGCGCACCGGAACCAGCTCTTCGTTGTTGATGCGGCGTTCAATGGAGATGTTTGTCGGCGGAATGTCCAGAACAACATCCCCGATCCGGAAATATCCCGGAGCGGAATGGTCTTTGGAATTGATTCTCCTGGTTATGACAGACATGGACTAGTACACGGCCTCCCGTTCGAGCTTTTCCCTGAGTTCCTGCCGCATTCTGAGCCTGGACATCCGCTCCCTGTGGCCGCCGAAGCGGGTGATGTAAAC
>Ga0308411_10003292_pt1 | contig 10791 bp, 7 predicted proteins | sample HotsprottomLayer_2_FD_203530 | JGI IMG/M metagenome (GOLD analysis project Ga0308411, IMG submission 203530) | Hot spring phototrophic mat microbial communities from Octopus Spring, Yellowstone National Park, Wyoming, United States -... | ecosystem: Environmental > Aquatic > Thermal springs >... | reverse complement strand
GTGGAGCAAGCCGCCAGGCTTACCATGCCGGCAATTCTCGTGGAGCAAGCCGCCAGGCTTGCCACGCCGGCAGTCATGCCGGCGGTTGGCTTCTCACCTTCTTTCCTCGCCCGCTGTGAGACACGCTGCTCTTGTGGGCCAGGCCTCCAGGCCTGCGGCCGGCTTTCGAGCCGGCCTGGGCCCCCTTTACCCACCGCCCTCCCTTCCACCCAAACGCTCCCTCCGTGGAGCAAGCCGCCAGGCTTGCCATGCCGGCGGTCACGCCGGCAGAGCAACACAATCTCGAGCGTTACGGACGTTCCCACGCCATCCGCCGCCAAGACTGGCGGCGTGGCACGCAGGACTGCGCGCTCCACCTCCACCTGCCGCCACCCTCGTGAGGCACGCTGCTCTTGTGGGGCAGGCTTTCAAGCCTTGGCCCCCTTTACCCACCGCCCTCCCCCCAACCCAATCGCGTCTCCGCCCCGCGCTGCTCAGTAATGACCTTTCCCTCCTCCGGACCGCCGCCGTGCCGCTGCCTAAATTGTCTACAATAAGAGACTCATGAAACTGCGCGTCCACGTGTCGCTGAAACCAACGGTGCTCGACCCCCAGGGCAAGACCATCCTCTCCGCCCTGCACGGACTCGGCTACCAGTCCATCTCCGACGTCCGCCAGGGCAAGTTTTTCGACATGACCATCGACAGCCCCGCCGACCCTGCCCTCGTCCGCCAGGAGGTGGAAAAAATCGCCCACGAGGTGCTCGCTAACCCCGTCATCGAAGAGTACCAAGTGGAGTTTCTCGACTAACTGGAGTCTTTGTATGTGTGGAATCGTCGGCTATGTGGGCGGCCGTCCCGCCGTCCCCATCATCTTGGATGGCCTGCGCCGCCTAGAGTACCGGGGCTATGACTCCGCCGGCATCGCCGTGCTTGACCCCGCCAACCGCCTCCTCGTGCGCCGCGCCTCCGGCAAGCTCCGCAACCTCGAAGACGTCATCCGTGTCGATCCCCTCGACGGTTCCTTCGGAGTCGGCCACACCCGCTGGGCCACGCACGGCCGCCCCACCGAAGAGAACGCCCACCCCCACCGCGACTGCCATGGCGACCTCGTCGTCGTGCACAACGGCATCATCGAGAACTACCTCGAGCTCAAAGCCCAATTACAACAGGAGGGCCACCGCTTCCAGACCGAAACCGACACCGAGGTCATCGCCCACCTCATCGAGAAGCACTTCACCGGCAGCCTGGAGGAGGCCGTCCGCCAGGCCGTGCGCCAGTTGCGAGGAGTCTTCGCCATCGCCGTTCTGAGCCGCAAAGATCCTGGAAAAATCGTCGCCGCGCGCATGGGCCCGCCCGCCGTCGTAGGCCTCGGCGACGGCGAGTATTTCGTCGCATCCGACGTGCCCGCCATCCTCAGCCATACCCGCGACGTCTTCTTCCTGGCCGACGGCGACCTGGCGGTCATCACCAGCGAAGGCGTCCGCCTCAGCAACTTCGACGGCCAGCCGGTCAAGCGCCAGGTCACCCACATCCTCTGGGACCCCATCATGGCCGAAAAAGGCGGCTACAAGCACTTCATGCTCAAGGAAATCTTTGAGCAGCCGCGCGCCGTGCGGGACACCATCGTCGGCCGCGTCGAGCTGGAAACCGGCAGCGTCTTCCTCGATGAAATGGACATCTCGCCGGACGAGTTCCGCAGCTTCCGCCAAGTCAAGATCGTCGCTTGCGGCACAAGCTGGCACGCCGCGCTCGCCGGCAAGTTCATGATCGAAAAGCTCGCCCGCCTTCCCGTCGAGGTCGATTACGGCAGCGAGTTTCGCTACCGCGACCCCATCCTCGGCCCGGACGTCCTCACCGTCGTCATCTCCCAGTCCGGGGAAACCGCCGACACCTTGGCCGCCCAGCGCGAAGCCAAACTCAAAGGCTCCAAAACCCTGGCCATCTGCAATGTCCCCGGCTCCATGGTCACCCGCGAAGCCTCCGGCACCATCTACACCCACGCCGGACCCGAGATCGGCGTCGCATCCACCAAGGCCTTCACCACCCAACTGGCCGCCCTGTTCCTGCTGGCCTTGCACCTGGCCCGCGTGCGCGGCGCGCTGGATGAAGCCGGCTGCAAGAGGCATGCCCAGGATCTGCTCGGCATCCCGGCCAAGCTCGAAGCGGTTCTCTCGCAGGACGCTCTCTACGAGGACCTTGCCAAGCGCTATTTCAAAGCCTCAGACTTCCTCTATCTGGGCCGCGGCATCAACTTCCCCATCGCCCTCGAAGGCGCCCTCAAGCTCAAGGAGATCTCCTACATCCACGCCGAAGGCTACCCCGCCGGCGAAATGAAACACGGCCCCATCGCCCTCATCGACGAAGAAATGCCCGTTGTGGTCGTCGCCGCCCGCGACCCCTCTGACGAAGCCAGCCGCGTCCTCTACGAGAAGACCCTCTCGAACATCCAGGAGGTCAAAGCCCGCCAAGGGACCGTCATCGCCGTCGTCGTACAGGGTGATAGCGCCACGGCCGCGCTCGCCGATCACATCATCGAAGTCCCCCCGGCCGGCGAATTGCTCCTGCCCATTCTCGAAATCGTGCCTCTTCAACTTCTGGCCTATCACATCGCCGTGCGCCGCGGCTGCGACGTCGACCAGCCGCGCAACCTCGCCAAGAGTGTGACCGTCGAATGACCCAGGCCACCGGCGCCATCACCGTCCCCACCTCCGGCAAGGGACTCTACGAGATCACCGCCAAAGTCGCCGCCTGGGTGCGCCAGCAAGGTCTCCGCACCGGTCTGCTGACCTTGTTCGTCCAGCACACCTCCGCCTCCCTCACCATCCAGGAAAACGCCGACCCCGACGTGCGCTACGATCTGGCATCCTTCTTTGAACGCCTCGCCCCCGAGAACCTCCGCCTCTACCGCCACACCATCGAAGGCGCTGACGATATGCCCGCGCACATCCGCGCCGCCCTTACCCAAACCCAGCTCTCCATCCCCGTCGTCCACGGCGAGCCCGCCCTCGGATCCTGGCAAGGAATTTACCTCTTCGAGCACCGCTCCATCCCGCACCGCCGCACCGTCGTCCTCCACCTGCTCGGCGAGTAACGGCGCACCCCCATCTCCACCCACAGAAGAGCGACTCGCCTGCCTTGCCACACCAGCCTCTGCGTGGAACAAGCCGCCGGGCTTGCCATGCCGGCAATTCTCGTGGAGCATGCCGCCAGGCTTGCCATGCCGGCGGTCACGCCGGCAGAGCAACACAATCTCGAGCGTTACGGACGTTCCCACGCCATCCGCCGCCAAGACTGGCGGCGTGGCAGGCAGGACTGCGCGCTCCACCTCCACCTGCCGCCGCCCTCGTGGGACACGCCGCTCTTGTGGGGCAGGCTTTCCAGCCGGCCTTGGCCCCCTTTACCCACCGCCCTCTCTTCCACCCAAAACGCTCCCTCCGTGGAGCAAGCCGCCAGGCTTGCCATGCCGGCGGTCACGCCGGCAGAGCAACACAATCTCGAGCGTTACGGGCGTTCCCACGCCATCCGCCGCCAAGACTGGCGGCGTGGCACGCAGGACTGCGCGCTCCACCTCCACCTGCCGCCGCCCTCGTGGGACACGCCGCTCTTGTGAGGCAGGCTTTCCAGCCTGCGGCCGACTTTCGAGCCGGCCTGGCTGCCCTCTACCCACCGCTCTCTCTTCCACCCAAACGCTCCCCCCCGCGGAGCACGCCGCCAGGCTTGCCATGCCGGCAGTCGTGCCGGCAGAGCAACACACACCCAAACCGTACGGGAACGCCAACTGCCGCAAGATTGCGCGCGCCACGCCCCCCTCACCCGTGAGTTGCTCCCTGGTGATCCCCTCCGCTCCGCCTCACTCCCCCAGCCCTGCGATATACTGGCAACCTTGTGCTCGTCCGCCGGCCGCCGCACATCTGGAGACTCTGGGCCCTCGTTCTCCTGCTGCTGTTTCCTTTGGCCGCCCCCTCCCAAGACCCTGCTGCCGCCCGCTCCCTAACTTGGCCCAAGACCGTGCCCGCCGTCCTCAGCGATCAGAAACGCATTTGGACCTACCCTTTGCGCGTCCGCCATGACAACCGCTGGAAGACCCTCGCCGCAACCACCGGCATCACCGCCGCTCTCATCGCCGCCGATCCTCACAACACCCCCTACTTCCGCAACACCTCCTCCTTCGACGGCTTCAACCGCGCCTTCAGCGGCCGCAACACCCATTGGGCCACACTGGCCGTCCCCGCTTCCCTCTACGCCTTCGGCCTGGCCCGCCGGGATCCCTACCAGCAGCAAACCGCCCTGCTGGCCGGCGTAGCCGTTGCCGACACCGCCATCGTGACCATCGTGCTCAAGGGCGCCACCAGCCGCCTGCGGCCCCGCGACGTCGCCCCCGGCGGCAGCTTCTCCGACACTTGGTTCCAGGCCCGAGGCAACAACTGGCTCCGCGGCCGGGGCAGCTTCCCTTCCGGACACACCTCCGCCGCTTTCTCCGTAGCCACCGTCATCTCCCGCCGCTATCCGCGTCACCGCTGGCTTCCCTATGTCGCTTACGGCGCGGCCGCCGCCGTCGGGTTCTCCCGTGTCTCGCTCTCCTCCCACTTCCCCTCCGACGTGTTCATGGGCGCCGCCCTCGGCTACTCGATCAGCCGTTATACGGTACTGCGGTGACCTCACGCCTTCGCCCCTTGCCTCCCTGCCTTTTGCTCGCCGCCTGCTTCTGCCATGGGCTCGCCCAGCCGATCCCAGCCGCAACCGCGCCCACGACTCCTCCCGCCACCAAGCCCAGCCCGCCGGCCTCCCTCTGCCCTACCGAGCCCCCAACCTCCGCCTCTCCTTCCCTGCTCCTGCTCTCTTGTATCCCCGCCCTCGTCTCCGAACCCTTGGACTTGGCTGGGTTCCACTCCGCCCGCCCTCCCCTCCTCTCCCTCCGCGGACTCTCCTGGACCGGCCTGAGCTTCTCCGCCGCTGGCGTCAACCTCACCGATCCCTACCAGCCCGGCCGCGCCTTGACCCTGCCTCTGCCCTCTACCACGGAGGCGAACGTCCGCCAGCTCCCGGACGACCCCTCTCTTGCCGCCCCTGTCGCCGAAATCCGCTACTCCTTGCCAAAGCCATCCTCCGCCTGGCGCACCCGCCTCGACCTCACCGGCACGTCCGGCGCACTTTCCGCCTCCAACCTGCCGCCGCCCCTCACCCGCGGCTTGCTTCAGCAGTCCGAGCGTTTCCACTGGCTCGCCTACAGCGGCATTACCGCCTCCGGCCCCCTGTCCCGCACCGCCGATCTCACCGTTTCCGCTGCCGGACGCTGGTCATCCCAGACCGTGCCTCAAGCCGCGCCCGGGAAGGACCTCTCCACCCGAGTCATCCCGCTGTCTGCCCGCCTCGGCCTCCAACTCACGCCGCAGGACCGGCTCTCCTTTCACTCCGGCGCCTCGCGCCACCGTCTTTCCGATTTCGGCCTTCCGGCGGGCATCGAAGCTCTCTTGGCTCGCCGGATGAGCCCGGACTACTTGCTCCCCACTTGGGGCTTCGCCGGCTTGCCCGAACTCGACCGCTTCAACTTCGCCCGCGCCGCCTGGAGCCGCTCCACCGCCCGGCAGTCCCTCGAAATCTCCTGCGCCCATTCCCGCTACGTCTCGGACACCTTGCCCGCCGCCGCCCCGGCCGCCCCGGCGCGGATCGACTACACCGCCGGCGTCCTTTCCGGCCCCGCTCCCCTCGCCAGCTATGCCACCCGCGCCCGCAGCGAATGCTCCGCCGCCATCGATCCCCGTCCCGGCCCCCGCCACCGTCTCAAACTCAGCGCCGGCTGGGATCGCGCCTCCATCGGCAACCAGTTCCAAATCCGCGCCAGCCGCCACCTCCTGTTCGCCGCCTCAGCCCCCGCCTTCGTGGTCCAATTCCATCCCACGGACGCCGCCCGCTCTATCCTCCAAACTTGGAGCGCCTCCGCCCACGGCTCCATCCAACTCGCCCCGTCGCTTCAACTCGAGCTCGCCCTCCGCGCCGAACATGCCACCGCGCGCCTCGCGGCCCCTCCCCATGCCCGCCTCGCCTGGCCTCAGCTCTCCCCACGGCTCGCCGCCACGTTCACTCCGCTGCCGCGGCTCACTCTACGCGCGGCCTACGCACTCTTGCCGCTCCCCATGGCCGCGCGCTACCTGGATTACGCCGGCGGCCCGGGCATCTCCGGCTCGGTGTCCTTCTGGCAGGACAACGGCGCAGACGCTCAATGGCAGCCCTCGGAGACTGGAGCAACCGTCTTCCGCTTCGGCAGCCTCTACTCCTCACTCGATCCCGCCCTCCGCAGCCCGCTCGCCCGCGACATCCACTTGGCCGCCCAAGCCTCGCTCCCCTTGACCCTCCGCGCCTCTCTCGCCCTCTTCCGCCAGACCCTCACCCGCCGCATCGCCGCTGTAAACGTGGGCCTCCCGCCCCAATCCTTCCAGCCGGTCCTGGTCGCCGACCCCGGCCCCGACGGCCTCCCCGGCACGCCCGACGACCTCGCCCTCCCTCTCTACGCCCAGCTCCCGGCCACCTTCAACGAGGACCGCTATCAGCTCACCAATCCGCCTGGTTTGAACATGACATCCCAGGGACTGCTGACCGAACTGCGCTTCGACCGCCCGCTCCTCTCCTGGCGCGCCTCCTTCCTCGCCGTCAAAGCCCTCGGCCCAACCAACCCCGGCAACTCCGCCTTCGAAAACGACCCCGGCGTGCTCGGCGCGCTGCTCATGGATCCCAACACCACCGTCCACGCCTCCGGCCGCATCTTCTTCGACCGCGCCTACGCCGGCAAAACTCTCCTGCACCTCCGCCTCCCCGCCCGCCGCTCCGGCCTCGAGTTCGCCTCCAGCACCGTCTACCTCGACGGCCTCGCCTTCGGCCGCCGCCTGCTCGTCACCAGCCTTCCGCAAGGCCCCTTCCTCGCCTCCGCCACCGTTCGCGGCAGCCCCGAAGGCGGCCACCGCACCCAATACGTCTTTCACTGGAACCTTCGCATCGCCCGCTCCATCCCTCTCCGGCGCGCTGCCTTGCGCCCATCGCTCGACGTCATGAATGTTCTCAACCGCGCCTACAAACTCCGCGAACTGGACCTCACCTCGCCGCGCTTCTCCGAAAGACTCCCCGTCGCTATCCAGCCTCCCCGCTCCCTCCGGCTTAACATGGAAGTTACCTTCTGATCCGGCATGAGCGTGGTTCGCCGCAAAGCACGACTCCGCAAAGCTCTCTTCGCCGCCGTGCTCTTATCGGCGGCCGCCCTCTGCCAGACCCCGCCACAGCGAGACAGCCCCAACTCAACTCCTGCCGGGACCAGCCAACCGCCCGTCTGCTCCTCCGGCCTCAGAATCAGCGGCTGCGCCAACCCTTGCGGCATCCTGCCCGCGGCTTCGGACCAGACGAGCTGTGCCGTTCTCTGCGCCCTCCCTTCCGCTTCCAACGATCCCTTTGCCTCCCTTGGTGTTTCCTCCGAGGTCACCCGCGGCGCAGAAGGCGGCGAGCTCGAAGGCTACGGCCCTTACTCCACCGGCCTGCGGCTCGGCATCAACAGCTACGGCCAGCGCAGCCAGGCCAACACGTTCCAACTCGATGGCGCTCCCAACAACGAGCCCTGGCTCCGCGGTCCGGTCATCCCACCCTCTCGGGAAACCGCCCAGTCCCTGTGCCTCGCTGCCGGCCACGTCCCCGCCCACTTCGGTCCCGCCACCGGCGCCGCCGTCGCCCTCCGAACCCGCAGCGGCGGCCCCCGCTGGCATGGCGCAGCCTTCTACCGCCAGGGCAACTCCGCCCTCAACGCGCGCAACTTCTTTGATGGAGCCGACAAGCCCCTTTCGTCTTCGCATCAGTCTGGTTTCAGCGCCGGCGGTCCGCTCCGCTCCCATTCCTGGCATGTCTTTGCTTCGGCCGAACTCGACCGCTCTCGCCAGGGCCTCACCGTAATCTCGACCGTTCCTTCCGCGCCCCAAAAGCTCGGCGACTTCGGCGCCCGGCCCCTTTACGACCCGCTCACCATCCAGGAAATCCGCCCCGTCGAGTTCCTGCGCCAGCCGTTCCCCGCCAACCGCATCCCTCTTTCCCGCATCCCCGAACCCTCCCGCCGCCTGGCGGCGCTTTTCCCTGCGCCAAACCTTCCCTCGGCCTTCCATAATTTCCGCCATACGCCCAGCCGGCTCACCAACTCCGACCGCGTCGACCTCAGCGCCGACCGCACCCTCTCGGCCCTGAGCCTCACCGCCCGCGCCACTTGGCTGCGCCGCTCGCTGGACTCCCCCTCCGCCCTGCCCAACACCGCCGCCAGCGATATTGATCAGCACGCCAACGCCGCCCTCACCCGCTCTTCTGCATTCAGCGCTCTGCTCGCGGCAAGCTGGCGCGGCGCCCACGATCTGGTTCATTCTCTCCGTGCATCCCACTCCTTCACCACCCTCCGCTCCTCCGCTTCGGACTCCGGCCTGGACGCTTCGGCGGCCCTCGCCATCCCCGGCCTTGGCTTCGAGGGCATCCCCGTCTTCCGGCTCACTGGTTACGCTCAGCTCGGCGCGGCTTCGCCCGCGCCCTTTCGTCTGCGCACCTCAACCTGGCATCTCGAATACACCGCCTCCCGCAACGCCCCCAGCCACTCCTGGTCCTTCGGCGCCCAGATCCTGCGTCATGCCGCCCGCGGCAATGCCGTCGAGTGGCCCGTTCGCGGAGTATTCCTGTTTACTCCCGACTACACCAGTCAACCGGGAATGGATGGAACCGGCGACGCCTTCGCCTCCTTGCTCACCGGCTACCCTTCGGAAATCCGCCGCGACGTCCAGTTCCAGCCTTACCGCCTGCGCGGCTGGGAATGGTCTGCTTTCGCTCAGGACCGCTTCCGCCTCGGACCTGTCACCATCGACGCCGGGCTGCGCTATTCCCTCCTTCCCCCTCTCACCGAGGCCGCCGTACGCTTGGTCAACTTCAATCACAACCGTGAAGCCCTTGCCGTAGACTGGTTCGCCGCGCGCAACGGCGTTAACCGCTATGCCGGCGCCGGCTACAACCGCCGCGCCTTCGCTCCGCGCCTTGGCTTTGCTCTCCCTCTGCCCCGCCCCTCAGCCACCGTGCTGCGCGGATCTTTCAGCCAGATGTTCGATACCGGCCCTTATCTGTTCCGCGGCCTGCTGGCCCGCAACCCGCCGTTCGCCTCCCGCCTGGATCTCTTCGCCGGCTCTCTTCAGCTCGGCCCCAGCCTCGCCGCCGGAATCTCTCCACCAGAGCCCGTGGCCCTCCTGGACGTCTCCGCCATGAACCGCGCCCAAAACGCCGTCTATGCCTTCGAACCTTCCACCTACACGCCCTACTCGCTCCAATGGGACCTCCGCCTGGAAACCCGGCTTCCACGCAGCCTGGAGCTGGAAATCGCCGGGATGGCTTCGATGGGCATGCACCTCTACTCCATGCTCAACGCCAACCAGCCCTATCCAGCGCCCACCCCCTACGCCTGGCGCCGCCACCCCTACGACCCGTTTGTCGGGCGCATCGAGCACCTCGGCCTCGGCGGCGGCTCCACCTACTACGGCAGCCAGATCCGCCTCTCCGGCTCTCCCTCCGCCCGCCTTCACGCCTTCGCCTCCTACCGCTACGCCAAGGCCATCGACGACGCGCCCCCTCCGATGTCCAACCAGCGCAGCCGCTCCCCCGGAGCCCAATACATCTACCACCCGCGCAGCATGCGCGCCGCCTCGTCCTTCGACGTCACTCACCGCCTCACCCTCGCCGCCGTCTACGACTTGCCTTCCCCAAACCTTCTCCGCTTCTCGCCCCGGGCATGGTTGTCGGGGTGGCGCGCCGCGGCTTCTTTTGTCGCCCAAACCGGTCTGCCTTTCACCCCGGAACTCGCTGTCAACGGCTTGAACAACGGCGGCTTCTGGCTGCCGAACCGCGTCGGCAAGGGCACGCTGCCGTCCTCGCAGCGCTCCGTCTCCCGCTGGTTCAACGCCTCCCTCAACCCCTCCAACCCCACTCACGCCTTCGAGACCCCGCCCCTCTATCAGTACGGGAATTCGGGCTACAACATCCTGCGCGGCCCTCGGCTGGTCAACCTGGATGCGGCTTTGTTCCGTTCCTTCCGCCTTCGCGCTCCTCTGTCCGCCACCCTGCGCCTGGAAGTCTTCAACCTCCTGAACCGCGCCCATTTTGCCTTGCCCGAGCGCATCCTCGGCCTGCCTTCGAGCGGCGCCATTTCCCACACGACCTCCCCCTCACGCCACCTCCAAGCCGAACTCCGCCTCTCCTGGTAAGTTCCCCTCCTTGCCACCCGCGCCGCAGCCCGTCAACCAGCGCCCACGCCATCTCCATACGCCACGCTCTTCTCAACACAATCATGCCTCTTGTACGGGCGGACCAGCGTGTCCGCCCCCGCTGCTCAACGTGGAGCAAGCCGCCAGGCTTGCCACACCGGATGTTCGCGTGGAGCAAGCCGCCAGGCTTGCCATGCCGGCCTCTCCGTGGAGCACGCAGTCTTGCTTGCCACACCGGATGTTCGCGTGGAGCAAGCAGTCCTGCTTGCCACACCGGCAGTCTTGCCGGTGGTTGGCTTGTGATCTCATCCCCACCCCTACGATGGTGCAGGCATTCTGATGTCGGGCACCCTCTTTGTGGTTCAGGCTCCTGTTTTGGGGCAAGCATCTGTTGTGGGGCAGGCTTTCTAGCCTGCGGCCGGCTTTCCAGCCGGCCTTGGCCCCCCTTTACCCACCGCCCTCTGCTCAACCCAATGCTGTGTCTTGTAGGGGCGGACCAGCGTGTCCGCCCCTTCTCGTCCGATCTCGGTGCTCTCTCATGCTCGCGAAAAGGC
>Ga0308411_10003289_pt1 | contig 10796 bp, 9 predicted proteins | sample HotsprottomLayer_2_FD_203530 | JGI IMG/M metagenome (GOLD analysis project Ga0308411, IMG submission 203530) | Hot spring phototrophic mat microbial communities from Octopus Spring, Yellowstone National Park, Wyoming, United States -... | ecosystem: Environmental > Aquatic > Thermal springs >... | reverse complement strand
TGTCGCTCATCGACGTAATAAAAGGCCGGAAGGCTGAATGCTTCTCCGGTTCTTCGCAGCAGCGCCGATTCCTCGCGGTTCATGGTCCCAACCTTCATCGACGAGCAGTTACGGTTCCTCGACTCTCGACGCAGAGGCCAACCCCTGCGCACCGATTGCGATCCCCCGAACAGGGGGATCCCAAGAGGGCGGACCTCAATGATCGTAGCATCCAGCCGCCGACTGCGGCGAGACGACGCCTGAACCACCACCCTTGCTTCAACACCTGGGGAGGGGTAGAAGCAAGGTTGATCAAGTTTCAGCGCAGGGAACGTATCGACAGTGGAGAACGATCGATCGCCGCTGGACGCGTCCCAAGCTCTGCAACCATGAGGCAAGGACCGCAAAGCAACCAAGCCGCGCTTCAAGAATCTCCCTGTCCACGACTCCGCGGACCTCAGAAGTCCACCAGCACCGAGGGAGCCTTTCATGGCTGACGACCTCAATCGCCGCGATTTCCTGCAGACCTCAAAGCGACTCGCCGTCGGGACCCTCGGCGCGGCCGCTTGGGCGTTCCCCCATCCCGCGATCCGATGCGTTCAGGGAGAGCCGGTCAGCCCTCATGAAAAAATCGGCATCGCCCTCATCGGTTGCGGCGGCATGGGCCACGCCAACCTCGAAACATTCCTGCGCGCTGCGGAGGTGGAGGCGATCGCTCTTGCCGACGTCGACGAGGAACACCTTGCTCGAACCACCCAAATGGTCGAGACCAAGCGATCGGTCCGGCCAATGAGCTCTGTCGACTTTCGCCAACTCCTTGACCGCAAGGACGTTGACGCCGTGATCATTGGAACCCCCGACCACTGGCATGCGATCCCGTTCATCCTGGCTTGCATGGCTGGCAAGGACGTGTACTGCGAGAAGCCGATCTCGCACAACATTCGCGAAGGGAGGGCCATGGTCAACGCCGCGCGGAGGTACAATCGCGTCAGCCAGATCGGAACCCAGCAGAGGTCTGGGGAGCATTTTCAGAGGGCGGTCCAGTTGGTGCAGGAAGGGAAGCTCGGCCGGATCAGTCTCACCCGGACCTGGAACTTCAGCAACGAATCACCGGAGGGCTGCGGCAAGCCGGCCGATGAGCCCGAGCCGCCGCCAGGGGTGGACTACGATCGGTGGCTTGGTCCGGCTCCTCGGCGACCGTTCAACCGGGCGCGGTTCCATGGCTCGTTTCGTTGGTTCTTTGACTATGCGGCGGGCATGATTGGAGACTGGAACGTCCATCTCCAAGACATCATCCACTGGGCGATGGGAGTCACGGCCCCGCGATCGGTCTACGCGGCGGGGGGGAAGTTCGCCTTGGACGACATCCGCGACACCCCGGACACACTCCTGGTCACCTACGAGTTTGAGAGCGCTCAGGGCCCGTTCTTGCAGTTTTACGAGATGCGTAAGGGGAACGATCGGGGAATCGGCGGCGATCCCGGCCATGGCATGCAGTTTCACGGGACCGACGCGACCCTCTACCTGGATCGTGGCGGGTTCGAGCTGATTCCCCAGGGAGAGCGGACCGCGGCCATCAAGAGCGGCGGTTCCGACCAGCATTGGCCCCACGTCCAGAACTTCTTGAGCTGTGTCAAGTCGCGGCAGCGGTGCATCTGTGACGTCGAGACGGGTCACACTTCCACGGTGGTTTGCCACCTCGGAAACATCTCGTACAAGCTGGGACGGAAGATTTACTGGGATGCCAGCCTTGAGATCATCAGGGACGCTCAAGGAAACCCTGACGCCGAAGCCAACATGCTTCTGGGTCGGGAATATCGAACTGGTTACGAACTGCCCACCGTCGACCCCCGATGAGCTTTGCCGCAGACTCCGGAAAGCTCGGTCCGGCGGCCAGGGAGAGCGGGCTTCCGGCTTCGCCCCTGGCTCTCTCCCTCACAGAGGAAACCATGACGTTGCTCAAGCACCCCTCCATCCTGCTGTTCTTTTCCGTGGTCGCCGCCGGTTCGTGCATCCCCCCCCTGCTTGGGGCCGCTGCGGAGGATCCGGGCCAACCGCAACGGACTCGCAGCGAGTTTATGCGGCAGAAGCTCGAGTTCTCCAAGAACGTCCTCGAGGGGCTGTCGCTCGAAAACTACGAGCAAATCGAGAAAAATGGCCGAGCACTTAAGCTCCTCAGCCAGGCCGCCGAGTGGGAGGTACCGACGATTCCGAACGCGACTGACTACGTGGCGCTGACGACTGAATTCCAGCGTTACGCCGACGACCTGGTGAAAAACGCCCGACAGCACAACATCGACGGCGCCACCCTCGCCTATCTGAAGCTCACCATGAACTGCGTTCAGTGTCACAAGTACGTTCGCTTCGCGAGCCACTGAAGTCAGTCCAGAGGGGCCTGACCAGGTGCCTTCGCCGTCGCGTCTCAGGCACGTTGGGGGCCGCATGCTGTGGAGCAGCCGTTCTCATCAGGCCAGGCCCCCCCGAAAGGGTGTTGAAGCGGCGTTGGCGTGTGATTCCCAGGTGCAGAACGTGCCTCGCGGCTGACTCGAATTTGGCCCTTTTTCAGGGGTTTGCAGGCACCTGGATGCGCTCGGGTCGGATCACCAAGCCCTGGTTGAAAACATACACGGTCGGACCCTTGTACTGGATGTGGAAATGGAACGCCTGGCCCTTGATGGCGTGCCTCCACGCCGTACGCGACCCACTCGGAAGTGGGTTGAGTTTGTTGGTTCGGTCGTAATGATTCTTGAGAAATTCAAAGATTTGATCCCGTTCCGCAGAGGTGTAGATGCGGTCCCGAATGTCCACTGCAAGCCAGCTCATGTGAGGACTTTTCCGCTTGGTCTTCGGACCGTCGGTCTTCTTGTAGAGCTCCCACTGTTCCTCTTGGGTCCGAAAGATCATCGTCATCACGACATCCTTCTGGAAGCTGTCATGAACGAAGTCGGCGAGGTCCAGCATGATGGCGGCCAAGGGCCAGTTTTTTGTCTTGAGGGTCAGGAACTCTTGGTGCACACGGTGGGTTTTGGACGTGAGCATGGTTCACCTCGCTCTCTGCTCGGTCCGCCTGCGACCGTCATCCAGCGATTTCAGGTCGGTTGGATCAACGCAAGGAGTCCTTCCTTGGCCACTGGATCGACCTCGACCTCTGGTCCACGACCCCGGAGCGTTTGCTTCGAGACCACCCACTGCGAAACCGGGAGCCGCTCCTGGCTCTGCGGAAGCACCCGGGATCAACCTGTCGCCTCGACGCCTCCTTCGGCACCGATTTGCATCAACCTGGTCGATCTGAGAAACGCGGAGTCATTGGCCGAGATCCACGCACCCCTCACCGGCTCTCCTCGTCACACTTATGAATCTTGATCGCGCTGACAAGCCTTTGGTTCCCATCGTCAGGCAACGCCCTGATGAGAATTGAGAATGGGTCGTTGGTCCGTGGTTCCAGCTTCGGGGGCAAGAAACGAATCGCCGAATCGTCCTCTCCCTTCCAGAATTCATCATCAGCTTCGGGGGATAAAGAACGAAACGCCGAATGGTCCTCTCCCCACAGAGATCTGAAGACGACTGATGCCACGCAGTTCCTCGGTCGGGCCATCCCAACGGACGCGTTCGTCGTCGCGACCCCGATCTCACAGGACTCGTCCCCCACTCCTCCTGTGGAAGGTTTCTGCGATTCGACATACCCTTCCCTGAAGTCTGGGAAATCACAAGGCCCCGTCCAGGATCCTCTCCTCCTTTCTCAACACCCTCCCCTTCCGTTGCGAAGCTTACGCGACACTTCCACAGGCGGAAGAATCGGAGACCCCGGAGCCTCGCTGGTCGCGCCCCCAGTGGTTCGCCAGATGATTCCGCTCCATCGATCCCAACAACCGTCAAAATCGTTGTGATCGAACCAACCCTTGAAATTGCTCCGTTTTGGAGGTCCGGTGAAGCTCAACGATGTGAGTGGTTGTTCCGATATCGTCATGAAGAGTATCGGACGAGCGTTGCCGGCCGGTGGCCGTCGGCGCGGGGCAAGGAGCTGGTGGAGTTTGGGGGGGAGTCTGCGCAGGTTTGGGCTCCAACACCGAACCTCACGTGGATTCTGCCTTGGGCGGCGGGGAGGAGCAGGAAGCGATGAAGTCGAGATGCACGGTGTGTTACCTCATCGCAGTGGTGGCGGTGGTCGGGGTGGGGTCGGGCTGGGGGCCTGCCTCGGACTGGGCAAGCTCCCTTTTTGTGGAACGGATTCACGATTTCGGGCCGGTGCCGCGGGGAGCCAAGGTGAAGCATGACTTCACGCTCACCAATCACCTGGCCGAACCGATTCGGATCCTTGACTTACGAACCTCTTGCGGATGTACCAGTGGCAAGGCCAGTGCGTCGGTGGTCCAACCTGGGGAAAGCGCTGTGGTCGAAGCTACCATGGATACCCGGAACTTTCTGGGGATCAAGTCCACGGTATTGACCGTGATGCTCATCACCGCGAGTGGTCGGGAGGCTGAGGTTCGGTTGGGCGTGGTGTCGAATATCCTGGCGGACATTGTCCTGAATCCCGGGTCGGTCGACTTTGGTGCCGTTCGCAAAGGCGACACGCCGACGCGGGAACTGACGATCGATCGAATCCAGGGCCAGGGCTGGAGGTTTGAGCGCATGGTCTCGGCGAGCCAGGCGATCACCGCCCAGTTAGTGGAAACCCGGCGCGACCCGAACGGGTTGGTGAGCTACACACTGCGGGTCGGACTCAAACCCGATGCTCCCGCAGGACCGCTGAGAGACGAAATCCGCCTGATTAGCAACGATCCGGAGACGCCCAGCATTCCAATTCCGATCACCGCCTGGATCCGTGGCGAGCTTGTTGCCGCGCCGTCGATTCTGGCATTGGGCCAGGTGACTTCGGCCGCTGGCAAGCAGGGGAAGTTTGTGATCCGCGGGTCGCGGCCATTTCGAGTCACCGCCGTGGAGGGGACAGGGGATGGCTTTTCGGTTGTGATGTCCGAGTCTGCCGCGAAGCCCGTACATGTCTTGACGATGATCTATCGTCCTGAGACGGGGTCGAGCCGTGGCGATTTGCGCAAGGTGTTTCGAGTGCACACCGATCTGGTTGGTGAGCCGCCGATCGACCTGGTCGTCACTGCCCGTGCTGCGCCTTGAGCAGGGTAACCGGCACGCAGCTGGACCACGGCAGCTGACGAGTCAGTGGACGGACGTTGGCTGCCGGAAAATTCCGATTCTTGGTAGGATGATCAGGGATGCTGAGGGACCGCCCGCCGCCCAATTCATTGGAAGAGGATCGGGATCTCGGAATGGTGGCGGGCGAAAGCGCAGCGGAGACATCTCCTGAAAACATATCACGCCTTCTCACAACCCCTGGATTCGCCGCCAAGTCGGGCAGGACGCTGAATTCTCTCGTTTGAGCCCGGCGGCGGGCAAGGGTACGGTTGGCGTTCGCCGATCTGAAGTGTTCACATCGGCTCAGGCAAAGTGTTGGAATCACCGCCAGCCTTCGAGCACGGATTTCAGTTTACGCAGGAACCAGCACCGTCCGGAGATTCGCCCCCCGGCGATCCACCCATGACACAAGCTCCGCAGCCCGAGGGCAACCCTGAGGAAGGCTCCCAGCTCCAGGAGAATGCGGCGATCCCGACGGCGATCGACGAGATTGAGGTCCGGGGACACATCGTTGATTCTCTCCTGCTCCCCAAGATCCTCGACCGGATTCTCCAGATGGGGGGGACTTTCGAAATCCAGGAATGCCGCATCGGTGTTCGGCGGACCGATCCGAGTTATGCCCGAATCGCAATTCGGGCAGAGTCGCCGCAGCTTCTTGAGGAGATCATCGGCGACCTTGTGGAGCATGGAGCCTCGCCGGTTCATACGGAGGACGCGAAAACGATTCCCGCCGATATCGCAGGAGCCTTTCCCGAAGGTTTTTACAGCACCACCAATCAACCGACTCAGGTGCGGTCTCGGGGGCGTTGGATTCAGGTTGAGAACCAAGAGATGGATTGCGGCATCACCTTGGATTCCACATCGGGGCGGGCCTCGTGCATCCCGATGACCCGGGTTGAGCTCGGGATGCCGATCGTCGTCGGTCACGCGGGTGTTCGCGTCCTGCCGGTGGAGCGGCCGCGCGAGGTGAGCCTCTTTGGGTTCATGAGTTCAACCGTCTCCAGCGAAAAACCGAAGGCCGTCAGCCTGAAGAGTGTGGCCGCGGCGATTCGTTCCACCCGCGCGGCGGGAAAGAAGGTGCTTCTGGTGGGCGGACCCGCGATCGTCCACACCGGATCAGGGGCGCATGTTGCCCAGTTGATCCGAGATGGCTGGATACAGACCCTCTTCGCGGGCAACGCCCTGGCCGCCCATGACATCGAGCAGGCGTTGTATGGAACGAGCCTGGGAGTTTCGCTCTCTCATGGCGAAGCGATCGAACACGGTCACGAACACCACCTCCGCGCAATCAACTCGATCCGCCGCGTCGGTGGGATCGCCCGCGCCGTGGAAACCGGCCTCTTGACCTCCGGAATCATGTATGAATGCATCAAGCAGGGAGTTGAGGTGGTGCTCGGCGGATCGATCCGCGACGACGGCCCTCTCCCGGAGGTCATCACCGACACTCTGGCGGCTCAGGAACGGATGCGCGGGGCGATCCGCGACGTCGGATTTGCCCTTCTCATCGCCACTGCTTTGCACTCGATCGCCACTGGCAACCTCTTGCCTGCCTGGGTCAAGGTGGTGTGTGTCGACATCAATCCGGCGACCGTGACCAAGCTGAGCGACCGAGGAACCTTCCAGACAATCGGGCTTGTCACCGATGTGGAACCGTTCCTCCGGGCGTTGGCCGCGGAGCTTTCATCGGCATGATCTTTGGATGCAACTGGATTCTCGGGGTTTCACGCGTCTGGCGACGGGTCGTCGCCTGACGCGTGCGGACTGAACCGGACATCCTGGTGGAGCAACACTTGAATCCCAGCATCTTGATGTGCCCGCCCGATTACTTCGGGATTGAGTACGAGATCAATCCATGGATGAACGTTCATGTTGGAAGCGATCAAGACACTGCGCGACGGCAGTGGTCAGCCCTCTATGAGGTCCTCACCCAGCTCGGCGTCGAGGTCGATCTGATCGAACCGGTCCCCGGTCTGCCAGATCTTGTTTTCACAGCCAATGCCGGCCTCATTTATAAGCAGATTTTTATACCATCAAAATTTCGGTTCGGCGTCCGACAGGGAGAACAGGTCCACTTTGAGCGATGGGCGCAGGCTCGCGGATTTACGATCCTGCCGCTCCCCGACGGCATGAATTTTGAGGGGGCCGGAGACGCTCTGTTTTGTGGAGACACCTTGTTTGCAGGATATCGTTTTCGGAGCGACGTCCGGAGCCACCAATGGATTGGCGAGCGGCTCGAGGTGCCGACGCTTCCTCTGGAGCTCGTAGATCCGCGTTTCTACCATCTCGACACCTGCTTCTGTCCGCTGGCGCCGGGAGTGGCGATGTACTACCCCGGGGCGTTCGACGAATACGGCCGATCGGTGCTGCGGGATCGGATTGGCCAGCTCCTCGAGGTATCGGCCGAGGAGGCAGCGTCTTTTAGCTGCAACGCCGTGGTTGTTGGGCGAACGGTGATCATGAATCAGGGTGCCCCCAAACTCTCCGCAAGCCTCCAAGACCTCGGTTACCAGGTAATTGGGCTGAGCTTTACAGAATTCATCAAATCGGGCGGTAGCGCAAAGTGCTTGACCTTGAGGATCGATGGGGAGGAGGCAGCGAGTTGGCGCCTGGGTGAGGAAGCGGCCTCGCTCACAACGACTGCACTGGAGGCTTCATGTGCCGGATCTATGATCTCTCGCCGCTGATCTCGCCGCGGTTGGCTGTCTGGCCTGGTGACACCTCTCTCTGGCGAGAGCGGCTGCTCGACTGTGACCGCGGAGACCACATCACCCTCTCGACCATCCATGCCACGGTCCACCTCGGCTCCCACGCCGACGCGCATCTCCATTTCGCCGCCAGAGGCCAGGGGATCGAAGCTCATCCGCTCGAGGACTACATCGGAGCCTGCCAGGTCATTCGCGTTGGCGTTCCGCCCCGAGGGAAAGTTCAGGCCGGTCATCTCGGTTGCGAGATTGTCGCCGAACGCGTGCTGCTGGCGACGGGAACTTATCCGGACCCGGAGCACTTCCGCGACGACTTCGCCTCCTTAGACCCCCGTCTCGTCGACACCCTGCACGAACGCGGCGTCCGGCTTGTCGGAATCGACACCCCCAGCGTCGATCCTTTCTCCTCCCACGACCTGCCCGCTCACCAGCGGTTCCTGGCCCATCGCATGTCCCTCCTTGAGGGATTGGTCCTCTCCCACGTGCCTGAAGGGACCTACGAACTCATTGCCTTGCCTTTGCGGCTCGAGGGATTCGACGCCAGCCCGGTCCGCGCGATCCTCCGCAGTCGTAACAGCAACGGGGAATCGCCGTGAACCCGATCGCGAAGGTTCAACCACCAGGAGCGGACCCACTTCTCAATTACCGGGAGCAGTTCCCGATCCTGGCGACAACCTGTTACCTCATCAGCAATTCCTTGGGAGCAGTACCCGAAGCTGCCTCCCGCTCCCTTCAGGAGTATTACCAGACGTGGGCGACACGCGGCGTTCGCGCCTGGGAAGAGTCCTGGTGGACCCTGGCGATCGACCTGGGCAACCTCGTCGCACCGTTGATCGGCGCCCGGCGCGATGAAGTGGTCTTCCAGCCCAACGTCACCCTCGCCCACGCGGTGATCTTTAGCGCCTGGGACGACAACCTCAAGCGCCCACGGATTGTCACCGACGCCCTCCACTTCCCCTCGATCCTTTACTTGCTGGAGCAGCGGCGCAAAGCCGGCGCCGACGTCGTGGTGGTCCCTTCCGACGACGGCGTGAGCATCGATACCCAGCGTCTGATTGAGGCCATCGATGAAAGGACCGCCTTCGCCAGCCTCTCGCACGTCCTCTTCCGGTCGGCGTTCGTCCACGATCTCGCGGCGGTCGCTGAGCGGGCCCGGCGCGTCGGTGCGGTGACAATCGTTGATGGCTACCAGGCGGTCGGCGCAATCCCGGTCGATGTTCAGAGCACGGGCCTGGATGTCTACATCGGAGGCTGCCTGAAGTGGCTCTGCGGCGGCCCTGGGGCCGCCTTTCTCTGGGTCGACGGCCACCTCCGCCAGCGCTTGCACCCCCGTCTGACTGGTTGGATGGCCCACCGCCACCCCTTCGCATTCGAAACCACCCTGGATCGACGGCCGGATGCCTGGCGATTCCTCCACGGGACACCGAACATCCCCGCACTCTATGCAGCCCGCCCCGGACTCGAGATCGTCCGACGCATCGGTATCGACGCGATTCGCGCGAAATCCTTGAGGCAAACAACCCGTCTCCTGGAGCTCGCTGACGCCCAGGGCATTCCCTGCAAGACGCCCCGAGATCCCTCACGCCGTGGCGGCACTGTGGCCTTCGACCTCGACCACGGTTACGAAATCTCCAGGAGCCTGAAGGCGCTCGACATCCTTTGCGACTTCCGCCAAGGCACGGGAATCCGCTTTTCACCACATTTTTACACCAGTGACGACGAACTCGAATCGGCAGTCCAGGCGATCGTCGAGATCCGGTCGACGGGGGCCTGGAGGGCGTTCTCGGGATCTCGAACCAACGTCACCTGATCGCGCCTGACTCTGAACGCACGTCCGTCGCGCCTCGGACGGATGCCACGATATCTCTCTCGAATCGTGAAGCGGCTTCGGAAGTTCATAACATTGGCTTCTCTAACACTCATGTCTATATGTGATGTTACGACTTCACTTATTGGTCTCCGAAAGCGGATCTCCACCGTCTGGCAGCGACCTCGCTTGACGCTTTCCCTCGGCCGCGCGAGGATAGGTCGTGAGAGCTGTTCGTCGCGAAACAGGCAATTCCGCGGTATCGAGCCCGTGGGATTCGCGACTGAGACTCTGCATGATCGGGTGACCGTACCAGGATCGCAGGATCTTTCGAGATGCGGATAGATTGCCCTCGATGCCGGCACACGCTCGAATTTTCTGGCGATCGACCGCTGTTTTGCGCATTCTGCGGGATTGCCTTGAGCCATGATCCCGCGGCACCCACTGTGGTGAGCGAAGGGCGTCCATCGACCGATGCCGGGTCAGATCTGGACCTCGGTCGCACGGCTTGGGTGGAGAGCCTGAGCGAAACCGTGGAATATCGATCGATTCTGCTGGAACACCAGACACGAAGCAGGATCGAAGATTACCCGCGTGAGGTCGCCGGCTACCGCTTGCTGCGCCGATTGGGATCGGGAGGTATGGGCACCGTCTTCGAGGCCGAGGACGAATCAAACGGCCGACATGTCGCCGTCAAGCTGATTGCCCGGGATTACGCAGGGTCTCCGGAGGCGGTCCAGCGGTTTCGCCAGGAAGGTCGACTGGCCAGCGCAGTCACTCATCCCCGTTGTGTCTTCGTCCTGGCAGTCGACGAGGACCGGGGGCGGCCCTACATCGTGATGGAACTCATGCCTGGCACCACGCTGCAATCGCTCGTGGAGCAGCAGGGTCCACTCGACCCACCCGACGCGATCACCAGGATCCTCGATGTGATCGAGGGGCTGCAGGCGTTTCACAAGAGGGGGCTCATCCATCGCGACGTGAAACCGTCGAATTGCTTTCTCGACGGCGAGGGTCGGGTCAAGATTGGCGATTTTGGGCTTTCCAAGTCTCTGGAAGGGGGCGCCGAGCTCACTCGGACTGGCACGTTCATTGGAACCCCCTTGTACGCCTCGCCGGAACAGATCAAACGCGAACCGGTCGACCAACGAACGGAT
>Ga0308411_10003288_pt1 | contig 10798 bp, 10 predicted proteins | sample HotsprottomLayer_2_FD_203530 | JGI IMG/M metagenome (GOLD analysis project Ga0308411, IMG submission 203530) | Hot spring phototrophic mat microbial communities from Octopus Spring, Yellowstone National Park, Wyoming, United States -... | ecosystem: Environmental > Aquatic > Thermal springs >... | reverse complement strand
CGACGGCACCGTCTCGCGCCGGTTCCACGGCGTCCCCAGCGCCGGCAGCAGGTAGTAGTCCAGGCCGTAGTAGCCGGCGACCTTCCAGGCCAGGATCAGGAGCACGGCGAGCGTGAACAGGAGCGGGTTCGTGCTGGCCGTGCCGGCCATCATGAAGTTCCAGTTCATGAAGCCGCCGAAGAACGCCGCGATGCCCACGAAGGCGCCGAGGATCAGTGCGGCCCCGACCAGCAGCTCGCCGTAGGCGACCAGCTTGCCGAACCAGACGTAGCTCCCGGTGTCGAGCAGGAACTGGATGAAGTCCCGGTACCACCCGAACGCGATCGGTGGCCGGCCCTGCGCTGGGATGACCACCGCCCGCTCCCAGAAACCCTTCACCGCCAGGCCGGTCTCCACCCACGCCGGATTGCCGATCTTGCCGAGCGCACTCTGCAGCCACTGATACCCGAGCCAGACGCGAATCACCGCCCACAGCCAGGACAGCCGGGTCGTGGCGAACAGCAGACGGGCGATCGGTGGGTCCTCGATGGTCGTGCCCCGAAGGTGCACCCGTGCCACGTGCATCACCCCCATGGTCGGTCTATCCTCGCCACCAAGGGTAGGGCGCGTCGGGAACCGCGCCCATCGGTCGGCCGCCCGATCTTCGCGCAGCAGGCTGACTGGCCCGTGCACACTCTGGCGCGCCCGGAGGGAGTTGAACCCCCGACCTACTGGTTCGAAGCCAGTTGCTCTATCCGCTGAGCTACGGGCGCGAGCGCCTACAGTATAGCACCAGAAGTCGCCAGGCACCGCCTACCGCGCGAGCGCGTCCTCGACGGCCTGGGCCCAGGTCTGTGGCGACGTCACGACCCCGGGAAACTTGCGGACGATCGCCCCCGCGCGGTCGATGAAGAAGGTTTCGGGCACGCCGGTGAGGCCGTAGGCCCGATAGACGGCGTTGTCGCGGTCGCGGACGTTCGGGTAGGTCGCCCCGGTCTCGCGGATGAACCGCAACGCCTCAGGCACGAGGTCCTGGACGTTGACGCCGACCACGACGACCCCGCGATCCTTGAACCGCTGCCAGGTGGCCTCGATCGCCGGCGCCTCGTCGCGGCACGGGAGGCACCACGACGCCCAGAAGTTCAGGACGACGACCTGCCCCTGCAGCGAGGTCAGGTCGAGGGCGCCCGCGGTATCCAGCCGGGGCAAGGCGAAGCCCGGGGCGGGCGGGGTCAGGCCTCGGGCGAGCGCGACCGAAATGCTCGCCGGGCGGTTGGCACGCAACGTCACGAACGCCAGCGCGCCCAGCACCACCACCAGGCTGGCCAGCACCACCGCCCGAGCGCGCAGCCCACGCATCTGTGCGGCCGTCCCTCCCGGCCGACCCGCCCGCCCAGGATCAGTTCGCCGGGTAGCCGGCCGCGCGCAGCGCTTCGCGGATCCGCGCTTCGTCCACCGCGGTCGGGTCGAATTCGACCAGCACCCGCTTGGTCACGTGGCTGGGCTCCACCTTTCCGATGCCGGGCAGCGCGGAGACCGCGCCGCGCACGGTCCGCTCGCAGCCGTCGCAGTGGATGCGCGGCACGTCGAATACCTTGCTCGTGGTGGCCATGAGTTCCCTGCCTCCTCAGGTTGTCGAGATCGCTCCGACCGGCGGCCGGTAGGCCCGCAGCCGGAGACTGTTGGTGACCACCGTCACCGAGCTCGCGGCCATCGCCAGGGCCGCCAGCACCGGGTTCAGCAGGACGCCCGTGAACGGGTACAGGATGCCGGCGGCCACCGGGATGAGCGCGACGTTGTACGCGAACGCCCAGAACAGGTTCTGGCGGATCGTCCGCATCGTCCGGCGGCTCAGCGTGATCGCGGTGAGCACCCCCCGCAGGTCGTCGCCGATCAGCACGACGTCCGCCGACTCGATCGCAACGTCGGTGCCCGCGCCGATCGCGATGCCGAGATCAGCCCGGGCGAGCGCCGGCGCGTCGTTGATGCCGTCCCCGACCATCGCCACGACCTCTCCCCGACGTCGCAGTTCCTCGACGCGAGCCGCCTTGTCCTCGGGCCGCACCTCGGCGAACACCTCGTCCACGCCGGCCTCGCGTGCCACCGCCTCGGCGGTCCGCCGGTTGTCGCCGGTGAGCATGATCACCCTCAGACCCATCCGCCGCAGCGCCGCGACCACCTCGCGGCTGCCGGGCTTGAGCGTGTCGGCCACCGCGATCACGCCCACCGCGCGGCGGTCCACGGCGGCCAGGACCGGGGTCTTGCCGTCGGCCGCGAGCGCGTCGGCCCGCGCGGCCAGCCCGTCGAGCGCCACGCCCGCGGCCGCCAGCAGCGAGGGGGTCCCCACGAGCACCCGCCGGCCCTCGACGACGGCCTCGATGCCTCCGCCGGGCACGGCCTGGAACTGCTCGACGTCGGCGAGGGTCGCGCCGACGCGCCTGGCGTGCGCGACGATCGCCTCGCCCACCGGATGCTCCGAGCGCTGCTCCGCGGACGCCACGAGCCGGACGAGCTCCCCGGCGTCCATCGCGTCCGCGGCCGCGACGTCGGTCACCTGCGGGGCACCACGCGTGAGGGTCCCGGTCTTGTCCAGGACGACGGCGCTCACCCGGTGCGCGACTTCCAGGGCTTCCCCGCCCCGGATCAGGATGCCGGCCTCCGCCCCGCGGCCGGTCCCCACCATGATGGCCGTGGGCGTGGCCAGGCCGAGCGCGCACGGGCACGCGATGATGAGCACTGCCACGAAGTTCGACAGCGCGTAGGTCAGCGCGGGCTGCGGCCCGACGGCCAGCCAGATCGCGCCGGTCGCCAGGGCGACGACGATGACCGCGGGCACGAAGTATGCAGCCACGCGGTCCGCCAGGCGCTGAATCGGCGCCTTCGATCCCTGGGCCTCCTCGACGAGCCGGATGATCTGCGCGAGGGTGGTGTCGGCGCCCACGCGGGTGGCGCGGAACCGAAACGCGCCGGTGCGGTTGATGGTCCCCCCGATCACCTCGGCCCCTGGGGTCTTGTCCACCGGCATGGACTCGCCGCTGATCATCGACTCGTCCACGGCCGAGGTGCCGTCCAGCACGACCCCGTCCACCGCGATGCGCTCGCCCGGTCGCACCAGGACGATGTCCCCAGCGACGACCTCGTCCACCGGGATCTCGCACTCCTCGCTGCCCCGGATCACGCGGGCCGTCCGCGGACGCAGGCCCATCAGCCGGCGAATCGCGTCGTGGGTCCGGCCCTTGGCGAGGGCTTCCAGATAGCGGCCCAGCAGGATGAACACGACGATGATCGCGGCGGTCTCGTAGTACACGGTCGGCGCGAGCCCGCCGCCGACGAACCAGTGCGGGGCGAAGGTCGCGGCCACGCTGTAGAGGTAGGCGGCCGAGGTGCCGACCGCGATCAGGGTGTTCATGTCCGCGGTGCGGTGGCGCAGCGCCGCCCACATGCCCCGGTAGAATCGCCATCCGGCCCAGAACTGGACGGGGGTGGCGAGCAGGAACTGGACGACCCAGTCGTGCAGGACCGCGGGAGCCCAGACCCGCAGGCCCATGTGCGGCAGGCTGCCCCAGAGAAGCGGGAGGCTGAGGGCCGCGCCCACGAGCAGTCGGGCCCGCAGCGCCGCGAGTTCTCGGGCGCGGCGGGCGGCCTCGTGGTCGCGGGCGGCGTCCTCGACCGCCAGGGGGGTGTAGCCGGCCTGGCGCACCGCGCGTCGGAGCGCCTCGACCGTGACCGCGCCCGGGATGTACTCCACCGTGGCCCGCTCGGTGGCCAGGTTCACGGATGCCGCCAGGACGCCGTCGGTCTGGCGGAGCGCCCGCTCCACGGTCTGGACGCACGACGCGCACGACATGCCGCCCACGCCGAGCGTGACCCGTGCGCGCGGCACGGTGTAGCCCGTGCCGCCGACCGCCGCGATCAGGCGATCCACCCCGACCAGGCCGGGGTCGAAGGTCACCGTGGCGTGCTCCGTGGCGAGGTTCACCTGGGCGGCGACGACGCCGGGGATCGTCCGCAGCCCCTCTTCCACCCTCGCGACACACGACGCGCAGGACATGCCCTCGACGGGCAGGTCGATGCGCTTCACCGAGCCCGGCGCAGCCACGCGATCCCCCTACAGCTTGCTGGACATCTCGAAGACCTCGAGGAGCTCAGCGATGGTCCGCTCCCGCTCCTTCGGGTCGGCCGAGCGGATCGCGGTGCTCGCGCAATGCTCCAGGTGGTCTTCGAGCACCATGGCGTTCACACGGTCCAGGGCCCGCTGGATCGCCAGCACCTGCCGCATGACGTCCACGCAGTAGGCGTCGTCTTCGACCATGCGCTCGACTCCGCGCACGTGCCCGGCGACGCTGCGGAGCCGAGCGAGGATCTTGCGGCGGGCCTCGGCGGAGCCATGGCGGGCGACGGCCTGGATGTCCATCGGTCCCTCCTCCCCTCCCCCCCGGGGAGGGGTCTCCCTCCACAATACCCCGGGGGGAGCGGGCCGTCAACCGCGCACCGGCCGCGACCGGGCGTGCCGACAGGCCGAAAGCGGCCCGGAGGCGAAGACCTCCACGGGAGACTCGCGGCAGATCACAGCCCGAACGGAGGACGACGGCATGACGCAGCGCACCCCGATCACGGTGGCCTACGGCGACGGCATCGGTCCGGAGATCATGGCCGCCACGCTCCACATCCTGCAGGAGGCCGGGGCCCGACTCGAGATCGAGACGATCGAGATCGGCGAGAAGGTCTACCTGGCCGGCAACACCGCCGGGATCGACCCGCGCGCCTGGGAGTCGCTGCGGCGCACGAAGGTGTTCCTCAAAGCGCCCATCACCACCCCGCAGGGCGGCGGGTACAAGAGCCTCAATGTGACCACGCGGAAGATGTTGGGGCTCTACGCCAACGTGCGTCCCTGTGTCTCCTACCACCCCTTCGTCGCCACGAAGCATCCGACCATGGATGTGGTCATCGTCCGCGAGAACGAAGAGGACCTGTACGCGGGGATCGAGTATCGGCAGTCGGTCGACGTCACGCAGGCGCTGAAGATCATCTCGCGGCCCGGCACCGAAAAGATCGTCCGCTACGCCTTCGAGTACGCGGTGCGCAACGGCCGCAAGAAGGTGACCTGCTTCACCAAGGACAACATCCTCAAGGTCACCGACGGCCTGTTCCACAAGATCTTCGACGAGATCGGCGCGGACTACCCCACGATCGAGAAGGAGCACTGGATCGTGGACATCGGCGCCGCGAAGCTGGCTGACACGCCGGAAGCCTTCGACGTCGTCGTGCTGCCCAACCTCTACGGCGACGTGCTGTCCGACGTGGCCGCGCAGATCGCGGGGTCGGTCGGGCTCGCGGGGTCGGCCAACATCGGCGATCACGCCGCGATGTTCGAGGCGATCCACGGCTCGGCACCGCGCCGGGCCGGCCAGAACCTGGCGAACCCGTCGGGCCTGTTGCTCGCCGGCATCATGATGCTGGTGCACATCGGGCAGCCCGACGTGGCGGAACGGGTCCACAACGCCTGGCTGCGCACGATCGAGGACGGCATCCACACGTACGACATCTACGAGGAGGGCACGAGCCGGCAGAAGGTCGGCACGAAGGAGTTCGCCCAGGCGGTGGTCGCGCGGCTCGGCCAGCGGCCGCAGACGCTGAAGGCCGCTCGCTACGCGGGGGCGCCCCGGCAGACCTCTCCGTCGGTCGTCTCGCGACGCGCCGCCGCCGTCAAGCGACTGGTGGGCGTCGACGTCTTCCTCGACTGGACGGCAGGGACGCCCAACGACCTTGGCCGCGCGCTCGAGGCGCTCGCGGGCGAGAATCTGCGGCTCGCGATGATCAGCAACCGGGGCGTCAAGGTCTATCCCGACGGGCTCCCCGAGACGTTCACCGTCGACCACTGGCGGTGTCGATTCGTCGCGCGCGACGAGGCATCGCCGCTCACGCACGCTCAGGTCATCGGGCTCCTGCAGCGCGTCGCCGGCGCCGGCCTGGACTTCATCAAAACCGAGCACCTCTACACCTTCGACGGCGAGCGCGGGTACTCCATGGCGCAGGGAGAGTAGGACCTACCACTCCAGTGGGACCCCGGTGCGCGGCTCGACCACGGTCGTGTCCTGCACCAGGGGCCGCCACAGGTCCGGCCGCTCGGTGTGCACCGGAACCAGGACCTCGGGGCGCAGGGTCCGGACCATCCGCACCAGGTCGGGTTGCGGCGCGTGGCCCGAGGCGTGGCTGTGCAGGTGGCGGCGTACGCCGAGCAACTCCAGCCAGTTGCGCATCCGACGCTCGTCGGCCGCCTGCTCCTCGGTGTACGCCTCGCTGGCCGAACGGATGTAGAGCGCGTCCTCGCCGGCGCCGATGTCGGCCAGGTGCTGGACGTCCCAGAACCCCAGTGCTAGGAGGCAGCGGTCGCGCATCGGCCGCAGCTCGTCGGCGGTGCGCGCCCAGGGCCGCGCGAGCACCCGTCGCTCCCACCGCTGGTAGTCGCGGTCGCTGTAGGTCCCCGTCTGCTTGCGCTCCTTGAGCACCAGGATCGGCTCGCGCCGGAGGTCGGGTACGCGCGGGTCGAGGTCGCGCAGGGTCTCCAGCAGGTAGGCGTCCGGTGTCGTGACGACGAGCATGCGGTCGGTCTCCCGCGCGATGCGCAGGAACGTGCGCATGCGCGCGACGTCCCGCGGCGCGAAGTCCGCGATCACCGGGCCGGTGGTCTCGGCGACGGCCCCGATGCACTCGCGGTAGACGTCGTCCTCGGTCCGCGGATCGAGCACGTCCAGGCGCGTGCCCTCCGCCAGCAGCAGCCAGACGCCCTCGCGGCGAGCCGCGTCCAGCATCGCCTCGCTGTCAGCCGCGTCGGGCCCGTGGAAGCGCAGGTCGCCGGTGTAGAGCACGTTGCCGCGCGACGTGCGGACGAGGAACGCCAGGCTGCCCGGGATGGAGTGATCCACCGGCAGCGCCCGGCACGAAAACCCGCCCGCGGTGAACTCACCCTCGACCAGCTCGAAGCGACGGCTGACCGTGGCGCGGAGGTCGCGGAAGGCCGGCCGTTCGAGGAAGTCGAGGAACTCCGACTCGAACGCGCGGCCCCGGACACCCTGCAGGACGGACAGCACACCGTGCGACACCGCGGAGCAGTACGTCGGAATGCGCGCGTCGAGGAACCCCAGGTGCCCGGCGTGGTCGAGGTGCGCGTGCGACAGCAGCAGGGCTTCGGCCGCCGGCTCGGTGTGCGGGGCCGGCACCCCGGGGCCGCCGATCGCCAGCAGGTCCTGCCGGTAGAGCCCCGGTACCGCAGGCAGCACGCCGGTGACGAGCAGGTCGGCGAGCCCGGCGGCTGCGCGTGGGGCCACGTACTCCTCGAAGAACTGGCCGCGACGCGCGAAGCTGATGCCGAAGTCGAGCAGGATCCGGCGGTCGCCGTCCTCCACGAGGATCTTGTTGCCGCCGATCTCCCCGGCTCCACCCAGGACGGTCAGGCGCACCACGTGAGGCCCTTCCTCGCCAGCGCCGGCGGTTCCTGGCCGCCGGGCGGCGGGACCCGGTTCTCTGGAACACGTCCGTCTGGTATACGTATGGCATGACGGTGGCGCGGTGGACGGCTCTGGCCGTGGTGCTCCTCGCCGGCGGGCCAGCGCAGGCCGCCCTCGCCCCGGTCCGGATCGACGTCTCCCGCACCGTCATCGCGCAGGGGGAGACGCTCGACGTCACCGTCGCCATCCCGGGCGGCGTCGAGCGCGTGAGTCTCCGGTTCGCCGGCCGTGCGTTTCGTCTCTATGCGACCGGACCCGGCACCTGGCGCACGGTCGTCGGCACGGATCCGCTGTCGTCCCCGGGTGCCCACGCCATCGTGGTCGAGGCGATGGGACCGGCGGGCACGCCGCTCGGCGCGCGCGTGCCCGTACGCGTGCGCAAGGTCACGTTCCCCACGCGCCACCTCGCCTTCGACCCCGAGCGACGGGCGCTGCTGCGGCCCGAGGTCGCGGCCCGGGAGCGCGCGCGCGTCAATGCCGCGCTGCGCGTGCTGCACCCCGCTCCGCTCTGGGATGGACCGTTCGCCCGCCCCCTCGAGGCTCCGATCTCGTCCCCCTATGGCGTGCTCAGCATCTACCACGGCCAGGTCCGAGGGTTCCACACCGGCACCGACTTCGCGGCGCCGGAGGGTACGCCGGTCTACGCCGCGGCCGCAGGCATCGTCCGCCTCGCCGAGGAACTCCCGCTGTCGGGGAAGGCGGTCCTGGTGGACCACGGTCTGGGCATCGTCACCTCGTACCTGCATCTTTCCTCGATCTCCGCGCGGGTCGGGCAGCGCGTGCGCAAAGGGGAGCTCATCGGACATGTGGGCAGCACCGGGCTCGCCACGGGTCCCCACCTCCACTGGGGCATGCGTGCGAACGGCGTGCGCGTGGACCCCATGCCCTGGACGGCGCCGTGAGACGGGCTGACGGTCGCGCCGCGCGGGGCGTGCCGGCCCTGCTCCTGGTCCTCGCGCTCGCCGCGGGGGCCGGCGCGCAGTCGCCGGTCGCCCTGCCGGGCATCGATGCGCTGGCGCGCGACCCTGGCGTGCTGCGGGGACTGCGGGTCGGCCTGGTGACGCACCGGGCGGGCCAGGATTCGGCCGGCGAGCGGACCTCGACGGTGCTCGCGCGCCTCCCGGGCGTCCGCCTGACCGCGCTGTTCGCGCCTGAGCACGGCATCGACGGCACCTACGACGCCGGGGAGCGCGTGCCGACGATCCCGGGCCGCACCCCGGTCTACAGCCTCTACGGTGGCGCCTTCAGCCCCACGCGCCAGATGCTCTCCCGGGTGGATGCGCTGGTCGTGGACCTGCAGGACGTGGGCGTGCGGCCGTACACGTACACGTCCACGATGGCGCTCGTGATGCGCGCCGGCCGGGAGGCGGGGAAGCCGGTCGTGATCCTCGACCGGCCGAACCCGATGGGCGGCGCCATTATCGACGGCCCGGTGCTGGAGCCGCCGTTCCGGTCGTTCATCGGCATGTACCCGATCCCGTACGTGTTCGGCATGACCATCGGCGAGCTCGCGCGCCTCTACAACGACGCCTTCGGCATCGGCGCGAAGCTCGTGGTCGTGCGGATGCAGGGCTGGACGCGCGGCATGACCTGGGCGCAGACCGGCCTGCCCTGGGAGAACCCCTCGCCGGGGATCACGCACCCCGAGGCGGTCTTCCACTACGCCGCCACCGGGCCGGTGGACGGAACGAACCTCTGGAACGGGGTGGCCACCGAGTCGCGATTCCAGGTCGTGCTCGCGCCGTGGATCGATGCCGGCGAGACCCTCGCCGCGCGACTCAACGCCCATGGGCTGCCCGGCGTGCGGTTCTCCCGATCGGCGATCCCCCACCCGCGGCTGCAGCGCGTCTACCACGGCGTGCGGTTGCACATCACCGATGCGGCCGTCTTTAGACCGTCGACCACGATCGTCTACGTGCTCTCGGAGATCCGCAACCTCTACCCTGACCGGTTCGCCTTCGCGCGGCCGCGGCGAGGGCCGTACCTGTTCGACCTGGTGTGGGGGACCAAGGAGCTGCGGCTGGCGCTGCAGCGGGGCGACCCACCCGATCGGATCGTCGCGGCCTGGGCACCTGCCCTCAAGCAGTTCGAGCAGCTGCGCCAGCCGTACCTGCTCTACCCCTAGCAGGCCCCGCCGTGCGCGTCGTGCCCCGCCACTTCGCCGACCGCGACCGGGCGCTCCGCGAGCACCTGGTCTGGCTGCTCTCCGGCGGCCACGCCCACGTCCGGTTCGACGCCGCGGTGACCGGCCTCCCGCTGCGGCTGCAGGGCGCCAGGCCAGCCGGCATCCCTTACTCGCCGTGGATGCTGCTCGAGCACCTGCGCATCAGCCAGTGGGACATCGTGGAGTTCAGTCACACCCCGAGGCACGTCTCGCCGCCGTGGCCCGCGGGCTACTGGCCGAAGCGGCCGGAGCCGCCGACGGCGGCGGCGTGGTCGCGCAGCGTGCGCGCGTTCCGGCGCGATCTGAAGAAGATGATCGCGCTCGTGCGCAACCCGAAGACCGACCTCTACGCGCGTCTGCCGCACGGCCGGGGTCACACGGTGCTCCGCGAGGCGATCCTGCTGGCGGACCACAACGCCTACCACCTGGGCCAGCTCGTCGCGGTGCGGCGCATGCTCGGCGCCTGGAAGGCATAGGCGGCTAGGGCTGCGCCCCGCCGCCCATCGCGGCCATCGCTTCCTGGCGCTTGCGCTCCAGCTCAGCCTTGGACAGCTTTGACTTGAAGGCCAGCCCCCAGGAGTGTCCGAACGGGTCGCGCAGCTTGCCGTACCGATCGCCCCAGAACTGGTCGTCGAGCGGCATGACGACGCGGGCGCCCGCGGCGACCGCCTGCTGCCACAGGCGGTCCACGTTGCGGTGGTAGATGTGGAGGTTGACCGTGGTCACCCCGGCGCTGTGTGGGTCCTTCACGTCGCTCTCCATGAACATGTCGGCCAGCATGACGCGGGAGTCGCCGATCATGAGCTCGGCGTGCATGATCTTGCCGCCGGGCCCATCCATGCGCACGAGCTCCTTCGCGCCGAGCGCGCGCGTGTACCAGGCAATCGCGGCTGCGGCGTCGGCGACGGCAAGGTAAGGGGTCACGGTGCTGTACGGGATGCGCCGCGCGGCCGCGGCCTTGCGGGCGGGTGCCGTCCTGCGAGCACGGGCGCGGTTCCTGTCGCCTAGGCGGCTCGGCCCCTCACGTGCCGGTCGTAGAACGCCAGCATCCGGCGCCCGTCGCGCTTGGCCTGCGCCCAGACGCCGCGGTATTCGTGGGCGATGCTCCTGGCCTGGACGAGAGCGTGGCGGTGCTCGCTCGAAGCCA
>Ga0308411_10003281_pt1 | contig 10809 bp, 9 predicted proteins | sample HotsprottomLayer_2_FD_203530 | JGI IMG/M metagenome (GOLD analysis project Ga0308411, IMG submission 203530) | Hot spring phototrophic mat microbial communities from Octopus Spring, Yellowstone National Park, Wyoming, United States -... | ecosystem: Environmental > Aquatic > Thermal springs >... | reverse complement strand
CGCACTGGGTCGATGTCCATGGTCCGCAGCGCGGCGAGCTCGTCGTACACCGCCATGGCGCCCAGCTCGGCCGCCATGGCAGACCCGACGCGCCCTGCGAGCAGAAAGCCCATCATGACCGGCCCAATCTCCTTGGTCATGGCGAGGCCGACGATCGGACCGAGGACCGACTGGCTGATGTCGCGCAGCTGATCGGCCGACTGCACGACGAGCACCATGCCGATGAACAGCGCCAGCAACGCGGCGATGGGTAGGGTGTCCGAGCCGACGCGGGCGAGCTGCGCCGCGATCCGCTGACGATCGCGCGCGCGAAGCCGGATCGCCGCGACGGCCCGGCCGAAAAGGAGGACCGCTTCGCCCAACCGTTGGAGAACCTCGAGAACGGTGCTCATCGCTCCCAGCCCAGCGGCCCACGGAGCTGGCCGTGCTCCCGCGCCAGGACGCCCCAGCCGAGCGTCCAGTCCAGGGGGGCGCCCGGAGGAGCCTCCCAGCTCATGACAGCCCAGAGCGGCGCCCAAAGCGCCAGCACACCCCGGTTGCGCGGGGTAAAGGCATCGACCAGCGCTGGGACTTGTCCCGACATCGCTCCGTTGCGGTGCAGATGGCGCCCCAGGGGGAAGAGCGTCGCCAGCGACTCCTCGTGGCCGCGCGTCTCGTCCCACTGCCACTGGAGCCGCCCGAGGACCAGCAAGAGGTCCCGACGACGTGCGTGGAACTCGTCCAGGTCCTCCTCGCTGCTGCGCAGGAGCGGCCACAACCAGAACCGCGACCGGCGCTGCCCGTCGTCGCTGCGACCCCAGAACGGCGCGACGCGGAAGGTGCGCCAGCGAGTCTCGCCGAGCGGTCGCTCGCGCAGGACCAGAGGCCACGGCGAGCCGATGGCCTCGCTGCCAAGCCGCTGGTCGATCGTGTGCGTGTAGGCGAGCATGCCCCACCCGCGGCTGTGGCGCCCCTTGCCGTCGAGCGCGCTCCACAGGGGAAAGCGCACGCGACGTCGCTCGAGCCCGTAGCCGGGCGTCCAGCGGTCCTGATCGATCCACAGGGGCCAGAGCGCGTAGCGCGTTCGTTCCTGGCCGGGAATGTCGGTGCAGCCGCCGAGCGGCCAGATGCGGAGACCCGAAGCGTCACGACCTGCCCCGCGCACGGTCGACACGAAGGGAAAGGGATGAAAGCGCCGATCCACTCCGCCGGACCGGACACGTAGCCAGAGCGGAAAGGCGATGGTGTCGACTTCGTCGAAGCCGAAGCGCTGGTCCTGCTGGAGAAACCAGGGCAGGATCCCGAGCGACGCCCCGTAGGCGACGCGTCGCCGCCAAAAGAGCAGCGGGAAGAGGGCGAGCCGGTCGGTGGCACCGTCGTCGTGCTGACCACTCAGCAGGAGCAGCCGGGCACTGCGGAAGCCGGGCTCGCGACGCAGCGCCACGAGCGGGAAGAACAGCTCGGCTCGCTCCTGGCCCGAGTCCTGGTGCCGTGCAAGCCAGAGCACCGGTCGGAGAAAGAGATCTTGTCGCTCGGGGGTACGCCGGTACTCGAGCAGCGGCCCGAGCGCAGTCCAGCGCAGCAGGCCTCGCTGGGCGTCCGAGCGTAGGTGGAAGAGCGGCCAGATGTCGACCCGTGCGGCGACGGCTGGCGCCGCGGCGAGGAGCGACACCGCCATCGCCGCCGCGCGCAGGCGGGTCAGGGAGCGAACTCGACGGCGCGCAGATCGCGGGCGCGGATCTGGTACGCTCCGCTCGGGATCTGGCCGTAGAAAGTTGTGGAGCTGCGCACGATCAGCACGAGGGGGTCGCCTGCGCGGAGCGTCACCGCCGCTTGCACGCGGTCGCGCTCACCGGGAGCGGGCGAGAGCTCGATGCGCGCGATGTTGTCGAACGGCACGCGAAGCCGGCCGCGGCCGAGGTCGCCCTCGAGGACGGTGTCCCCGCCAACCGTCATGCGAGACACCTCGACCCGGGTCCCGTCGGCGTCCACGAGACTGGCGCGGAAGTCGCGCAGCGGGGCGCCTGCGGACGGTCCGCCCCCGAACCCACCCATGCCGACGAGCCCGAAGGCGAGGCCTGCCAGAGCCATCGCGGACACCCGCCGAGTCCATCCCCGCTCCACGCGGGCGTGCCTTAGCCCCTCGGCAGATTCCGATCAAGCAGACGCAGGGTGCGTATGGCCGGCGGATGCGAACGCCCTTGCGCCATGCGAGGGGGCGGGGCAGCATGCCAGGCAGTGGCGGGTCTCCGGGCCATCTGTGTGCACGGGCATTTTTACCAGCCGCCGCGGGACGATCCGTGGCTCGGCGTGATCGAGCCCCAGCCGAGCGCCTTTCCGGATCGGGATTGGAACGTCCGGATCGAGCGGGAGTGTTACGGGCCCACGGCAGCTGCTCGCGTGCTCGACGGGCAGGGACGGCTGCTCGATGTGGTGAACTGCTACGAGTGGACGGGATTCAACGTGGGACCGACCCTCATGGCCTGGCTGGCGGCCCATGCCCCGGCGACCCTGGCCGCCATGCGCCAGGCGGACGAGCGGGCGCTCGCCCGCACCGGCCATGGGACGGCCTGGGCCCAGCCCTACGGGCATCCCATCCTGCCGCTCTGCTCGCCGCGGGACGCGGCGACGCAGGTGCGCTGGGGCGTGGCCGATTTCGAAGCCCGGTTCGGTCGGGCCCCGGAGGGCATGTGGCTCCCGGAGATGGCTGTCGATATCCCGGCCTTGTCCGCCCTGGCCGAGGCGGGAATCGTGCTCACGCTGCTTGCTCCGCACCAGGCACGCCGGGTGCGGCCGCTGGGCGGCCGCGAGGCCGACTGGCAGCCCGTCAGCGCCGGGACCCTCGACGTCCGCCGTCTGTACCGATGTCGGCTGCCCGGTGGGCGAAGCATCGACATCGTGTTCCGCGAGCCGGGCATCTCGCACGAGTTGTCCTTTGGCAGCCTCCTCGCCGACGGCGCGCGGCTCGCGGGCCGGCTCCGGGAGGCAGTCGGAGTCGGGGACGATGACGTGCTCGTGACCGCCTCGGTCGATGGCGAGACCTGGGGACATCACCACCGCTTCGGCGAGATGGCGCTCGCCTATGCGCTGCGTCTCCTGCGGCAGGACTCGACGGTCACGCTCCTGCCGCCGGCGGCGTTCCGGGAGCGCTGTCCTCCTGCCTACGAAGTGCAGCTCTGGGAGCGCACGGCCTGGAGCTGCGCGCACGGGATCGACCGTTGGCGAGCCGACTGCGGATGCCAGGTGGCCTCGCCACCCGGCTGGACGCAGGCGTGGCGGGCGCCGCTCCGTCAAGCGATCGACTGGCTACGCGACGAGCTGGCGCTCGTGTACCAGGCGCGTGCGAGCGAGTTGCTGCGCGACCCCTGGGGGGCGCGCGATCGGTACATCGAGGTCGTGCTCCACCCGGAACGGACGATGGACTTCGTCGCGCGCGAAGCCACGCGGCGCCTCAGCGGCCGGGGCGCGATCGCCGCGCGGCGCGTCCTGGAGATGGCGCGCCACGCCCTCCTCATGCAGACGAGCTGCGGGTGGTTCTTCGACGATCTCAGCAACATCGAAACTCTGCACAACCTGCGGCACGCGGCGCGGGCCATCGAGCTCGCGGAGGCGCTCGGTGCTCGGCTGGAGAACGATTTCGTCGCCCTCCTCGACGCGGCGGAGAGCAATATCCGGGAGGAAGGCAGCGGGGCGCAGATCTGGCGCCAGCGCGTCCGGGATCCTGCTCCACGCCCGGTGCGGGTGGCAGCGACGAGCGCCATGCTGGCCATGCTGGAGCGGCCGGTTCGGCTCCCGGGCTACGAGGTGCAGTTCTCGAGCGCACCGGCTGCGACGAAGGACTGGCATGCGACCGCGACCGTCGTGGAAACGACGACGGGGGCGGCGTTCGGGGTCCCGCTGCTCGTAGGCCGGACGGACGACGGTGCGGCCTGGTGCGAGGCAGGGGGCCGACGGTACGATCTGCGCGATCTCTTCGGTGTCCAGCGGGAGGCGGTGATGTCGAGTGTCTCCCGCGAGGTTGTTCAGGGTACGCGCGCGGGGCGTCGCGCTGTGCTCGATCGTGCTCGCGGGCTGCTCGAGCCGGTGCTGGCCGACGGGGTCATCGTCCCCCGCGACCTGGGGCTGATCCTCGGCTGGGACGAAGCCGAACGGATTCTGCATGCGGTGCGCACGGGCGAGGTCGAGTCGAGCGACCTTGTGGCGCGCACGGCCCGTCTCAGCCAGCACGGTGTGGTGTTCCCGGCGCGATGGCTCTCCGAGCATCTGACGCGAGCGATCGAGCAGGACGTGGAACGCCTGCCGGCGACCGGGCCCGCGATCCTCGCCCTGCTCGATCTGGCCCAAGCGGCGGGCGTCGTTGTCGACCTCGGCGTGGCGCAGGTGCGCGCCTTGCGCTGGTGGCTCGAGGCTCCGCCGGAAGTGCGGACGGGGCCGACGATGACGCGCTTGCGCGAACGTCTCGCGCTCGCTCCCGAGATTGGCTGAGGCCTGCCCTCAGCTCCCCTCGCCACGGAGCTCGGCTGCGCGCCGCATGAGCTTGACCCGCTCGGCTTCGAGCGCTTCCTCCTCCGGCGAACGGACACTGGCCGCATTGGTGCCGACGCCGCCCGTCGCTGGGCTTCCCGCCGCGTGGGCGGTGCGGGCCCGCGCCAGAGCCGTGAGCTCGGTCTCGATGGCGCGCAGCCGGGCCTCGATCTCGGCGAGCTCGCGGGCGTCCTTCGGGGCGAGCCGTGGCGCGGGCGATGTGGCGGGCTGCGCCGCCGGCACGAGCTCTGTGGTCCCCTCCGAGCGGATTCCCGTCGGGACGGCCCCTGGCACCGGAACGTTCCCGTAGACAGGCCGTCCCTGGCGGTTGGTCGATCGGTATACTTCGTCCGCCGCCGCCCCGCTGGCTGCGAGAGCGACCACGAGCCCCCCTGCTGCAACAACGATCGCGGGCGTCATTCTCCTCATCATCCCCCTGTCCCCCTCGTTCTCGTGGCTATGGTTGGCGTCCCGCTGCGCCGCTCCAGGCGTCACACGGCTTTCCAGGTCGTTCCTTCTGGTCCATCCTCGAGCACGATCCCGTGCTCGCGCAGACGCGCCCGCAGCGCGTCGGCTTCGGCGAAGTCGCGACGCCGGCGCGCGGCGTTGCGTTGCGCGATGGTGGCCTCGATCTCCGCCTCGCTCAGCCCACTGCGCAGCCGGCCGCGCGCGCGTAGCTCCGCGAGGATCGCCTCCGGGGACGACGCGGGCACCCCGAGCGTCACGCCGACGCGCGCGATCTCGGTGCGGATCGCCTGCGCCGTCGAACGGTCTCCGGCGTCCACGGCGCGATTGAGGTCGCGGATACGGTCGAAGATCAGTCCCAGGGCCCGTGCGGCGTTGCAGTCGTCGTCCATCGCCTCAGCGAAGGCCTCCTCGAACGGCGTGGCAGGTTCGCGTAGGACCCCGTCGAGTGGGGGGGGCGGCACGGCGCCCACGAGCTCGTCGGCCCGTGCCAGCGATTCGTACAGGCGCTCCAGGCTACGGCGAGCCTCGTCGAGGCGGCCGGTGGCGAAGTCCAGCGGCGCCCGGTAGTGCGTCTGCAGGAACAAGAGCCGGAGCGCTTCTGCCGGAACCTGCTCGGCCACGGCGGCAATGGGCAGGATGTTGCCGAGCGACTTCGACATCTTCTCGGCGCCCGAGGTGATCATGCCGTTGTGCATCCAGAGGCTGGCGTAGGGCAGGCCAGCGTCGGCTTCGGATTGGGCGATCTCGTTCTCGTGGTGCGGGAAAATGAGGTCTGTGCCCCCGCCGTGGATGTCGAAGGGCTGTCCAAGGTAGCGGACGGCCATCGCCGAGCATTCGATGTGCCACCCCGGCCGGCCCGGTCCCCAGGGGCTGGGCCAGGCAGGCTCGCCTGGCTTGGCGCCTTTCCACAGGGCGAAATCGTGGACGTCCTCCTTGCCTGGCGAGCTGTCGTCGCCGGGAGCCATGTCCTCGAGGTGCTGGTGGGACAGCTTGCCGTAGGCGGGAAAGCGTCTGACCCGAAAGTACACGCTGCCGTCGGCGACGGGGTAGGCGTAGCCGCGATGGACGAGCCGGGAGACGAGCGCCAGCATGTCGTCGATATGCGCGGTGGCTCGGGGTTCGTGACTCGGCGTGAGGCAGCCGAGCCAGCGCACATCCTCGTGGAAGTGGGCGATCTCCCGTTCGGCCAGCGCGGAGGGCGAGATGCCTTCCTGCGCCGCGCGCCGGATGATCTTGTCGTCGATGTCGGTGAGGTTGCGAACGAAGCACACCTCGAAGCCTCGCGCGCGCAGCCAGCGGCAGAGGACATCGGCGGTGACGAGCGCGCGGGCGTGTCCGACATGCGAGCGCGCGTAGACGGTGACGCCACACCAGTACACACCGACGCGCCCGGGCACGCGGGGGACCAGGATCTCCTTCCGGCCGCTTAGCGTGCTCGTGAGCACGATCGGCACGGAGACCTACTCCTCGTCCTCGCGAAGACGGGCCAGGACCGAGAGATCCTCGAGCGTCGTCGTATCCCCCATCGTCTCTCGCCCCGCCGCGATGTCGCGCAACAGGCGCCGCATGATCTTGCCCGAGCGGGTCTTGGGGAGGGCGTCGGTGAAGCGAATATCGTCCGGACGCGCGAAGGCGCCGATCTCGTGGCTCACGTGCTCCCTGAGCTCCTGGCGCAGGGTTTCGCTCGGCTGGTATCCCGCCTCGAGGGTGACGAAGGCGCAGATGGCCTGTCCCTTGAGGTCGTCCGGACGCCCGACGGCGGCGGCCTCGGCGACGGCCGGGTGGCTCACGAGCGCGCTCTCGATTTCCATGGTCCCGAGGCGGTGGCCGGCCACGTTAACCACATCGTCGATCCGGCCCATCACCCAGAAGTACCCATCGGCGTCGCGGCGCGCTCCGTCCCCGGTGAAATACACCCCGGGCATCTGACTCCAGTACTGCTGCACGTAACGCTCCGGATCGCCGTAGACCGTGCGCAGCATGCCCGGCCAGGGCCGCGTGATGACGAGATACCCGCCCTGGTTCACCCCGAGCGGCTGGCCGTCTCGACTGCGGATCTCCGGGACGATCCCGGGCAGCGGAAGCGTGGCCGAGCCGGGCTTCGTGGGCGTCGCGCCGGGCAAGGGCGCAATCATGATGCCGCCCGTCTCGGTTTGCCACCACGTATCGACGATGGGACAGCGCTCCTTGCCGATCACGCGGTGATACCACATCCAGGCTTCGGGATTGATCGGTTCGCCGACCGACCCGAGCAGTCGCAACGAGCTCAAGGCATGCCGCCGTGGCCATTCCTCCCCCCACTTGATGAAGGCGCGAATGGCGGTCGGAGCAGTATAGAAGATCGTGACCCCGAGATCGTCGATGATCTGCCAGAAGCGATCCGGTTGCGGGTGGTTCGGCGCTCCCTCGTACATGACGGTCGTCGCGCCATTGGCGAGGATGCCGTAGACGACGTAACTGTGCCCGGTGACCCAGCCGATATCGGCCGTGCACCAGTACGTGTCCTCTTCCTTGAGATCGAAGACCCACTGGGCCGAGCACATGGTGTGCAGGAGGTATCCCGCGGTGCTGTGTACCACGCCCTTCGGCTTGCCGGTCGTTCCGCTGGTGTAGAGGATGAAGAGCGGGTGCTCGCTGTCGAGGGGGACCGGGGCGCAATCGGCGGAGGCCGCGGCGCTCAGCTCGTGCCACCAGTGGTCCCGGCCGGCGGACATCGGGACCGCTTCGCCGGTCCGCCGGACCACCACGACGTCGCGCACGCTTGGGACTTCGCGGAGCGCCGCATCGACGTTCGCCTTGAGCGGCACCACCTGGCCGCGGCGCCATCCGCCGTCGGCCGTCACGATCACCCGGGCCTGGGCGTCGTTCATCCGATCCCGCAAGGCTTCTGCCGAAAATCCCCCGAAGACGACCGAATGGGTCGCCCCGATGCGGGCACAGGCGAGCATGGCGATGGCGGCCTCGGGGATCATGGGCAGGTAGATCCCGACCCGGTCTCCGGCGCTGACGCCGAGGGACTTGAGGACGTTGGCGAAGCGACACACCTCGCGGTGCAGCTCGTGATAGGTGAGCACTCGGCGATCCCCGGGCTCGCCCTCGAAGATGAGCGCTGCCTTGTTCCGGCGCGGCCCGCGCAGATGGCGATCGAGGCAGTTCTCCGATACGTTCAGCCGGCCACCCGTGAACCACCGAGCGTGCGGCGGATTCCACTCGAGCACGCGCTCCCAGGGCGTCTGCCAGGCGAGCCGCGCTGCCTGCTCTCCCCAGAAGCCCTCCGGGTCGCCGAGCGCAGCGCGATAGAGCTCGTCATAGTGGTCGCGCGTCGGCACGTATGCCGCCGCGGCGAAGGCCTCGGGCGGCGGAAACACGCGATCTTCCTTGAGCCGCGTCTCGATGGTTAGCTCGCCCGTCTCCTCGCTCATCGCTCCCCCGGTTGCGCTGTCAGCGTAGTGGTGGGGCCCCTGCCACGCAAGACACGGACGCACGGTCCGGCCTCGCGCGCGGACTGGCCGTCAGGAGTCGAGATCGTGTCCGCGGCGGACGAAGACCACGGTCGGCCAGGTGCTTCCCGACGGCGCCGCAGGTCCTTCCGACAGGTCCGCAGGCAGCGGCCCGAGGACCGAGACGGCGGCCTCGACGAGACTCGTCACCGGATGTCGCAGCTGGCGCAGCGATTCGTGTGCCTCGCGCCCTGCCAGCGTGGCCAGTCGGTCGGCGATGGTACGCAGGATCGACACGATGCCGTCGCGCTCGTCCTCGACTCTCTTCGCGGAGAGGTCTTCCATTCCCGGCCCCCGTCCTTTGCCTCGACGCCGTGAGGGCGTACGACGTCACGCGGGGCTGCGTCAAGTCGGTCGAGACGGCGCTGTCTACGGTGTTGCGGAGGGTGCCTTCTCGCCCTCCAGGGTGGAGAGGAAATCGCGCAGGGCTTCGCGGTAGGTCGCGCCAGCACGCAGGAACGCGTCGTTGTGTCCGCCGGCGAGCCGCACGAGACGCTTGGACCCCGCAGCCGCGCCGTGCAGCGCCTCGGCCATGGCGAAGGGCACGATCTCGTCGTCGGGGCTGTGGAGCACGAGCACGGGCGTGCGGAGGTGGCCGATCCGAGCGAGCGCGTCGTATCGTGCGGCCAGGAACAGCCCCACGGGAAGGAGCGGATAGTGATGGCGGGCCACCGCGAGGATGCTCGTGGGGGTGCTCTCGAGCACCAGGCCCCCGAGTGGACGCCGCACGCCGAGCTCGACGGCGACCGTGCCGCCCAGGGACTCGCCGTAGGCAACGATCCGCTCCGGCGGCCAGGGTCGCGCAGCGAGCCAGTCCCAGGCGGCCTCGGCGTCGCGGTAGAGGCCCGCCTCGTCGGGCTGGCCCTCGCTCGCCCCGTAGCCCCGATAGTCGAGGAGCAGGATCGACACCCCGAGGCCGTGCAAAACGGCGAGCTTGTCCAGCCGGTGCGAGATGTTACCGGCGTTGCCATGAAGGAAGATGAGAGCCAGGCGTGGCTCCCTCGCCGGTACCCACCAGGCGTGCAGGCTGACGCCGTCGCTGGCGGTCAGGCGAAGATCCTCGTAGGCGAGCCCGAGTCGCGCCGGCGACCCGCCGTCATGCTCGCGGCTGGGGAAATAGACGAGGCGGTCGGCAAAGCGCAGCACGAGGGGCGGTGTCCAGTGTGTCGGTGACAGCAGCGTGCCGGGAGAGGATGCACCGAGCGCACCTGGCCTACAAGAGCGCGCCCCGGGGTGGCGCGGCGGCGCGGCCCGGCCGCCGTGCGACGGCCGGGCCTGACCACCGCTCCCGCGTCGAGCCAGGTCGTTGTCGGCCTGGCGTCCACCGCCTCCTGCACCCCGAACGCGAAGAGGAGCTGTTACTGGAGGCTCACGTCAGCCTGTCCGAAGGAGAAGCCCTTCAACCCTGCGGGGTTGGTGGTACAGGTGCCGATGATGGTCAGGACGCTCTCCGTCGTCGTGCCGGTCGTCGACGACCCCGTCCCGCCGGTTCCGCCTGTGAAGATCCCCGTCACGCCGACACCCGCTCCGCTCAGATTGAATCTCCCGTAAAGCGCCGTGGGGTTAAACGGCGGTCCGGGGGACCAGGGGCCAGGGTTGTTGATGGTCGATGTTGCTGGAGTGAGCGTGAGCGTGCTCGACACCTGCCCCGGGTCGCAGGCGGCGCCCGGAGCGAACTTCCACGTGGTGATCAGCGCGCTCTGTTTGCCCGGGGGCGGTGTTGCGATGGGTACGGTGGGGAGAGCCAAGCCGCTGCAGTCGCAGTTGTTCGTGTACAGCTCGCCCTTCACCTTGCCGCTGAGCACCGTGACTCCCGTCACGCCGGACACGGTGCAGTCGCTGATATTACCCTTCAGGGTGATCTTCTCACCGCTTGCGAGACACGGCTGCCCGGGTTTGAGGGCCGGGCTGAACTTCGCGCTGCCTTTCGTGAAGGTGTTGCAGACGATCGTCGCGTTCGTGCAGTCGACCGCCGCGGCCACGGTCTGAAAGACCAGCAAGCCGACCGGCAGGAACGCGGCTGCCATCGAGATCTTCCGCTGCATGAGACTGTCCTCCCTGAGATGGTCGTCTCTGGTCCGCGGACCAGAGGGTGCACGCCCTGGTCGTTCGTGCCTACCGGCCGCGGTCCGCTGCGGGGGCGTGTGCACCGGAGCGTCCCGCTGCGCCGGCTGTGCTCGTGTCGCCTCTGGGATCCACCTCCTTTCTCGTGGTGTGCCTCGGAGGGAGACTGCGCCCTGTGCGCACACGCATAGAAAAGCTGCCGCCAAGATGTCAAGAGGCAATCGCTGGTGCCCGCACCCTGCGACGGGTCGCTGGCCCGACGGGATCTCGGACC
>Ga0308411_10003280_pt1 | contig 10809 bp, 12 predicted proteins | sample HotsprottomLayer_2_FD_203530 | JGI IMG/M metagenome (GOLD analysis project Ga0308411, IMG submission 203530) | Hot spring phototrophic mat microbial communities from Octopus Spring, Yellowstone National Park, Wyoming, United States -... | ecosystem: Environmental > Aquatic > Thermal springs >... | reverse complement strand
CAGGGCTTCCATGCGGCGGCGCTCGAGGGCGTCGAAGTCCCGTTTCTGGCCTTTGGGGTGTCCCATACCTTTTTAGATGCACAAGACCCCAAAAAGGTGACACTATATTATGCGGGACTCAATAAAACAAATTCGCTGCAATTTGTTCTCGCGGCAGCACTTCGCGCAGATGCGCCACCGCCCGCTCCGCCAGCCGCAGCACCTCGCGGCTCCTCCGGCCGCGGCGCCGGGGGCCGACAATGCCGTAGCACGCTTGGATCGCCCTCCGCTCCGGCATGGGCAAGGCGCGCACCGCCCCCGCAGGTCGGCGTCGGGCGCAGGTACTGGTATGCTGGCATGTTGAGCAGATCTGCCCCACTTGATCTGCCGGCGCGAGGCAGGGATCGGCGCAGGCAACGGCTCGAGCCGGCGCTCACGCTCCTTGCCCTCGGCGTCGGTCAACGTCAACGGTTCGAGCAGGTGCGAGTCAAGGTTTTCGCGCCGCAGCCAGCGCCGCGCGCCGGCCAGGGCAACACTCTCCGGGCAGGGCCTGCCTTCCTCGCGCCCCTGGATCAAGTGCAGGCAGAATTCCTGGAGGCAGTCAGCCGCGCGCTGGCCGGCGCAGGCGAGCAGGCGTTCAAGCACGGGGCGGTAGTCAGCGCCCACGTGCAGCTCGTCCAACAGGGCGTCAAGGTTCGTCATCGTGGTCAGCCGGCTCGCACCATTCGATCCGCCGCCCGCGGAAGTCCACGTGCACGTGGTCGCGCAGCTCGGGGTCGCGATGAACCAGGCCGTGCAAGCCGATCCACGCCCAAGGACAAGGGTGCCTGAGCGCCGGGGGCGGCCCGCCGGCGCGCAAGTGCGCCCGGATCTTCTCGACCGACCAAGGTGTCCAGGTGAAGTGATCGCCGCCAACAGGCTCGGCGTCTTCCGACAGCTTTCTTCCGATGTAAGGCATCGTCATTTCCTCCTCTTTCTCGCCGGCTCGGCCGGCGGCTGGAATTCCGCTTGGTGCAAGCCGATCAAGCGCCAGAAGCGCGCGTAGCTCGCCTCAGCCTTGCTGATGGCGGACGCCCACCTGAGGGCAAGCGCGCTATCGCCGGCGGCCAGCGCCGCGGCGTACTCGCGCCGCGCCTCGGCGAGCACGTCGGCGCTCCGGCATAGCTGCTCCACGGCTGGCGCACACGGCGCAAGGTCAAAATGCCGGCTGAGCCAGCGCCAGAGGGCCAGTCCGGCCGGCCCCAAGCCTTCAGGTTTCTTCATTCGTCACCTCCTCTGCGGCCGGCCGCATTTAAGCACGGCGCCCGGTGCGAAAATTTGGCCCGCGCGGCGGTCTCCGCCGAAATGTTGTAGGGATTTTTGGTACCCTCCCCGTGAAAGCGAAACGGCGTTTCATGTTGATCCAGCCACGCGCGCCGCCAGCGCGCCCACACAAGCGTTGCCGGCGGAAAGCACTCCGGCGCCGCCAACACCGTGCGCATGCACTCGTCCAGGCGCGCTTGCCACTCGGCGGGGCTCAAGCGGGTTCGCGCGTGCATTCAGCCTCCTTCGCCGGGCCGAACCGCTTCTCGGCGGCCTCTTTCAGGCGGGCAAGGACAGTCTGCACTCCCGGAGGAAGGTGCTCTCTGATCGGCAGCGGCGGAAGCTCGGCAACGTACGCAATTGCGGCGACCCGCACGTTGATCTGCATGATGGGGTCAGGCGGGCCGCCGCGCACCTCGGGCTTGCAGGCCCCGCGGCCGTCCAAGCCCCAGAGCATGACGTAATCGCCGTCTAGCGCCGCGCTGCGGAATTTCACCGTCTTTTTCTCCGTTGCGCTGCAGCGCTGCTGCAGCCCCTTAAAGGGGGGGGCTGCAGCGCAGCGCACTGCAGCACACTGCAGCGCTGCATGCAGCACCCCTATGTTTTCAACAACTTGCGTGCGGTTCGGACAGCGCTGCAGCGCATGGTTGCAGCAGGGGCTGCAGCGCCCCTTGCAGCGCCCTCTCTCACTGCGTCGCATCGCTGCCTCCGGTTCGGTCCGCCAGGGCGATCCGCCCGTCGGGCAGCCTCAGGAAGACCCCCTTCTTGCGGGTCATGGTGCTGCGGATCGTGCTCTCCTCGACCTGCAGGCGCTCCGCGATCTCGGCAACGCTCATGGCACCGCCCTTGAGCAGGTGCGCCATGCGCTGGCCAACGGTCATCTTGTCGGCGAACTCGCCGATCTCGGCCGCATCGGTCCGGCGAATAGTCGTCCTGCCGGGCTCGAATCGCAGCTCGACCCCCAGCGGGGGGCGCAACGGCCCCAAGTTGGCCTTGCGGTTGAACAGCGCCACCTGGACGATGTTCTCCGAGCCTACCTGTTCCCCCCGTTTGGCGAACCAGGTTGCGCGGGCGCTGTTGGACCAGAAAGCGCTCCCGAAGGGCTTCTTCTCGCCGTCCTCGGCCTTGGAAACGTGCGCGATCAGCAGGCAGCCCAGCCCGATGCGCCGCAGGCACTGGAAATACCGCATCGCCACTTCGGCGCTCTCCGGCGGGCCATCGCAGCCCAGGGCGATGCTGTCACAGATCAGGTAGGTTGCGCCCTCCTCGCGGGCGATGCGCCGCAGCCGCTCGGTTTCTTCCCGCAGGGGGAGCCGGCAGCGAACGTACTTGATGCCGCGGAAGGGGCCGGCGATGGATTCCAGCCGCTCCCGGTGATCCGCAGCATCAAGCTCCCAGTCGGCGTACAGGACGGTTTCGCCCCGCTCGGTCAGTTTCCACGCCAGATACAGCGCCAGATAGCTCTTGCAACTTCCGCCATCCCCAAACAGAATCAGCGGATGATGTTTCAGGACAGGGAATCCCTCCACCGTAATACAGGTGTCGGTTTGGCGCGCCGGCACGTCGGCCAAGTCAATCGCCGGCTCGCCCTCTCGCTCGGCCAGCAGCACTCGCTGACAAAAATCCTCGATGACCCCTGGCCAGTCAACGTCCTCAGGCTTGGTGTTCGCTCGGCTGGCGATGAGCTTGGCACGCTCGGTTCGCGCCCGCGCGGATGAGAGGTTGAAGTCCGCGAGTGACAGCAGTCCGTCCACGCCGCGATTGCCGGGCAAATGGCAACGGGCGATCAGTTCGCCGATCAAGTTGCCGTCCTCGCGCCGGAGCAGATCGATCTCCAGCTCGGCCGCGATGCCCGGAATCTGCATCCGGTAGCGCCCTTCGTCCAGCCGCTCGAAGATGCGCTGCGCGTCGGGCCGCTCGTTCTCGCTTCGAGGCTGGTAGCGGCTGACGGATTGCGCGATCCGCTCCACTTCATCGGCCCGAAGCGGGGGATCACAGAGGCGCTCGTTGATGCGGCTCAGCAGGTCGCGCAGTTCGGCCTCGCCCGCGCCGCGGCTGCGCAGGACGCCGGCAATCGAGGTCAGCTCAGTGTTGCGCCGCCCCGCACCGATCTTGCGGCCGGGCGCCGCCGTGGAACTCGTCTGCGGCCGCTTCTCGCGCGCCAGGCGCAGCAGCCAGCCCGGGGCATGACACAAACGGCTGAGGGCTTCAGCGCCGTCCAGCCCGTCGAATGAATACTGCCGGCCCGTATCGGGGTGAACGCTCGGGGGGGCGACAACGTAGGTGCCGTCGCTCTTGATTTCCACGCCGTCGGCAACGGTGCAAGACTGAACGCCAGTCTCGTACCTGAAGTAGACGTGCCGGCCCTGCGCGCCGGTCACCACTTCCGCGGTCGGCGGCCAGGGGCCGAACTTCGCCGTCCATTGCTCCACCACGCTGTCGCCCCCATGCCGCGGATCGATGTCCAGAACGAGAAGGCCGCTCTTCTCGCCGGCCGGGATGCCAATGTTGTACCTGGGGTTCTCGCGCCACCAGGCGCGAACCTGCTCGAGGTCGCAGGTCGCGTCCTTGAACCCGTTGCTGCCCTTACGAGGGTGCTTTGATCGCGGGAGCAGCGGAAAAATCGGAATGCCTCGCGAAGCGTACCACGCCGCAGCCTCGGCAAGGCTCAAGTCGTCGAGGTCAACTCCCCTGCGGTCGGGATCGGGGAAGGCATCCGCCGCGGTCATATCTGGCCCTCCCTGATCGCGTCTTCCATCGCGATCACCGCATCCAGCCGCAACGATGCCCGATGCAGTTCCTTCTCTGCCCGACCTCGCGCACGCTTCAGCAGCCGGTGCAATTCGGCGCGAGGCAGGCTAGCCAGCGCCTTCGGAGTCAGCCCCAACGTGCGGGCTGCGGCGCGAAGGGTATTGACCACCACCCTATCTGTGCGATATTCTGACTGAGAAAGGTTTCTCATTTTTCACCCGCCTTTCCCGGCCCGCCGTCACCAGCGGCGGGCCCCGCCGTTTTCTGGCGCATCAGCGGCCCTCCTGGGGCTCCGGTGCGGGCTGCTCCGCATAGAGCCACTCCATGAACCGCGCCCGCGGAATCAGGATCTTCTTGCCAATGCGCCGGTGCGGGATCACGCCGGCCCGGAGGTTCTTGTACAAGGTGCTGCGGCCCACGGCGCCTCCCAGCAAGGCAAGCGCGTCCTCCGCCGTCAGCACCGTCCGTTCAGTGTTGATTTGGGTTGCCATTTCCACCACTCCGTGTTAATGTGGATTAGGACGTTGCGTCCTACAAGAAGGATGGCACAGGACGCTGCGTCCTGTCAAGGAGCAATTTTCATGGCTATCGCAGATGACATCAAGCAGCTACGAAAACAGCTTGGTCTCACCCAGGAACAGCTCGGGCAGCAGCTCGGTGTTGCAGGGCGCGTTGTGCGGCGATGGGAGGCAAAGGTTCACCATCCTGATCCGAAGTACTTGCTGGGCCTGGCATCTCTTGCTGCGGACGCGGGGCTGGCCCTGCTCGCGAGCAGGTTTCAGTCTGCCCTCATTCGCGACCTCGGGCTCGTCGAGCGAGAGATGGTGCAAGGTTATTTCGATGCCCCAGCCAAGGGTGGTACGCCTCGCGGCGTGCTCCTCGTCGTCCGCCACGGGCGAGAAGAAACCTTATTCCTCGAGGCGGTCTTCTATGCCTTCAGCGGATTACGCCATAAGGACGAGTCCATACGCGAGCGCGCCCGCGCGGCGCTGAAACAGCTTTCGGAGACAATGGGGGTGGAAGTATGACCGGCAGTGTGTACAAATACAAGCTCCCGAACGGCCGCACGGCGTGGCGCTACCAGATCGACGCCGGGCGCGACGAGCAGGGCAAGCGGGTGCGCATCACCGAAAGCGGATTCCGCTACGAAAGGGAGGCGCGCGCGGCGATGCAGCGCCGGATCGAGCAGCTCCAGCGCGGCTCGGGCGCCGTGTCCACACGCACCCTAGGCGAGTACCTTGAATGGTGGCTGCCCTGGCACGCGGAAACCAAGCCCTTGGCACCGAAGACTGCCGAGCGCTACCGCAGCCTCGCCGCCCACGTCATTGCAGCGCTCGGGCGCGTTCCGCTCGCAGAGCTCACCACCATCCAACTCGACGATCTTTATGTCCGCCTTCGCCGGCGGCTCAGCGCCAAGACGGTGCGCGAGGTTCACAACGTTGTCCACGTCGCTCTGAAGCGGGCCGTGAAGACCAAGCTCATCCCTGCCAATCCGGCCGATCACTGCGAGCTACCGCAGCTCGACCAGCGCGAGCCGAAGGCGCTCAGCCCCGAGCAGGTGCACGCATTGCAGGCCGCCGCCTCTGGCACTTGGGTGGATCTGATTGTCCGCCTCGCCGCCGCCACGGGCGCGCGCCGCGGCGAGCTTCTCGCCTTGCGCTGGGCTGATATTGACTGGGCGCAGAGCAGAATCAGGATCGAGCGCTCGTTATTCCAGACGCGTGACCGAGTAGACTTCAAGCCCACAAAGACGAGGCAGGCGCGCGTGGTCGCATTGCCAGCGTCGCTGCTTGAGTACCTCCGGCTCCACCGCCAGAAGCAAGAGGAAGACCGGCGCCTGTTCGGCCCCGACTATCGCGCGGATCTTGATCTTGTCTTCGCCGATCCCGCCGGCCGGCCGCTTCTGCCGTCGAGCGTCTCCCGAGCCGTCGTGCGGGCCGCGCGGGAACTCGGGCTTAAGGGTGTGGGGCTGCACAGTCTCCGGCACAGCCATGCCAGCGCCCTGCTCCACGCCGGCGTTCCCATCACGAACGTCGCCCGGCGCCTCGGTCACCGGGACAGCTACACCACCGCGCGGATCTATGCCCACGCTCTGCCGGATACCGACCAGCAGGTCGCCCAAGTGTGGGAGAAGATGCTCACGGAAGCCGCTCAGACCGCTCCCGTGGCACAAAATGGCACAATCCGGGAGGGGTCGGAGGAAGGAAGTCCAGCAGAATCAGTGAATTAGCTGGTCGGGCCGCCGGGATTTGAACCCGGGACCTCTTGCACCCCAAGCAAGCGCGCTAGCCAGGCTGCGCCACGGCCCGAACCTCAAGGAAGGAAGCGCTGTCGCGCCTCCCTCAGTGTAGCACCCCTGCCCCGGTACAAGCCAGTTGCGCTCAGGGCCGGCCCGGTTCTCCCCCGGGAGTGGAGAACACGTTGCATGCGGCCAGTTCGCCGCCCTCGAAGCCGCGCTGCAACCACGACGCGCGGTCCTCGGCGGAAGCCCGCAGAGGCTCCTGCCCGCCGCCGGCCGTCCAGCGCAGCGCCGCCTGCTTCAGTGACTCGAGGTCAGGAGACTTCTCTTCGCTGTAACGCCGCCACAGGCCGACGAAGCACTCCGTCTGCCACTCGCGCTTCCGCAACAAATCTTCCTTCTGGCGCGGGTCGCCCTGAATGGCCTTTGCCACTCTCTCCTCGATGCCCAACTCGTGCTGCACGTGGCGCGCAAGCGTCCGCGCCAGCCCGTAGACGAGCATCGCCTCGTCCTTCTTCCCTGCCTCGGCCCAGCCCTGTTCCACCGCCACCAGCCGTTCTTCCGGACAATAAGCGGCGCCGGAGGAAAACCTGCCGCACCGGGTTTCCTTCTGTCCCTGATACAGCGCGAGCTTCGCCATGCGGTATTCGCCGGCGCCTTCCGACGTGAAGACGTGGTTCCAGACGGCCTGCATGCGCCGAAACAGAATCTCGACATCCTGTTTTGGCGCGGCCGGCCCGTTCCTGCGGCCTCCGCAGCCGGCCAGCCAGGCGGCGGCCAAGGCGATGAGGAAAGCGGTCCGGGCAAGCGCCCGCGCCAGCGGGTTGCAAGATAAGCGAAGGACGGGCATGGAAGAACAAACTCCGGAAGACAGAATTTCGGGCAGCGCCGCGGCGCAGCCGCGAGCCCGCCGGCGGCAGCTAACTGGCGGCAGGCGCCGGTCCGCCCGGTTTCAGAGCGGGGTCCCGGCGCGCCCGGGTCTCCTGTTCATAAGCATAGGCAAGCTGGAGCAGGCGCGGCTCGCTCCAGGCTCTGCCGAAGAACGAGAGTCCCACGGGAAGGCCGCGGATGAAGCCGGCGGGCACGGTCACATGCGGGTAGCCGGCTACTGCGGCGGGCTGCGAGCAGCCCCCGCCGCCCGCGTCCCCGTTCACCCAGTCGATGAACCAGGCCGGCCCGCCCGTGAGCGTCACCAGCGCGTCCAGCCGGTGCTGGTCCATCACCGCATCGATGCCCTCGGCCCGCGCCAGGCGGACGCACTTCTGGCGCGCTTCCTGGTAGGCCGCCTCGGTGAGCGGCCCTTTCTTTTGCGCCTCGATGAAAATTTCCTGCCCGAACCACGGCATTTCTCTTTCCCGGTTTTTCTCGTTGAATTCGATGAGCTGTTCGAGATTCCTGGCCGGAAAGGATCCGGGCAGCCGCGCCAGGTAGCGGTTGATGGCGTCTTTGAACTCATACAGGAGCACGGTATATTCGGCCTCGCCGAACTGGCCGTGCGAGGGCAGGTCGGCCTCGTCGATGATCTCGGCGCCCAGTTTTTTCAGGATCTCGGCCTGGGCGTCGAGAAAACGGTTCAGCAGCTGGCGGCGCTGGTAGAACTTGCGCGGAATGCCGATCCGGGCGCCCTTGAGCGCGCCGGGATTCAGGCCGGAATGGATATCCAATTTGCCGGGCCAGGCGGCGGAATTTCCGGCCGCAAGGACTTCGAACAGCAGGGCGAGATCGCGCACGCTGCGCGCCATCGGTCCCGCGGTGTCCTGCGACGGTGCGATGGGCACAATGCCCTCGCCCGGCAGCGCGCCCACCGTGGGTTTCAGTCCGGCGATGCCGCAGGCGTTGGCGGGGCTGACGATGGAGCCGTCGGTCTCGGTGCCGATGGCGGCGGCGCACAGCGAGGCAGCCACGGCGGCGGCCGAGCCGGAGCTGGAGCCGGAAGGGTTGCGGTCCAGCGCGTGCGGGTTGCGCGTCTGCCCGCCCACGGCGCTCCATCCGCTCACCGACCGCGTGGAGCGGAAATTCGCCCACTCGCTCAGATTCGTCTTGCCGAGAATGACCGCGCCGGCGTCAATGAGCCTCTGCACGACCGGCGCGTTCCTGGGCGGCCGCCACGCGGCCAGGGCGAGCGAGCCGGCCGTGGTGGGCATGAAGTCCGTGTCGAGATTGTCCTTGACGAGCACGGGCATGCCATGCAGCGCGCTCCGCGGGCCGCGCTGTTTCAGCTCGCGGTCCAGCTCCATGGCCTGTTTCATGGCGTCCGGATTCAGGCTGAGAACGGAGCGAAGCTGCGGGCCGCGCCGGTCGATGGCGTCGATCCTCTCCAGGTACATCCGCGCCAGCCCGGCGGAGGTCCAGCGGCCGGCATGCAGGCCGGCGGCCAGCTCGGCCAGGGAAAGAGCGGCGGCGCCGCCATCTTCCTTCGTCGCGCGCGCACAGGACAAAAGGGCGGCTGCACCGGCGCCCAGCACCATTTCGCGTCGGGTCATGTTGTGCATTTTACTTCGGCCGCGCGTTGCCGCCGCTCGCGCTGCGGCAGGGTTTCTCCGGGCCGGCTTCTTCCCGTATACTGCGAAAACGCGGCGGATGCAGGATCTGTTTTCCCCTGCAAGCCGGAGATGCGAGGACGCGTGGAGCCGGGAGCATGAAAATCGTGGTGGCCGGAGGAGGCGGAGTCGGGGAGCTCGTCTCCCGCCGCCTGGTGCGCGAAGGCAACGAGCTCACCATCATCGAGCCGAACCCGGACCGATGCGAGCACCTGGACAACACGCTGGATGTGCGCGTCGTGCAGGGCGACGCAGCGAGTTTTCGCACGTTGCGGTCCGCGGGCCTGGCCGATGCGGACATGCTCATCGCCATCACCAACAACGACCAGGTGAACCTGCTGAGCTGCATGGCCGCGCAGTCCGAATTCAACGTGCCGGTCAAGGTGGCCCGCGTGCGCAGCCACGAGGTGGCCGACTGGCGCGAGGCCTGCCGCCGCATCGGCCTGAAAATCGACCTTCTCATTCACCCCGAATCCGAACAGGCCCGCCGCATCCTGCCCGTGCTGGGCCTGCCCGGGATCACCGACATCATCGACTTCGCCGAAGGCAAGATCCGCCTGTTCGGGATGTTCCTGCAAAGCGGCCATTGGCTGGCCGGCAAGAGCCTGATCGAGCTGGCGCGCATGGGGCCGCCGAAACATTCTTTGCTGGTGATGATTTTGCGCGGCTCGAAGGTCATCATCCCGCGCGGCTCGGACACGTTGCAGGTGCACGACCACGTATACGCCCTCACCCGCACGGACGAGTTCCCCGAAATGCTGAAATTCCTCGGCCTGGAGCAGTCGCCGAAGGTCGAGCGCGCGTTTATTCTCGGCGGCAAGCAGCTCGGGATCCTGGTGGCGGAGGAGCTGGAAAAACAGGGCGTGCGCATAAAGCTGTTTGAAACCGACGCAGCCCGCTGCCAAAAAGTAGCGGCCCTGCTGAAGCAGACAATGGTGGTGCACGCCGACGGCACGGACGCCGCCACGCTGATCGAGGAAGGCATCGAGGGGGTGGACGCCTACCTGGCGCTGACCAACGAGGACGAACAGAACCTGATCGCCGCCATGCTGGCGCGCCGCCTGGGCGCGAAGAAGCTGGTGGCGTTGATCAACCGGCTGAACTACCTGCCGCTGGCGCACCGGCTCGGAATCCACAGCACGGTGAGCCTGCGGCTGACCACCGTGGACCGCATTCTGCAATTTGCGCGGCGGGGCGACGTGCAGTCGGTGACCACGTTCGGCGATGAAGCGGCCGAAGCGATTGAACTGACCGCCCCGCCGGGCTGGAAACACGCCGGCAAGCGTCTGAAAGACATCCAGTTTCCGCGCGAGGTGGTGGCGGGGGCGCTGCTCAGGAGAACCGGCGAGGTGGTGGTGCCGAGGGGCAATGACGTCATCGAAGAGGGAGACCGGATCCTGTTCTTCACATCGGAGACAGCGCTGCCAAAGCTGGAAGAGATGATGGCGCAGGGCGGCTCGCGGTCCGGCGCGGGAGGCTTCTGGAGGCGATGATTCACGCCGCCGGTCTTTTCCACATCGCCGGCATTTTTCTGCTGATGCTTGCCACGGTCATGGCGCTGCCCGCGGCATGGGGCTGGATCGCGGGCGCGGCGGGCGCGGCCGCGCTGGCGCAGGCGGCTCTGCTCACCGCCGTGGCAGGCGCTGCTCTGGCGGCGCTCCTCAAGCCGCCGCAAACGGAAATCAACCGGCGCGAGGGCATCTTGCTGACGGTGATTCTCTGGGTAGCGGGCTGCGGTTTCGGCTCGCTTCCCTATTTGCTGACGCCGGAATTCGCCTCCGTCACCGACGCGGTTTTCGAATCCGTTTCCGGCTTCACCACAACGGGGGCAACCATTCTGCCCAGGGTGGAGGTGCTGCCGCCGGTCATCGAGTTCTGGCGCCACTTTACACACTGGCTGGGCGGCATGGGCGTGGTGCTGCTCACCATCGCCGTGCTCCCGCTCGTCGGCGCCGGCGGCATGGCGCTCTACCGCGCCGAGTTTTCCGGGGCGCGGTC
>Ga0308411_10003277_pt1 | contig 10812 bp, 8 predicted proteins | sample HotsprottomLayer_2_FD_203530 | JGI IMG/M metagenome (GOLD analysis project Ga0308411, IMG submission 203530) | Hot spring phototrophic mat microbial communities from Octopus Spring, Yellowstone National Park, Wyoming, United States -... | ecosystem: Environmental > Aquatic > Thermal springs >... | reverse complement strand
CGTCGGGGTTCGCCGCCCGCCGCTCGTCGGGGTTCGCCGCCCGCCGCTCGTCGGGGTTCGCCGCCCGCCGCTCGCTCAACGCGCTCGCCCGGTGCGCTCAGCACTTGCGGATGACGCCGGCCAGCACGCCCAGGATCTGCACGTCCTGCCGGCTGGGGTCGACGACGATCGGCTCCATCGTGCTGTTCATCGGGTGCAACACGATCTGGTCCTTCTTCCGCTGATACTTCTTGAGCGTCATCGATTTGTCGATCATGGCCACGACCTTGTCGCCGTTCTCGCACGTCTCCTTCTTGCGGATGACGACGTAGTCGCCGTCGGCGATCTGGCCGTCGATCATCGACTGGCCACGGACCTTGACGGCGAACAGGTCGTCACCGCCGAACAGCTCGCGCAACTCCAGGCGATCGTCCTGCTCGACGGCCTCGATGGCCTTGCCCGCCGCCACGACCCCCTTCAGGGGCAGGCTGAAGCCGCCGGCCGAGACGCCGGGAATGGTGATGCCCCGGGCTTGGGCCCGCATCTGGTTGTCTCGCTTCTCGACCCGGTGGATGTACCCCTTCTTCTGCAAGGCCTTCAGGTGGCACATCACGCCGTTGGGCGAGGAGATGCGGAATTCCTCGCAGATGTCGCGGATCGCGGGCGGGAACCCTTTGGTTTCGATGTGCCGGCGGATGAAGTTGTAGATGAGCTGCTGCTTGTGGGTGAGGGGTTGGGATTCGCTCACGGGTCCGCTCCTGCGTGAGGGGGGAGTTGACCGACGGGAAGTCGGCCGTCCGGTTCAGCCGCGGGGAGCAGGCCGTGGTGGCCGGGGCCGCCGACCGGTCTAACTCCCCACTTGTCCACTATGTATGCGAGTATAAGTGACACTTGTTCAGAATGACAAGGGGGAAATTGCCGGTTCGTGACCGAATCCCGATACCAGTCGGCACCGGTCCGCCCGCTCGCCCGCTCGGCGAGAAACAGCGACACACGGTAACGGCCCCACACGCGGAGGACCTCAGGTGGAGTTAGCACCCCCGGCGTGGTTCCCGGAGTTGTTTTCTCTCCTCCTCGCCGGTCGCGACCTTCCCGCGGGTCGGTTCGGCGAAGCGATCCGGGACTTCCTGGCCGGGCGGGTCGATGCGGTCTGCGGTGCGGCCTTTCTGACCGCCCTGCGGATGAAGGGCGAGAGTGCCGAGGAGATCGCGACGGCGGCCCGGGTCCTGCGGGAACAAATGGTCCGGTTGGGGCCGGTCGCGGGGCCGGTCCTGGACACCTGCGGCACCGGCGGCGACGACAGCGGCACCTTCAACATCAGCACGGCGGCGGCCCTGGTCGCGGCCGGGGCCGGTGTACCCGTCGTCAAACACGGCAACCGGGCCGTCTCCAGCCGGTCCGGCAGTGCCGACGTGTTGCTCGAACTCGGGGTGCCCGTCGACGGCGGCCCGGAGTGGGCACAGAAGTGCCTGGAGCGGGTGGGCTTCGCCTTCTGCTACGCCCCGCGATTCCACCCCGGCATGGCCCAGGTCGCCCCGTTACGGCGGAAGCTGGGCATCCGAACGATCTTCAACCTGCTCGGCCCGTTGGCCAACCCGGCCGAGGCCCCGTACCAGTTGCTCGGCGTCGGCAAGCCGGAACTGCTCGACCGGCTCGCGGCCGCGGTCGCCGCCTTGGGAACGCGGCGGTCGGTCCTGGTGTGCAGTGCCGACGGGTTGGACGAGGTGAGCCTGGCCGCCCCGACGCGGGTGCGGGTCGTCCGCGGCAACGACTACGAGTCCCAGGAGTGGACGCCGGACGACTTCGGCCTGGCAGCGGTTCCCCTGGCGTCGATCCGGGCCGCCAACCCGGCCGACAGTGCGGCCCTGATCCGGCGGGTGCTCGACGGTGAGGACGGGCCGGCCCGGCGGATCGTCCTGGCGAACGCGGCGGCGGCCCTGTGGGCGGCCGAGGCGGTGACGACCCTGCGCGACGGTGTCGAACGCGCCGACGCGGCCCTGCGAGCGGGCAAACCCCGAGCCGTCCTGGACCAACTCCGGGCCACGACCGGCTGACGATGGTGCGGCGAGCGGCGTGCGGCGAGCGGCGTGCGGTGACCGGCAATCGCATCCGCCGGTGGACGTCCCCTCTTCCCCCGTCGCCTTGCCTGTTCCCTCCCGCCGTCTGGTTCTCTCTTGCCGGGAGCGTTCCGGTCGGCGAGAATCGGATTTACTGCCGAAATAACCGTGGTCACCACGGCCTCAAACTTCCCACCTGACTGCCGCCCCCCGAGGGTCTCTTCCATGCCCACACCCCGCCTACCGATAACCCGACTCGTAACCCGACTCGGCACGATCGCCCTGCTCTTCGGCCTCTTCGGCCCATCGTTCGCTTCCGCGGCCGACGCCCCGCTCGCTGCCCCGCTCCCCAGCCCCGGCGAGGTCCGATCGCTGGCCATTCACCCCGAAAAGGTGGTGCTGGTCGGGGCCGACGCGGCCGCCCAGTTGGTGGTCACCGCCACGCTCAATGACGGCCGTCTCGTGGACCTGACGACGGACGTGAGCTATGCCGTCGCCGACGGGAAATCGGCCGGCGTGTCGAACACCGGTCGCGTCCTGCCGCGGGGCGACGGCACGACCGAGGTCATCGCCCGGTTCGGGGACAAGTCGGCCCGTGTACCCCTGGAGACGAAGTCGTTCGGCGAGAACCTGCCTCTGAACTTCGCCAACCAGGTGGTGCCGATCTTCACCAAGCTCGGTTGCAATAGCGGCGGGTGCCACGGGAAGCTGTCCGGGCAGAACGGCTTCCGGTTGTCGCTGCTGGGGTTCGAGCCGGAACTCGACTACGTCACGCTGGTCAAGGAGGGTCGGGGCCGTCGTCTGTTCCCGGCCAATCCGGACGCCAGCCTGTTCCTGCGGAAGGCGACCGGGCGTGCCCCCCACGGCGGCGGCAAGAAGATGGAGCCGGACTCCGACGAGTACAAGGTCGTCCGTCGCTGGATCGCCTCCGGCATGCCCTGGGGTCAGGAGAGCGACCCGACCGTGACCCGCATCAGCGTCTACCCCGAGCACCGCATCTTGTCCCGCGGCAGCAAGCAGCAGATGGCCGTTTATGCCCATTACAGCGACGGCACCGTCGAGGACATCACCCGCCGGGCCCAGTACGAGTGCAACGACCCCGACATCGCCACCGTCGACGCCAACGGCCTGGTGCGGACCCTGCACCTGAGCGGCGAGGCGGCCGTCATGGCCCGCTACCAGGGCATGGTCGCCGTCCTCCGCGTGACCGTGCCGCTGGGCGTGCCGACCCCGGACTGGAAGTTCGAGCCGAAGACCGTCGTCGATCAGTACACGGCCAAGAAGTGGAGGGAACTGGGCCTGGTCCCGAGCGAGGTCTGCTCGGACGAGACGTTCGTCCGCCGGGCCTACCTCGACATCACCGGCACGCTGCCGACCCCCAAGCAGGTCACCGACTTCGTCAGCAGCAGCGACCCGGCCAAGCGGGACAAGCTGATCGACGCCCTGCTCGAGACGCCCGAGTACGCCTACTTCTTCGCCAACAAGTGGGCCGACATCCTGCGGGTGAAGCGGCGGAACGAACAGTCCCGCGCCGCCGGCACCTTCGCCTTCCACGAGTGGATCCGCGAGCAGATCGCCCGCGACACGCCGTACAGTGACTTCGTGCGTGGCGTGCTGACGGCCACCGGCAGCGAGGTGAACAACCCCCCGACCGTCTGGTACAAGGAGATCGAAAAGGCCGAGAACTTCGTGGACGACGTCGGCCAGGTCTTCCTCGGCCAGCGGCTGGCCTGTGCCAACTGCCACCACCACCCCTACGAGAAGTGGAGCCAGGATGACTACTGGGGGCTGGCCTCCTTCTTCGCCCGGGTGGGCATCAAGAAGGTCCCGGTCGCGGGGTTCGACCCGAACCGCGGCCAACGCGAACTCCAGGTGATCTACACCAAGGCGGCCGGCACCGTCACCAACAAGCGGACCGGAAAGCCGGCCGACACCAAGCCCCTCGACGCCGCTCCTCTGGAGGTCGCCCCGGCGGACGACCCCCGGCAGAAACTCGTCGACTGGATGACCGACCCGAACAACCCGTTCTTCGCCAAGGCGGTGGCCAACCGCTACTGGGCCCACTTCTTCGGCCGCGGCATCGTCGACCCGCTCGACGACATGCGCATCACCAACCCGCCCTCGAACCCCGAACTGCTCGACGCCCTGGCCCGCAACCTGATCGACAACAAGTTCAGTCTCAAGGCCCTCATCAAGACGATCACCAAGAGCCGCACCTACCAACTCAGCAGCACGCCGAACGACTTCAACAAGAACGACCGGCAGGCCTACGCCCGCTACTACCCGAAGCGGCTCCCGGCCGAGGTACTGCTCGACGCCCTGTGCCAGGCGACCGACAGCCCGAGCCGGTTTTCCGGCCTGCCGACCGACCGCCATGCCCCGAACCGGGCGATCATGCTGCCCGACGAGTCGTTCCCGTCGTACTTCCTCGACGTGAACGGCCGACCGCAGCGGATCAGTGCCTGTGAGTGCGAGCGGGTCAACGAGGCGAACCTGGCCGCCGTGCTGCACATGCTCAACAGTGACGAGGTCCAGGGCAAGATCACCCGCCCCGGCGGCCGGGCCGATCGCCTCGCCGCCGCCTCCGACACCCGCTCCGACGCCGAAAAGGTCGACGAGTTGTTCCTCTGGACGCTCTGCCGCAGGCCCACCGCCGACGACCGCCAGGCTGCCCTCAAGCACATCGAGGCCCTGCTCGCCAAGAACCCGCAGAACCCGGTGGCCGCCCGCAAGACCGCCTTCGAGAACATCCTCTGGGCCTTGGTGAACACCAAGGAGTTCTGGTTCAACCAGTGACCTCAGCGGCCTCGCGGACCACGTGCAGACGGCCCGGCGACAACCCGACCCCGACCCCGCCATGGGGGTTGTCGCCGGTCCTCCTCATCGCGAGTAGGTGGCGGCGGCAGAAGTGGGGCGGCATAAGGCGTAAGTGTCGGCCCCGCCACGGCTCGCACCACGACCCGATCTTGCCTTAATCCCACGGCCGCTGCCGGGCCGGTCACAGCTTGAGCAGATGCAGCCGGACCAGGTTCAGGGCCAGCTTGGCGGTGCGGCTCATGACCTCGAAGCGGGTACCGAGCCAGCCGTAGCGGCTCACTTCCGTCCCGCCGCTGTGGGCCAGGGCGACGTAGGCGGTACCGACGGGGTCGGTCTCGGTCCCGCCGCCCGGGCCGGCGAACCCGGTCGTCGCCACGCCCAGATCAGTCCCGAAGCGGCCGCGAACGCCCTCGGCCATGGCCCGGGCCACCGGCTCGCTCACCGCCCCGTACCGCGCCAAGACGTCGGCCGGCACTCCCAGTTCCCGCTGCTTCACCTCGTCGGTATACGCCACCACCCCGCCCCGGAAGGAGTCACTGGCCCCGGGAACCAGACACACCCGGTGGGCGACCAACCCGCCGGTCAGGCTCTCGGCCGTCGCCAGCGTCTGCCGCTTCTCCCGCAGCAGCCGCACCACGACGTCGTGAAGTTCCTCGTCGTCGGTGCCGAACACGAGTTCCCCGAGCCTTTCCCGGATCGTCGCCTCGACCGGGGCGATCTGGGCCTGGGCCTCGGCCACGGTCGCCGCCTGGGCCACGATCCGCAGGGAGATGACGGCGTCGCTGACCGTGATGCCGACCTCGGGCACATGGCCCCGCCGCGTCAGGTCGAGGAGCTTGGCCTCGACGGCCGACTCACCCAGGCCGAAGGTGTTGATCTTGCGTTGGACCACGACCCCGGCGGCCAGCCCTTCCCGGATCAGTCGCGGCCGCACCTGTTCCGTGAACATGCGGTGCATCTCACTCGGCACGCCGGGCATGGCGACGACCACGGTCCGGCCGATCCGCATCCAGATCCCCGGTGCGGTCCCGTTGGCGTTGGGGATCGGCTCCGCTCCGTGCGGGATGAGGGCCTGGAGGCGGTTCCGTTCGGGCATGACCCGGCCCCGGCGGGTGAACATCTCCCGGATGTGTTCGAGCGAGGCGGCATCTTCCTCGAGGGGCACGCCGGCCACCGCCGCCAACGCCTCGCGGGTCAGATCGTCCTGGGTCGGGCCGAGGCCACCGGTGCTGATGACCAGGTCGGCCCGCTCACAGGCGGTGCGGAACACGGCGGTGTTGTCGGTCAGATCGTCGGCTACCGTGGTGTGGAAACCGACCCGAATCCCGATCTCGGCCAGCCGACGACTGATCCACTGGCTGTTGGTGTCGAGGTTCTGACCGTTGGTCAGTTCACTGCCGATCGAGATGACTTCCGCTTTCATGTAACGTCTCGGATCGGGTGGCGATTCCGGCGTTGACGGGCCGGAACGGGCCGGATATGAGCCGTGACACCATGAAGACATCTTATTACCTGATCACGGCCGCGGGCCTCGCCGCGGGGTCGCTGATCGTCTACACGCAGGTCTCCGGGCGGTCCGGGGCGCGGGAACTGCCGGCGGTGGCGAACGTGCCACTCGGGGGGGCCACCCGGGCACCGGCCCCGCTCGGACTGGCCGACGTGTCACTGCCTCCGATCGTCACCCCGCCGGACGCGCCGACGGTGTCGCCGCCGCCGCTGTCGAGGTTCGCGCCGCCGCCGGGGTCGTCCGGGGTGCCGCCGGTCGTGCCGTCGGGGTCGTCCGGGGTGCCACCGGTCGTGCCGTCGGGGTCATCGCGACCGTCCGCGGTGTCGCCACCGGTGTTGTCGTCGCCATCGACCGAGCCGTTACCGGTTCCGCCTCTACCATCGGTGCCCCTGCCGACCCCCCCGAGCGTCGCACCCCCGGTGCCGCCGCCGACACCGCTGGCCCCGCTCACCGGGCCACCGCTCCCTCCGCTGTCTAGCCCGACTCAGCCGGCGAAGCCGGTCGTGTCGTCCCCGGGGTCGGTCCCTCCTTCGCCACTCTCTTCGCCACCCCCGCCGACGCACCCGACGCCTTCGCCTGCCGTGGCCGCCCCGGTCGCCGCGATCGCACCTTTACCTCCTTCGAACGTCGCACCCACGCTCTTTGCGAGTGATCGTGCAACGGATCATGTCCCGGTCGCGCCGCCGCCCACGGCCGTACTGCCGCAGCCCGCCCCGCTCCCGGTGCCGGCCCCGGTGCCGGTCCCGGTCCCGTCCGGCCCGTCCGGCCCGTCCGGCCCGCCCCGCTCCGAGGTCCTTCCCGCCCCGCCCCGGTCCGAGGAGGCACGGTCGCCGGCCGCCGTGAACACGGGCACGGCCCCGCCCGGTCCGGACGGCAAGCTGGTCGTGGTGAAGGGGAACAAACTCCTCGAGGGCACGGTCAGGACGACCGACGACCAGGTCATCGTGCGTCGGGGGGCGCTCGACCGTTCGATCCCCAAGGGAGAGGTCCTGTTCGTCGGGGACACGAAGGACGAGGTGTATCGCTACATGCTCGGCACGGTGCCGGCGACGGACGCGACCGCCCGGCTGGGGGTGGCCCGGTGGTGCCTGTTTTCCGGTCTGCGCGAGCAGGCACTGACCGAGGCCCGGGAGGTCCTGAAGCTACAGCCGGGGAACCCGCAGGCGATCGAGATGGTCCGCTCGCTCGAGGACTCGCTGAAGCGGTATCCGGGAAATGGCGGGTCGGCGGTCGTGGCCGGGAAGCTCCCGGCGGCCGGCGTGCTGACGACCGACGAGCCGGAGCCGGACGTGACCCCCGAGGCGGTCGCCGCCTTCGCGGGGCGCGTCCAGCCGATCCTCGCGAACCTGTGCATGGAGTGCCACGCCCGAGCCGATCATTCCGGGCCGTTCAAGCTGATCCGTGTCACCGGGTTCGAGGTCGGACCGCACTCGACGCGGGCGAACCTGCGGGCCACGGCGGCGCAACTGAAGAAGGACGACCCCGCGGCCAGTCCGCTGCTGGTGAAGGCCCTGACGGCCCACGGCGGCATGCGCGAGCCGGTGGTGCTGAGCCGGCAAGCCCCGAGCTTTCGCCAACTCGAGGCGTGGGTGATGCTCGCCACCGGTCGCACGGCGGCGGCGGTCACCCCGATGACGATCCCGACGCCACCGGTTCTGCCGCCGGCCCCGTCCCCGGCGGTCGCCCCGCCACTGACCCCGCCGATGACCCCACCGCTCGAGCCGCCACCGGTCGTCGCCCCGCCGATGATCCCCCTGGCCGAGCCGATCCCACGCATCCCGCCGGCGCTCGAGTCGCTTGCCCGACCCGAACCGGAGGAGGCAGTCCGGTTGCCCTCGGCCGCGACGCTCCCGGTGCCACCCGTGTCACCGCCCGTCGTCCCGCCGGTTCCGATGTCGCCGAAGTTGCCGACTACCCGGGACGACTTCGGGTCGGTCGCCGTGCCGAAGCCGACCACGCCGACCGGTCCGACGGGGTGTGACGAGTTCGACCCCGAGGTGTTCAACAAGTCCGGCAAGTGAAGCGAGTCCCGGGGATGATCGCGGGTCCGGCGGAGGTGAGCCGTGTCGATCGGCCGAGCGAGCCGTGTCGTCCGGGTGAGGACGCGGCTGCTGGCGGGGCCAGGATTGAGTGAGAGGTGGGGGCGGCGAAGGGGCCGGTCGGTTCGCTGTGGCCCAGGTTCGGGGTCCGGGGTCCGAGGTCCGGGGTCCGGGGCGGAAACCCGCTCGCCAGCGACGGCGCGCGGGACTACACCAGCGGTATGGAGTCCACCCGCTATCCCTGCGACCTGGGGGCGATTCGCGAGGCGGCCGAACGGATCGCCGGGTTCGTCCACCGCACGCCGGTCGTCACGTCGGAAACGCTCGACCGACTCGCCGGCCGTCGCGTCTTCCTGAAGTGCGAGAACCTGCAGAAGGTCGGGGCGTTCAAGTACCGGGGTGCGACCAACGCCGTGCGGAAGCTGTCCGAGGGGCAAGCATCCCGGGGCGTCGTCACCCACTCGAGCGGGAACCACGCCCAGGCCCTGGCGCTGGCCGCCCGCGTGCGGGGTATCCCGGCTTACGTCGTGATGCCGCGGACGGCCCCGGCGGTGAAGCGGGCGGCGGTCGCCGGCTACGGCGGACGCATCAGCGAATGCGAGCCGAACCTGGCCGCCCGGGAGCAGGCCGCCGCCCGGCTCGTGGCCGAAACCGGGGCGACCCTGATACCGCCGTTCGACCACCCGGACGTGATCGCTGGCCAGGGCACCGCCGCCCTGGAACTCCTCGAACAGGTGCCGGACCTCGACGCGATCGTCGCCCCGGTCGGTGGCGGAGGCTTGCTCGCGGGTTGCTGCCTGGCGGCGCACGGCGTGAGGCCGGGTATCCGCGTCTTCGGGGCGGAGCCGCTCGGGGCCGACGACGCCGCCCGCTCCAAGGCGCACGGACAGTGGCTGCCCCAGACCACGCCGAACACGATCGCCGACGGGCTACTGACCAGCTTGGGGGAGTTGACCTGGCCGGTCATCCGCGACCGGGTGGAGGCGGTCTACACGGTGAGCGATGACGAGATCCGCCGGGCCATGCGGTTCGTGTGGGAGCGGCTGAAACTGGTCGTCGAGCCGAGCGGGGCCGTGGGGGTGGCCGTCGTCCTGGGCGAGGCGTTCCGTTCGCTCGGCGGGCTGGACCGCGTCGGCATCATCCTCAGTGGCGGGAACGTGAACCTCGACCAGTTGTACTGGTGAGTTGTTGTGCGGCGGAGACGGACGGGTAAGTTGGACGGCTCAGACGGACGGCTGAGGCGTGTGATCAACAGCCGGCGTCAGCGGGGTCGCCGCCGGGCGGGCGGTCCGTGCCCCCGAGCCACGCCTTTCAGCGTCCTTCGCCGGGTTTCAGCGTCCTTTGCCGGGTTTCAGCGTCCTTCGCCGAGCCGGTCTCCGAGGAAGTTGTCGAGGTCGGGGATTTCGTAGATCTTGTCGCGGGTCTTTTGCCAGTCGTACTCGACGCGGCGGAAGCGGATGACGTCGTTGTCAAGGACGACATAACAGGACCGCCAGTTGCCGTCCCGGGGCTGACCGACGGAGCCGACGTTGCAGAGGGTTTTGCGGCCGTCGAGTTTGTAGGTGTAGTCGACGTCCTCGGGGCTCAAGAACTGGAGGTTCTCGGTGAAGATGCCGGGAACGTGGGTGTGCCCCTGGAAGCAGTAGCGGTCGACCAGGGCGAAGATCCGCTCCATCTTCCGTTGGTTGTAGATGTCTTCGGGAAAGACGTACTCGTTGAGCGGGTTGCGGGCGCTGCCGTGGACGTACAGGTAGCCGCTCTCCCGGTGGCTGCGGGGCCGCTCGGCGAGGAACTCCCAGCGCCTCTCACGCACGGCCCGGGATTCGGCGGTCGATTCGAGTTGGGCCCGGGTCCAGAAGATCGCCTTCTCGGCGGAGGTGTTGAACCCGTCGGGGTCGAACATCGCCCCCTGGTCGTGGTTGCCGAGCAGGACGACTTTCATGTCCATGACCAGGTCGATGCACTCGCGGGGGTTCGGGCCGTAGCCGACGATGTCCCCCAGGCAATAGACCTCGCGGATTCCCAGGGAGTTGATGTCATTCAACACGGCCTGCAGGGCTTCCAGGTTGCCGTGGATGTCGCTGATGATCGCCTTCACGGGGGTACTCGTATGGCCGGTGGGTCGCCGACCGGGAATGTTCTGGTGTGAAGTATATTCGAGATTCCCGGGGCGGTAAACGGCGGAACAGGCCGGGGCGGCATGTCTGCACGGTCACCCGAGCCGGGTTCTACCGGAGGGCCGGACTGCCGGGACATGGCCGGGTCAGGCGAGGCCGGCGGACGCCAATCGCCGCCCGGTTCGCCGCGGGACCCCTTCCCACCGTTGCGGCTGACCGCCTCGCCTCGTAGCCTGTCTCCCGTCCCACCCGTGCCGCCGGATCAGGCACTGACCCGGCCCGCCCGTCACCTGGAG
>Ga0308411_10003276_pt1 | contig 10814 bp, 11 predicted proteins | sample HotsprottomLayer_2_FD_203530 | JGI IMG/M metagenome (GOLD analysis project Ga0308411, IMG submission 203530) | Hot spring phototrophic mat microbial communities from Octopus Spring, Yellowstone National Park, Wyoming, United States -... | ecosystem: Environmental > Aquatic > Thermal springs >... | reverse complement strand
CACGCGGGGCACTGCCAGCCGCCTCGCGTTCGGCAGCCGTCTTGAGGTGCGGGAAGGCCGCCTCGTCGAAAGTGTCTTCGACGTTGTAGAACAGCCGCTGACGACGACGCAACCGCTCGTCACTGGTACGCTGGTCGCCGCCCAGGCTTGGAGCGCGGATGTTGGCCGGGGGCTGGCCGGGGTTCTGCACGGTGAAGGGGGCATAAGCCATGCCCAGGAAGCCTGGGCCGATGCTCTGGGCCGTGCCGCCGATGCCGATGAACGACGGCAGGGGCAGATCTTTGGAGGCCACTTGGCTAGCAGTGATGGCACCGAGGGAAGGATAGGGCACCACCGGGTTGGGCATACGGCCGGTGTTCATCAGCACGGTGCCGCGCTCATGGCTGCCTTCGTTGGTGACCAGCGAGCGGATGATCGACAGGTGCTGGAACACCTTGGCCGTTTCCGGCAGGATTTCGGAAATGCGGATACCAGAAACCGTTGTGCTGATTTCCTTGAATTCGCCGCCCGTCTCGGCACCGGGCTTGAGATCCCATAGATCCATGTGGCTGGGGCCGCCGCCCATCCACAAAATGATCAGGCTCTTGTTTTCCTTCTTGAGCTTGGGAGCCTGGGCCCGAAGATTCTGAATGAAATTCAGGCTCGGAATGGCCAGGGCTGAAGCTCCAGCAACGTGAGACAGGAAGTGCCGACGATTCATTAGAATGATCCCCCCTGGTTAATCAATCGGTAAGTGTAACTGACGGGTTAGCAACTGGAGTTATCGGTTCCGCTTCGTGAATGAGTCGTGGATACTGCATATCTCCTTGGCATCCTTCGGTGACTGACTGTCAAGGGCTGAAGCGGAACTTCACTTCTCATTTCATCCTTTCGACGCAGGTCTGTTCGGCAAAGTTCCGCGAGTCGGCAAAATTTTCTGGAGATTCGGCAACAGCATCGGCCGCTCGTTTACCACCGACCGCTGGGGACAACGGCAGCCGACTCCTTGGTTGCCTACTGTCGGTCAGCGAACCGTCCGGGTAGTTGCCCCTTTCAAGGGGTCTGCTGTATGATGATAATTGCCGTCGGATGGCTGTTCTCGTCTGCCAGGAGGTGGATGTGTTTGCGTTCTTTCGTCGATTGTTTGGAGGTGTCAGCAACCCTGAGCAATCTTCTCCCATAGCTCCTCGACCTAGCCAGATGCTCCTCTGGCTGTTGCGTGGCTGCTTTGGTGTGCTTGTCACCGGCCTGGCTTTTGTTATCTTCAATATCGTCGAGAAAGTCGAACTGCTGTCGGCCGTTCTGCTTGGCGCAACCATCATTGCCATCGGCCTGTTCATCGTCATCGTCGATATCGCCCTACGCGACAAACAAATCACCACCATCTCGGCAGTCTACTTCGGCCTGCTCCTGGGCATGTTGCTGGGAACGCTCTTCTATTCCGCCCTGGAACCCTATATTCAGGACGGGCTCAACAATAACTCGCGGATCAATCCGAATCTGCACGATCAGTTCAAGACGACCATACGCTTGCTGATCACGGCAGCGTGCTGTTACATCTCCATCTCGGTGCTGTTGCAGACCAAGGACGAGTTCCGCTTCATCATTCCTTATGTGGAGTTCTCCAAGCAGATCAAGGGGAGCAAACCACTGCTTTTAGACACCAGTGTAATCATCGACGGTCGAATTGCCGATATATGTGATACGCGGTTCATCGACACGCGTCTGATCGTGCCGCGCTTTGTTCTGCAAGAGTTGCAGGCCGTGGCCGACAGTTCCGACAAGCTCAAGCGGAATCGAGGCCGTCGCGGTCTCGACATGCTCAAGCGGATGCAGAACAACAACAAGGTCGAACTGGTTCTGCACGATGGCAACTTGCCGGAACTTCGCGACGTCACCAAGGTCGATGAGCGTCTGGTACTCTTGGCCCGTGCCCTCGGCGCACGTGTGGTCACCAACGATTACAACCTCAACAAGATCGCTCAGTTGCAAGGGGTTGAGGTGATCAATCTAAATGAGTTGGCTAATGCCCTGAAGTCGGTAGCTTTGCCCGGTGAACTCATGGTCGTCCGGCTAGTCAAGCCGGGTGATCAGGTTGGTCAGGGGGTTGGCTATCTCGAAGACGGCACGATGGTCGTCGTGGAGCAGGGGCGATCCAGCATCGGTCAGGAGGTGACCATCACGGTCACTAGCGTACTGCAAACCCCAGCGGGTCGCATGATCTTCGGGCGAATCGAGCCTCGACCAACTGCCCCTACGGGTGCCCAAGCGGTCTGAGGGGAACCCTCGATCCCGCTGGTTAGCCTGGGAGGTTCGTTGCATGTGGCACCATTGCAGCCTAGGCTGTATCGTTGTTCTGCTCAGCGTGCCTTTGGGCTGGTCGCAGACTCCCCCGCCTGTCAAGGATGGCCCGCCGGCCCCAGGTCGATCTGTCTCCGATGTGCCGCTCGTCGAACGATTGCTGGCGGCTCGCAAGGAGTATCAGGTCACTCTCGAATCCCTCCGCAAACACTACATCCAGACCGGCGATGTCGAACGCGCGCGTTGGGCCGAAGAGGAGTTGATGCAGTACCATCGCATCAACAAACAAGTCTTCCGCATGGAACTCGAACTACCTCCGCCCACTCTGAAACCTGGACAGAACATCCCCGAGGCCAACCAACTCTACCGCCAGGCTCTGAGCTACAAGGATCGCGGCTGGGGCAACGAGTACATCGACAACCAACGTCGCGCCGAGATCCTTCTGCAACGCATCCTCACGGAGTATCCCCAGAGTAGCAAAATCAGCGACGTGGCCTTTCAACTGGGTGAACTCTATGAAAGCAAGGCGTTTCGGCAGTATGGCCGAGCGGCTGCCTACTACGAACGCTGCTTCCAATGGAATCGCACGACCCAGTACGATGCCCGTATCCGAGCCGCTCGTCTGTACGACCGCCAACTCAACGACCGAGGACGGGCCAACGAGATCTATCGCGAGATCATCACTCACGAAACCAACGAACAGCACATCGAGGAAGCCCGTCGGCGTTTGCAAGAACAAAGCAAGCAACCCTGAGGTGACACGCACGGGCCGATCACGTCGGCCAGTCGCTCACTCTTCTCGCAGAGCATAAAAGGCCGCCTCGCGGTCGATCAGTCGCGAGGTGCCGGCCAGTGCCTTGCCGTCGCCGGTGAACAGCATGCCCTTGAAGAACTGTTCGGTTCGCGGGAATTTCACGGTGAACTCGATGGCATGGAGCGGTACGCCCAATCGGCCGCGTACCTCGTATTTCTGGCCGTCGCGATCGGAGTAGTACCAGCCGACGACGGTTCGCCCATCCTGCTCCAATTTCAGAACCAGTTTGCCGGAGCGTCGACCGTCGTCGAAGAGGCGGTAGGTGCCGGTGAAGGCCGAGGCCTCGAACTTGTCGCCCATGACGAACTTGGCCTTCTTGGCAGGAATTACCGAAGGATCGTGTTGGGTCACGATCCAGATCTTGGCCTTGCCGATTGGTTCCGCATACATCTTGTCGCCCATCAGCACGAACCGCAGATCGCCCCCCACCGCTTCGGGCACCACCTGTCCCAGATCGAAACTGAAGCGAAACCCTTCGTAGAGCGACTGGTTGGTGCCGCTGGCCAGGATGGTTTGTTCCTCGCCCTCTTTGTAGGTGACAAATCGTTCAATCGACAGAATCGGCAGCGATTTGTCGCCTTCGATACGCTGTCGGCCGGCCGTCACCAGTAGTTTCGCCAGACGATTGCCGTTGGTGCGGACGATCAGAAACGCTGCGTTGGCTCGCGGTAGAACGCGATCATACTCAACCAGCATTCGCGGAGTCACTTTCTCCACAGCCTGGACGTTCTTGCTGTCCACCAGTCGCGACAGCACCGGATTGATGTAGTAGTCGAAGGCATCCCCGCGAGCCAGCGTGGCAACGACGAGAAGCATGCAACCAGCCAGCACCCCAAGACGACTCATGACCTCACCTCTCTCTCCCAGCGATCGCGCTTACGCTGCGTGCATCGCTTCTTTGGGCATTCTCCAGAGTGATTGTGTGCAGCGATGACCAATCGACCAGAGCAAACTGCTGAAGAGAAGACCTGTTGTCGCTGCTATTTTGCGGGGAGCGTTGCAGACGGCTGCCCTAGTTTCTAGGATACTCGTGGTTCCCTTTCATGTAGTGCTTGCAGGAACATTTCGATGACCAGGCAAGGGGCAAGCTATCCCAGCGACCCAACTCGCGTCAGCAGTCAGAGCCAGTCCACCTCAGCGATTGGCTGGCTCGAACTGCAAACGCGATTGGATGAACTGGATGTGCCTGGCCCGGAACGCATCGGCCGGCTCGTCGATCTGCTGTTGCACCATGCCCTGCTCTTGCGCGCTAGTGATGTCCACCTCGAACCGACCCATGCTCTCGTTCAGGTTCGGTTTCGCATCGATGGCGTGTTGCAACCCGTGGCCGTGCTGCGTCGCGATCTGGCGGCCAATCTGGTGGCTCGCCTCAAGGTACTCGCTGAACTGCTCACCTATCGGCAAGACATTCCCCAGGAAGGTCGCATCAGCAATGCTCTCGGACAGGACGGCGTAGACATGCGTGTCAGCACTTTCCCGACCATCCACGGCGAAAAAGTCGTCGTTCGACTATTCGATCCGATCGGCCGTACCTTCGATCTGGAACAACTCGGCCTGGAATCGGGATTGCGAGCCGCCTTGCTGAAGCTCCTGCGTCAGTCCAGTGGGGCCATCCTCCTGACTGGCCCGAGCGGAAGCGGCAAGACGACTACCATCTACGCCTGTTTGCGCTACCTGGCGGCTAGCGGCAGACACATCGTCACCATTGAAGATCCCGTCGAGCAGATTCTTGAGGGCGTTAGCCAGTCGCAAGCTCGACCGGGCACTGAGTTCGACTTCGCGCGCGGCCTGCGTAGCCTGCTGCGACAAGATCCCGAGGTCATTCTGGTCGGCGAAATCCGCGACGGAGAAACCGCCGCGGTCGCCATCGAGGCCGCTCTGACCGGACACCTCGTTCTCAGCACCGTCCATTCGGGATCGGCCTGTGGCGTTCTCAGCCGACTGCTGGACATGGGCATCGAACCGCACCTGCTCACCAGTGCCCTACGCGGAGTCGTCAATCAGCGACTGGTGCGGCGACTGTGCCTAGCCTGCCGACAACCCGAGGGCGACATCTGGCGCGCTGCGGGGTGTCCTCTGTGTGCCGGCACAGGCTATCAGGGACGATTACTGCTTGCCGAACTGCTGACCCTCAACAACGACCTGCGTCGCGTTCTGCTAGCCCGAGGCGATAGCGAGGCTCTTCAAGCCGTCGCTGGAGTCCGCCCCACTCTGCGAGAGGCCGGCCGACAAGCGGTTGCCAACGGAGCTACCACGGCGGAAGAACTAGAGCGAATCCTAGGGCCAGAGGACTGCACATGACATCCGATGACTGGATTCTTCTCAACGAGGAAATAGCCGGCATGGCGCGAGCCGGTCTACCGCTGGATCAAGGGTTGACCGCCCTGGCTCGCGAACTGGGCCGGGGCAAATTGCAACGCATCACCACCACTCTGGCCGACGATCTGCGTGCCGGGCGTACTCTGCCCGAAGCCTTTCAGCGTCTTGGGACAGATGTCCCCCCTTACTATGCCAGCCTCCTCGAAGCGGGCATTCGCTCTGGACGCATCAGCGAGGTACTCGCCTCGCTGACCAGCCATGCGCGATCTCTGAGCGAATTGCGTAGTTCGCTGCTCAACGCCTTTTTCTATCCGGTGATCGTGCTGGGGTTCTCCGGGTTGCTGTTCGGCTTCCTGTGCTGGTTTGTCCTGCCCAGCTTTGACCAGATCTTCAAAGACTTCAACATGCGACTACCGACGCTCACTGTGGCGGTGATGACGGTCGGCATGCATCCGCTGGAATACGTGGTGCTACCGCTGGCCGTGCTGCTGGGACTGGGGTTCCTCGTTCGACTGCTGCTGAGGCGCACCCAGGTGGGGCGATTGGCCTGGACGCGGTTCGTCTACTCGCTGCCACTGTTTGGCACGTTTCTGCGAGCCGGTCGGCTGGCGACCTTTTCGGAATTGCTGGCGATTCTCGTCGAGCAGTCTCTGCCCTTGCGCGAGGCGTTTCGTCTCGCCTGCCAGGCGAGCAGCGAACCGCTGCTGGCCGCTGCGGCGGAGAAGGTTGACCAGGCACTGGCGCAGGGGCAATCGCTGGGGGTCGCCCTGCGCGAGCAGCGACTGGTGCCGGAACTCTTGGCGTGGATGGTGGGCATCGGCGAGCAGCGCGGCAATCTGGCCACGGCCTTGCGGCAGGGAGCCGATCTGTACCGCCGACAGGCCGACCTGCGGGCCGGGTTGTTGCGCACGGTGTTTCCGCCGCTGGTGGTGCTGATCGCCTCGGGGGTGCTGGTCGCTCTGTTCGCGCTGGCCATTCTGTTGCCGCTGGTCAGGTTGCTGGAGGGGTTGAGCAAATGAGCCAGTTGCCGCCAACGGGAGGGAGTGGCTTTGTCGGCAATCTGTTTCGCAGTGAGTTGGCTCGCGTCATCCGTAAAGTGATTGGCCTGTTCGGCCTCCTCTTCGTCTTGACGGGGCTGTCGGTGTTGTTCGCCTGGGGGTTTGGCCCTCCTGGCGGGTTACTGTTTTTGCTCCTGCTGTTGTTCTACGGCTGGATGGTGCAGACCTTCGTTCGCTATCGCACCAGCCGGCAGGAAGAACTGCTGTTTCTGCTGGCCACCACCATCGATCAGGGCGCGCCGCTGGCTCCGGCCCTGCACGCCTATCTGGGCGATCGGCGCGAAAAAGGCTGGCGGGCGTTCTGGGCCGGTCTGCTGCTGTTCTTCGTCTTTCCCGGCTACTACTGGCTCTGGCATCGTCGCCACAGCTACGATCAGAAACTGCGTCGCGTCGCCAACCGGCTCGAAATGGGCGATCCCTTGCCGCAAGCCTTGCTCGCCGAACCGGGCGTGGCCTCCGGCACGACCGTGCTGGCTCTGGCGGTGGGCGAGGCTTCCGGTCGTCCCGCCGTTGCCCTGAAACGCTTGCGCGACTCCAGCCTGGGCAGCCTGTGGATCGAGACTGTGCCTCGGCTGTTCTATCCGCTGCTGTTGCTGTTGTTTCTCAATGGCCTCTTGACGTTCTGGCTGCTGTTTCTCTATCCGCGAATGGAACGCATGTATCTGGAGTTCGGCACCTCGTTGCCCGCTCTGACTCAGGCGGTCGCTGATGTGGGAACTTTCCTCTTCGATAGCTTCGGGCCGTTCGGCTTGTGGGTGCTGTTGCTGCTGATGGTCTTGCCGATCTACAGCCCGACAATTCGCTGGTACTACCCGTTGCTGGGTCGCGTCTATCGCTTGAACGTGCAGAGTCAGGTGCTGAAGATGCTGGGGGTGCTGCTGGAGGCGGGCAAGCCCGCTTCGCAGTCCATCCGCGTGCTGGTGGAATCGGGAGCGTTGCCTTGGGTGGCCGAGCGACGATTGGAGCGAGCGGAGGCACACATCGATCAGGGACAATCGCTCGCCGATGCCTTGCGTCGGGTCGGCCTGCTCAGTGTCCAGGTTTCCCCTCTAATCGCTGCCGCCCAGCGAGCCAACAATCTGCCCTGGGCCATGACCGAGTTGGGCACGACGCTGGCTAGTCGAGCGACCTGGCTGGCTCGGCGGTTGTCTCTGGGATTGTTTTCCGTTGCCGTTATTTCCATCAGCGTCCTAGTCGGCCTGTTCGTCATCGCCATGTTCTTGCCGTTGATCAAACTGATCCTGGAGTTGAGCCTATGAAACTTCGAACCGCCTCACGAGGTTTCACGATCCCTGAAGTGCTGATCGCTCTGGGGTTGCTGGGGGTGTCGGCAACCCTGCTCGCTCAGGTAGGATTGTGGGCGTTGCAGGAACGCAACCAGAATCGTGAACGCCAGGCGATTCAGGAGCGAGTCGTCAATCTGCTCGAGCAAGCCAGGGCCATGCCGTGGCAAGAATTGACCCCTGACTGGGCCAGCAAGCAAACGCTGTCGTCGGCCGAACGTGATCGCGGTTGGAAACTGGACGTTCGCGTTGCCGACGAACCGGGTCGCCTCGGGGTCAAGCGTCTGACCGTGACTATGACCTGGAAAGCCTACGGCAACCAGCCTCGCAAGGAGGAATTGACCGCTCTGCTGGCCCGTCGCTCCAGGGCAACTCCGGGAGGCAAGCCATGATTCGCAGATCCAGCCGCTGGGCGTTCACGCTCCTCGAAATGAGCGGCGTACTGATGTTGCTATCCTTGATCTTCTTACTAGTGGCCGGCCTCCTTCTCGGTGCTTTGCGGATGCAATCGCTGAGCGACGCTGAGTTGGCCCGACTGCGTGTGCAGGCGGCACTGGCCGACCAGTTTCGCGACGATGTGCGTCGCTCCACAGCCGTTCTGCCCACTCTAGGCGAGCAAAAGACTGGCCCGACGTGTCTGATCCTGCGTCAGAGCGATACCCGTTCGCTGGTGTATCGCTGGCGCGAGAGGCGACTGGAGCGGCAGGCCATCGATGGCAAGCAAGAACAACGCCAGCAGATTCCGGTCGGCTCCGAGGTGCAGCAGGTCGAGTTTCGCACTACCGGCCGATTGGTGACGCTGCGGTTGACCGAGCGTACCGACCGACAGGCACCTCTACAGACGCTGGAACTGTCGGCCACTCTGGGAGAACAGCCGTGAGTACTTCTCGAAGAACCAACCGTGCCGGAGTGGCTCTCATAGCCGCACTGGTGACACTGACGATTGTGTCCACGTTGCTAGTCGCCATCGCTCTGCAAAGTACGAATGCTCGCCGACAACTCGACCGCCGACACGACCAACTCCAGGCCGCGTGGTTGGCGCAATCCGGCATCGAACTGGCGATTGCTCGCCTCGCGTCCGATCCGAACTATAAGGGCGAGACGCTGGAACTCGTGCCGCATTCGCAGGTACGCATCACCGTCACCACAGAGGACAACAAGAAACCGCGCGTTCGCATCGTCAGCGAAGCACGCTATCCCACCAATGACCGAAAGCCGGTTCAACTGACCGCGACCGTTCTGCGATAACCAGGGTTGCTTCGTGAGCTAGCATTGCAGGGGTCGCCTGGGTGGCGGTCAATCGGTAAGATGTTCTCGCCAGAGCCACCCCGAGGAGCGTTGCCATGCTGACCACTTTTGCCGTTCTGGGCGATGGGGCCTGGGGGACGGCAATCGCGCTGCTGTTGGCTCGTTCGGCCCAGCATTGTGTCCGTCTCTGGAGCGCATTGCCGGAAAACGGCCTCCTGCTTCAACAGCATCGCGAGAATGTGCGTCTGTTGCCCGGCATCAAGATACCCGAAACAATTACCCTGACTCTGGACTTGCCGACCGCTCTAGCCGATGCAAACGTATGGATCTCGGCCATTCCGATGCTCTATCTACGGGCCACGCTCCAGCGTATCGCCCGCGAATGGGCGGGGCCGGTTCCCTTGATCGTCAGCCTGACCAAGGGGATCGAGCAGCAGACGTTTTGTCGGCCCAGCGAGATTCTCGCGGAGATTTTGCAGGCTCGCGAAGTGGTGGTGTTGAGCGGGCCGAGCCATGCCGAGGAAGTCAGTCGCGGGCTGCCCACGTCGGTGGTCGCCGCCTGCACCGACCGACATCGGGCCGAACAAGTGCAGCAGTTTCTGAGTAGCGAGCGGTTTCGTGTCTACACCAATCTCGATCCGGTCGGTGTCGAACTGGCCGGCGCGCTCAAGAACGTGATCGGCATAGCGGCCGGCATCTGCATCGGCCTAGGCTACGGCGACAACGCCTTATCGGCCCTGATGACACGCGGTTTGAATGAGATGATGCGGTTCGGCGTCGCTCTAGGTGCAAACCCGGCCACCTTCGCCGGCTTGGCCGGTCTGGGCGATCTGATCACCACCTGCATCAGTCCACATGGCCGCAACCGTCAGGTCGGCATTCGCCTGGGGCGGGGGGAAAAACTGAGTGCGATTCTGGCCGGCACCAGCATGGTTTTCGAGGGCGTGTGGACGGCCAGGGCCGTTTACGAACGCTGTGGCCAACTGGGCATCGACTGTCCTATTGTCGCCGAGGTGTTTCGCGTTCTCTACCAGGACAAGGATCCCCGGTTGGCGGTCAGCGATCTGATGCTTCGCTCGCCCAAGGGGGAGAAATGGCTAAGCTGAATCCATTGCGAATCGCCTTCAAGGAATGGGCCGTCATTTGCAAGGCCCTGGCTCAGGGCCGACAAGCGTTGATTTTGCGTAAGGGCGGTATCGCCGAGTCGCACGAGGGCTTTCGCGTCGAACATTCGCGATTCTGGCTCTATCCGACCTATGTGCATCAACAGCAGGCGGGCATCTGCGAGGCCTATCGGCCTCTGCTGGCTGAGGTCGAAGCCGAACGTCCGCCCGCTGGTCGCCTGCGTCTGCAACACTTCGCCGAGGTGACAGCAGTCGAGCGGTTGACTACGCTGCAACAGGCCGAAGCTCTCGCCGGACTGCACGGTTGGTCCGCCGATACCGTGATTGCACGCTTCCACTATCGCGAACCAGGGTTGTACGCTCTGTTCGTTCGCCTGTATCGCGTGCCGACAGCTTGGGAACTGGAGGAAACCCCCGCTTATGCCGGGTGCAAAAGCTGGGTCGAACTGGATCGCGAGTTGCCCACTACTGGGGCGGTGCCCGTACTGTCGGACGAGCAATTCGCGGCAATTGGGCGAGTCGGCTTGCGTGAACGATCGGAGTAGCAAGCCATGCAGCCCCTTGCTGAAGCCCCTGCCAGACCATACCTCAACCTCTGGTGTTTTGCGGATCGCGCGACCAGCCCTCCTGCCATGCCGCACAACCCATCGCCACCAATGGAAACATTCCCGCTGCCTAGTCTATGTCG
>Ga0308411_10003274_pt1 | contig 10815 bp, 8 predicted proteins | sample HotsprottomLayer_2_FD_203530 | JGI IMG/M metagenome (GOLD analysis project Ga0308411, IMG submission 203530) | Hot spring phototrophic mat microbial communities from Octopus Spring, Yellowstone National Park, Wyoming, United States -... | ecosystem: Environmental > Aquatic > Thermal springs >... | reverse complement strand
GGCCGCGGCCACCCAGGCAGTGCGCTCGGCGCGCGCCTGTGGGCGAGCAGTGCAGACGGCTGGGTGAGCGCGCACTCAAGCAGCCCGTTCGTCACCGCTGGTTGGCGTGGGCAGGGATTGCCGCAGCTCATCTGCGCGCTCCAGTGCAGCACGAGCGGCCAATTGCTCAGCGATCTGTTTGCTGGAGCCGCGCCCAATGCCAGCCACCAGATCGCCTAGCTGTACTTCGACGGTAAACACACGGGCGTGATCCGGTCCCTCGGCAGCCACCAGCCTGTAGCGCGGAGTGACGCCCAACACACCCTGACTCCATTCCTGCAAGCGGCTTTTGGCATCGCGATCGAGCTTGGCCTGGATGATAGCCGGGGTGGCCTGCGCGAGCAGAGGAACAACAAAATCGCGTGCTGCCTCGATGCCTTGATCCAGGTACAAGGCACCGAGCAGCGCCTCGAACGCATCGCCCAGGATGTTGTCGCGATCGCGCCCGCCGGTATCTATCTCGCCTTTGCCCAGCCGCAGCCGCTCGGGCAGGCCAACCTGGCGAGCAAAACGTGCCAGCGTGCTCACGCGCACCAGTGCTGCACGAATGCTGGTCAGACGTCCCTCGTCGTATTCCGGGAACTGCTCGAACAGCCACGCGCCGGACACGAAGTCCAACACTGCATCGCCGAGGAACTCCAGGCGTTCGTTGTCGGCGATCTGCTCCTCCGGATGTTCGTTGGCGTAGGACGAATGCGTCAACGCACACTCCAGGAGGGCCGGGGTGTTGAAGGTCGGCAGGTCAACCGTCATAGCGCTTGAAGATGAGCACACTGTTGTGCCCACCAAAGCCGAACGAGTTGTTCATGGCTACGTTCACCCGGTGAGGGCGCGCTTCGCCTGGCACGTAGTCCAGGTCGCACTGTGGATCAGGCTCGGTAAGGTTGCGCGTAGGAGGGATCACACCATGTTGAATGGCATAAATGCACACAGCCGCCTCCAGAGCGCCCGTGGCGCCCATCATGTGGCCGGTCATGCTTTTGGTGCTGCTCATGGGCACCTTGTAGGCGCGGTCACCGAATACGCGCTTCACGGCCTGGGTCTCGGCAATGTCGTTCAGCGGGGTGGCTGTACCGTGTGCATTGATGTAGTCAATGTCCTCCGGCGTGACATCGGCTCGCCGCATGGCTCGCTGAATCGCTTTGGCTGCGCCCGATCCACCCTCGGCTGGAGCAATGACGTGAAAGGCATCGGTGGTCTGGCCGAATCCGGCGACCTCGGCCAGGATGTTGGCTCCGCGCCGCAGCGCAAACTCCAACTCCTCCAGAACCATCACGCATGCCCCTTCGCCCATTACCACACCGCTGCGTTTCTTATCAAAAGGCTTGGGCGAAGTAGAGGGCAGGTCGTTGTCGTGGCTGAGCGCGCCCAATCGGTCGAACCCGGCCATGCCCAGCGCATTCACTGTGGCGTCGGCGCCGCCAGCGATCATAGCCACGGCGCTGCCGCGTCGGATCAGCTCCGAGGCTTGGCCCAGGCTGTCGTTGCTGGTGGCGCAGGCCGAGGCAGGCGAGTACGATGGCCCCCGGGCGCCGAAGGCGATGGCAATCATGCCGGACGCTCCGTTGCTCATAATCATCGGAATGGCGAACGGGTAGACCCGGCGTGGCCCCTGCTCGCGCAACACGTCGTACTGGGTCAGCATCGTCTGGAAGCCACCGACCGACGAACCGACCACCACGCCGACGTCATCGGCAATATCGGGTGTAATGCTGAAGTTAGCCTGCTGGACGGCTTGGTGCGCTGCTGCAAGCGCATACTGCTCGAACAAATCCATGCGACGCACCTCACCTGAGTCAATGAAGCGCGCCGGGTCGAAGTCTTTGACCTCGCACGCGACGTGCACGGGTAGCAGGCTGGGGTCAAAGCGAGTGATGGGGGCAACCCCCGATTTGCCGTTGATGAGAGCGTCCCACGTGCTGGCCATATCCAGGCCGAGCGGGGTGACGGCGCCGATGCCGGTAACAACTACTCTGCGGTCAGGATGCATAATATTCTCTCAGCGGGCGCAGCGCGCGAAAAGAGAAGGAGAGGTTGCAGGACGGAGATCGCAGGACGGAAGCGAAGGGCGCTCGTCCTCCCATCTCCGGCAGCCAAAACCGCCGACTACTCCTTGAACTTGGACGTTCGTACGCGCCACAGACCCTTCAGGTCTTCGATGGCCGTGGGGATGATCTTCACCCGGCTGTCCAGGTCCTCGATCCACTCCACCGGCACCTCCCAGATTTTATAACCTAGTTGCTCGGCGCGGAGGAGCAGCTCGGAATCGAAGAACCAGCGGTTGTCCTTCACGTGGGGGACGAGGTCTCTGACAGCCTGACGCGAGAGCGCTTTGAAGCCGCATTGTGCGTCGGAGAAGCGCCGGCGTGGAAACATCAGCTTAATGATGAAGTTGTAAGTCCGTGAGATCACCTCGCGTTTCAACTGACGGGTGACGCGGGCGCCGGGCATCAGCCGCGAGCCGGTAGCGATGTGGTAATCGCCGGCGAAGAGCGGATCTATCAACGGCATCAGGTGGCTCAGGTTGGTGGACAAGTCCACGTCCATGTAGCACACCACGTCGGCCTCCGAAGCCAACCACGCCGTCTTGAGCGCCAATCCTCGCCCTTTCTGGTCGAGATGCAGGCAGGTCACTTCGCCGGGATATCGGCAGGCCAGCTCTCTGGCAATCTCCAGCGTACGGTCGGTCGAAGCGTTATTGGCGATCACGATGCGCCAGCGGTAGGGGCAGGTTTTGTGGAGGAAATCGCGCAGCTTGGTTATACTCGGCTCCAGGTCGCGTTCTTCGTTGTATACGGGAATGACGATGTCGAGGGTCTTCGATGACTGCGCGGTGGTTGGGTTGGCCATCGTAAGTTTGGTGATTATATCTTTCTCAGCACTTTCGCGTGTTACTCGGATGCGTTCATCAGTGGCACAGCCCTATCTCTGCTGGCAAAGATGTCAGCGATCCCGGAACTGCTGCTTCGCAGGTGGTCGCTGCCGGGCGAGTTACTTCATTCCTTGTTCTCCGTATCCCCGCGAGGCTCAACTTTGCCCCTCGCTGTGAATATACTCTGCTGCCCTAAGCCGACATAGCGTGCTCAGATGAGTCTCAATCAGAAGAGCGATCATCCGATTCGAGAAGCAGACCGCCGGGCGTTCGTGGCTTCCCTGCGTCGTGCACTGCATCACTTCTACGACGCCATTGAGCTGCGCAGAAGTGAGTTGTTGCCGATGTTGGGGTTGGAAGGACCAGCCAGCGTCTCTGTGCTGCGCCGGACGCTTGAGGATGCCATAGGAGCACTCAAACCAGCGCCGAGATTATCCTCCCAGTCAGATCCTTGGCGCACCTACTGGATACTCTATCACCGTTATATTGAGCAATTTGACCAACAGAGCGTAGCCGTCAACCTGGGTTTGAGCATTCGGCAGTTGCGTCGCCAGGAACAACTGGCACTGCACACATTGGCTGACTGGCTGATTGAGCAGCATAGGCCTGCTTTAGACAAATACCTATCACAAGACAGGAGACTCCTGACGCTCCCGGAAGATGATGACAACAGAGGAGACGACGGCATATCTTCGACAGAAGGACAACCCATAGACATTATTAACAGTGAATTGGAGTGGGCAGAGCGATTCTTCTCGGGTCAGCAGATTGCTATGGACGTGGATGATGTAGTGCGTTCAGCAGTTCAGATGATGAAACCCCTGACAGATGCGGCTGGCACTATAGTGCACTGCGACATACCTGCCAGCTTGCCACGCGCGCTGGCTCCGATCGTAGGAGTGCGACAAGTTGTGATCAATCTCGTGCTCGCAGCTCTGCAATTGAGCGATCGGCGGGAAGTACACATCACGTGTGGTCATAACAAATCCCACGTCTGGATCGAGGTTCAACCAATCATGCTGACTGCTGAACAATTTGAAGAGAAACTATCACTGGCAGCGCGGCTGGCGACAATATCTGGCGGACACTTGGAATATATAAGCTCGACTAATGGAGTTCAATCAGCACTGCTGACGCTGCCGATTGCCAGGCAATATTTGGTGCTTGCAATTGACGACAACGCCGATTCGCTGCGCCTGCTTGACCGATGCCTGTCTAATAGCCGGTATCGCTTGATCGGTACGCGCAATCCTGCTCAGGCATTACCGCTGGCCGAGCAGGTTCGTCCGCATGCCATCATCTTGGATGTGATGCTGCCAGAGATTGATGGCTGGGAGGTGCTGGGACGGTTGCGCGAGCATCCGGTTACGCGTCACATTCCCGTCATTGTTTGCACGATCCTGCCTCAGGAAGCCTTGGCGCTAACGCTGGGTGCAGTCAGCTTCATCCGGAAACCGATCAGCTCTGAGCGCTTGCTATGGGAGCTCGATCACTGGACGCAGGCAGAGGCGACAAAACGCGAGCCAGGCTCTGCAAGCACCCTAAAAGCTGGCTTAGAGATACCCCCCCAGGGCACGTGACGCCTATGCCGTTAGTAAGGATAACCTGCCCGGCAGGATCTCGCGCAGAGATGATAAGCACCGGAATGCTGCGGAGATCAGGGTCAGCGTTCTTCATTGCCAGGAACTGGAAGCCGCTCATATTGGGCATCACTAAATCCAACAGAACCATATCTGGCCTCTGCGTGCGCATAATCTCGAAGGCGTGTTGTCCGTCGGCAGCAGTTAACACTCGGTAGCAACGCGGAGCGCTCGACAGCATGCGCCAGAACAGCCGTCGAGCATCTGGCTCATCGTCCACGATCAGAAGAGTAGCTGCCGGTTCGGGATCACCGGTGGAACCGCCAGCAGTGCGCTGACCTAGCACCTGCTCAACAGCAGTGAACAATTTATGCTGATTGACGGGCTTAACCAGATATTCGGATACACCCAGATCATGCGCGGCGTCGGTGTAGTTCGGGATCGAGCAGACAATCACCGGCACACTATAGGACAGCCTAGGATCGGCAGATAGCTGAAGTAACCACTCATCCATCGTTATGCTGTTTATGATCAACATCTGTGAGGGAGTACGAGCTAATTCGTCAACAGCAGCCTGAATGTCTTGCACCGAGACTATCTCTATATCGCTGAGATAGCGCTGCAACAACCGCTGTAAAGCAGTGCTGCCAGGATCAACGATCACCCAACGAGGATTCATGACCGGCAACGGCGCAAGTGATGGATGCGTACGCTCGAGGTTTGGCCAATCCGGGTTTAGCCAGCGCGATGCGTTGTTCTGGGCATGTGGAGACAAATCCACCGGCAGGCTAAAGAAGAAGGTGGTTCCTTTGGCTGGTTCACTCTCGAACCACATTCGCCCACCATGCAACTCAATGAAGCTTTTGCTGATCGTCAAGCCCAGTCCACTACCGCCATAGCGCCGACGAATCGAGCTATCTAGTTGCTGGAAGGGTTGGAACACTTTGTCTTTGTCCTGGTCAGAGATGCCAGGTCCGGTGTCCGAGACGCTCACGACAATGTTGCCTGCATCTCGGTCGTGCTGAACGCTGATAACCACGCCCCCCCGTTCGGTGAACCGACCTGCGTTGCTCAGCAGATTGAGTAATACTTCGCGAATGCGCGTCCGGTCGCAGAGCACAGTGGGCAGGTCATCGGGCACACGTGTATCCAGCGATAGTCCCTTGGACGCGAATAACGGCCGGACAGCAACAGTCGCCGACTCCACGATCTCGCTCAAACTCACGCGTTCCTTCACTAGCGCCATCCGTCCGGTCTCGATCTGGCTGAGGTCAAGCACGTCGTCAATTAGATCGGACAAGTGTCGGCTGTTGCGCAGGATGACCGACAGATCGGCCAACAAAGCACTAGGAATCGGGCTGCCGTAGACTTGCGGGGAGCCGAGGATCATCTCGCTAAAGCCAATAATCATGTTGAGAGGCGTGCGCAACTCATGACTGACGTTGGCCACAAACTGCTCCTTAGCGCGCAGTGCCTCCTCAGTGGTGCGGCGCAACCCGTCGGCGAGCTGATTGAGTCGGCTGAGCTGGATATTGGCGCTTTTGAGGTCCTTGAGCGTCTGCTCTAGTCGCAACTGGGCATCCTGCATTTGCTTGAGAAGGGCGCGTTCACGCGCGTAGCCTTCCCATGCCCAGCGCACAGTGGTGAGCAAAGGCTGCAACACCAGCCATACCATGCTAACAGTGCCCCAAATGCCCACAACTGATGTTACCCGCAGCTCGGTCGCGGCAGGCAGGACCGTCTGAGGCAAGACTGCGATTACCAGCGAGCAGGCGCCAGCGACGATCCAACCACCCGGTCCGCCCAACATGAGCATGGCAAGGCCGGCTGATAAGGGCAATAAGGCCAGCATCCAGGTGATCTCAACCCAGAAGATAGCCAGACAGTTTACTGCCAGCGCACCGGTCACCAAAACAGTAATCGCTGCCCAAGGGTAGCGCCGGCGCAACGCTCCAATAACAGCAACCAAGCAAAAAGTGGCAAAAGCCAAGATAAGCCCACGGTCGGTGGTGGGCAGACCGAAAGACAGAGCTGCGATGCACATGCCGAGCGCAAAAAGGCTCGGTAACGCCCATAGGACAGCTTCTTGCTGGATTTGAAGGAGAATCTGGCGCAGCTGCAACAACCAGGATGGTCGCTCAATTTCTGGATATGTCGTGTCCGCCATCAAGTTTTATGTCAATAGTGCTATCCGGATGCTCAGTAGATGCATGATGTCCTGTTTTTGGCCTAGTTTTGGCCGGTTTGCTGCCCAAACCAAGTCTAGATAAGAGTATAGTCTCCATATGATTCGTCTAACAGATGTGCCTGGGGCGCACAGACCGATAGGGCGCACTGTCCAGATTAACAGGATGCAGAGGTTCGCGCAATCACTGCGTCATAACACGCCCTTCTTGGTGATGGCATTACCAGGGATATTACTATTGCTGGTATTTAGCTACTTGCCGATGACCGGCATCATCATCGCCTTTAAGGACTTTCGAGCGAGCCTGGGCATCCTCGACAGTCCATGGGTAGGATTTAAGAACTTTGAATTTCTTCTGCGCTCGCCGGTCCTGGCTCGCATCACGATTAACACATTGGTGCTAAATGGGCTGTTTATCCTTGCTGGGCTGATCGCATCGGTTGGTCTGGCGCTACTGCTGAACGAAATCAGGCTGAAGAGCGCTGCGCGTGCCTATCAGACCGTGGTTTTCTTCCCTTATTTTATCTCGTGGGTCATTGTTGGCTACTTCTCGTTTGCCTTGCTGAACTCGGACAACGGCCTGGTCAATCGCGTGTTGCAATCGGTCGGCTTGGAGCCGGTAGCTTGGTATAGCTCGCCACAGTACTGGCCGTGGATCTTGACGCTCGTCCATATCTGGAAGAGCGTCGGCTACGGAAGCATTATTTACCTGGCTGCCATGTTGGGGATCAACCCAGAATATTACGAGGCAGCCATGCTTGACGGTGCCAACAAACTACAACAAATCCGATATATCACGTTGCCGCACCTGGTGCCGGTAATGGTCATACTAACTTTGCTGGCTATTGGGCGCATCTTCTATGCCGACTTCGGTCTATTTTACTACGTCACCCGTGATAATAGCCTGCTTTATCCCACAACTGACGTTATTGACACTTATGTATATCGCGCACTGCGTGTAAACGCTGATATTGGCATGGCTGCAGCTGCGGGACTGTATCAGTCCGTAGTCGGTTTCGTGCTAATTCTTGTCTCAAACCGGATAGTAAAGCGAATAGATCCCGAACGAGCCTTATTCTAGACAAACGTCGAACACTAATGATTCAGACATTTGTCATAACCGTTGGAGATCATCATATGGTGCATCTATGGTAGCTCCAATTTTGCCCAGGGCTCACTACCTGCTCAGACAGTTATTACGCAACAAGTCACAGCTCATCTTACATGCTGTAATATTGTCCATCACAGCATTATTTCTGATCCCGCTGCTGGTCGTGGTCTCTGCGTCGTTTACCGATGAAATTGCACTGACCAGGAATGGGTTTGGAATCTGGCCGTCGCAGTTCAGCCTCGCAGCGTACAACTATATCCTGCTTGACCCTAGCCAGATTCTACGCGCCTACGGCGTTACTGCTATCGTCACGATCGTCGGCACAGTACTGGGGGTAGTCATTATGTCTTTACTGGCTTATGTGCTCTTCCGACATGACTTCACCTGGCGACGGCCAATGGCCTTCTTTGTGTTCTTTACCATGCTGTTCAATGGTGGGCTGGTTCCAACCTACATCTTGATCACGCAATATCTGAAGCTGCGCAACACCCTGCCAGTATTAATTCTACCTTATCTAGTGGTGCCTTGGTTTGTATTTCTGTTGCGTACCTACTTTCTAACATTACCCAAAGAATTCGTCGAGTCAGCCAAAATAGATGGGGCAAATGAATGGCAGATTTACCGGCACATCATTATGCCGTTGTCAACCCCGGCGCTGGCTACGATTGGGTTGTTCTGCATTTTAATGTTCTGGAACGACTGGTGGCTGGCGTTGCTATACATAGATGAACCCAAGCTATACCCATTGCAGTATTTGCTGTTTGCCATCTTACGCAATGCTGAATTCTTGAGCTCTAATGCCAGCTCCCTAGCTATGCTGACTTCTACCCGGCCGCCGCTGCAGACCACCCGTATGGCCATGGCAGTCATTGCTATCGGCCCCGTGGCTGTTGCTTTTCTTGTTTTGCAGCGCTACTTCATACGCGGCATCACCCTGGGAGGCATCAAGGGCGAGTGATTCGGCTTTGCAAGCACCGTCTTCGTAAGCGAACGCTGACGAAGACCGCTTGGCATACATCTTATGAGAGGTTGAGGAGGTGAAAGCAGAAAGAGTTGTAGATAGACATGGGTCAGATTCAGTATCCCTTTAGCTTCTTGAGCGCAGATCAGTCAGATAGTCAAATGCACATTTGGAGGAGACCATGATTATGTCCAAGATGACCAAACAGATAGCAGCAAGCGTAGTTGCAGGTTTCTTGCTCGTCGCATGCGCTGCGCCGGCTCAACCGCCAGCTCTCCAGGCAACAAGGGCACCTGCAACCGCTGCCGAGGTGCAACCCGACGAGCTTCCACCGGTTACCATCACCTACACCTATCCCGGCACTGTATTCAAAGATGTTGACTTGGTGGCAGAGGCGCTTAGCGACATCACCAGGAAGAAGATCAACGCCAAATTTGAGCTCAGACCCATTGATTGGGGATCATTCGACGAAAAGATGAAGTTGGCCGCCGCCGCCGGCGAGGAATGCGATATTGTCTTCGTCGCTCCGTGGATCAATAACTTCGTCCAAAATGTTGCCAATGGCAACATCATTCCTCTGGATGACTTGCTACCTCGATATGCCCCCAAACTGTGGAAGAGTATGCCGGAATCCAGTTGGAACGCCGCTCGCGTTGGCGGCAAGATCTACGGTGTGTTGAATCAGCAGATTTGGGTAAAGCCTTTCGGCTTCTTTGTGCGCAGCGATCTGGCCGACAAGTATGGGTTAGATGTGAGCACCGTCAACAAATATGAAGACCTGGAGTCATTCCTTAAGGCAGTCAAAGAAGGCGAGCCAGATGTGGTACCCCTGGTTTCAGCGGCTAATTGGACGTTCGAGACTGCGGGATTTGACCCTATCGTCAGCCAGGAAACACCGGTAGCCGTTCGCTATAACGACGAGAAGTTGAAAGTCGTCAATGCGTTCGACACGCCGGAATTCAAGGCCTCAGTAGAGCTGGCACGCAAGTGGTACCTTTCTGGCTACGCCCCCAAAGACAAGATCGAGCCGGCGGACGAGGAAGCAATGTGGCGCGCGGGAAAGTTTGCTCTGAAGATGGCCAGCGTCATCAAGCCCGGTGGCGATATTGAGTACCGTCAGCGATTCGGCCAGCCTGTATACCAAAAGTCCGTGACGCAGCCCTTTCTGACTACTGCAGCTGCCAGCGCCACAATGAACGCTATCTGCCGCACCTCTAAAAACCCCGAACGAGCGATGATGGTGCTGGAACTAATGAATACCGATGTGGAGTTCTACAACCTGATCAGCAAGGGCATCGAGAACCGGCACTGGGAGTGGGCTGATAAGGAAAGCAAGGTGATCAAGCCTGGGCCGAACAACGCTGACTACAACCCGAATACCGACTGGATGTTCGGCAACCAATTCAATGCCTACTACATTGACGCTGAACAGGCAGCTCAGAAAGTCTGGGAGGCTACTTACAAGCTGAACAATGAGTCCCCAGCTTCGGTTGCGCTGGGCTTTAATTTCAACCCCGATCCAGTCAAGACCGAGCTAGCCAGCGTCTCAGCGGCGGTTAAGGAGTTAGCAACCCCACTGATAGCGGGCATGGTAGATCCGCAGACGGCGCTCCCAGAGCTTCTTCGGCGTCTGGACGAAGCTGGACTGCAAGCCATCATTCAGGAGGCGCAGAAACAGATGGACGAGTGGGCGAAGAGCCAGTAGTAGCTTATGGCGCTCGATATGCTCCTATCGAGTCGGGGCAGCGGCTGCTGCTCCGACTCGGTCTCTTTCCTAAACTTTTATGTGATGCGTTAGCCCTGGGCCAGCCGAAACAGACCGCTTGATTCTCGGGAGGGAGTGGTTTATATTAGTGTGACCTCGTAGGGTTATTTCGCTGTTAAGAGCCTATCCGGATAACTGATATGCTAATGGGGTGAGCACTGAACGAATATCAAAGCGCACTCGTGCGCACATGCCGAACAACCAGACCACGACTGGCTTTCGCATCTCGGACGAACTCTGGGCTGTGCTGGAACCGCTCCTGCCTGTTCACGTGAATACACATCGGTTTGGCGGCGGTCGCC
>Ga0308411_10003273_pt1 | contig 10819 bp, 9 predicted proteins | sample HotsprottomLayer_2_FD_203530 | JGI IMG/M metagenome (GOLD analysis project Ga0308411, IMG submission 203530) | Hot spring phototrophic mat microbial communities from Octopus Spring, Yellowstone National Park, Wyoming, United States -... | ecosystem: Environmental > Aquatic > Thermal springs >... | reverse complement strand
CTCAGCTCGCGCCAGCGGCCTTCGCCACCGATCACCACCTGAACCGTGCCGACCGGCGAGCCGACGACCTCGCTTAGAAAGGTCGGTTGCTCAAATGCATTAACCAGGGCGTTGGCTTCGCCGCGCTTATTGAACTCCGGTTCCTGAAGCACTTCTGTCAGGCCATCGCGATATACCTCGTTGATCGGCACATCGTCGCCGCTGGCAGTCAGCTCCAGCAACAGATCGAGCACGTCTCTCTCGAAGTCGGTTATGTCCGTTAACTTGGCGCGCAGGCTGGCTGCGTCCAGCTCGTAGCCGATGCTGTTGATCCTGGCTGCGACCTGGCTGAGCGCAGCCTGATCCATCGGCTCCTTCAGGGTGAGATAGCGCTGGCGCACGGTGCCGCCCTGAAACACCACAATCAGCAGAACCAGTTGCGACTGGGTAGAGATCAGCTCCAGGTGCCGCAGGCGCGGTTGCTCGACCTTGGGCGCGGTGACCAGCGCAGCGCTGCGTACTGAGCGTGCCAGGATGGCTGCCGCCAGTTGCATCCATTGGCTCATTTCCAGTCTGGCCTGATGGAATTGATGGCGGATCATGTTTTGCTCGGACTGCGGCAAATCCACATCGCCGATCAAACGCTCGACAAAATATCGGTAGCCCTTGTCGGTTGGCACGCGGCCGGCTGAGGTGTGCGGATGCGTGAGGTAGCCCAGCTCTTCCAGCACGGCCATCTCGTTGCGGATGGTGGCGCTAGACACCCCCAAGTCGTTGGCTTCCAGGAGCGCCTTCGAGCCAACCGGCGTAGCAGTGCTGATGTAGGTCTGCACAACCAGCCTGAGAATCTTTTGCTGGCGCAGGGTCAACTCTGGCGTGGTTATGGCAGATGGATTAGCAGTCATAGGCGTCGAGTGCTAACGTAACGGTAAAGATAATACCACGGCTTGAAATCAGGCGTCAAGCTTCGCATGGTCGCGCCCCTCACGCGCGTGCCGGGTCGGAAGCGAAAGCTGATTGAGTTGTCGCGAGGATGTGCGCCAGCTCGCGGCGTCGGTCGGTGCACGCTGTAAAGTGGATGGCGCAAATGCCCAGCCCCCGCGCAGCCGACACTTGAGCGTGTCGCGGCCATCGGGCAGCGCACTGCCGCCGATGCCCAGGGAAGTCGCCGTGATCGTGGCCATGCGATATAGTGTATCCGGCTTTGTGTAGCTGTGCCTCCGAAGGGCACTGTTTCTGCGGATGTGTCTCTGCGCGATGTCGAGGCATACATCCGCGCCATACCTGATTGGACGGGCACGACCGATCAAGGGCACTGAAATTCACATGGGCATTCTCAACAACAAACGGATCATTGTCACTGGCGCGACGATGGGCATCGGACAAGCTGTTGCCATCCGCGCAGCCAGGGAAGGGGCCGATGTGGCCTTCTGTGGATTGACCGAGCAGGGCGCCGACGAGACGATGCGAGCGATCAGGGCAGCCGGCCAACGCGCCTTCTTCCAGGTGGTTGACCTGCGCGACCTGGATGCGGCGCGCCGCTTCGGGCGCCAGGCAATTGACTTCCTCGGCGGGCTCGATGGCCTGGTCAATAACGCCGGCGCCAATACCTGGCATGGCGTGTTGACCTCGACCTTCGAGGACTTGGACAATTGCTTTCGCGTTAATTTCTACCACGCTTGGGCATTAAGCCAGGAGGCCTATCCGGCCCTCAAGGCAGCCGGTGGTGGCGTCATCGTCAACCTGTCCTCGATCAATGCCGAGCGCACGCTTCCCGGCGTCTTTCCCTACAACGTGGCTAAAGCCATGCTCGTTGGGCTGACCAAGTCAATTGCTCTCGAGTGGGGAAGGGATAACATTCGCTCGGTCGCCATTCAACCCGGCCTGGTGCTGACGAATCTGGCTGTGGAGTACTTCAACAAGTTCCCCGATCCCGAAGCAGCGCGCTACCGCAGCGAAGGCATCTACCCGCTCAAGCGCGGTGGTCGGCCAGAAGAGATTGCTGCTACCATCGTACATATCCTGAGCGGCGAAAACGGCTTCCTGAATGGCGCAGCGATCCTGATTGACGGCGGCATTGGCTCGCTCTACGAGACGCGCCTGGATGACTAATGCCCTGCGAGGTGTATATGACCAACCTGACACAACCAACTGTGCGCGCTGTGCGCTGCGACCACCGCGCCGACGATGAAGAGGTATATCAGGCGCTCAAGCGCGCCACGCAGCCGTTGACCAGCGCCTGGGACAGGCTGCGCCGCGCCCGGCGCATCGCCATCAAGTTCAACCAGGACAAGGAAGCGCGCAATCACATCACGTGGCGGAACCACCGCGTGCAACTGGTGAGCGATAGCGTTGCCCGCGCGACGCTGCGCCTGTTGCGCGAGAACACACCCGCCGAGCTGTTCTGCGTGGACGTGAGCTTTTATCGCAAGTATGTGCCGCAGGCAAAAGATGAGGACACCACGCAACTGCGCCATGTGCTGCGTGAGTTCGACGTCGTCTACATTGACGGCAACCTGGATGTGATCTGGGCCGACGTGCCCGGCGGCGGCCTGATGTTCGACAGGTATCCCGTCACCCGCGAGTTCGGCGATATGGATGAATGGATCAGCGTGCAGAAATTGAAGAACCACGCCTTCATGGGTGTGACTCTGTGCATGAAGAATCTGTTTGGCCTGATGCCTACCGAGCCGCTGGGTCGGCCTCGCACCTACTACCATCACCTAGTGCGCATGCCCTATGTTCTGGCCGACCTGGGCCGGCTATACAACCCCGCGCTCAGCATCATTGACGGCATCGTGTGCCAGGCCGGGGAGGAGTGGGGCAGGGGGGAAGAGATGCGCATTGCCGACACGCTGATCGCAGGCGACCACGTCGTGGCCACGGATGCCGTTGGCGCGCACCTGATGGGTCACGATGTCGCCCACGGCGACTGGAAGACCGAACCGTTCCACCGTGATCGCAATGCGCTGCGTGTCGCAGCCGAAGCTGGCTTCGGCACGGTGGATGTGGAGCAGATGGACTTCTGCAGCGAGGTGACGGCGCCAGTGGGCGATAAGCCCTTCTTCGCCAAGATCACCGATTCGCCGGAGCTGGTGCACAGTTGGCGCAGAACCACAGCCGAGCAGGGTTTGTACTATCGCGACCACCGCGACGAGATCGTGCGCAGATACGCTGGCCAGTACATTCTGTTGCAGATGGGCGAGGTGAAGTGGCACGACCCAAGCGGCACGATTGGCGCTTCGCGCCGTGCGCTCAGCGGAGATCACCCTGAGCAGGCCATGTGGATGAAATATGTTGACCCGGAAGACGCCGAAGGCGAACATTTTGAGGTCTACGAGTGCACGCTGCGCGAGATAGAAGCGCTTGCTCCGGCCTGAGGCTGCCGCCTTGCGGTGTATATGCCCTGGCTAGAGCGTCGCTTCTCTCAGGAAGGCGCGCACCGCAGCCATGTAGGCATCGAAGTTGTCGCGGCGGATGCTGTGGCCGGCATCGGGAATGTGCGCAATGCGCAGCAGAGGGTTGAGCGCCTGCGCTTCTCGCGCCAGCCCTGGCGAGATGATGACCCCACGGGATACGTCGCCGGTGATCAGCAATGCCTGGGTGTTCAGCGCGCGCACCGACGCGCGCCAGTCCGCTGGCTCGCCTTCGATGTACTCCAGCACCTGTGGGCGCGCCTGGTGCTTGGCGACCGACCAGGGCTGCAGCTCTGCAGCAGACCAGGTCGGGTGATTGGCGCGCCCCCTGGCAATCAACATATCCACCGTCAACTGCTGATTGGCCAGCAGATCGGCGCGCCACTCGGCCGCGCGCTGCCGACGAAGCTCCGGCGGCTGTTGGCCGATGTCGAACCAGGCTGGATCCTCGAAGATCGCTGCACGAACGAGCTCGGCGTGACCTGCAGCGACCAGCGTTGCCACCATGCCGCCCATCGAGTGCCCGATTATCACCGGTCGCCTCAGGCCAAGGGCAGAGATGAGGGCGACTACATCGGCGGCGTGATCTGCTGCTGTGTAGCCATGTTCGGGGGCATCGGAAAGCCCATGTCCGCGCGCATCGGGCGCGACCATGTCGTAGTCATCTGCCAGCGCTTCGATGACCGGCTGCCAGCACAGGCCGTTGTCGGTAAGTCCATGCAACAGCAGGATGCAGGGTTTGTTGGCTCGTCGGCGGTAGCAGTGCAGCCGAAGTCCGTTGGCGCGGACGAAGCCGGAAGTGAGCATGGATTCAAATGTAGCACGAATGATTCCATGCGCTTTTGTGATACAACTGCGCGGGATGAGAATCCTCGCCTGCCTGATGATTTGCCTCGCCGCGATGAGCGCGTGCAGCCTGCCGCCGGCTCCGCCTGCTCGCACGGCCCGGCCAACCCACACGCCTGTTGTGAGCACTTCAGCTACCGCCACCTTTAAACTGTCCGGGCGCACGTTTGAGCCGCTCGATCCGTTCGAGCAGAACCGCGCGCTGGGGCGCGGCGTGAATCTGGGCAATGCACTGGAAGCCCCGGTCGAAGGCGAGTGGGGCATGGTGCTGCAGGAGGAATTCTTCCCGCTCATCCGTCAGGCTGGTTTCGCCACTGTGCGGGTGCCCATTCGCTGGTCTGCCCATGCGATGCGTGAGCCGCCCTACACCATTTCGCCGCGCTTCTTTCAGCGGGTGGACTGGGTGATCGAGAACGCGCTCAACAACGACCTGAACGTGGTGATCAACATGCATCACTACGAAGAGCTGTTTCGGGATGCAAGCGGCGAGCGCGATCGCTTCCTGGCCCTGTGGGATCAAATTGCGACGCGCTACAGGGATTTGCCCGCCGAAGTGGTGTTCGAGCCGTTGAACGAGCCGCATGGCACGCTCACGTCCGGAGTATGGCAGCGTTTATTTGAGGATGTGCTGGCGGTCGTTCGTCGCACCAATCCCCGGCGCAACGTCATCTTTACCGGTGCAAACTGGGGCGGCCCGGATAGCCTGCGCGGCATGAAGCGCCCCGACGATCCGCATCTGATCGCTACCTTCCACTATTACCTGCCGTTTCAGTTCACGCACCAGGGCGCTGAATGGGTGGAAGGGAGCAACGCCTGGATTGGCGCGACATGGAAGGGCACCGGCAACCAACGCGCGCAAATAGACTACGACCTCGACCAGGTGGCGCGCTGGGCGAAGGACAATGGCATTCCCCTGTGGATGGGCGAATTCGGAAGCTATGGCAAGTACGCCGATATTGAGTCGCGCGAGCGCTGGACGCGCTACGTGGCGCGCGCAGCCGAGGCCCGCGGCATCTCGTGGGCATACTGGGAATTCGGCGCCGGCTTTGGCGTATACGACCGCGCTCGTCGGCAGTGGAACGAGCCGATCCTGAACGCGCTCATCGCCAGGTAGATCTGGACGAATGCCTGACGAAGCGATCACCGATGCCGGTTCTGGAATCGCAGGCCGTGGCCGCGCACAGTGATGATGTACTCGTGATCGGGGTCGTATTCGGCGATGCGCTCTCGCAAGCGGCGCACCAGCGCGTCAATTGCCTGCTCGGTCACGCCATAGGCGCTCTCACCCATCCATACCCGGTCAACGATGTCTTGCCGCAACACCAGGCCGCCGTTCGCCTCCATGAGTAATTCCAGCAGCCGATATTGCTGTGGCGAAAGCGGCGGTTCGATCTCTTGCTCGGCAACGTAGACACAGTGGCTGTCTTTATTAATCCGGATGCCGCGCATGGCATCGCGCGTGGCTTTGCTGCCGGGGGTATAGAGCGGCGCTGTCGCATCGCTGCCCACGAAGGCGATTTTGACGCACAAAGCGATTTCGATCTGGTCGCCGTCTTGCAGCAGCTCTGGTCTCTTCACCAGTTTGCCGTTCAGGAAGGTGCCGTTTTTGCTGTTCAGATCGGTCAGCACAAATCCCCCCGGCGTGCGTTCGATCTTGGCATGGCGGCGCGACACCTGGCGCTCGGGCAGCACCAGGTCACACATACCGATCTCGCGTCCGATCACCACGACGTCGGTATTCAGCAACCAGCCCTGGCCCGCCAGTTGACCGCTTTCTATGAGAAGCATAGGGGCATCCCAGTGCATCGCTTCGCAATTCTATCGAGCGCAGGATTCTGAACAAGACCCTTTCTGGGCAACATCGGATTCGTCGCCTCCGCCTCGGTCTGAATGTCGGGTGGAGAATAGGGGGAGGCATCAGCGACGGCAACCTGGGGCATTGCCGCTGATGCGGCAGGGCAAATCTACCACGCCAGCAAAGTAACCTCTGACCAGCCCGCGGATGTCTTCTGTGGTATGACGAGCCAGCGCGTCGAAGAAGGCGTCCTGGTCGGCCTCCTGATAGGCGCGCGACTGGTAATAGTCCCTCAGCGCTGCGTCGAGCGTCTCGGTGCCCACCTGTTTGCGGATGTCGTTCAGGAACATCAGCCCGCGCCGATAAACGGCATCTATGTAGGCGCGCGAATCCGGGTATTCGCTCAACGGCAGGTCAATCGCGCCGGTCAGCCGGCCGCGTTCCTTGCCCAGAATGAAGTAGCCGTACCACCAATCGGCATCTGCGTTGTGGTATTCCTGGTAAAAGCGCAGTTCGCCATAGCGAGCAAAGGCCTCGTCCAGCCATGGCGAGCGGATTTGATCGTTGCCGACCACGTTGAACCACCACTGGTGAGCCACTTCGTGCACTGTGGTTGCGATCAGATCGTGACGGGCGCTGCGTCCGCGGTAACCGGCGTAGATCGAGGCGCCAATGCCGACCATGCCGCTGTATTCCTGGCCTTGCTGGCGGCCGGTCTCCACAATGCGCAGCGCCTTGTAGGGATACGGCCCATACAGCCGCCCGAAGAGGCGAACTGCGCGTGCTGCTGCGCTTAACACAGCAGCGCTCATCTCGCGATGCTCGGGATAGGCATAGTGGATGAACGTGACGCCGCCCTCTTCGATTGCATCCACGACATACACATCGCTGGCAGCGAAGGCGAACACGCGCGCCCGGTCGAGCGCATAGCGCCACAGGCGGCCATCGCGTGATTCGTCGCCGCCGCCGGCGATGATTACGCCCTCTGGCGCCAGGATGCTCACCCGATAATCGGCCAGTTCCGAAGTGTACGGATCACCGATCGGCACGTAGGCCGGCGTGTCCCACTCGCCGTTGCGAAAGGGTGCCAGCATCACGTACCAGTGGCCACACGTCAGGCTATATGGCCCGCGCGAGGTGTCATCGCCGCCGATGCCGAGGATTACTTCCTGCAATGGCACCCTGAACGTAAAGTCGAAGGTCATGGCGATGGCTTTGTCGGGCGGCAACGGCGCCGGCAGTTGTACAGTGAGCACGGTGTCTGTCAGGTCGAACGGCAACGGTTCGCCCTGGCCGAAGATGCGCGCATCGCGGAACTCGACTGCGCCGGCCCGCCGGGCCGGCGGCACGTTGAACTTCAGTTCGGTGACGGTCTGGCCAGTGGGGTTGGCGAACTCGATGCGTTGCTGGGCATGCACGTTGCCGTTGGCATAGTCGAGTGTGACATTGAGCACGTAAAGCGGCCGTTCCGGGCGCTCCTCCAGGGTGGGCAGCGCGCTTCCGCCGATCAACCGGCCGATGATTTCGCCGCCGCTCACCATTGCGGTCGGAATGGCAATCGGTTCGCCCGAAGAGCCGGTGCGCGTGCAACCCACAGTCAGCGCAGCGAAACCCAGGCAAACAAGGGCAGCACGGCGCATCAGCGCAAGGCCTCTGGTCGGGTCGGGCCTGGCAGTTTCGCTACTCACGAGCCCGTCGCCTCATTCGGCGCAGCGGTCAGTCTGCGATTACCGGCGCTGCACGCGCGGCAGCGTTCGGCAGCGTCAGGCTGGCCGCTACCCAGCCCTTCTTGCCCTGATGCTCTACCTGGAACCACTTCCCATCGCTGCTCTTGCCGAGAACCGGCAAAATCGCCCCGCGCTTGAAGTTACCGATCACCTTTGCCTTCTGGTTCGGTTCGGCGCGCAGGTTCAGTCTGCTGCGCGCGTTAACAGCCAGGGCAGGGTTGCTGCTGTCCGGCGCTTTGACCGGCGTGAGGGTCGGCAGGTTGGTCGGCTGCGATTTTGTTCGAGCCTGATCCTGGGGCGAGGGCCTGATGTTGATCACATCCTCCGGCGGCGGGATGATGCCCGCACCGGTCTCTACAAATCCCTGGCCAAGGCAAATCCCGTTTGCTCCTGGCGCCGGCAGAACTTCCAGGCAACTGTCGTCGGCGTAGATGTCGTTGTGCTCCACCGGAATTTCGGCTGTGCTCCAGATCAGCACATTCACAGCGCTGTTCATCGCCACGCCGTCCACGGAAATCTGCTCCCAGCGGTCGTATGGCTGCTTCCAGTCCGAGCAGATCAGGTTCGGATCGGTCATGTCGCGCGGGCCGCCGTCCTGGTCAATGCACACCCGAACTTTCAGGTTGCCGTCCTGGATGGAGCGAGGAGGAACTTCGGGTTGCTCGCTCAGGTTGCTTGACCATAGCTGCAGCCACGAAGTGAAGCGGATGGGCGCGCCGATCGGCATGTTGACGACGTACTGCATGATGCCCGCTTTCTTGTTGAGGGCGAAGAAATTGAACCAACGATCCGAGCCGGCGCCGCTGTGCACCCGGTAGGGATACTGGTTCTGAAAGACCGGCCGAAACTCCGGCGTGCGGAAGAAAGGATCGCGCGGGTCAACGCCAGGGGGCGATTCTTCCCAAAAGGGCAACCAGCCCCAGGTGACGTTAATTTCGCCGCGGCCACCGAAATACACCCCAGGATGCTCGTGCCCTGGATTGAGAAGCAGGTTGTAGCCAGGGCGATAGGGAGAACCGACCTGGCCAGCAGCGATTTGTGGCGAGCAGGCGAAAACCGAAATACTGAGCGCGCCGGCTGTAGCTGCCGCGAGCGCTCCAAAGGTGAATTTCATATTGCGTTCCAGCTCCGTCTTGTGCTACCGCCTTGCGGGGGGCGACTGATGTGCTATCAGCCTCACACTCGGCTAAGAGGTTTATACCACAATGCCCGTCTATACTGTGCATGTCCGCGCTCGGTTGCCAGCAGTTCCATCACCATTTGTGCGTCACCGAGGTGCGTCGGAGGGTGAGCAACCGATGGTGAGCCTGCGGCAATGCTGCGGAATATGTGACACGTCATGAATCGGTTGATCCTTCCATTGATTGCCCTGCTGCTGTGCGCGTGCGGAGGACGCCCGTTGGCAGTTGCCGCCACGCCGACCCCGCCCGTTCCTCAGTATTGTCTGCTGCGCGTTGAGGGACGCTGGGTAAAGGACGCGCAAGGCCAGATCGTCATCTTGCACGGTGCAGAGTTCCCTACGCTGACTGAGATGGAAACCAGCCATCGCGCGCCGTCTCATCGGCTCAGAGAGCTGGCCAGGTCGGGCGCGCGGGTGGTGCGACTTCCGATTGCCCAGAGCGAGATCACCCCGACCTTCGTGCCTGCTGTCGTCTCGCCGTTCGTTGACCAGGCGAATGCCTTGGGCATGCTGGTCATCCTCGCCTACCGCAACGACCTGCGAGAGACGGTGAGAGATCAGAGTGAGGCGGCCGAGGACTGGTTGCGCCTGGCGCTGACGTATCTGCGCAACGCGCCCGGCGTGTGGTTTCAGCCGTTCGAGCAGCCAATCTCCACCCCCAAATGGCAGGCGATCAATCAGCGCATGCTGGATGTTGTGCGCGGCTTGCGCGCCGATAACGTCGTCGTTGTCTACCAGCCGGACTGGTTGCGCCAGGCCCCCCGCGCCCTGCTGAACGGCAGCAACGTGGTCTACAGCGTAGCCGACCTATCGGGCTGGCCGCTTGATGAGGCGCCATTCATCTGGGCGGCTTTCGATGGACGAGATACAGCGGCTGTAGAGGCAGCCCAGGTGTGGAGCATCGCAACCGAAGATGTGCCGCCCGAAGCGCTGGCGCCGTTGTGGCAGCGCAGCCGAGCATGCGAATGAGTTGGGCGCGGCTGAGCGCATCTGCCAGCGGTGTTGCCTGCCAGGCAGAGTCAAGCCAACGCCCGCGCCAAGATTTCCCACTCCTCCGCCAGCGAGCCGCTGAAAGCTGGCTTGCCGGCGCGCCGATACCAGTAGCCTGCATTAGATGCGTCTCCCTCTTTGCGATGCAGATAGGCGTGCACCCACGCGCTGTCGGCGTCGTCTTGCGCTTGGGCGCATGTGTGCGCCCGATGCCAATCGCCTTTGGCATCCCACCACAGCGCCTGCGCAGCCATACTCAACCCGACCGGCGGTTCGCTTGCGCTGAGCGATGCTTTGAACGCAGCGTAGTCCATAGCCGGGATTATCTCGCCTTTGCTGCGCTGCAGAAATCGGCGTTGATGCACGCAGCGCTTTGTGGTACAGACCTGGCGACAAAAAAGCCCCCGATTTCCTCGCCAGAACCGGGAGCTTTTTTCATCCTCTTGCCTATCTTGGCCGCTCGCCCAGCGTCACTGCCAGGTCGAGTTGCCGACCATCGCGCCACACGGTTAGTGTGATTCGGTCGCCGGGCTGATGGTTCTTCACCAGCGTCGCGATCAGATCTTCGTAACTGCGCACTGGCTGTCCGTTGAAAGCCAGGATCACGTCACCCAGGCGGCTGATGGCCCCTGTGCGGCTCACCACCGATCCGCGCAGTCCGGCTCTGGCGACCGGCCCGCCATCCACCACGCCTCCCACGACTACTCCGCGCTCAATCGGTAGATTGAACTGATCGCCGACTTCTGCCAGGCTGAAGGCGCCCTGAATCCCCAGATAGGGATAGCGCACGCGGCCCTCGTTCAGCAGCGCCTGTACTACACGCTTGACGGTGTTGGACGGCACGGCGAACCCCACCCCGCTGTTGACCGGTTGGCCGAAGCCGAGT
>Ga0308411_10003271_pt1 | contig 10819 bp, 10 predicted proteins | sample HotsprottomLayer_2_FD_203530 | JGI IMG/M metagenome (GOLD analysis project Ga0308411, IMG submission 203530) | Hot spring phototrophic mat microbial communities from Octopus Spring, Yellowstone National Park, Wyoming, United States -... | ecosystem: Environmental > Aquatic > Thermal springs >... | reverse complement strand
TCCCCGAGCGCCGCGAGCGACTGCATGGGCCCGGCCGCTCGCTGCTGGAGCGTCCGGTCGTGCCCTCGGCGGTGCCCGAGCGGCCAGTGCGCCAACATGTGCAACCTCGGGGCGAGGGCTGGCTCGGTCGGCGATTCCCGCAGGCGCCGCGGGAACGGCCGTTTTCAGGCGGTCGGCTCCTCGAGCGGCGAGATCAGGAGGGTATCCTCGGTCGTCCCGACGAGGCATGGCGGCCGTCCCGCGCTCCGCTCCAGCCTCCAGCGCCTTCGCCGCGATTCCACAGCCGTCTTCCTGCCGAGCGTCCGCCGCGATTGCCCCACGGATACGGACCACTGCGCGACAGCGCCCCCCGGGTTGGCCGGCACCGCCTCGTCAGGTAAAGCACCGGTGGGATGTCTCCCACGCCGCGGCTCGCTGGCCCCCGTCCGAGCTGGTATCACCGGCTCTCGCCATCGCTACGCCGGGTAGCCGAGCAGAGCGATCTGCATCCGACGCTTCCGCTGCGCCCCGGGCCTGCCCTCGTCGAGGCTGTGATCGAGCTGCCGCGCGTGCTGGCGAGCGGCGTCCCCGGAGCGGTGCAGGACGTCGCGCAGCGCGTGGCCGACGGCGTGTGCCGGGCGTTCGGCGTCCCGGCGGTTTGCGTGCGGGTCGAGGCGCGGCGTCCCTCGAATGCCCGCGGCGAGCTGCACGGCCTCTATGTCCCCGCTCCACGGGGAGCACGGGGGACGATTACGGTGTGGATGCGCACGGCCAAACGCGAGCAGGTGGTGGCCCCGCGGACGTTTCTCCGCACCTTGCTCCACGAGCTCTGCCACCATCTGGACTATACGTACCTCCGTCTCGGTAACTCGTTGCATTCGCAAGGATTCTACCGGCGGGAATCGAGCCTCGTCTGGGCCATCGACCGGGCGCTGGCGGCCTCGGGCACTCCGCTGGCCGCGTGCGTCTAGTCGCGCGGCGCGCTACGCACTCGGAGTCGTGAGCACTGACCGGGCGGTGACAGCCCGCGCCAATGTCAATGTCGCGCTGGTGAAGTACTGGGGCAAACGCGACGTGACGCGGAATCTGCCGGCAACGGGAAGCATCTCGTTGACCCTCGACGGGCTGTTTGTCGATGCCACGGTGGCCTTCGCCAGCCCGAACGGCGACCGCTTCGACATCGATGGACAGCCGGCCCGCGGCGAGGAACGAGAGCGGCTGCAGCGCTTCATCGACCTGGTGCGCCAGCGGGCTCCGGACGCAGGAGCAGCGGAGGTGCGCACCTGCAGTCACGTGCCGCGAGGGATCGGTCTCGCCTCGTCGGCGGCAGCCTTCGCTGCCGTCGCCTTAGCCGCGTCGCGTGCTGCCGGGCTCGATCTCGACGGACGAGCTCTCTCGGCGCTGGCGCGGCAGGGATCTGGCTCGGCCTGTCGGTCGATCTTCGGGGGCTTCGTCGAGTGGTACCGGGGCGAGCGCCCCGACGGGGCCGACTCGGTGGCGGAGCCGCTGCTCGGCCCCGAGGAATGGGACCTGCGCGTCGTGGTCGCGATCACCAGCCGGGCCCCCAAGGCGGTGCCGTCGCGCGAGGGCATGCGCCGGGCCGCCGCCTCGCCGTTTTACCCGGCGTGGGTGGCCGAGGTCGACGGCGATCTGCGCGCGGCCCGCGAGGCGATCCGCGCCCGCGACCTGACCGCCCTCGGCGAGGTCGCCGAGCGCAGCGCCCTCGCGATGCACGCCGTGGGGCTTGCCGCACGGCCACCGCTCCTGTACTGGCGCGGGGCAACGGTCGAGTGCGTGCACCGGGTGTGGGCGATGCGGGCGGATGGCGTGCCCGCCTGGGTGACGATCGACGCAGGACCGCAAGTGAAAGTGCTCTGTGCGCCAGCTCATGTGGCGCAGGTGGCCGAGGCGCTCGGCGCCGTGCCGGGTGTCGAGGGCGTGCTCACGTGCGCTCCCGGTCGGGGGGCCGAGGTGATCGCGACATGAAGAGATCGAGGATCTCTGGCTGGCCTGGCGGAGTTGTCCGGGCGCACGCGCCCGGCAAGCTCTTTCTCACTGGCGAATGGGCGGTGCTGGGCGGCGCGCCCGCGCTCGTCGCCGCCGTCGATCGCCGGGCCACCGTCGAGGTGCGTTCGACGGAAGGGGATGCGATCGTGGTCGAGTCGCGGGCCGAGGGTCATGCCGTGCGCCTCGAAGGGGCAGCCCCGATGCCTGGCGGCGACGCGGGAGTCGTGCTCGCTGCCCTGCGTGCCTGGCGACGCGCGCCGCGCGGGCTCTTTGTCACGGTCGATGCCCGGCCCTTCGTGCGCGGCTCGTACAAGCTCGGGCTGGGCCGCAGTGCCGCCGCGCTCGTGGCAGCCGTGGCCGCGCTGGCGCCAGATGCCACGCGCGAAGGGGTGCTCGAGGCCGCGCTGACGGCGAATGCCTTGTTCCAGGGCGGGCGGGGAAGCGGCGCCGATGTCGGCGCCGCCGTCCACGGGGGACTGGTCGAGGCACGACGCCGCGGCAGCACGCTGGCGCTCGTTCCCCGCCAGCTCCCGCCCGGCCTGCACCTCGTGGCAGGGTGGACGCGGACCTCGGCGCACACGCCTCCGCTCCTCGCGCGATTCGATCCGGCGTCGCCGCCGCCCATCTTCGCGGAGCTCGTGGACACGGCCGAGCGGGCGGCCGATGCCGTCGCGCGCCAGGACGCGGGGACCTTACTCGAGACGGTCGAACGGACGGCTGGTCTCCTCGAGCGCTTCGGGACGGCACTGGGCTTGCCACTGGTCACGCCGGAGCTGGCCATGCTGGTGCGGGCGGCAGCGTCCGTGGGTGCCGCGGCCAAGCCGTCCGGAGCCGGAGCGGGCGATTGCGGGATCGCGCTCTGTCGGTCGGCGGCCGAGGCGTCCGCCGTGCACGATGCGTGGCGGGAGGTCGGCATCGAGCCGCTCGATCTCGACCTGGCGCACGAGGGGGTGTGCGTTGAGTGAGCCCATCGCCGCGCGCAAACGCTCGCACCTCGAGCTCTGCGAGCACTCCGCCGTCGAGTACGCGGGCAAGACGACGCTGCTCGAAGAGGTGGAGCTCGTGCACGACGCGCTGCCGGAGCTGGCGGTCGAGGAGGTCGACCTGTCGGTGACCTTCCTCGGTCAGGTGCTGCGCGCGCCCCTGCTCATCACGGGCATGACGGGAGGAACCGCCGAGGCGGCGGCCATCAATCAGGGGCTCGCCGCGGTGGCCGAGCGCTGCGGCATCGCCTTCGGTCTCGGCTCGCAGCGCGCCATGCAGCGCGAGCCGGAGCTCGGCTACAGCTTCCGCGTGCGAGAGCACGCGCCGACCACGCTGCTGCTCGCCAATCTGGGGCTCGTGCAGGCCGCCGAGCTCGCCACCAGCGACATCGAGGCTCTTGTGCGCGCTGTGGGGGCGAACGCGCTCTGCGTGCATCTGAACCCGGCCCAGGAGCTGATCCAGCCCGGCGGCGACCGGGATTTCCGCGGAGGGCTCGAGACCTTCCGCCGTCTGGTGCGCGAGCTGTCGGTGCCGGTCATCGCCAAGGAGACCGGCTGTGGGCTCTCGCGGTCGGTGGCCCAGCGCTTGTGCGACGTCGGGGTGCGCGCTGTCGATGTGTCTGGCGCCGGAGGGACCTCGTGGGTCAAGGTCGAAGCCCTGCGGGCCGACCCCCAACGCGCCGCGCTCGGTGCGGACTTCGCCGACTGGGGGATTCCGACGGCGGCAGCCGTGCTCGGGGTCCGCGGCCTGCCGTGCGAGGTCATCGCGAGCGGCGGCATCCGCACGGGACTCGACGTGGCCAAGGTCCTGGCGCTCGGAGCGCAGGTGGCCGGTATCGCGCTCCCCGTCTTTCGCGCCTGGCGCGACGGCGGGGCGCCGGCGGCCGAGGCCTACGTGCTGCGGTTGATGGACGGCTTGCGGACGGCCATGGTGCTCACGGGCTCGCGCTCGTGCGCCGACCTCGCCCGCGCGCCGCGCGTGCTCGGCAGCAAGCTGCGTGACTGGCTCACTGTTGGAGGAGGCGAATGAGTAGTTCCCGCATTCCCGCGTTCTACCGGCTCAGTGTCGAGGAGCGCCGCGAGCGGCTCCGCGAGGCGGCCGGGCTCGATCCCGAGGAGATGGCGACCCTGTGTGCCGCCGATGCGCTGCCGCTCGAGATCGCGGACATCATGATCGAGAACGCCGTGGGCACCTTCGCGCTGCCGTTCGGGCTGGGACTCAACTTCGTGGTCAACGGGCGGGAAGTGCTGGTGCCAATGGTCGTGGAAGAGCCGTCGGTCGTCGCCGCGGCCTCGAATGCGGCGCTGGTGGTGCGGGGTGCCGGAGGCTTCACCGCGGACGCCGATCAGGGTGCGATGATCGGCCAGGTGCAGCTCATTCGCGTTCCCGATCCCGAGGGCGCCCGCCAGCGTCTGCTCGCGTCCCGTCCGGCGATCCTGCGGGCCGCCGAGCGGCTCACCCCCGGCCTGTGCCGGCGAGGGGCCGGGCCACGCGACCTCGAGGTCCGTCTCGTGCGCTCGCCGCGTGGCGAGACCATGGTCGTCGTCCACATCCTGCTCGACACGGGCGACGCCATGGGCGCCAATGCGACGAACTCGCTGGTCGAAGGGCTCGCGCCGATGATCCAGGAGATCGCCGGCGGCGAGGTGAACCTGCGCATCCTCTCGAACCTCGCCGATCGGCGCCTGGCGCGCGCCGCGTGTCGCATTCCGGTCGCGGCGCTCGGCCGCGACGGACTCGCGGGCGAGGAGGTCGCCGAGCGTATCCTCTACGCCTACGAGTTCGCCTGGGCCGACCCGTACCGCGCGACCACGCACAACAAGGGCATCATGAACGGCATCGACGCGGTTGCGCTCGCAACCGGGAACGACTGGCGGTCGATCGAGGCCGCGGCGCACGCCTACGCCGCGCGCGACGGCCAGTATCGCTCGCTCAGCACGTGGTCGCTCCAGGAGGGGCATCTCGTCGGGGCGATCGAGATGCCGCTTGCGGTGAGCACGGTCGGGCCGGCGGTCGAATCGCACCCGCGCGTCCGTCTCGCCCTGCGGATTCTCGGCGTCGCCTCGGCGCGCGAGCTCGCGGCCATCATGGCCGTGGTGGGACTAGCGTCGAATCTTGCGGCGATGCGTGCGCTCGCGACCGAAGGCATTCAGAAAGGCCACATGGCGCTGCACGCGCGGGCCGTCTCCCACGCCGCGGGCGCCCGCGGCGCCGAAGCCGAGCTGCTGCGCCAGCGACTCATCGAGGCGGGCGAGGTGAAGATCGATCGCGCGCGCGAGCTCCTCCGCTCGTTGGCCCAAGAGCGCCGCTGATGCGCGTGCCGGCCCGTGGCCAGGCGGGCGGCAAGGTCATCCTGCTCGGCGAGCATGTCGTGGTGTATGACCGCCCCGCCCTGGCGAGCGGGCTGCCCCTCGGGCTTGCGGTCGAGCTGCGCCCGGGGCCAGGCCCCGCGGTGTACGGCGAGGGCGGCGTGGTCGTGGAGGATGCGCGGCCCGCGGCCGTGCTCGAGCGCGCGGCGACGCTCTTCGGTCTCGACCCCGCGGCGATCGTGGCCGAGGTGCGTACGCAGCTCCCGCCGGGCCGTGGCCTCGGAAGCTCGGCTGCGCTCGTGGTCGCCATGCTGCGGGCTTGCGCGGCGGCGGCGGGCCGCCGTGTGCAGCGCGACGACGAGCTCGCGCTCGGCCGGCAGCTCGAAGCGATGTTTCACGGCACGCCGTCCGGGATCGACCCGGCGGCGGCTGCGCTCGGTGGCTGCTTTCGCTTCGTACGGGGCGAGCCGCCGGCCCTGACGCCGATCCGTCTCGCCGCTGCCCTCCCGCTGGTCGTGGCTTTCGGGGACCGCCCGCGGAGCACCCAGGCGACGGTCGCCGCCGTGCGCGAGCGCTGGCTCGCGGATCGCCGCGGATGCGAGCGCCTGTTCGACGCGGTCGAGGCGCTCGTCGCGCGCGGGGTGTGCGCGCTCGAGCGGGGCGACCTGGGAGCGCTTGGGGCCTGTTTTGCGGAGAACCAGGCCGTGCTCGACGAGCTGGGAGTGTCGACGCCGGAGATCGGCGGGCTCGTCGCGCGCGCACGGGCCGCGGGCGCGTTCGGGGCCAAGCTCACCGGCGGGGGCGGCGGCGGTGCGGTTATCGCCGTCGGTCCCGATGCGCCGGCCCTGGCGGCGGCGCTCGCCAGGGACGGCGTTCGGGCCTTCGTGGTCGAACTGCGTAGCGTGCAGCCCGAGGCAGGGTGAAGGTCACACCCGACCCGCGTCGTCAAAGGAGGCCGCGAATGGCCTCGATCTGCGCGAGGAGCGCTGTCGCACAGGCTTGCGAGACCGAGCGATTCTTCTGGATCTTCTTGGCAAGCCCCGCGAGGACCTTGCCGGCCCTCGCGCGGAGCTTCGCTGCCTTCGTGGGCTTCGCAGCCGCGGCGGCCTTGTCGAGCAACGTGCGCGTCTTGGCGCTGCCCTTCGCGAGCGCTCTCGCGAGCTTGCGATCGATGCTGCCATCGCTGCACAGGCTCGTGTCGAGCTGGCCTGCCTCGCAGCGCGCGCCGACGAGGCCCGTCTGCTGGACGGCCTGGCAGGTGCCGTTGCAGGCATCGTCAGTGCAGGGGTCGCCGTCGTCGCACTCGGCGTCCGCGCTGCAGCCGCTTCCCCCCCCCGCCGCTGCTGGCCCCGCCCGTGTAGAGCCCGCCGCCCGTGCTGACCAGGAGGCCGGCAGGTGCCGCGGCGGTGCTGCGCGACACGAGCGGGGAGGCAAGCGGCGGGATCTCGAGGTCGCCAACGCCTTCACTCAAGAAGTTTCGGCCCCCGGGCACCGTCGGCCCGTTCACTAGCGACCAGGAGGCGCCGCCGTCGGTGGTTTCGACGATCCAGCCCTCGCTGTGGCCCGCCACGAGGACATGCCTCGAGTCATCAGGGTCGATGGCGACAACCTGCACGTTGAGGCTTGGCGGCAGGCCCGGAGCGGAGATTGGCACAGGGGCGAAGCTCGCGCCGCCGTTGGTCGATCGGTAGAGCGTGCCCGAGGGGCCACCGCTATTCGAGCCGGCGCCGACATACACGGTGCCGCTGGCGCAATGTGCCCGCAGGTCGTTCACGGGCATGGTCGTCGGGATGTCCATGACGAGCGTCGCGCTTGGGGCGCTGCCGGTCGCGTCGGTGATCCGGATCACCCCACCCGCGGACGAGCTGGCAAAGCTCGCGGTGCCCATGGCGGCGAGAAGCACATCGGCCACGGCGGCATCCGATCCGCTCGCGGGGCAGTAGGCGAGAGCCCGCACCGCGGCGTTCACCAGACCGCTGGCGATCGGGTCCACCGCGTCGATGGTCACGCCGCTGCTCGCGAGGCGTACGCGGGCGATGCCGCCGAGGCTTCCGTCCTGGTCCTGGTTGGCTCCTCCGCCGACGAAGAGCAGGTCGCTGTCTGGCACCCCCGCCAGGGCGAGCACGTTGAACTGTTGCGGCGTGCTTCCGAAGAGATCCGGGCTCGCAGAGCCGCCGACGTTCGGACCGGGCAGCGGAGGCGACGTCGCGCTCCAGTCGGAAATGACACTGAGCAGGGGCCCGTCGCCGAAGTGCCCGAAGGCGAGGCGCGGGCGCTCTTGACGAGTCCCCGATTGCCGTCACCGGAGAGGATGACCGCATTGCTCGTGCCGTCGTAGCCGGCGTCGAAGACGAGACCCGTATTGTTATTGATCCCGGGAATCGGCGTCAGGACGAGGGAAGCCGTCCCGCTCATGCTCACGAGACACATCGAGAGCGTCCCGCGTGCGGCTGTCCCGCTTGCACGGGCGCGATGGCGCCGATCGACCCTGCTTGCTCGCCGCAGCCGTTCACGGTCGTCGTCGCGCTCAGGGTGGTGAAGTCGGTGCCGCCGCTCTTGCTGGCCATGCGTGCCTGCTTCCCTGAGCTGTCGGCGTAGACGAGCAGCGCATCCGGCGGCACGCCGTCGTGCCTCGCGCCGCCGAGGCGCACGAGAGTCGCCGGGGCCGGCAGGCCCGTGACCGCCGAGAGATCGGTGGCGGGCGGATTCTCGGCCAGGTCGTAGAGCGCAAGGTCCCCCGTGGAGCGGACGACCGCTACCCAGCCCGCGTCGCTGCCGTTGGCCACAGCCATCCGGTCGCCGTCGCCGGCGAGATACCCAGGAGACTGGGTGGACCACGTGGGCGTGGGCGCCGACATGTCCGCGCGGAGCGTGGTCGTGCCCTGCACGTGCAGCAGGATGTTGGTGCTCCCCGCGTGGCTCCAGAAGAGGTCGCGCTGGGCGTTCGGTCCGCCCGAGCCGCCAGCAGCGCTGCCGGCGACGGCCTGCCACGTGACCCCGAAGTCCGTCGAGTAGTAGACCGTCCCGCTGACCTCGACGGCCACCTCGCCTGGCCAGCCGCTGGTGGTGAGCTTGCTGCCCACGTTGCTGCCCGGCAGGCCGTGGGTGGCGTCGTCGACGGCGAGGGTCACGGGAGTCCACGTCCCGCCGTAGTCGCTGGTGCGAAAGACCTGCGGGATGACCGAGGTCAGCGCGTAGAACACGCCGCTGCGTCCGTCGGCGGCGATGCTGGCGATCTGTCCGCCGAAAACGGGCAGCGCGACCAGCTTGACGCCCGAGGGCACGAGCTCGACGTCGTGCACGACCGTCTCGTCGGCAGCGGCGACGACCACGTCGGTCGAAACCGCCGCCGCATGGCCCGGGGCCGCAACGGCGACCCGGAAGGGTCATGCGTCGGTGTCGATGGTGTACTGACCCGTGCTGTCCGTGACGGCCGACACCGCCGTGCTGGCGCCGCGATCGCAAGCGCCATGGCGAGGCCGAAGTTGGCCATGACGCGCATGCAACGACGGTGTTTCCCCGAAAACCGCATCCCCTATCCTCCACCGCGCACGTCACAGCGAGTCGGCGCGCCTTGCACCGTGCATTTCGGCAGCCTGGGGTGTCGGCTTGAGGGCGAGGCGCCGCCGGCTGCTTCGCGCGTGGCGCTCTGTCGGACGGCTGGTACTGGCGGTCGTGGTCTCGCTGGGGGCCGGTGCTGACGCAGGGCGCGTCTGGGACCCGCGCTCGGCGGGAGCCGCTCGCGATCTACAGTGGCAGCCCGGGAGCGATGCGCTTGCGCTCGAGCCAGCGCTCGAAGATGCGGGCGTCCGCGAAGCCCGGCAGACGACCGATCGCCGTGTCGATGCGGCGGGCCGCGGCGCGCCCTTCGGGCCCCGCGAAGAGATAGTCGGCGAGAGCACGCACCTCCGTCTCGGGCTGGACCCCGGAGCCCACCGGAGCCCAGAAGCGGTCGATGAGGAATCGGACCGTGCGCCGCGCCGCCGGGGCCTCGAGGCGGCGTGCTGCCTGCCGGGAGTAGAACGCATAGTGGCGGGCCTCGTCCCGGATCAGGCGTGAGAGCAGCTCCGCGAGAACGGGATGACCCGCGAGCGCCGCGAGCCGCTGATAGGCCGTGAGCGCCGTCATCTCGTTGATCGCGCCCCAGGTCATGTGTACGGCGACGAAGTCCGGCCAGACGCGGCTGAGCGCTGCCATCGCCCGCTCCTGGAGGCGATGCGCCAGCGGCGCGCGCGAGCGGGCGCGCGCGAGGCTCGCATGGCCCGCCATGGCGAGAAAGCGGTCGAGCGCCTGGCCGTGCGCCGTCTCCTCGTAGAACCAGGTGGCGAGAAAGGTGGCGACGGCCGGCTCGTCGATGGCGCGCGTACCCAAGAGCTCGCGCACGTAGACGATCGTGTGCGCCTCGATGTCCTGCATGTAGCGCAGCGTGCGCACGGCAGCGGGCGGGAGCGGCCAGCGCGGGACCTCGTCCCAGGCGATGCCGTCCAGGGCCACGGCCCGCGATCGGCTCCACCACGCATCGCTCGATACCGTCATCGTATACCTCTACGGGAGTCGCGACCTGGGCGGATTGCTGCCCGTCGTCAAAAAGGCAGGCGGGCTTCCCACAGTCCAGTGTAGTTGACGCGGCGGCCGGCGGCCCCCATGCTCGGCCTATGGCACGGCGCGACGTTGGCGTGGCGGAGGCTCAGGCCCTCCTGGCGAGCGATCCCGGAGCCATCTACCTCGATGTGCGCACGGCCGCGGAGTTCGAGGCCGGGCACCCCGTCGGGGCACGCAACGTGCCAGTCGTCGTGCTCGATCCGACGAGCGGACGGCCGATGCTCAATCCGGACTTCGTGACGATCGTGCGCCGGCACTTCGCTCCCACCACGACGCTCGTCATCGCGTGCCAGAGCGGTGCGCGCTCGCTGCACGCCTACGAGCTGCTCGCGGACGCCGGTTTCACGAGCCTCGTGCACTTGCGCCCTGGTTTCGGCGGCGCGCGCGGTCCGGGGGGGCGCATCGTCGAGCCCGGCTGGATCGATAGCGGTCTCCCCATCGCGACCGGTCCAGAGGGCCGCCTCGACTGAGCCGGCCCTCGCGGCGGTTCAGCGCGTCGCCCTCGAGCGATCGTCCCATGAAGCGCGGGTACGAGAACAAAGGAATCCTGCGGAGCGTGGGATTCCGTGTCGCGAGCCGGGTGGCGCTGGCGATCCTGCTGCTATCTGGAATCCAGGCGTGCGCATTGTCCGAGCCCCCGCCTGCCCTGCCCGACCGCGGGCCCGTGGAGGCCGCGCACGGGTTGCGCCTGCCGGCCACCTTTCGCGGCGACTTCCCGTGCGTCGACTGCGAGGGCGTTCGCCACCACCTCGACGTGTGGCCGGACCAGGTGTTCCACCTGCGCCGCGAGTGGCTCGGCAAGGAGTACGTCCGTTACGACCTGGGCCGCTGGCGTGTCGACCCGGGGCGGCGCGCCCTCGTGCTTTACGGCGGGTTCGAGATGCCCATCTCGCTGGAGATCTGGGGACCGGACACCCTGAGACCGACGGACCTGCAGG
>Ga0308411_10003269_pt1 | contig 10821 bp, 10 predicted proteins | sample HotsprottomLayer_2_FD_203530 | JGI IMG/M metagenome (GOLD analysis project Ga0308411, IMG submission 203530) | Hot spring phototrophic mat microbial communities from Octopus Spring, Yellowstone National Park, Wyoming, United States -... | ecosystem: Environmental > Aquatic > Thermal springs >... | reverse complement strand
AGGGGGCGGCCGGAAGACGCCGTGCAAGGCAACAGGGAGAGTTTCGGATGACCACGCGTTCCATGCTCGCCGCCGCAAGCCTCGCAGCCCTGGTCGCCGCGGCGCCCTTTGCCGCGATCGCCCAGGGGACGATCAGGATCGGCATGACGGCTGCCGACATACCGCTGACGCACGGGCAGCCCGACCAGGGCTTCGAGGGCAACCGCTTCACGGGGATCCCGCTCTACAACGCGCTCACGGAGTGGGACCTGACACGGGGCGACCGGCCGACCCCGCTCCGCCCCGGCCTCGCGCTCTCCTGGGAGGTGGATGCCAACGACAAGACACGCTGGGTGTTCCGACTCCGCCCGGGCGTGAAGTTCCATGACGGGTCCGACTTCAACGCCGACGCGGTGGTCTGGAACGTGCGCAAGGTGCTGGACCGCGAGGCGCCGCATTTCGACCCGCGCCAGGTCGGCGTGACCGCCACGCGCATGCCGACGCTGCGCCGTGCCGAGAAGATCGACGACCTCACCGTCGCGCTCTACACCTCCGAGCCCGACAGCCTGCTGCCGATCAACCTCACCAACCTGTTCATGGCGAGCCCGAAGCACTGGGAGGCCAAGCGCGCCGGCGCGGCGAATGCGGAAGCCGCCTGGAATGCGTTCGCGGCCGATCCTTCCGGCACCGGGCCGTTCCGCATGGCGCGGTTCGTGCCGCGCGAGCGCGCCGAGTTCGTGCGCAACGACGCCTACTGGGGCGCCAAAGCGAAGGCGGACCGGATCGTGCTCCTGCCGATCCCGGAGGCGAATGCCCGCACCGCCGCCCTGCTTTCGGGGCAGGTCGACTGGATCGAGGCCCCGGCGCCCGATGCCGTGCCGCAGCTCCGCGCGCGTGGGATGCGGATCGAGACCAACACCCAGCCGCATGTCTGGCCCTGGCAGCCCTGCTTCGTCGATGGCTCGCCGCTCGCCGATGTGCGCGTGCGCAAGGCGATCAATCTCGGGATCGACCGCGAGGGGCTGAAGACCCTGCTCGGGGGGCTGATGGTGCCAGCGGTCGGCACCGTGCAGCCCGGCCACCCGTGGTGGGGCAACCCATCATTCCAGATCCGGTACGATCCCGCCGAGGCCCGCCGCCTGCTCGCCGAAGCCGGCTACGGCCCGCAGCGGCCGCTGACGCTGAAGGTGCAGATCTCCGCCTCCGGGTCTGGGCAGATGCAGCCTCTGCCGATGAACGAGTTCATCCAGCAGAACCTCAAGGCGATCGGCGTCAATGTCGAGTTCGACGTGATCGAGTGGAACGCGCTCTTCACCAACTGGCGCCGCGGCTGCCGCGACGCCTCGGCGCGCGGAGCGCACGCGATCAACGTCTCCTTCGCGACGATGGACCCGTTCTTCGCCATGGTGCGGTTCTGGGACAGCAAGATGGCACCCCCCGTCTCGAACAACTGGGGCTTCTTCAGCGACCCGCGCTTCGACGCGATGGTGGCGGAGGCGCGCCAGACCTTCGACCCAGTGGCGCGCGATGCGGCACTTGCGCGCCTGCACGCGGCAGGCGTCGACGAGGCGCTGTTCATCTGGATCGCGCATGACGTCTCACCGCGCGCGATGAGCCCGCGCGTGCGGGGCTTCGTCCAGCCGCAGTCCTGGTTCGTCGACCTCACACTGCCCTATATCCAGTAAGAGGCTGCAGGTGAGGGGTGGGCGGCCTTGCTGGCGTCGCCGCCCCGCACCGCCTCGGCCTCGCCCGGCCGCCCGCGATGCTGACCTATCTCGCCCGCCGCGTGCTCTACGCGATCCCGATCGCGCTGTCGGTCGGGCTCGTCTGCTTCCTGCTCGTGCACATCGCGCCCGGCGACCCGATCAACGCCATCGTCCCGGCGGACGCCCCACAGGAGCTCGTCGACCAGATCCGGCGCGATTACGGGCTTGATCGGCCTCTGCCGATCCAGTTCGGGATCTGGCTCGGGCGCGTCGCGCTCGGCGATTTCGGCACCTCTCTCGCCACCGGCCGGGCGGTCTGGGCCGATCTCTCCGTCGCGATCGCCAACACGCTCCGGCTCGCCATGACGGCTGGGCTGATCGGCTTCGTGCTCGGCTGCGTGCTCGGCGGGCTCGCTGGCAGCTTCCAAGGTGGCGCAATCGACAAGCTCGCGGTCGGCCTCGCCGTCACCGGCGTCTCCGTGCCGCACTACTGGCTCGGCATGGTGCTGGTGATCCTGTTCAGCGTCACCCTCGGCTGGCTTCCGGCGATGGGCGCAGGACCGGGCGGCTCTTCCGACTGGGCTTGGGACTGGGCGCATCTCCAGCACCTGATCCTGCCGGCGGTGACACTGTCGGTGATCCCGATGGGGATCGTCACGCGCACGGTGCGCGGCCTGGTCGCTGAGATCCTGAACCAGGAGTTCATTCTCACGCTGCGCGGCAAGGGGCTTCGGCGGTGGGGGATCTTCCTGCATGTGGTCAAGAACGCCGCCCCGAACACGATCGCCGTGATCGGGCTGCAACTCGGCTACCTGATGGGAGGCTCGATCCTGGTCGAGACGGTGTTCTCCTGGCCGGGCACGGGACTTCTGCTCAACAGCGCCATTTTCCAGCGGGACCTGCCGGTGCTGCAGGCGACGATCCTCGTGCTCGCGCTGTTCTTCGTCGCGCTGAACCTCGTCGTCGATCTCGCGCAGACCGCGCTTGATCCGCGGATCAGGCGGGGCTGAGGCGCGGCGATGGCGGAGGGCTCTGCTGCACCGGCGGGCGGAACCGCGGCGGCGGCGGAACTCGCCGTGCAGGCCCGCGAGGCGCCGCTTAAGAGCCAGGGCTACTGGGCCGGGGTGTGGAGGCGGCTGAGGCGGGACCCGGTGACCATCGCCTGCGCGCTGATCCTGCTTGCGATGCTCGCGGCGATGCTCCTCGCCCCGCTCATCGCGCCGCACGACCCCTACCAGGGAAGCATGCTGCGAAGGCTTCGCCCGATCGGCACGCCGAACCATGTCCTCGGCACGGACGAGCTCGGCCGCGACATGCTGTCGCGTCTGCTCTATGGCGGGCGCCTCTCCTGGTTCATGGGGCTGACGCCGGTCCTGCTTGCCTTCGTGCTCGGCACCGCGCTCGGCGTGCTCGCGGGCTATGCGGGCGGCGGCGTCAACATGCTGATCATGCGCACGACGGACGTGTTCTACGCCTTCCCCTCGGTGCTGCTCGCGGTCGCGATCTCGGGCGCTCTCGGGGCGGGAACGGTGAACGCGATCCTGTCGCTGACGCTGGTGTTCATCCCGCCGGTGATCCGGGTCGCGGAGAGCGTGACGACGGGGGTGCGCACCCTCGACTTCGTCGATGCCGCGCGCGCCTCCGGCGCCGGCGCCTTCACCATCATCCGCGTGCACATCCTCGGCAACGTCCTCGGCCCCATCTTCGTCTATGCGACGAGCCTCGTTTCGGTGTCGATGATCCTCGCCTCCGGGCTTTCCTTTCTCGGGCTCGGCGTCACCCCGCCAGAGCCGGAATGGGGGCTGATGCTGAACACGCTGCGCACCGCGATCTACGTCAACCCGACGGTCGCGATGCTGCCCGGGCTCGCTATCTTCGCGACCTCCATGTGCTTCAACCTGCTGTCGGACGGGCTGAGGCAGGCGATGGACGTGCGGGCCTGACGCGGAGCCCGGGCCGCGCTATGCCCGAGCGATGGATCGTGCCGCCCTCGTCCTCTCGGCAATCGTTCCCGTTGCCCTGCTGATCGCGCTCGGCGCGGGGCTTCGCCGCGCGCCTGGGCTCGGGGACGCGTTCTGGGCGGGTGCGGAACGGCTCTGCTACCTCGTGCTTCTCCCTGCGCTTCTCGCCACCGGCCTCGCCACGGCCGATTTCGCCCACCTGCCGGTGGCGGCGATGGCCGGGGCGATCGTCGCCTCGCTCGTCGCCACCGGGGCGGCGCTCGTCGCACTGAGGCCTGCGCTTGCGATCGACGGCCCTGCCTTCACCTCGGTGTTCCAGGGAGGCGTGCGGTTCAACAACTACGTCGCGCTTGCCGTCGCGGTCGGGCTGCACGGCAGCGCCGGCCTGCCGCTTGCCGCGCTTGCCACCGCAGCGATCGTGCCGACGGTGAATGTGATGTCTGTGCTCGTGTTCGCCCGCTACGGCACCGCCCGGCCGACCGTCGCCGGCACGCTGCGCATGCTCGCAGCCAATCCGCTCATCCTCGCCTGCGCGGCGGGAGGCGCGATCCAGGCCACGGGGCTCACGCTGCCTGGCGTCCTCCTCTCGGCGGGGCGGTCGCTTGGCCAGGCGAGCCTGCCCATCGGGCTGCTCTGCGTCGGCGCCGCGTTCCAGCCGGCAGCGCTCTGGGCGAGGCCGGGGGCGGCTGTCGTTTCGAGCGCGGCAAAGTTCGTCTTCCTGCCGTTCTGCGTCTGGCTCGCCTGCCGCTGGCTCGGGGTCGGCGGCATGGCGGCTGAGGTGGCGCTCCTTTTCGCGGCGATGCCGACCGCCTCCTCCTCCTACATCCTCGCCCGCCAGCTCGGCGGCGATGCGCCGCTGATGGCCGGGATCACGACCGTGCAGACTCTGCTTGCCGCAGCGACGATCCCGCTCACCCTCGCGCTTGCGGGCTGAAGCTCAGCGCCGCCCGGCCGGGGCGAAGCTGAAGGAAGAGGCGCCCTTCACGTCAGGGTCGAGCACGAGCCGGTGCGCAACAGGTGGGAAGGCGCGGCTGCGGCAGTTCGGCCTTTCGCAGAGCCGGCAGGAAAGGCCGATCTCCGTCACGGCGCGGGTGACGTCGAGCCCGTCGGCATAGGCGACCTCCGCGGCATGCGCGACATCGCAGCCCATGGCGATCACATGCACCTCGGGCGGCTCCGGCCATGGCCCTGCGGGCCTCGCCAGCGCCTTGGCGAAGCAGAGGAAGGTCGCGCCATCTGGCAGACGGGCGACTTGCACCTGCACCCGGCCGGGGGTGGCGAAGGCCTGGTGCGGCAGGAAGCGCGGGCAGGAGCCGCCGTAGCGCGCGAAGGGGAAGCCGGCGGCGGAGAAGCGCTTGGTGACGTTGCCTGCGGCGTCGGCGCGCATGAAGAAGAACGGGATGCCGCGCGCGCCTTCGCGCGAGAGCGTCGAGAGCCTGTGGCAGGCCTGCTCGAAGCCGACCCCGAAGCGCGCTGCCACCGCGTCCATGTCGTGGCGTAGCTCGCGCACCGCGGCGAGATAGCGGTCATAGGGCATCAGCAGCGCGGCCGCGGCATAGTTCAGCAGGCCGAAGCGTATCAGCGCTGCCGCCTCCTCGCTCGAGGGGCGTATCGTCGTGATCTCCTCCTCGACCGCATCGCGCGCCTCGATCAGCATAAGCTGGTAGGCCATCTGGAAGCCGCGGCTCTCCCGCGGCAGGAGGTCGGACAGCGACAGCGTGCGCGAGGCGGCGTCGTAGCGGCGTATCTCCGGCTGCGCCTGCACCAGCACCGTCATGCCGTGTTTGCGGCGCAGCCGCTCGGCGATCGCGTGGTTCATCTCCGCGGCAAGCGTCGTGCCGATGTCGGCGCCAATCGCCTCCGCCGCCGCCTCGAGGCGGGGGAAGTGGTTCGCGCGGGCGTGGAACACGTCCCGCGCCTCCTCCGTGGGCAGCGCCAAGCGCGTGCCGGTCGGCAGCGCGATCCCGGCTGCGTCCTCGCGGGCGACGCGGAAGGCGCGATAGATCGCAAGCACGGCGCGGGCGGCATTCGGCGCGGCATCGACCAGCGCCGCCACCTCCGCCTCAGGCACCTTCTCGACGCCGAGCAAGGGGTCGGCGAAGGCCTCGCGCAGGGAGGCCTCGAGTTGCCTCTCCTCCGCCCCGCCCAGGGCGGCGAGGTCGACCTGGAACAGGGCAGCGAGCTTGAGCAGGAGCGAGGCGGTCACACCGCGCTGGTCGTGCTCGATCAGGTTCAGATACGACCCCGAGATCCCGAGCGCCGCGGCGAGCGCCTGCTGGGTCATGCCACGCTCGGTGCGGAGGCGGCGTATGGTGCGGCCGATCAGGGGCTTGCGGGCCATGGCGTCACGTCCACTGCGCTGCCCGGGCAGGCGACGTTTTACACGATTCACAGTACCGCGCAGTTTTCCGCAAATCTACCCACGTGTTTGCTCATTTCCTTGCGCATTCCGACTGGCGTTTCGCAGGTGCAGCGTCAAGGATTGACCTGACGCCCTCCCGGAACGCGAGGGTCGTGTCAAGGAGTGAGAGCACGCCATGTCCACCATGAACTATCCGCGCTGCTACGCCCCGGAGGCCACGATGGAGGCGGCGCCGGGCACGCCGACCTCCTGGCTCGCAGAGCGCTTCGCGGGCATACGCCGTGACTACACGCCAGAGGAGGTTGAGCGGCTTTCCGGCAGTGTGCGGATCCGCCACACGCTTGCCGAGATGGGCGCGCGGCGTCTTTGGCACCTCCTGAAGACCGAGCCCTACGTCAACACCCTCGGCGCGCTCACCGGCAACCAGGCGCTGCAGCAGGTCAAGGCCGGGCTTAAGGCGATCTACGTCTCCGGCTGGCAGGTCGCTGCGGATGCCAATCTCGCCGGCGAGATGTATCCCGACCAGTCGCTCTACCCGGTCAACTCCGTGCCGATGCTGGTGCGGCGCATCAACAACGCGCTGCGCCGCGCCGACCAGATCGCCAAGATGGAGGGCAAGGGCTGCGAGACCCATTGGTTCGCCCCGATCGTCGCCGACGCCGAGGCCGGCTTCGGCGGCCCGCTGAACGCCTTCGAGCTGATGAAGGCGATGATCGAGGCAGGCGCAGCGGGCGTGCATTTCGAGGACCAGCTCGCCTCGGAGAAGAAATGCGGCCACATGGGCGGCAAGGTGCTCGTGCCGATCGCGACGCATATCCGCACGCTCAACGCCGCCCGGCTCGCTGCCGACATAGAAGGCGTCCCCACCGTGCTGCTCTGCCGCACGGACAGCCACTCCGCCAAGCTTCTCACCGCCGACATCGACGAGCGCGACCGCCCCTTCCTCACCGGCGAGCGCACGGCTGAGGGGTTTTTCCGAATCAAGCCGGGTGTAGGGGTGGAGTATGCGATCGCGCGCAGCCTCGCCTACGCGCCCTATGCCGACCTTCTGTGGTGGGAGACCTCCGAGCCAAATCTCGAGGAGGCGCGCCGCTTCGCCGAAGCGATCCACCGCGAGTTCCCGGGCAAGATGCTCGCCTACAACTGCTCGCCCTCGTTCAACTGGCGCAAGAAGCTGCCGCCGGAGAAGATCGAGAGCTTCCAGCGCGAGCTCGGCGCCATGGGCTACAAGTTCCAGTTTGTCACCCTCGCCGGCTTCCACACCCTGAATTACGCGATGTTCCAGCTCGCCCGCTCCTACCGCGACCGCGGCATGGCTGCCTATTCGGAGCTGCAGCAGGCGGAGTTCGACGCGGAGCCCTTCGGCTACACCGCCACGCGCCACCAGCGCGAGGTCGGCACCTCCTATTTCGACGCGGTCAGCATGGCGGTCACAGGCGGCAAGTCCTCGACCACCGCGCTCAAGGGCTCGACCGAGGACGAGCAGTTCTTCGACGATCCTGGCCACAAGACCGTGGCCCACACGCCGCTGCACGCGGTTGCGGCGGAATGAAACGATGCCGGAACGGAGTCGCAAGGCCTCGGAAAGGAGAACCTGACGGAACGGGGGCGGCGTCGGCGCGGGCGCCGCCCTCGCTCGCCATCGCCCCGAGGAGGTTTCCAGGCCGACCCGGTTGATCTAGCGTCGCTCGCACCGACAGCCCGAGGAGACCTCCATGACGGGACTTGTGACGATCTACGGCATCCCCCGCTCGCGCGCCTTTCGCAATCTCTGGGCGGCGGAGGAGACGGGTGTGGACTACGTGCTCGAGCCGACCGATTTCGTCACCGGCGCGAAGCAGCCTGGCTTCGTGGCGCTGAACCCGAACGCCAAGATCCCGGCTTTGAGGGATGGCGCGCTCGTACTTTGGGAGAGCCTTGCGATCAATCTCTATCTCGCGCGCAAATACGGCGAAGGGCTCTGGCCCGCGACGGTGGAGGACGAGGGGAGGGCGTTCATGTGGACGCTCTGGGCAGCGACGGAGCTCGAGCCGATCCAGATGCAATGGGCCTACAACAGTTTTGTCCGCCCGCCCGAGCAGCGCGACCCGGCTCTCGCCTCCGCCGGCGCCGAGGGCATGAAGAGGCCCTATGGTGTGCTCGAGACGGTGCTCGGCGCCGGCGGCCCTTACCTCCTCGGTGAGCGCTTCGGCATCGCCGATCTCAACGTCGCCTCCGTCGCCTACACCGCTTGGTTCAACGGTTGGGACTTCTCTCCCTTCCCGAAGGTAAAGGCCTGGCTCGACTCCTGCCTCGAGCGCCCGGCGGCGCGTCGGGCGCGCAACATGCGCGAGGCGGCCTGAGGCGCGACTGCGCGCGTGCTCGCGGGCGCCTCCCTGCAGGCGACCGGGGCGGGGCTGCTCGCCGGGCTTGTCGGCTTCGCCTCGACTTTCGCCGTGGTGCTTGAGGGGCTCGCGGCCGCCGGGGCAAGCCCTGCCGAGGCAGCGTCGGGGCTTGCGGTCCTGACGGCGGCGATGGGGGTTTCGGGGATCGTGCTTGCGTTGGCGACGCGGCTTCCCGTCTCGGTCGCCTGGTCGACGCCGGGGGCGGCTCTGCTTGCCTCCTCCGGAGTGCCCGAGGGCGGGTTCGCCGCCGCCGTCGGCGCCTTTCTCGTGGCCGGAGCCCTTGTCATCGCCGCCGGGCTGTTCCGGCCACTCGGGCGTGCGGTGGCGGCGATCCCCCCACCCGTCGCCAATGCCATGCTCGCGGGCGTTCTGTTCCCGCTCTGCCTCGCGCCAGTGCGGGCGGCGGCGGAGCTCCCCGTGCTCGCGCTGCCGATGCTCGCGGCCTGGGCGGTCGCGGCGCGGCTGAGCCCACTCGCCGCCATGCCTGCCGCCCTCGCCTCTGCCGTCGCCGCGGTGGCGCTTGCCATGCCGGTCGCGACGCCAAGCGAGTTGGTGGCGGCGCCGGTTCTGATCGTTCCGTCCTTCGTGCCCTCGGCGGTGATCGGCATCGCCCCGCCGCTGTTCCTCGTGACGATGGCATCGCAGAATATCCCGGGCATCGCGGTGCTCGAGGCCAATGGCTACCGGCCGGACCCGAGGCCGCTGTTCACCCCCACGGGGATCGCCTCGGTCGCGGCCGCGCCGTTCGGGGCGCTTGCGGTGAACCTCGCTGCGATCACCGCTGCGATCTGCGCAGGCCCTGCCGCGCATCCCCACCCGGCGCGGCGCTGGTGGGCGGCGACTGTGGCAGGGCTCGCCTATCTCGTGATCGGTGTGTTCGCAGCTGGGGTGACGGGGCTTGCCGCGCTTGCCCCGCCGCTGCTCGTCCAGGCCGTTGCCGGGCTTCTGCTGCTTGCGCCGCTTGCGGGCGCCCTGGTCGCTGGGCTTGCACAGCCGCGTGACCGAGAGGCGGCGATCGTCACCTTCGTCGTCTCGGCCTCAGGGGTTTCGATCGCGTCAATAGGCGCTGCCTTCTGGGGCCTCGTCGCTGGCGGGGCGCTACTGGCGCTTGCCCGTGCGGGGCGTCGTGCCGCGGAGCGGGACGGTCAGGCGAAATGAGCGTGTCGGAAGCGGAACACTTGCCCGACCGGCCCGCCTCGCGTGCAGGCACTGGCGATGCGATGGCCTCGCACCGCACTTGCCGACCGAGGCGGAGCTGGGTAAAGGCGCGCCGTTGCGCCTGAGAACCGCGTCGCCGGCGGCCCTCGCGACCGCCGGCGCGCCATCGCAACGTTTCGCTCAAAACGGTCCCTGGCCGGTCACTCGCCAGAGCTGCCGCCGGACTCGAGCGGAATTTGCACCGTCCAGGTGTCGAAACCGACGTCGAACGAGACCTCGGCGATCACGCCGGGCAGCATCTCGTTGACCTGCGCCGCGAGCGCCTCGGCCCCGCTCTCGGTCAGGCCAGTGAAGAACTGGCCAGGCGTGAACTGGCGCTGTGCGGAGGCGGCGCCGGCAGCGAGGACGAGCATGGGAACGGCGAGGAGAGCGAGCTTCTTCATCGTAATCTCCTTGTAGGTGGACCGCGCGTGGCACGACGCCACGGCCGATAGGAAATCCGAGACTGGTTAACGAAGCGCTTCGTCCACGGCGCCTCTCTTCCGCGCGCGCGTGAGGCATCATCAGCGCCGCCACCCGGCCGTTGCCGGACTCCACCACCAGGTCGGGGCCGATGATGGGCGCGCCCGTGCCGGCCTCGACATTGGGTTGCAGCCGCTCCGGGATCAGCCTCGCGGCGATGGCGCGCACCTGGTCCTGGCTGGGCGCGGCGGCCCGGTCGCGCGGCTGCAGCCCTTCGGCATGCGGATAGGCCGGGTTGGGCCGGCCGTCCGGGTCGTGGCTCGGGATCAGTTTGCGCACGGACACCACGCGCGGCTCGACCAGCACGGCCCGGCCGGTTGGCGTGTAGGCGTTGAACTGCTTGAGGTTTGACGATAGGTTTTGGGCGGCGGCTCCTGGTCCCCGTTTCGGACGTAGAGGTGGGGGCGGTCCCGGCGCCTGGCCCGATCCTGCCGTTCCAGGACCGCCACCCTCTCTTCCGCGCGCGCGTGAGGCATGGATCGGGGGAGCGACTTGGGGTGCCGGGATACGTCGGATTAGACACACCCATCGAACCTGATCGAGGTCATGCTCGCGGAGGGAACGTTGCCGTGGCCATGAGGGCTTGTTCCCGAAGCCCTCGCCCCCGCGCAGGCGCCCCCCGACGCGTGGAGGCCAGCCAAGGCGCGTCGAGATCGCGCTCGAATGGTTCCTGAACCCGGATCATCTGCCCTCCCTTGCCGCGAGCGAGGAGGGCTGGTTCGCAGCCGGAGGGCTCGAGGTGACGCTCG
>Ga0308411_10003268_pt1 | contig 10826 bp, 4 predicted proteins | sample HotsprottomLayer_2_FD_203530 | JGI IMG/M metagenome (GOLD analysis project Ga0308411, IMG submission 203530) | Hot spring phototrophic mat microbial communities from Octopus Spring, Yellowstone National Park, Wyoming, United States -... | ecosystem: Environmental > Aquatic > Thermal springs >... | reverse complement strand
GGCCCGCCCGGAGATTCCCTCCGGGCGGGCCAAACTTTTTGCTCAGCGGCGCACGGCTCGCGAGGCAGCATCCGGCGCCGCGCCGCGAGTAGGGCTACGGCCGGCGTTTGTCCCAGCCCTGGGTCTTGATCAGGGCCTCGACCGCGACCTTGGGCGCGTAGTCGTTCGGCACGATCTTGTGCCGCGCCAGGTATCGGAACACGTCGTTCAAATGCCGCACCTCGTCGCGTTTGCCCGCGAGTTGATCGGCCGGCAGGGCTCGGAGCCGGGCCAGGTAGGCCTCGGCCAGCGCGGTGGCGCGCTGGCGGGCGGCGGCATCGTCCGCGTACACCAGCGACTCAAACCACCGCAACATCTCGGGCAGCGGGTCGGCGTCGTTCTTCAACGTGGCGGCATCGGCGCGGATGCTGGCGGCGATTTCCGCGCGCTTGGCCCGCGCGGCCTCGGTGTCCAGCCAGCCATCCGTGCCGCCTTCGGCCGGGCGTGGCGGCAGCGGGCGATACCAGATGTTGCGGAAGCGGGTGGGGTTGCCGTGGTCTTGCAGGGCCAGCGGGCCTTTCTCCGGGAACGGCCCGGGCTTGGAACGGCCCATGTGCCCGCCCGGCCCCTCGAGCGGGGTGTGATCCTGGACCAGCACGCCGTTGAGAAACACGGTGACGTAGCCGGGGTCCACCGCCTTGCCGTCGCGGTAAATGGGCCGGCGGAAAACGATGTCGTACACCTGAAACTCGCCCGGCGGGTTCAACGGCAGGCACAGCGGCGGGTTCACCCCGTAGTATGCGCCGGCGTGGCCGTCGGCGTAGGTGATGTTGTTGTACGAGTCGAGCACCTGGATTTCGAGGCGGCCCATGAGAAACACGCCGCTGTTGCCGCGGCCCTGGCCCTCGCCCTCGACCTTGGCCGGCGCGGCCCACTCGATATGGAGTTGGCAGTCGCCAAATTCCTCCTTGGTCCGGATTTCGCCCGTGCCGGGCGCCACCTCCATGTAGCCGTCCCGCACGATCCACTTGGCCGGGGCGCCCTTTTCCCCCTGCCATTTCGAAAGGTCCGTGCCGTCGAAAAGCACAATGGCATCCGAGGGCGGCCGCCCCGGCTTGTCCGGCTGGCTGAACGTGCCCGGGGTGACCCGCGGTGGCTGGGGGCGGTTGCCGTCGTGCACCGCCCAAGGGTGGTGGTCATCGGGCGGGTCGCCGTAAAAACGCGGGCCGGCCGCAGCGGCCGCATCGGGGATCAGGCAGGGAAGCAAACAACCCAGGAGCAGCGTGGGAATTTTCATGGCGGCAGCATGAGCGCGGGCCGTGGGCGGCGTCAATGACGCTTCCACGGCTCACGACCGCACGGCCGGCGGCGCGCCGGGCGCCGGGGGCGCAAGGCCCGGGGCAAAGGCATTCTCAAGACACTTCGCGGGGTGGTGAAAATCGTGGAAGAGGCGCGGGAAAAGCCCCCCAGGCAGCGGATTGCCGGGGAATTTGGGGTGGCTGACGGGATTTGAACCCGCGACAGCCAGATCCACAATCTGGAGCTCTAACCAGGCTGAGCTACAGCCACCGCCCAAGGCCCAAACCTAGGCCGGTGCGCGCCGCGGCGTCAATCCCTTTGCAGTGTTTCCGGCCGGGTGCTCCACGGGGGACGGCTGTGTCGGCGCCTTGGGCGGCGCGTTGCGTCCCGGAGCGTTTGGTGGCTGCACGGTGGTTCCGGGGCTGGGATCGAACCGCAGGCACGGCGGAGGCGGGGTACTTCGCTGTCGCTGTGCTGAAAGACAAGGACCAAGGGAGGCTGCCGGCGGGCCTGTCGGCAAGGCAATCGGCCGGCTTTGACGCGCCCGGGCCTCAACACCCGACAGGTGTGGGCCGGCAACCAACCGCCAACGGTAGGTTGCCGGCCGGACTCGCTTCAGACGGCCCCGGCTTGCCGTTCAGGGCGCGGTCTGGCCGGTGACGATGGGCACGTAACCCACCTCCAGGCCCGCAGGCGGCGTGACCAGCAGGGCGGGATCGAGCGCCACCAGCTTGCCGCGCGTGGGCGGCGGCATGTAATCGCGGTCCGTCGGCCAGTGGGCGTGGAGTTTTTCCACGAAGGCCTGGAGTTTGGCCTTCTTTTCCGCGCTCCAGTGGTATTGCTGGAACGACGGCTGATCTACGAAGCGATACCACCAGTAGGTCACCACCGAGCCGTCTCTGAGCTTGGCGGTAAAGGGGCCGAGTTTGGGGCCGGGTCGGGCCCAGGCACCGGCGGTGGGCGAAGTGTAGGGCGGGCCCACCTTGGCCAGTTTGAACTGTAGGGCGTGCAGTTGGGTTTCCGCCGGGACTTCCGTGGCCGGGATGGCGACCCGTTCGTCCCCGACCTGTTTGTAGTATTGCGGGAAGAGGCCTTTCGGGGCGATGTCGTTGGTGAACCATTGCAGGCCCCAGACGTTGCCCTCGAAGATGCGCGTGTCGAAGGCGCGCTCGACGCCGACGATCTTCTTGCCCGCCTGATCGTAGCGGGTGGTGCGGGTGTTCAGCTTGGGTTTGAAAGCGCCTTGGAGTTCGAAGCGTCCGGAGCAGGCGGGGCCGCCGTCGCGCCAGGCTTTGAACGCGTCGTAGAGCGCGGCCTTCGAGTAGTAGGTGACGTCTTGCACCAGATACGCCCGCCCCTCGGCGTCCACCGGCCACTGCAGCTTGGGAATCTTCGAGTAAACCATCCCGCGGGCGTCTTTGGCGTCGAAGCGCGGCACCGTGTTGATCTCCATGGCCCCGCCGCCCATGATGCCGGGACGCGCGTCCAGGCCGCGACCGTAGAGGAAGGGGTGGTTGAACAGCTTGCCGATCTTACTCCACGTTTCCGGGATGTAATAGGCAATGGGGCCTTTGAAGTTGGCTGCGCTGAGGAAGCAGGTCCAGCTCTGCTCGCCGGTGGGCGGGTCATCGCTCGTGGGCTCGGTGAAGGGCAGCGCCATCCAAGAGTAGCCGAGGAACTCGCCGTTGGGCTGGCCGTCGAATGGCAGCCCGTCGGGCGGGATGAGCAGTCGGTTGCTCAGTTGCGCGATGCCGAGACGGTGGTCCGGCAGCGCCTCGTTGTCGTAGAAGAACGACCACCCCGGCGAGCCGATTTCGTAGTCGTAGCATTGCGGCGTGCCGTTCATGCTGAATTTGGGCGGGCCGTAGCGGAAGTGGTTGCCAGCCCAGTAGCCCAGGCCGCCCTCGATGGTTTGGAAAACGCTGCTCCAAGTGGGTCCGCGTTCCTTCCACTTGCGGGCCAGCGTGCCTTCCGGGCACAGCGGCAGGTTCTGGTTGTCCGAGTTGTCGGGTTGAATCCAGGAACTCGGCAGGCCGATCTGGAAGTCGGCCAGCGGCTGGTCCACCAGCGGCCAGACGGCCGCGTAAAAGCCCATGCCGGCGCTGTAGCCGCCTTCGGCCGGCAACTTCTCGTGGCCGAAGCCGATGTAGCCGTGCAGGCCCTCGGAGTGCGGCGTCACCTGGCCGGCGTCCGTCTCGCGCGGCTCTCTGGTCAGCGCGGCGGTTTTCAGCGGCGCGTGGCCGTCCAGAAGTTGGAGCATGCCCCGGCCAAGGGCGTCGCCGATCAGAAAATAGGTCTCGGCATTGCCGAACTCGTGGTGACCGTGGCCCGGATTGGGCGAGTCCTCGGGACGGCGCACGAAATCATGCGTTTCAACGAACAAGACGTTGCCCCGGAACTCCGGTTGCGCCGCGGCGGCGGCCTGGGCCTGGCGCAGGGCGGCCCATTCGCCGGGGGCCTCAACCCAGGGGCCGGTCAATTCGCCAATGACCACGGGCAACTGGGGCGCGGCGAGGTCGAGGCGCAGGTCCTTGATGAGATTGACCAGGTTGGTCTCGTATTGCGGCACGGCAGTCTGGGGCTCGCAGCCGTCGTTCCAGCCCTGATACCAGACGAAGCCGGCGAGTTCCCAGCCGCGGCCATCGTAGGCCGGAAAGTCGGTCTTCAGATTCGCCAGTGCCTCGCGGATTTCCGCCAGCATCTTGGTGTAATAGGGCCCCACCGGGCCGCCCGAGCCGGGCGGACGGAAATCCCGGTAGAGGCTCTTGCCGCCCCAGGCCGTCTTGATCAACAACACCTGGTTGGTGAACCGCTCGCCCATGAGCCAGCCAAATTGGAGTTCCGGTCCGAAGTGGTGCGTGTCGCCATAAACCGAAAAGCCGACTGTCAACGGCCCGCGCAACAGGGGCTGGCCTTCGCGTTGATAGCGCACCCAGACGTCCTCGCGCACCGCCCACCGGCCCTGCGGGTCCCGGAGATGGGCGAACCGCGGCGCCTTTTGCGGATCCTGAAGCAATCGCGCCAGCGTGCCTTTGCCGTAGTTATGGTCCTTGTCGTCGAGGTCGGCGACGCCCTGGCCTTCCATGTTGGATTGGCCGGCCAGGATGAACACCTTGAGCGGGCCGGGCTCGGCCGCTTCCGCGAGGAGACCGTGCGCGGCGATCAGCAGGGGCAACGAGAGGAAACAAAGCGTCCGTGGCGTTTTCATGGAGGTCGTTTTCACGGTGCGGGCTGGGGGTTCCGGCAGCGGCTCATCGTTACACAATCTCCTCCCGCACCGGGTCCCAGCGGACCATGCGCCCTTCTTGCTGCGCCTTGAGCGACATGAGGAACGTGGCCGTTTCGATGAACGCCTCGTCGGTCGAGCATTTCGGGGTGCCCCGGCTGCGGATGCAATTGAGCCAGTCCACGAGGTGATTGGGCTGCGGCGGCGTCTTGCCGCGCTCGTAGCCCTTGGGCAGGCCGGCGTTGCGGTTGTGGCTGGCGGGGATGATTTCAAACGTGGTGACGTCATGCGCGATGGCGTCAAAGCGCAGCGTGGCGTCCCGGCCGCAGATCGTGACCGGCTGGCGGTCGTTGCTGTTCATGCTGCCCTCGAAGGTGACCGTGCGGCCGAGCTTCTCGAACTGATAGGCCGCCACCCAGGTGTCCGGCACTTCCCGGTCGTCGCGCAGGAGCGCGATCTGGCCGGTGCAGACGCAGGTGTCGGGAATGCCGTGGCCAAGGAGATATTGCACGAAATCCATCTCGTGCGACAGCAGGTCGCCGGCGTAACCAGTGCCGTAGGCGTAGTAACAACGCCAGTGCCAGAAGTGCCGTTCGTTCCAGGGAATCCTGGGCGCCGGGCCGAGCCAGAGCTCCCAGTTCACCGCCCGGCGGACCTGTTCCGGATCGGGGCGGTCCCATTGATCGTAGTAGCCGTACCAGCGCCAGTTGGGCTGGTCGGGCCGGGTGGACTTGAAGCGGCCTGTGCGCACCAGCGTGACGGGGCCGAGGATGCCCTGCGCGATCAGTTCCTTCGCCTGCAACGCGCAGGTCGCCTGGCGCGCCTGATGGCCAAGTTGGAAAACCACCCGGCTCTGCTTGAGCGCATCGCGCATGAGCTTGGCCTCCTCCAGAGTGCGCGAGAATCCCTTTTCGCAGTAGATGTCTTTGCCTGCCCGGACCGCGTCGAGCACCATCGGGCAATGCCAATGGTCCGGCGTGGCGATGATCACCGCGTCGACCCTGGGGTCGGCCAGCAGGTCGCGATAATCCTCGTAGGCCCTGGCCTCGGGATTTCGGCTGCGCTCCAGGCCCTTCTGCCGGTGCGGCCCATACACGTCGCTCACGGCCACCACTTTCACGCCCGGCGCGGCCACGACGGCATTGAGCAGGTCGCCGCCGCGGGTGCCGATGCCGATGCAGCCCACGCCGATCGTTTTGCCGGGGGCGGGGTCGGCGAGAATGGTGGGGGCCACCGCCGTGGCGGCGGCCAGGGTGGTCGCCGCCCGGCCGGCGGTGCGGAGGAATTGGCGGCGGTTTAGTTCAGAGTGGTTTTGCATCACAGGCAGGTTTTTACGAGGTTCGGCTCGATGGCTGAAGAGCGGATGCTACCCCCCCTGTCGGGACGGGCGCAATCCGTTTTGCCAGGTCGGCGGCGACGGGACCAATGGGACGCCTCCAACGCGCCCAGCGTCGGCCAAACTCATCGTCTCGCCGGGCCGGCCAAACCGGACCGGTGCATCCTCGCCCGCATTAGGCGCGTGTCCCGGATAACGGACTCCGGTCGTTCCCAGCCTCACGCGGTTGGCTGCCCCGGCCACCGGGCAAGTGGATGCAAAATCACCCATCGCGTCACGGCGCGCACACCGTCACGTCGGCCCGGCGCGTGGCGGGCGTCACGCGCAGGCGCTCGAGCCGGCCGCCACGATAGCGGCCTTCGAGGACGGTCTGCCGTGGCGCGTGCAGCTTGAAGTCCACCTCCCATTCCCGAGGCCAGGCGGGAAACAGAAAGATTTGGTCGCCGTCGGTCTGGAGCAACATGGCTTGGAAGGTCTTCATGAGCACGCCGCCGTGGTCCTGGTCCGGGGTCCAGTCATAGTTCGGCCCCCAGAACGCGGGGAAACGCTCCTGGCGGTCATGTTGCCGGGCGCGGCTGACGATGGCCCGGCGCGCTTCTTCGGTGCGGCCCAGGTAGGCCATGAAGATGTCGTCCTGCCGCCAGCCGAAGTGGCCGCGGTCCCACCGATGCTCCAACGCCGCCAGCGCCCACTCGAGGTGCGGCCGGTTGAACGCGAAGAGCCGGAAGGGGAACACGGCGTACAACTCCGGGTTTTCGATGTTGCGTTTGTCGGCGTAGAACTCGGCGGGCGCGAGCGCCAGGCGGCCGTGGACCTGGCGCAGCGGCAGCGGGGGGAGTTTGGCGCGCAGGCGCCGGGCCAGTGCGCGGTCGGCGGCGGGCACCTGCGACGCGGGCAGGGCGAGCAGGCGCTCGGTCAGGGCGAGGCAACCGGCCAGTTCCGGGGCGGCGTTGGTGCAATGCCACCAGGTCTCCAGCGCCTGGGAGGGGTGCATGACCAGTTGCCCCTGCGCGTTGGTCGGGTAGTGCTGCTCGAAGAAGGTGAGCACCTCGCGGGTCACGGGCAGGGCGCGGTCGCGCAGGAATCGGCGATCTTGCGTGTGGTCGTAATAGTCCAGGGCCATCCAGGCCAGCTCGAGGCCGCCGACCCACTCCCACTTGTGCCAGCCGCTTTCCTGGAGCTTGTCCGCGCGCTGCGCGAAGGGCGTCCAGCCGTAGGTCTCGCTGAAAATCGCGCCCCAAAACATCATGCACTCGGGGTAAAACGCGCCGGCGTGGCCGAGGTATAGCCGGGTGCGGTAGCGGCAGAGCGGGAGCAATTGGTCCACGTACAGGCGGAAGAGCGGTTCTTGCAGGTCGAAGTCGCCGCTGGTGTTCAGGCTGATGTACGGCAGGCGGGTGTTTTGCCACCAGTAACCCGGGCCCCAACGCCGGTAATCCGGGTCGGCCTCGGTCGGCCCGGGCGGCACGGTGAAGAGCGAGCCGTTGAACTTGATGGGGTAGGTGCCGCGCCCGGCGGCGGCGGTGATGAAGCGTTGCAGGTGGTACATCTGGCTCACGTATGCTGCCTCGTCGCGCACGGGCGCCCGGGGGGCGTCCGCCACCAGCCGGCCGTTCACGTACAACCGGCCGCCGCCGGCTGCGGGGTCGGCCACCGCGGCCACATGCGTCCAGCGGCCCGGCGGCGTGGCGTCGGCCAGGGTCAACTCGGTTTCCCCGCAAATGAACCGCAGGCTGTTGCCGGGGTGCGTGTCCAAGAGAAAGCCGTCCTGCTGGCCGGGCGTGATTTTGTCCACCAACCGCGCCCCGCCCGCGCCGAGCGTTTGCGGCCGGACCCACGCCTCGAGAGTGAGCCCGGCGGCAAAACGCCAGGCCGCGGAATCGCGCAGCGCCTGCGGCGCGAGATTCGTGCCGGTGAACAACAGCTCGGGCGCGGGCGCCGGAGGCTGGTCCGGCGGCCGGGCGGCCAGTGCGGCGACTTCCTCGGGGCGGAGCGGCCGGGCAAACAGGCTCACCCGACCCAGCTCGCCTGCGAGGCGATTGGCTCCGTGCTGGTCCATGCCCAGCCGCACCGGATGAGCATTGGCGGGAACGAAGGTTTCGTCCGTGGCCGACACCGCGCCGGTTGCCTGCGAGGCGCGAATCCAACTGCGGTCCCAAAACGCGCGCCACCACGCCACGTGCGCAGCCCAACGCTTCGCCGGGTCCAGGGCCTCGACCCGGCGCAACGCGGTCTCCATCTCCGCCTGCCATTGCTCGGGCGTGGCCGGGTGGCGGGTGAGCACACAGACGCGGAACCGATGCCGCGTGCCGCGGGGCGAGCGCAGCGTGCGGGCATCCACGGGTTCGCCGTCCGGTGCCGTGATCATCGCGCCAAAGGTCCGGTGCAAGAGCGGGTCGGGTTGCCGGTAACCGGTCAGGCCCTGCACCTCGGCCAGCAGTTGCGGGCCCACGGACTTGACGTTGTGGTGAAACCAGCCGACGCGCCCGGGTCGGGCGGGCAACACCGTGTCCGGCTCCACCCACGTGGGCGCGCGCTGGCGGTCCGGGCGCGCGGGGTCGTGCAACACATCGCTGACCTCGAGCGCGGCCAACTCGTGGCGGTTGGTGCGCCACAACTCGACCCCGGCCGTGGCCGTGGTGGGCGCGGCGCTTTCGGCCTCAAGCTCGACCACCGGGTGCCGCGCGTCCACCCACAGGCGCAAGCGAAAGTCCGGCGCGCGCGGCACGGGTGCGTCGGCGGCGCGGGGAGCGCACACGGTGATTTCCAGGCACCCCTCGCTGAGCCGGAGTTCCTGGCGGTAAGAGTGGCCGGGCGCGACCGGATTGGGCTCGAAGCGCACGCGCACCTTGCCCACCTTGACCAGCCGGGCGTTGTCGTCCCAGGCGTCGGACTTGGCGAGGTAGAAGTGCAGTTCGCCCGCGGGGGTGAACCAGGCGTTGAGGGCCACGTCGCCGTTGCCCAGCGGCATCGAGCCGTGGTGGTCGCGGCTGGGCGAATCCCAGACGACGTTGTAAGCGTCCACCGGTTCTGCGACCGCGGCGGTCAGGGGCAGCCAAGCACCGAGCAAGAGCAGGGGAAAACGCATGGCGGGACTTTGCAAGCGTGCCGGCGCCCTGGCCAGCCCGGAGTCCGGCCGGGGCGCGCGGCGGGGCACGTGCCGGTACGCTGGCCGGCCGCCCGCGGTGTGGGCGCATTCAGCGCCGACTTGACCGGGTAAAGGGTGAATAGCTTGACCCCACCCCCGCTTGCTCTAGCCTTCGCCCGACGAATGACCGATCACGACGCCCTGCCCTTGCTGAATCTGCCGGCCGAACTGGCCGACATCCTGAACCAATGCCCCGGATACATCGTGGCCCGCAGCACGGAACAACTTGTCGAGTTGGCCGTGCGCGACGCGCGGGACGGCTTCCACGAGGTCGCCTACGAAGTGCCCGAGCGCGGGCGCGTGGTCGAGGCGCGGGTCTGCCGCGTGCGCAACGGGATTTCGGCCAATTACCTGGAGCCCTACATGCGCCGGCGCGACCCCGACTGCATGGTCATCGGGGACGAGCAGCCGACCAACAAGCCGACCTTCCGCGCCCGTTTCGGGACCGAGTTCGGCCCGCTGCGCGAGCAAACCTTTGCGTGGCTCAAGACCCAGGAGCTGGTGGTGTTCGGCTTTGAAACCGGCGTGCCGGGCAAGGGCCTGGACGCCCTGGCGGTCGCCCCGGCCAACGCCGGTTTCTTTGCCCTGGGGTTGGCGATGTTGCAGGGCATCCTGGACCCGGCCCGGCTGCAGCGCCCTTTTGTCCCCGGCGCGGTGGTCTACGTGGCGCCGCCGTTTCGCCACACCGTCTTCGGCGGCAAACAAATCGTGGTCCACAATCGCCGCCCCGGACTGCACGAACTGTTCAGCTACAATCTCTACCCGGGGCCCAGCGCCAAGAAGGGCGTCTATGGCGTGTTGCTCACCCTGGGCGAACAGGAAAAGTGGGTCACCGCCCATTGCTCGACCGTGCAGGTGATCACCCCTTACGAAAACAAGGTCACCTTCATGCACGAAGGCGCCAGCGGCGGCGGCAAGAGCGAAATGCTCGAACACATCCACCGCCAGCGCGACGGCAGCCTCCTGCTCGGCCGCAACACCATCACCGGCAGCACCCGCTTCCTCATCCTGCCCCGCGCCTGCGAACTGCGCCCGGTGACCGATGACATGGCCTTGTGCCATCCCAGTTTGCAGCGGCCCGGCAGCGCGGGGCGGCTCACGCTCATGGACGCGGAAAAGGCCTGGTTCGTCCGCGTGAACCACATCACCCGCTACGGGGTGGACCCGCACCTCGAGGAACTGAGCATCCACCCGCCCCAGCCCCTGCTCTTCCTGAACATTGACGCCCCGCCGTGCAGCACGGCGCTCATCTGGGAACACATCGAAGACGCGCCCGGCCAGCGCTGCCCCAACCCCCGCGTGATTGTTCCCCGCGAAATCGTCCCCGGCATCGTCCAAGGACCGGTCTCGGTGGACATCCGCAGCTTCGGCGTGCGCACCCCGCCCTGCACCCGCGAGCATCCGACCTACGGCATCCTGGGCTTGATGCACCTGCTGCCCCCGGCACTGGCCTGGCTGTGGCGCCTGGTCGCGCCGCGCGGGCATTCCAACCCTAGCATCGTCGAACGCGAGGGCATGAGCTCCGAAGGGGTCGGCTCCTTCTGGCCCTTTGCCACCGGCCGGCGGGTGGTGCAGGCCAATCTTATCCTCGAGCAAATCCTTTCCACCCCGGCCGTCCGCTACATCCTTTGCCCCAATCAATATGTCGGCGCCTGGGAGGTCGGGTTCATGCCCCAGTGGTTGGCCCGCGAGTACCTGGCTCGCCGCGGCGGCGCGCGCTTCACCCCCCAGCAGGTCCTGCCCGCCCGTTGTCCCCTGCTGGGCTACGCCCTGCGCACCATGGTCATCGAAGGCCAGACCATCGCCGACGTCTTCTTGCGCGTGGACGCCCAGCCCGA
>Ga0308411_10003267_pt1 | contig 10829 bp, 10 predicted proteins | sample HotsprottomLayer_2_FD_203530 | JGI IMG/M metagenome (GOLD analysis project Ga0308411, IMG submission 203530) | Hot spring phototrophic mat microbial communities from Octopus Spring, Yellowstone National Park, Wyoming, United States -... | ecosystem: Environmental > Aquatic > Thermal springs >... | reverse complement strand
GTCGGGTGTGGTAGGGAGTCCCTATCGTCGGTACCCGGGGGTTGAATTGGGGTTACTATGAAACATTTTCGTTTCCTGCTTCTCGGAATTTGTGTTGCCATTTCTCCTGAGGCGGGTTGGGGACAAAGTCCCAACACTTTTTCGCGTTCCCATCCCCAGCTTTTAGGTCTTTTCGCGGAGGTCATCCAAAAAGCGAGTGAGGCGACAGTCCGTGTGACATCGAACGGTAAGGAAGTGGCCTTGGGTACGATCGTCGATCCCGACGGCTGGATTCTGACGAAACACAGCGAACTTCGGGATGACATCAAAGTGCGACTCAAAGATGGCCGGGAATTTCCTGCAACTCTCATCGGGGTGCATTCGGATGATCTGGCAATGCTGAAAATCGACGCCGCAGGGTTACCGGTCGTTGAATGGCGGAACAGCAACGAGGTTGGTGTGGGGAGTTGGGTCGCCTCACCCGGACTGGGCCGTGACCCGTTGGCCGTCGGTGTGATCAGCGTGATGTCACGAGACCTGCCTCCTACTCCTCGCTTCTTGCCAAATCCAAGTGGTGGGTACATGGGGATCATCATGTCGCCGACCGAGGGCGGAGTGCGGATTGTTCAGGTGGCGGAGAACACTCCCGCGGCGAAGGCGGGCCTCAAGGAAGGCGACATTATTCGCGCAATCGACGATCAGGTTGTGACGAACAATGACGATGTCCTGGCCTACCTTCGTAACAAAAAGCCCGGTGAGAAAATTCGGATTCATTTTCTACGCGACGGAGTTGCGCAGGAGGTACCCCTAGAACTTGCGCGTCGTCCCCCCGAGGCAAATCGAGGGGATTTCCAAAACCGGATGGGGAGTGCATTAAGTGATCGTCGGGGTGGATTTGCCACGATTCTTCAGCACGACACCGTACTGAGACCGGCGGATTGTGGCGGGCCGTTGGTGGATTTAGACGGAAAGGTGATTGGCATCAACATTGCCCGTGCTGGACGAACAGAGACTTTTGCAATTCCCTCGGAAAAGATCATTCCATTGATTGCTGGTTTCAAGGCCGGTAAATTTCCGGTGCCCAAACCTCCAGTGACATCGTTGGAAGACCGGATGAAGGCTTTACAAGAAGCCATTAAGCAAGCAACGGCAGAAGAAGAAGAAAGCCGTAAGGCCCGCGAGGCAGCTGCGCAAAAGGAGGCCGACGCCCGGAAGAGGCGCGAAGCGCTGGAAGCGGAATTGAAGCAACTTAAAGAGAAGAAGTAATCGTTGCGTCGGGAGTGCGGTTCGTCCTGCACCGTGGCGCTCTGCCTTCAGTGGGATTGAGCAGATCTGATTTTCTGTTCGTCAGGTCGTTTTGGCACGATCGTTCGGTGTAACGGTTGTCAGTTCCAAGCGGTTTGCCGTTTTGGTTTTGATCTCGCCTAGGGCTGGAAGAGGGCGTTCTCCCCGGCCACATCCACAGGAGCCGCAGCGTCCTTGACTCGCTCCGCGCAACACCATGATGATGTGCCGCACGAGGTAAAATAGCGCCCCCCCCACAATCGTGGTAACAAGAATGACTTGCCATTCGGGGAACATGGTCATCGTCCGCAAAGGTAGTGCACGGCTGACGATTCTTACGCAATCGCTTCCTGAATAACCGAGGCTTGATGCAGTAATGGCACTGGCCGACCCGTGCGATCGGTCAAAGTGGTCTCGATGTCAAATCCTAACAAGTGATAGATTGTTGCCAGAATATCCTTGGGTGAGATCGGCCGTTCCGCCACGGTCGAAGCAATGCGGTCCGATTTACCGACGATGCAGCCACGCCGGACGCCACCTCCGGCGAGAACAACGCTATAGCATTGGGACCAATGGTCTCGCCCACCACCGTTTCCAGAGGTGAGTTGCGGCGTGCGACCGTGTTCACTGAGACAAACGACCAGGGTTTCATCAAGTAATCCCCGTTGTTCGAGATCGCGCAGGAGACCAGCGAAGCCGGCGTCAAAGCCGGGGCACAGCTCTTCTTTCATGCGAGCAAAATGATTCCAGTGTGTATCCCACCCAGAGCCTGCAAGACCGAACTCATCCCAAAAAACCGTGACAAAACGGGAGCCGGCTTCGACCAGTCGCCGTGCTACCAAACACGACTGCCCGAAAAGCGTCATGCCATACGATTCGCGCACGGAGCGCGGCTCACGCTGGACATCCAACGCTTCGCGCACAGCTCGCGATCGGATCAGATCAAAAGCCATCTGTTGAAAGCGACTGTAGGTTCGGCCCGATTCCGAACGCTCCAAGTCCCGCCGGGCATCGTCCAATTGCTGTAGAAGATGCCGCCGCTGATCAAGGCGGTCCAGGGTGATGTCGGCAGGGATCTCCGTAGTTGTCGCGAGCTCGAAGCGAGAGTCCGGTGAAATACCCATATAGGGCTCACCGCCTTCAAACCGCTGATCTTGCAACGTTTTAACCCAGTGGCGCGTCGCTTCACCCCGAAATTCCGTCCACTTGGGATTAAAAGCTCCGCCCAAAAATGCCGCATACGGTCCAGCTCGCGCGACTTCACCAACGCGCCGACTGCTCATGGGCCAAGGCAAGCCGATATTTGTGGGCGCCTTACCGCGGTCCCGCCCGTCGCGCTTTGACAGATACTCAACGACCGACCCGATGTATGGATAGTGGCGCGGGTCACGAGGATTGAGCTCCATAGGCACGTCAATGGTATCAACGCCCGTGGTCGCATAAGCCACCCCATGGATCGGATAAGGGTGGGTCACGGAACGGAGCACCGTCGTCAGATGCATGATTTTCGATGTTTGCGGCAAAAGTTCACCGACTCGGTAACCTGGGATGCTCGACGGAATTGTTTGGAACTCACCGCGGACTTCAACGGGGGCATCGGGCTTCACGTCAAACGTTTCGAGCTGGCTTGGCGAGCCGTAAAGAAAGAGAAGGATACAAGACTTTGCTTTCCCAAAGCCGGGCCGCGCGCCGCGGTTGGGGTTGGAAGCATAGTTCTTTTGCTGGAAAAGCACGGGTAACGACAAGCCAAGTGTCGCCAGACTGCCAACTTGTAACATGTCACGGCGGGTAAGACCGTCGCAAAGCCGTTTCGGCGAACCGAGGATGCGGAGCATTTCTCGCCTCCGCGAGGCCATGGGGGAGTACGTTCGGGGTGCTGACGTTATCCTACGATAAGACTTAGCGGTTGAACAAGGTAGTTTCCCTAAGTCGCGGGCGTCGCTCACCGGAACCATCATGAACAGACCCCTGCAAAGGTGAGGTTTGCGCGCCAGTGCGGCTGAACGTCGGCGAAATCCCGCGTTATGAGTTACCGTTCCCTTCAAGATTGTCTGGTCGATCTCGAACGCCACGGGCAATTGCGCCGAATCAAGGCCGAGGTCGATCCCCACCTGGAGCTGGCTGAAATTCAACGTCGAGCCTATCGCTGCCAAGCCCCTGCGCTATTGTTTGAAAAGGTTCGCGGTTGCCAATTCCCCGTTGTCTGCAACCTTTTCGGTACATTGGAACGAACCCGTTGGCTTTTTCGAGAGACGTTGAGGGCAGTTCGGCATCTGGTGGAATTGAAAATCGATCCGTCGGTTTTCTGGCGGCATCCCTGGCGATACCGCGATGTGCCCCGAACTTTATGGCACCTGCGCCCCAAGGAGGTGCGGCACGGTCCCATTCTGTCGCACCGATGTCGCATCAGCCAGCTGCCGCCCATTCAATCCTGGCCTCGCGATGGTGGCCCATTCATTACCTTGCCCCAAGTGTACACGGAAGACCCCGAACGTCCGGGCTGGCGCTTTTCCAATCTCGGCATGTACCGTATCCAATTGGCAGGAAACTCCTACCGGACCAACCACGAAGTCGGCTTACATTACCAGATCCATCGCGGTATTGGCGTGCATCACGCGGCGGCAATGCGGCGAGGACAACCGCTTCGTGTCACGATTGCAGTGGGTGGACCACCGGCGATGACGTTAGCCGCGGTCATGCCGCTTCCCGAAGGATTGCCCGAACTCGCGTTTGCTGGAGCACTCGGGGGAAGGCGTGTTCGGCTGATTCGGCAAGATGACGGCCATACTTTGTTTGCCGACGCCGACTTTTGCATTGTGGGAACTATTGACCCCAACCGAACCTTGCCGGAAGGACCATTTGGCGATCATCTTGGTTACTATTCGCTGACTCACCCGTTTCCGGTCCTGAAGGTCGATCGTGTTTACCACCGACCCGGGGCTATCTGGCCATTTACCGTCGTCGGCCGACCACCCCAGGAGGACACGACGTTCGGCGAATTGATCCATGAGCTCACAGGTCCCGTCATCCCAACGGTCATCGCGGGCTTGAAGGCCGTGCACGCTGTCGATGCCGCAGGGGTGCATCCCTTGCTCCTGGCCATTGGCAGTGAACGCTATGTGCCCTACGCCCCAGAGCGTCGGCCGCAGGAACTGCTCACAATTGCCCATGCGATCTTGGGGCAAGGGCAACTCTCGCTGGCCAAATATCTTTTGATCGTTGCGGCGGAGGACGACCCAGCACTAGATATTCACGATGTTTCCGCCTTCTTCCAACACCTGCTGCGTCGAGTCGATTGGCAGAACGATGTTCACTTCCAGACGCGGACGACCATGGATACTTTGGATTACAGCGGTTCGGGATTCAATCAAGGGTCGAAAGTGGTCCTCGCAGCGGCTGGTCGAATTCGGCGCAACCTTCCTGATGCAATTCCCAATGATCTGCGCCTGCCGGCGGGCTTTGACGAACCGCGCCTCTGCTTACCAGGAATCCTTGCCGTTCGTGGACCGTCAGCACGGGCGGCAACTGACCGTGACGCCATTCGCCAGCCAATGCAACGGTTTGTGCAATCGTTTTCTCCAACGGACTCGATCAACCGGTTCCCACTGGTTGTGGTGGTGGACGATAGTGACTTCACGTCCGAGCGGTTGAATAATCTTCTGTGGGTGGTGTTCACGCGATCCGACCCAGCCCCGGACATTTACGGGATTGGTGAGTCGATCGACGATAAGCACTGGGGTTGTGCCGGATCGCTGGTGATTGATGCGCGGATTAAGCCGCACCATGCTCCACCGGTCGAGGAAGATCCGGTGGTGGTTCGTCGAGTGAACGAGTTGGCGGGACCTGGGGGGCCTTTGCACGGGATCATTGACTGATAGCGCCGGTCCCATTACGGGCGGACAAACCCAACGCTGAGTACTGCACAACAAGATAAAGAGGGAGCCGAGTTCGACATCATGTCGTCCGGGCTCCCTCACGATCACGAATGCCGATGCAAGCGGCGTTCAGTCTTCGCGTTTGGCCAGAGCGAGGCTACGGATTCGCTCGGCGAGCAGCGCGATATCGAACGGCTTTTTGAACGCTTCGTTGAAGTGATGAGCGGTCTTGAGCGAATCGGGGTCGGCTTCATCTTCGCTCGCCAGTGCGATCATCAGCGTTGTTTCATACGCCGGGTCACGACGGAGATTGGCGGCGATTTGCAGAGCTTCACTGCGACCCAAGGACAGATCAATAATGATCGTGTCGGGGTGGAAACTCTGGGCCATGATACCGGCCTCGAAACCCGAATTCGCAATTTGATACTTGTAGTCTTCACTATCGGGCAGTAGTTCCTGCAGCCGATCAATGAAGTGCTTTTCGGCACCGATAATCAGGATCTTGTGCCATTCTTCTTCTTCGAGTTCGCCCAAGGGCATGCCATGCTCCTTGAGGAACTTAATCAGTTGCTCCCGGGGAATGCGTCGATCTTGGCTACCGGGAATACGGTAACCTTTCAATCGACCGGAATCGAACCACTTGGAAACGGTACGTGGAGCAACTTTGCAAATCTTTGCCACCTGACCGGTGGTGAAAACTTTCTTCATGGCGGGCACTCCGGTTTGACACGCTAGCCCCAACCCTGTCAGCCGGTGCAAATTCCGGACCTCAGGGGATCCGCCCACCTGTCCCGACGGCCGCTTGCGGGGGCGGCACCTGGGGGGCCTCCTTGCCAGGGGCTTCTGCCGGGGGCGATCAGGTAGGCGCGGAACACCTTCGGCGGCACGTCGGGATGCCGGTTGTCCGGCTTGTGCGGGTCCCAGCTCGCCGCCCCGTTTGTTCCTTATCGTCAGCCCTTTCATCGGCTACCGAGTCCCCGCAAGATTAGTAAAAGGTCGCACCTTGGGAGTATTCCTCCGTTTGCCGTCATTACGCCACTTACTCATGTTGACCATCCACGCCGCAATCGCTCTTCTGTGATTCTCCGCCGCTTCCCATCTATTCCGCGTTTCAACTCGCCTCGTCCCCTTCCGACTCGACGCTCACTCTCCGTGAAGCCCAACCCTCTGCGCCGAATTGTAGCGCTCTTGACAAGGGGCAATTCGGTTGTTCTCAGAAATGTTCAGCGAAGCGCCTTGCGAAACACAACCATGTCATCGCCAGCCGCGTAAAAATCACGGAGTGTTGCTTCCTGTTCATAGCCGTGCCGCAAATAAAAGTGCCGAGTTCTCGCATAATGCGGCAAGCCCGAAGTTTCAATGAAAAGAAGTCGGCCCCCCAATCCGCGGACTTCCTCTTCCGCAAGCCGTAACAGTAATGAACCGTACCCTTTCCCTTGTTGATCCGGGGCGACGGCGATCCAGTAAAGGTACCAGGTTTGCTCCGTCATGGGTGCGGGGGCGAAGTAGGTAAACCCGGCAATTTGCCTCCCGACCCATAGAGTCCGCGCATGATGATCCGGCCCACTCGCACCGGCGAAATAATCCGCAAAAACCTCGGCGAGTGTCTCCATCTCCAGCGGTCGAAACACCCCTGTTTCTCGTGTCAATTGCACTAAGTGGGGCACGTCGTTTAATTGTGTGGGTCGGATCGTCGCTTCGGGGTTCACGGGCGTGGCATCTCAAAAAGGTCAGTCGATCGGCAATAATAATCACCACCCAAGCGAGCGATGGCTCGGAGACGTCGTGGATCAACCCGGCCTTGGGCATCGAACAGCCGATCGTCGGCGTGGATGTGGACAATTTCGCCGATGACCAGATTCGCCGAAATCGGCCCGTTTCCGATTGGTATGATTTGCTGCACAACGCCTTCCAGGTGCACCGGTGATTCGACGAGACGCGGCGGTTTCACTTTGACCGACGGCACGGTCCTTAGCCCCGTCAGATCGACTTCACTCTCCTCCGGTGGGATTTCCTTTGACGAAAGGTTGACCTGTGTGGCCAAACCTTCGATGGCCGTATGAATGACGAATTCACCGAGGTGTTCCAGGTTTCGCAAGGTGTCTTTCTTCGAGCCATCACGTCGCAACGTCGGCGAGAAAACGACCACGGGCGGATTCGCCCCGAACGTATTGAAAAAGCTGAACGGTGCGAGATTGACGACTCCCCGCGGGCTTAACGTGGTGACCCAGGCAATCGGGCGGGGGACGACGGTGCCGACGAGCGCGTGATAAATCTCGAGCACACTCGCCGACTTGACGTCCATTTCCATGCGTCTTAACCTCGTCGAAAAAACCACTATTCCAACCAACTATAAGGATAGGAGGAATCGTCGATGTCGAGAGCGGCTTGAGTGAGATGCAATGGTCGGAACGTATCGACCATGACCGCTAATTCATCGGTGTGGGTCATGGAACGGCTCGCGACAATCGTTCCGGGGTGGGGGCCATGGGGGATTCCCCGCGGATGCAGCGTGATCGAGGCCTCCTCGACTCCTCGCCGACTGCCGAAGCGGCCACGTACATAGTAGAGTACCTCGTCGGCCTCGACGTTGGAGTGAGCATAGGGCACCTTGACCGCTTGCGGGTGCGTATCGAGTAGTCGCGGCGCAAACGTGCAAATCACAAACGCCCTGGTCTCGAATGTTTGATGAATCGGCGGCGGTTGGTGGATCTTGCCCGTGATAGGCTCGAAATCATCAGCGTTGAACGTGTAAGGGTAGAGCATGCCGTCCCAACCGACCACGTCGAACGGATGACTGGCCAAAGTATAACGGCTCAACCGGCAGCCGTCCTTAATGACAACTGTTATGTCCGCTTCTCGGTCGATGGTCAGGAGTTCCTGGGGACCGTGCAGGTCCCGCTCGTAATAAGGTGCGCCAAGTCGCAATTGCCCATCTGGGTTGAGGTAGCGAGGCGGAATGCCAATACTCGGTCCCGATTCGATGACGAGCATCTCCGCCGTGGCCAGCGAGTCGAAATTCAGTTCATAGGTAGTGCAGCGTGGTATGACGATGTAATCGAAAGGCCGAAACCGTAATAACCCGAACATGGATCGCAACGTGCCGCCGCTCCCGTAAACGAAAATCACCTCGTCGGCGGTGGCATTGCGATAAAGCTCTGGTTGCGGTTCGCTCGGCCGGCAGCGCCAAAGTGTCACATCGGCATTAGTCAGCAATGGCACCCGGCCAAAAATTGGGTTGCCACCACGCGGTAACGAACGTGTCTTCAAATGATGGTGCCGTAGGACCGGCTCGTCCGCTACAGTCAAGTCGAGGCGACCGGCACTTTCCACCTTTCGCACACGTGTCGGCGGCCGCAAATGATAGACAATGCTGTACGCCCGGCTGAAACCGGCAGTGGTCACGACTTCTTCATAATAAATGTCTTCACCGCGGAAACCTGATTCATTTCGATGCTCGATGTGTCGTTTAGGCGGTACAGAGCCGAGGCGGAGATAGGGAGGCATAGGTCACCTGGGTCGGTCCACGACGCGATTGGTTAGCGTGCCAAGGTGCTCAATTTCCAATTCCACAACATCGCCGGGTTGCAGCCAACCGCCGACTCGCTCGGGCGTCAATTCAAGAATGCATCCGGTCCCCACAGTGCCGGAACCGATGATATCGTTCGGCCGCAATTCCGTATCGCGGCTGGCATGAGCGAGGATCTGCGGCCAGGACCAGTACATATCGCGCGCATTTCCCCGTGACAATTCCCGGCCATTAACCCGTGCTCTCATCATCAAATGCAAACGTCCGTCCGAATAAAACGACCGAAGTTCGGACCACGGCACCAGACGCGGTCCCAAGGAGGTGGCAAAATCTTTGCTCTTGCTGGGTCCTAACCCGACGGCCATCTCCACCCGTTGCAGATCTCGGGCACTCCAATCATTCATGATGGTGAACCCGGCCACACAGTCCATGGCCCGATCGTCCGCGGGTAGATCCCGCGCGGATTTGCCGATCACGCATGCCAACTCCAACTCGTAATCCAAGGCTTGACTGCCGCTCGGAGCGTACACCGGGTCGCCATCTCCAATGACACACGCGGGGTTTGAGAAATAGAAAACTGGTACTTGATACCATTGCGGCACCATGTCGAGACCCCGCTGCTGCCGACAGGTTCGGACATGCTGCTCGAACGCGTAAAAGTCGCGAATCGATGCAACAGCGAAGGGGGCGGGCATCCCGTCGTAACTCCCTGGTCGAGTTGGTCGGTTACGTTCCCGTCGGGGGCATCACAACGTTCCCCGGACGGCCTGTTCCCGCTCGATGGCCTCGAATAGGGCTTTGAAGTTCCCTTTGCCGAAGCTGCGAGATCCTCGACGTTGAATCACCTCGAAGAATAAAGTCGGTCGATCGCAAACCGGCTTAGTAAAGATCTGCAGCATATAACCTTCGTCGTCACGATCGACGAGGATGCCAAGTTGAGCAAGGGCTTCGATGTCTTCCTGAATCGGGCCTACACGCTCGGGCAGCATTTCGTAATAGGTCCGGGGCACGCGGAGAAACGATACATCGTTCTGCCGCATCGCGCTCACCGTACCGACTATGTCGCCGGTGAGCAGCGCAATATGTTGCACGCCCGGGCCGCCGTAAAACTGAAGGTATTCCTCAATTTGCGAGCGTCGGCGTCCTTTGGCCGGTTCATTGAGTGGGAATTTGATTCTCCCTGTGGAGTTCTGCACCACTTTGGACATCAGAGCTGAATATTCGGTGCTGATGTCCTTGTCGTCGAAATGGATCAACTGTTCAAAGCCAAGGATCCGCTTGTAGAAATCGACCCATTCATTCATCTTTCCTTCTTCGACGTTTCCGACAATGTGGTCGATGGCTACAAGACCGACGGAGTGAAATGTGGACGGGCTATATCGCTCAGGGTCGATCGGGAGATAGCCAGGAGCGAAGACGCCCCGATAGTCGTCCCGATTGATGAAACTGTGCAGCGTGTCGCCGTAGGTTCGGATGGTGGCGACGCGCAAGACGCCAAAGGTATCTTCGAGAATCTGCGGCTCGCGCACTCCCACCGCGCCACGTGAGACGGCAGTATGGTACGCCGACTCGACATCGTCAACTTCCAACGCGATGTCTTGCACGCCGTCGCCATGCAGGATCAACCGTTGACTATCAGGATGTTCTTTGCTCAACGGCGAGGCTAAAACAAAAGTCACTTCGCCTTGCCGCAACACATATCCGGCCTCATGTCGGACTTTAGTTTCCAGACCGGCATAGGCGACCACGTCGAAGCCAAATGCATTGCGGTAAAAATAAGCGGATTGTCGCGCATTCCCAACGAAGAAGCGAACATGGTCAATGCGGCGGATCTTGATGTCACTCATCGGCTCACTCCACCAACCGTTCTTCACAACACCGGAATACCAAATCGTCGGACCAATAGCTCCAGTTCTCGTCGCAAGAAGGCGAACGACGGAGCGATAAAGAGTTGATCCTGCATCCGCGATGGGTCATAATCGGTCTCGATCACTTCGTCCGTCACGAATGGCCGACGGACAACGTCAGGCGACTGAATCGAGAAAGGAATTTCACCGGTTGAAGACAGTATCCCCGCCCCGAAGATTTTCACGTCGCCTGCTTCTTCGATCAGACCGAACTCGATGCTGAACCAACTGAAGCGTTTGAGTGCCAACACCTGG
>Ga0308411_10003264_pt1 | contig 10834 bp, 6 predicted proteins | sample HotsprottomLayer_2_FD_203530 | JGI IMG/M metagenome (GOLD analysis project Ga0308411, IMG submission 203530) | Hot spring phototrophic mat microbial communities from Octopus Spring, Yellowstone National Park, Wyoming, United States -... | ecosystem: Environmental > Aquatic > Thermal springs >... | reverse complement strand
ATCCTGTAATTACCATCTTTTTGTTTATCTCCATCCCAAACAAAAATACCCACCTTAGGATCAAGGTTCTTCTGAATAACAGGGTTTGAATTATTATCAAGTACTGTAAAAGAAAGAGTATCAGCATTAGTATTTATACTAATCTCAATAGTATCTTTTACACCATCATTATTAGGAGAAAAGACCTTATCCTTAATATTTACTGATAGTATTGGTGGTGTATTATCTATGACTATATCCTTTTCTATCTTAAAACTGTTACCTGCTTTATCCTGAGACCTTAAGACCAAAGTATATTTACCATCAGGTAAAGGAGTATCAAAGACCTTACCACTCCAGACTATATTCTTTGGTGGTATATTATCCCAGTAAAAAGAATGAATAACCTTATTATCTTTCAATACATCCATTATCCAATAATCTTCACTAGTTGCATCACTAACAAAAATGTTAAGACTATCATTAATGCCATCATTATTTGGAGAAAAAATAGGATTTAATACATTTATATTTGCTGAAGGTGGCGTATTATCAATAATAAGTGTAGCTACAGTTTGACTTATTTTATTTCCTGCATCATCCTCACCATCTATCATGTATTTATACTTACCATCAGGTAATACTCTGCCATCTTTATCCTTGCCATCCCATTTAAAACTTGGAGGTAAAACTCCTTTCCAGTCTTTTGAATAAACATCATTTCCATTTTCATTTCTTATAATACCCTTCCATATACCCTTTTTATCTATTTTTTGGTCAATTACAACATAGTCTTTTATTCCATCTCCATTAGGTGAAAAGTAGTTGTCACCAATAGAAGCTATCAAGGTAGGTATTTTTGTGTCTATCACTATTTTCTGAGAGACAGTAAAAGTATTGCCTGCCCTATCAACACCCTCTAGTACATACAAATACTCTCCATCTGGCAACACCTTACCCTCTTCATTAGTGCCATCCCACTTGAAACTTAAAGGCAATTTCTCAAAAAACTTTTTATATACAACATGATCACTTGCCTTTATCGATAGTGTCCAAAAAGAGTCATTACTTGCATCCAAGTGTTCAATAGTTATATCATCTTTTATCCCATCCTTATTTGGTGAAAAAGAAGTATACTGAGTCTTAATCTTTACAGATGGCGGCAAAGTATCAATAACCACTTTCTGTGGCATTTTTGTATATTGGTTCCCATAAGAAATAAAATTCCCTTTAAAGTCCTTTGCCATAACCTCAAAAGTGTAAGTGCCATCAGGCAACTTCTTATTATCATTATCTATTGCGGGCCATATAACATTAGTCGGATAAAACACACTCTTTTTCTTAGCCAGAATATTGTTAAATGCTTTTAAAGATGGTTTATCTTTTGTTATAGAACTACCCCTATTATAGACTATATCACCATTCTTATCTCTAACTATAAAAGCCCACTCCTGTATCATAGACTCATCTTCTAAGTTAAGGCCAAACTCAAGTTCATCCTTAATCCCATCACCATTAGGCGATATGTATATTACATTATCCTTTTCAAGCAGAGTATAAAACTCTATGTCTATCTGTGGTGGTCTCTTGTCTTCTGAACCAAAACCAATAGATAAGTCAAAAATATGTTTTGCATCTTTTTTATTGTTAAACTCAGAGAATGGATAAACATAGTAATCAAAAGAGAGGCTAAAGTCTTTAAACCTCTTAGAAACTCCAATATTTGCAAACAAAGGCCCCAAAACCTTATAATTATCACCATTTACATCAAAACCAGTCCCTATTCCTATATGAGTAAAATAAAAGTCTTGAGAAAACCCAACTATCAAAGTGTTACCAAAAGGAGAAAAAGAAGAAAATAAACCAGCAAATATATTAGTTTTACCATATTCTATAAAACTAAAGACCTTTTTTGCTTCAAGCCTTAAACCTATCGGAAAAAAGGGTTCACCATCAACACTACTTAAACCTATGTTGTTTATACTACCAGCAATCTCAAAGTCATTACCAATATAGTTAAGGCCTGTATCAAAACCAAAAATAAAGTTTTTAGCAACCCCACCTTTTATATTAAATCCAAAGAACAGGTTTTCTGCTATCTCTTGTGTATATCCAATCCTACCAATCTTTGAAGAAAGATAATCAAGATAGGTAAAATTAAAAATAAAACTACCTATTGAGGTTGGAAATCCAAAAGACAAAGAATAGTCTTGCTCTGTAAATGCTCCAAAACCAAACCTTAGTGTTGGAGAGTATAAGTCTTTATCAGAATTAGGATTCATATAACCTGAAAAAGAATTACTAAAAAATGAAGAAGGGAAAATACCAAAAGTAAAATATTCACTAAGAGAATAAGATAAAACAGGTAAAAAAACAAATAGAACAATAATCCTATATTTTCTTATAGTATTTTTCATAAATACCTCCTATAAACTAAATTATTTAAATTAAATTTAAATGGCTTATTGTTTTAGTTGTAATGAACTAAATTTTTTTAAAAAATTTAATAAATTTTTTCAAAAATCATATAAAAATAAAGATGAATCAATAGGAGACTTTAATGGAAGAACAAAAAAATGAGAAAGAGTGGATAATACCATTAGGAAAGACCCTTCCTTCGATACTCACAATACTTCCAGTATTCCAACACCCTGTATTTCCAGGTATAATGATACCACTTGTTGTACAGAACGAAAGAAATTACCCTGAACTTGAAAAGGAAATAAGAAATAACAATTTTATAGGTATACTCCTTGTAAAAGAAGACTATCTTGACAAACACTCTGAGGTAACTCCAGAAGACTTATTCAAAATAGGAACTGTAGCAAAAATAGTAAAGAGAATAAATCTGCCAGACGGTAATGTTAACATATTAATAAACTCACTACAAAGATTTGAAGTATCACAATTTATCTCTGATGTTCCACCATTAAAAGCAGTAGTAAGCTACATTGAAGAAAAATACAACCCACATGATATAGAAGTTTCAGCATTACTTAAAACAATAAAGGAACAGATTATAAAAATATCAAAAAACAATCCACTATTTTCTGAACAGATAAGGATGACATTAGAGAACTCAGAAAACCCGTCAAGAACAGCTGACTTTATAGCATCAATGATAACAGACATACCTAAGATAAAACAACAAGAACTACTTGAGACAATAGACCTTAGGAAAAGACTTGAAAAAATAGCAATAATCCTTGAAGAGAAGATAAACATAATAGAAGTACAAGAAAGAATAATAAACTCAATAAATAAAAAGATAGAGAAGCAACAGAGAGAGTATTTTCTAAAAGAACAACTTAAAGCAATAAAAAAAGAACTTGGAATAGAAACAGATAAGACAAGCAAAGAAATTGAGCAACTTACAAAAAAGTTCGAGTCTTTAAAGTTTGAAAACAAAGAGGTTGAAGAAAGACTAAGAGAAGAACTTGAAAAAATATCAAACATAGACCCAAGGTCTCCTGACTATACAGTATTGTACAATTATCTTGATACTGCAATATCTTTGCCTTGGTCAAATTTTTCTAAAGAAAAACATAACATAGAAAGGGCAAAAAAAATACTTGAAAAGACTCACTATGGACTAAAAGATGTAAAAGAAAGAATACTTGAGTTTTTAGCAGTAAGAAAGTTAAAACCTGATGCAAAAGGTTCAATAATATGTTTTGTTGGGCCTCCAGGAGTTGGAAAAACCTCTCTTGGAAAGTCAATAGCAAGGTCATTAAACAGAGAGTTTTTTAGGTTTTCAGTTGGTGGAATGAGAGATGAAGCTGAGATAAAAGGGCATAGAAGAACTTACATAGGTGCAATGCCAGGAAAAATAATTCAGGGGCTCAAAATAGTAAAAACTAAAAATCCAGTATTCATGATAGATGAGATAGATAAACTTGCATACAGTTATCAGGGAGACCCAGCATCTGCACTACTTGAAGTACTTGATCCTGAACAAAACATTGAGTTTAGAGACCACTATCTTGACCTACCATTTGATCTATCAAACATACTTTTTATAACTACAGCAAACACACTTGATACAATTCCATCACCTCTTCTTGATAGGATGGAGATAATAAGAATTTCTGGTTATATATCAAGTGAAAAGATAGAAATAGGAAAAAGGTTTATATTACCAAAACAAAAAGAAAAACATGGTTTATCACCAAAAGAGTTTACAATAACAAAAACAGGTCTACTGTATATAGCAGAAAAGTACAGTAGAGAGGCGGGGGTAAGAAACTTTGAGAGAAATATCCAAAGAATATGCAGAAAAATAGCATATAAAAAAGTAACAAACGAAAACTATCCTAAAAAACTTGGGCCAAAACAGATAAGAGAGATATTAGGACCTGAAATATTTACAAGAGATGAGATGAAAAGAATAACAAAGCCAGGTGTAGCAATAGGGCTTGCCTGGACATCTTTGGGTGGAGATACACTGTTTATTGAATCTATTGCAGTTCCATCGAAAACTGGAGGGCTAAAACTTACAGGTAAATTGGGTGACGTTATGCAAGAATCAGCAAACATTGCATATTCTTACATAAGAAAATTATCTGGTACAATTGGTATAGAAAAAAACTTTTTTGAAGAAAATATTATACACCTTCACGTACCTGAGGGTGCTGTACCAAAAGATGGCCCATCAGCTGGAATAACAATGGCAAGCAGTCTGCTATCACTTGTAAAAAACCAAAAGATAAAAGAAGATATAGCAATGACAGGAGAATTAACACTAACAGGCTCTGTTCTACCAGTAGGTGGTATAAGAGAAAAGGTTATTGCTGCAAACAGGGCAAAAATAACAAAAATAATACTCCCAAAAGAGAATGAGAGAGACTTAGAAGAGGTACCACAGTACATAAAGAAAAACATAAACTTTTATTTTGTCAAAAACATGGAGGAAGTTATTGAACTTATATTCTGATACAGAAATAGAAAATAAAGTCCTTAAAGTAAGTGAAATAAACAAGATACTTAAAGTACTTATCGAGTCTATGCCAAAGATAAATGTAAGAGGAGAGATTGCAGAAATAACAATTCACAATTCCGGTAACATATATCTTAAGATAAAAGATGAAGAGTCTCAATTGGAGTGTACAATATTTAAGAACAGGATGAAGGAAGAGTTTTTAAAGTTTAAAAAAGGTGATGAGATAATAGTATCAGGATATTTATACCTATTCGTAAAGGGTGGTAGGTATTCATTAAATGTATACGATGTAAAAAAAGAGGGAAAAGGTAAAATCTATGAAGAATATATTAAACTACTTGAAAAACTGAGTAAAGAAGGACTATTTGACAAAAAATATAAAAAAAACATACCATTTATACCAAAAAAAATAGGTATAATAACATCAATAGATGGGGCAGCACTACGTGATATATTAAACATAACCAATAAAAGATTTAACAGCATAGACATAGTGATATATCCTGCAAAGGTACAGGGTGAAAACTCATCTGAGTCTCTTATAGAAGCAATAAAAGCAGCAAACATTCACAATGATGTTGATGTAATAATACTTGCAAGGGGTGGGGGCTCATACGAAGACCTTATTTCATTTAACGATGAGTCTCTTGCAAGAGAGATATTTAACTCAAAAATACCTATAATATCAGCAGTAGGTCACGAAATAGATTATACAATATCTGACCATGTCGCTGATGTAAGGGCATCAACACCATCTCACGCTGCAGAAATAGTTGTACCTAACAAGAGTGATATCATAAACCATATAAACCAAATATTTTTAAGAATTGAATCAAAACTTAATGAAAAATTAAGGATTATAAAAGACAGGATAGAAAACTCTAATGAAGAAAGAATAAGGAGAATAATAGATAAAAAATTAGAAGATAGTTATAGAGAACTAGACTTCATATCAACAAGACTAGAAAGTATAATAAACACAAAAATAAAAGACTTTAAAAATAAACTTGATCTATTACAACTAAGCCTTGAAAAATTAAACCCACTTTATATAATGAATAGAGGCTATAGTATAACATACTATAAGGATAAACCAATAACTTCTATAAAGAGTGTGAAACCAGAAGAAATTATAGAGACAAGGTTAATGGATGGATTTTTAGTAAGTAAGATAGAAAAAATAACCAGTTAGATAACTCTTAAAAAGTAATTTTTGAATCTTAAAAAACTATTTTTAATCATTTTAAGCATTATACACTTTTGTTTCTTCGTTTAATTTGTAGATAAAGGATGTAAAATTTTATACTTTTTGTAGCAGTTTATGAATATAAATTTTGTCTTTTTTTTAATCTTGCAAAATAAGAAAAAATAGGTTTATAAAGATTCATCTTACTTCTCTTAAACTACTGTTACTTACTTGTAGGTATAAACAGATAAACTTGTTTTAAACTTATGAAAAATCATTTTTAAAGAAGACTTGGAATTAAAATGATTGTATCTTTAAAGTAGATTATATCACTTAAGCCTTTATATATACACCTTCAGAGTATACTAGTATTTCATCTCCTTTTAATATAAAACCCTCTGTTTTGAATATTTTCCCTCTTATTTCTTCTTTTAGTTTTGCTTTTATTGTTAGTTTTTCATTTGTTTTTACTGTTTTTTTAAACTTTATGTTAATAGATGCTGTTACTGTTACTATTTTGTACTTTTGATATATTATCCAGAACATTATTTCGTCTAATAATAGACCTTGAATACCTCCATGTACTATTCCAGGAAATCCTGAAAAATCATCATTAATCCCGTCTAAAAAGCTTAATACAGCATCATCTTCTTTGTCATAAAAAAACTTTAGCCTTAGTCCATGCTGGTGATTTGGTGAACAACCTATACAGTTATAACCTTCAAGACTTGTGAATGGATTTTCAATTTCTATGAGTCTTTTCATAGTACCTTACTCTTTTTTCTAAGTTTTTTAATGTCTCTTCTGGGTAAAAAATAGATATTTCAGTCTGATTTTGAAGATAGCTTAATAGAGATACATTTGGTTTATTAAAACCGTGGAAGTCACTTCCACCTGTTATTATTAGATCTAGTTTTTTTGCAAGCTGATAGTAAAAGTCAACGAATCTTGGGCTGTGCTCAGGATAAAATACCTCTATCCCGTCAAGTTTGCAATTATTTATCAAGTACTTCACAAATATTTCTAGATTATTATTGTTCAGTTTTGTAGTATATGGATGTGCAAGTATAGCAACTCCACCTATATTATGTATTATTTCAATACCTTCTTCTACTCTGTATCTTCTTTTGTTGACATATAATTCTCCACCTTTTTTTAAATATCTTTCAAATGCTTCATTTATTGAGTTTACATAACCTTTTTTCTCTAATACAGCTGCTATATGAGCCCTACCTAAAGTGTCTAAAGGTATTTCTTTAAAGTCATTTTCGTCAATTTTTATTTTAAGTTTTTTGGCTTTTTCAAATATTTTTAGGTTTCTTTCAATTCTGTACTCTTTTAATACTTGTATTATTTCCTTTATGTAGTTTGATTTATGATCTATATAAAGACCTAAAAGGTGTATTGAACCTAATACCTCGGGATAATTTAATGATAATTCTATGCCAGGAATTACACCAATGTTTTCTTTTTTACCTTCAGCTATAGACTCTTCTATACCATCAACAGTGTCATGGTCTGTTATTGCTATGAAACTTATTGATTGACTCTTTGCTAACTTTATAATCTGACTTGGTGTATATGTTCCATCAGAGGCTGTTGTGTGTATATGAAGGTCTACTTTCAATTTTTATCCTTTTTTATCGATAAGATGAAGGTTATGTATTTCTTTGTTTATTAAGTCTTTTGTTATTGTTACAGTTTCTGTCTTTTTTGATGGTATTTCATACATTATGTCCATAAGTATTGTTTCTACTATTGATCTTAAACCTCTTGCACCTATTTTCCTTTTATGAGCAAGGTTTGCAATATAGTCAATAGCATCTTCTTCAAACTTTAGTTCACACCCCTCTATTTTAAAAAGCTCTTGATACTGTTTTATTATAGCATCTTTTGGTTCTGTAAGTATTTTTTTATAAGCCTCAACATCAAGTTCGTGTAATCCAACAACTATTGGTAATCTACCAACAAACTCTGGTATTAAACCAAACTTTATAAGGTCATCTGGTATTATATTCTTTATAAGATGATTAAAGTCAGTTTTTTTGTTTTTTCTTATTTCAGAGTTAAAACCCAAAACTCTCTCATAAATCCTTTTTGATATTATATCTTCTAGACCGACAAAAGCACCACCGCATATGAACAAAATGTTTGTTGTATCTATTGGTATGTTTTGTTGATGGGGATGCTTTCTACCACCTTGAGGTGGTACATTTGCTATTGTTCCCTCAACTATTTTAAGCAGTGCTTGTTGCACGCCTTCACCGGAAACATCTCTTGTTATAGAAGGACTTTCACTCTTTCTTGATATTTTATCTATTTCATCTATATATACTATACCTATCTCAGCCTTTTTTACAGATTCGGGGTCATTAACATCACCAGCATTTTGTATAAGTCTTAGTAATATATTCTCTACATCTTCTCCGACATATCCTGCCTGGGTAAGAGTAGTTGCATCAGCTATAGCAAAAGGTACTTTAAGTAGTTTTGCTAGTGTTCTTGCAATAAGTGTTTTCCCACTACCACTAGGACCTATTAGTAGAATATTGCTTTTTTCTATTTCAACATCTGAATTAGTTTTTTTGTTTAGCAATATTCTTTTATAATGGTTGTATACAGCTACTGATATGACTTTTTTTACTTCTTCCTGCCCTATTACATAAAGGTCCAAGAACTCTTTAATCTCTTTTGGCTTAGGTAATTTTTCAAATGTTAAAAAGTTAGTTGTATTTATATTTGTTTTATTCTCATAAACAATTTTATAAGATAGGCTTATACACTCATCACATATATATGCATTATCACCTGATATTAACTGTTTTACTTCACTAAAAAGTCTTCCACAAAAAGAACATCTTGGTCCTTCAATCTTTTTAGACATATAAAAATTTTAACCCTCTCTTTTTGAAAGTATTTTATCTATAAGTCCGTATTCTAAAGCTTCTTGTGGTCCCATAAAAAAGTCTCTATCAGTGTCTTTGGCTATTGTTTGTATTGGTTTTCCTGTATGGCTTGATAGTATTTCATTCAACATTTTTTTTATTCTTAAAATCTCTTTTGTCTGTATTTCAATGTCAGTTGCTTGTCCCTGTGCCCCACCTAAAGGTTGGTGTATCATTATTCTTGCATTTGGTAAACAATATCTTTTACCTTTTTTTCCCCCTGCAAGTAAGACTGCAGCCATGCTAGCTGCCTGACCAACACATATTGTACTTACATCAGGTTTTATGTATTGCATAGTATCGTATATAGCAAGTCCTGCTGTTACTACTCCTCCTGGAGAGTTTATATATAGTGATATATCTTTTTCTGGGTCCTCAGACTCTAAGAATAATAATTGAGCAACCACAAGGTTTGCTAAAGTGTCGGTTATTTCTTCACCTATAAATATAATCCTATCCTTAAGTAGTCTTGAGTATATATCGTATGACCTTTCTCCTCTACCTGTCTGCTCTATTACGAATGGTATTAATGGCATCTATTCCTCCTCTTTTAAAAGATCTCTTTCTTCCTTGCCTTTTATTTTTACTTTTGGTATTATATTTTCTGCTAACTTTAACAGTCTTAATTCGTTGTATATTTCTTCTTTTGCCTTTTTATTTGATTCATAATAATTTTTTACAGCATCTTTATTTACTATTTCCATTTCATATATAGACTCAAGGTATTTCTTTTTTTCTTCTTCAGTTATCTCTATTCCCAACTTTTCAATAAGTTTTTCCACTACTAAATATATTTTTATATTTTCTTCAGCCTCTTTTGCAGTTTCTTCTATTAAAGCTTCTTGTGTAAGACCCTTTTCTTTTATATATTCTTCAATATTTTTACCAGAGGATATTAAAGTATTTATCTTTCTTGTTAGGTCGTTTTGGGCCTGGCTTAATATTATATTGTTTGATATAAAAAACTTAGACTTTGAAGCAATCTCTTTATATATGTTTGTTGCTGTTTCAAGCTTTCTTTGTTTTTCAAGCCCTTTTTCTATTTTTTCTTTTATTTTATCTTTAAGTTCATCTATAGTCATGTCTTTTACTATTTCTTCTATAGGTGGTAGTACTATTCTTCTTACCTCTTTTATTGTAAACTCTACTATTAATTCTTTACCTCTTATATCTTCTTTGTAATAGTCATCAGGTACCTTTACCACAACTTCATTTTTTTCATTTATTTTTGCACCAATAAAGTTCTTAGTTAAAAAATAGTTTTTTAGTTTTTCATTTATCATAAATATATTGGTATTTGACTCTATTTCTTTCCCATCTTTTTCTTTTATCTTGTATTCAACTAATACATAGTCTTTTTCTTTTGGTTTTTCTTCTAAGGTTTGAATACTAGCCTTTGCTTCTCTTATAAGTTCAATTTCTTTCTCGACAAGTTTTTTTATATCGTATTTAAAAACAACCTCTTTTGCCTCTATCTCTTCTAATTCTGGCATTTCTTCTATTTCTGGCATTACTTCGATCTTAAGAGTAAACTCAAGGTCTTTGTCTTCAGTTATGTTATCTATACCTCTTATCTCAGGTGTTTTTATTGGTTGTATTTTGTGCTCTTCTACAATTTTATCAAAAGAATCCTTTATTACTTTATCTAATGCTGAATATTTTATATGTTCACCATATATTTTTTTCACCATACCTATTGGTGCAGCACCTTTTCTAAATCCTTTTATATTTGCTGAAGATTGGACTTCTTTTGTTGTTTCGTCCATAATCTTTTTAAAATAGTCT
>Ga0308411_10003256_pt1 | contig 10851 bp, 8 predicted proteins | sample HotsprottomLayer_2_FD_203530 | JGI IMG/M metagenome (GOLD analysis project Ga0308411, IMG submission 203530) | Hot spring phototrophic mat microbial communities from Octopus Spring, Yellowstone National Park, Wyoming, United States -... | ecosystem: Environmental > Aquatic > Thermal springs >... | reverse complement strand
ACGACCTGGAGGTGTGGTCGCCGGGTGTGGGGGAATGGCTGGAGGTCAGCTCGGTCAGCAACGTGGGCGACTTTCAGGCGCGCCGCGCCAATATCAAGTTTCGACGCGAGCGCGGCGTCAGGCCGGAGTTCGTGCACACGCTCAACGGCAGCGGCCTGGGCCTGCCGCGCACGATGATCGCCGTGCTGGAGAACTACCAGCAACCGGACGGCAGCGTGATGGTGCCGGAAGTGCTGCGCCCCTACGTCGGCACGGATGTGATCCGCAATTGAAGCGCGTCTTAATCCCTGGCTAATCGTCCCGGCTACACTGCTGAATGGTGATTGAGCAGTGGCTTTCTCGGCAGCACTCGCCCGATCGGACTGGCCGAGGGAGAGTGCTGCGAAGTTGCTGAACGTATGGACCAGGCAGAACCCATCGTGCTGATCGGCGGCTTCGGCTCGCACTGGAGCGACTATCGCTTCGCGGCGCGCGCGCTGGCCAACATCACCCGCCGGCGCGTCTTCATCGCCGGCATCACCCGCGTGACGTGGCTGCTGGCCGGGTTGACCGACTACAGCCTGCTGGTAGATCGCACCCACGTTGCCGTTAGCCATGCGCTGAAGCAGACCGGCGCGCGCAGAGCTATCATCGTTGGCCACAGCGCCGGCGGCATCGTCGGGCGCGCTTACCTGGGCGACCGGACGGCCAGGCCGCACCAGCGGTGCTATCACGGCTACGAGCGCGTGTCGCACTTGTTCATGGTCGGCAGCCCACTGCGAGCGTCGAAGGAAGCACCACGGCCTGGCATGCGTGCTGCTGCATGGGTAGACGAGATGTACCCCGGCGCCTACTACGCTCCGCAGGTCCAGTACCTCAACATCCGCAGCCGGCATATCGAGGGCAAAGCGAATGGCACCCTGCGCCAGCGCGAGGCTTATTACAACTACCGCTTCATCTCGCGCAACGGCGCGCAGTGGGGCGACGGCGTCGTGCCCCTCTCCCTCAGCGAGCTGGACGGCGCGGCGACGCTTGAGTTGGAAGGTGTCGGCCACTCGCCTGGTTGGGGTCGGTGGTTCTTCGGGGATGCCTCGGTCATCCGCGCCTGGTGGCATTACTTTGAGCAGGGCGACGCCCCGGCGCTGAAAGGCATGCGCGCAGCGCAGAGCAACGACGACCTCTCCACAGCCTGACGCCAAGCCCTGGCAATGAGCAACTGCCGGTGACGATCACGCGGTCGGCTGCCAGATTTCTTCCTCGAACATGCTGCTGATGGATTCGCCGTTGTGGGTGCGGCGAATGGCCTCGGCCAGCAGCGGCGCGATCGAGATCACGCGCATGTTCGGCAGCCGTTTCTCTGGCGGGATGGGCACGGTATTGGTGACTACGATCTCATCCACATCGGTCTGCGCGCGCAGGCGCTCGATGGCTTTGCCGGTAAACAGCCCGTGGGTACAAGCGACCGACATGCGCTCCACGTTGTGCTTGCGCAGACAGTGCAGCGTCTCAACGATGGTGCCGGCGTTGGCAATCTCGTCATCCAGCACAATCGCGTTCTTGCCATCCACGTCGCCGACGATTTCCTCAATCACCACCTTGTCGTCGGACATGCGTTGTTTGCTGCCCGCAGCCACCGGCAGCCGGAGCATGCGGGCGAACCTGGCGGCCGATTTGGCATTTCCCAGGTCAGGCGAAACCACAACCGTGTTGTCGAGTTCCCCGCGCTCCCTGTAGTAGCGGGCCAGCGTGATCAGCGCATTGAGGTGATCCACCGGCACGCTGAAGAAGCCGTGCACCTGCGGCGAATGCAACGTCATGGTGATGACGCGGTCGGCGCCGGCAGTCTTGAGCAAGTCGGCCACCAGTCGGCCGGCGATCGAGATTCGCGGCGCGTCTTTCTTATCCGAACGGGCGTAGGCATAGTGGGGGATGACGGCAGTGAGCCGCGCCGCAGCCGACCCTTTGGCCGCGTCCAGCATCTGCAACAATTCCATCAGGTTCTCCTGCACCGGCGGGCAAATCGGCTGGACGAAGAACACATCTGCCTCGCGACAGCTCGCCAGGAGCTGGACTTGCAAGCAGTCGTTGCTAAAGCGCCGGATATCCACCGGTGAGAGCGGCAGGCCGAGTTGCTGGCATATTTCCTCCGCCAGTTGGGGATGCGCGCTGCCGCTAAAGATGGTGATGCCTCGCATGTTGTCTTCCCTTTGTGTGCAGCGGAGATTATATGAAGACTCGACGCAGTGCAGGACGCGAGGGTAGGGGATGGTGTCGAGTGTGTCGTTGGCGTCAGGGAGTGGGGTCAGATGTGTCGTTGGTGTCGGGCGCTGTTGCGGAGCTGCGGAGGGTCAGGTTACCTTGCTCCGTCAACCAGTATGTGGCAGAGGGGAACTTTTTGTTGCTGCTGATCAGGCCGAGTTCAACCAGAACCTCGACGTCGCCCGCGTCAACCGGCTCGCTGCGGTCGTCGGGGTAATGCAGCGCATAGGTCTTGTTGCCCTCGATGTCGCGGTGGTCTTTCAGTCGCATGTCGCCCGCCACCGCCAGCAAGATACCACGCTGCGCTTCGCTCAGTTGCATCCACACGCTCGGCAACCCAGGCCTGCGCGGCTGCACACCGGTCATCACCCCAGTTCATTCACGTAGGCTTGGAGCTGGCGCTGGTTGACTTTGATGTATTTATCCGCAATGATCTGCGCCATCTCCTCTTCGGTCAGGCGATAAGACAGGATCTCCAGCGCATCCTCCGGCGACTGGCCATAGGCCAGCTTCTTCTTGCCGTTCTTCATGTCGAACAAATACATGTAGTGCGGGTTGGAGAAGCTGCTCATTTCAGATCGCTACGCCTTGGCCAGGGCGTCCCAGAAATCTACGCGCTGCTGCCGGATGCTGGCCAGCCCACGGCTGACTTCGTCGTCGTACTTGCCGCTCAGCAGGTCGCGATAGAACTGATAGTCAATGCCCTTCACCTTTTCGTCGTCGGGATAGCGGTGATAGTTCTCTTTCGACATCAGGCTCTTGCCCTCGGCGATGATCTGGTGGCCGAGCACCGATCCGGGATAAGGCGCATAGAACGAGATGGAGGGCATAATTCGCTTCGTGTATTTGAGCATGCGCATGGTCTTAAAAGCGTCCTCGCGCGTCTCTCCAGGGATGCCGAGCATGATGTTGCTCCAGAACACTGGTGGCTTCTGACCCTTCGCTTCCATCTCGTCGCCGATTCGGGTGAGCAGGTCAATGGCGAAATAGTTGTCCTCCTCGGTGCACTCTTTGTTCAGGATCTTGAGCACCCGATCGCTGCCGCTCTCGAAGCCGATGGACACGGTGCTCCAGTTCGTCTTGCGCACGATCGCCTCGAACAGGTCCGGCCACTGGCGAACAGTATCGGCGCGCGCTGCGGCCCAGTAGGGCCATGTCTTGTTGGCGTACTTCGGGTACTTATCCACCCACTCCTCCAGCCAGGAAGGGTTCTGGAAGAACATCGAGTCGTGGATGACCACCGAGCCGATCGGGCCGAAGGTCTCATCCAGGTAGTTCAGCTCCTCGATCACCATGTCCACCGGTCGGCGGCCCATATTGGGGATGTAGCTGTTCTCGTTGCAGAAGGCGCACTGCCATGGGCACACCCGGCTGGTGAGGATAGTAGCTACCGGCGGCGGCCCCCAGCCGCATTCCGGCTCCAACGGCCAATTGAACTTGGCTGCCAGCTTCTTGCTGGCAGGTTCGGGCCACAGGGTGCGGTCCACCATTGGCCAGTCGGCCATGCTCTTGACGCCGACGCCCAGGATCACCCGCGGGAAGGCATCGGGATTGCTGACCAGGTTGACGATGACATTCTCGCCCGGCCCCTGGCAGATCTTGTCAAACTCCGGCACGGCCAGCATTTCGTCCAGGGCAACCGTAGCATGCATGCCACCGGTGAGCACGATTCCCTTGGGGTTGACCTTCTTGAAGATCTGCGCCGAACGATAGGCCACCGGGAAGGTGTAGCTGCGCACGTTCATGATGAGCATGTCGTAGCCCTTCATGCGCTTTTCCACTTCTTCCCAGCTGGTGCACTGGCGTGTGCTGAACATGTCGGTCATCACACCATTCTGATGAAGGATGGTGCGCAGCAGTCCCATACCGTGGTCTTGCCACTGCTCGTGCGGTCCAGCCGGGTTGACCAGATCGCCCAGGTCTCCCAGGTCCAGCCACAGCCGCCTGGGCTCCTTACCTTCCGGCTTTACCTTCGGGTTGAACAGGTTTTTGAACATCGCTTTCCAGCTAATTTACCAGATTGTCGACCCGCGACGGGCAACAGGACGCAACCGTAGCCGTTGCCCCGTGGAAAAGGAGAAAAGCGGAGACGATGAGGGCGGAGCGAACCTTCGTTTCCCGGCCAGGCTGGCTCCGCGGTCTGCGCGCCTCCGCAGATTAAGTTGCGCTGCTAGTGGCAACCGCAGCCGGAGCCGCAGCTTGCCCCCTCGTCGGTTGAGCCGCTGTCCCTGGTCTTGAAAGAGCTGCCGCAGCCGCAGGACGAAACCGCATTGGGGTTATCTATCCTGAAGCCACCACCCATCAGGCTATCCACAAAATCAATTGAAGCGCCGCTCAGGTACATCAGGCTGGTCGGGTCAATGAACAGCCTGACACCGTTCTGGTTGACCACTGTATCAAATTCGCGCGCCTGCGCCTCGAACGCCATCCCATACTGGAGGCCGGAGCAGCCGCCGCCGGCCACGAACACGCGCAGGCCGTAATGAGGGATATTGCGCTGGTGCAGCAGCTCGCGCAGCTTGGCCTCAGCGGCAGGGGTCAGGGTCATGGCGGGTGCTTCCGCCGTCTCGGCTCGGATGTCTGTGCTCGTCAGATCAACGGTTGCCATTCTTTAACAACTCCTTGCGATTAACCTCTGGTTGCAACAACCAAATCGGACGTGTATCCGTTTTCAGGTCGGCATCTTCGTGCGGCTCATCCGCACACTCAGGTGCGCGGATTGTAGCACGTGTCGCCTTGCGCAGGAGGCGCGACGCTCAGACAAAGACGTATAATCCCCAGAGACGACCCAAAGCGACGAGCAGAACACGCGCGGCGCGGCGCAGTTTTCAGCTCCAGGCTGGGTGGAACCGCGAGGAGATGCGCCTCTCGCCCGATGCATGGGCCGGAGGCGCTTTTCGTTGCGCGACACACGCAGCAGCGAACTCGGATGCAGGAGTAAAAGAACAACATGTCGCAGGTGACGAACCCTCCAGCAGAGGAGATGATCTCGTACGGCAAGGGCAAGCGCATGCCGCTGGGACTATATAAGGTGCGCCATTCGCTGGCCCACGTGATGGCCCAGGCGGTCACCGAGCTTTTCCCCGAAGCCAAGCCAACTATCGGCCCGCCGGTGGAGAACGGCTTCTACTACGACTTCGCAGTGCCCAGAGCTTTCACGCCGGAGGACCTGGCGCGCATCGAGGCGCGCATGCGCGCGATCGTAAACAAGCACGTGGACTTTATGCGGCGCGAGGTGAGCGAAGCCGAGGCGCGCGCGCTATTCAAGGACAACCCGTTTAAACTGGAACTGATAGACGGGCTGGTGCAGGGCGCGGCCGACGACATGGGCGAACAAGTCTCGCCAGCCGGCTCCTCGCCTACGGCGGATGGCTCGCGGAGCAGGCAGGGAGGGGCAGGCGTCATCACCATCTACACTCAGGACACCTTCACCGACCTGTGCCGCGGACCTCACGTCGGCAACACTCGCGAGATTCACCCCGACGCCTTCGCGCTGACCCAGAGCAGCGGCGCCTACTGGCGCGGCGACGAGAAAAACCCGATGCTGCAGCGCATCTACGGTCTGGCCTTCCATACACCCGAAGAACTGCAGCATTACTTGCACATGCAGGAGGAGGCTCGCCGACGCGACCATCGCAAACTGGGCGCCGAGTTGGAGATCTTCCTGTTCGACGAAGAAGTCGGTCCTGGCCTGCCGTTGTGGCAGCCCAGCGGCGGCATCCTCATCGAACAGCTCGAGGCGCTGGCCAAGAAGATGGAGGAAGAAGCCGGCTACGAGCGCGTGAAGACGCCTCACGTGACCAAGGAAGAACTCTTCCTGCGCAGCGGCCACCTGCCTTATTACGCCGAGAGCATGTACCCGCCGATGACGCTGGAGGACGGCCAGAAGTATTACCTGAAGCCGATGAACTGCCCGTTTCACCACAAGATCTATGCCGCCAAGCCGCGCAGCTATCGCGACCTGCCGCTGCGCCTGGCGGAATATGGGACGTGCTATCGCTACGAGCAAAGCGGCGAGCTATTCGGGCTGATGCGGGTGCGCTCGATGCAAATGAACGACGCCCACATCTACTGCACCGAGGAGCAGTTCGAGAGCGAGTTCCTGGGCGTGGTCAACCTGTACCTGAGATATTTCAAGATCTTCGGCGTGGATAAATACGTCATGCGCCTGAGCCTGCACGCCGACGCCGGCCTGGGCAAGAAGTATGTGGACAACAAGCCGCTCTGGCTGAAGACCGAGGATATGGTGCGGCGGGCGATGCGCGATGGCAACGTGCCGTTCTACGAGGCGGAGGACGAAGCCGCTTTCTACGGCCCAAAGATTGATGTGCAAATCTACAGCGCCATCGGCCGCGAGTTCACCCTGGCGACCAACCAGGTGGACTTCGCCGTGCCGCCGCGCTTCAACCTGACCTATGTGGATCGGGATGGCCAGGAGAAGACGCCCCTGTGCCTCCACCGCGCGCCGCTGGGCACGCACGAACGCTTCATCGGCTTCCTGATCGAGCACTTCGCCGGCGCTTTTCCGGTGTGGCTTGCGCCGGTACAGGCGATGCTGATCCCGATCGCCGACCGGCACATTGAGTACTGTTGCCGGGTGGAGAAGCAACTGCGGGCCTGCGGCATCCGTGCGCGGGTGGATGACGGCCCCGACCGCATGCAGAACAAAATTCGCAAGGCTCAGGCGATGAAGATCCCCTACATGCTTGTGGCAGGTGATAAGGAAATGCAGGCCGAGGCGGTCGCCGTCCGCTTGCGCACCGGCGAGGATCTGAAAGCCATGCCGGTCGGCCAGTTCGTCGCGCGCGCCCAGGAGTTGATCGCAACATACGCGCTGGCGCTGTGAAGGACAACCGGCCGTCGGCTCATCCGGTCCTGTTTTGCCTTACAGTCTTTGCATTGTGGCGAAGCCACGTCAAGATCAGGAGCACAAATGGCCGTGAACCAGGATACCCATCCGGCATATTCGATGGCAAGTCGGATAAAGCGCGCGGCGCTTTTCGGGGTGACCCTCGGTGCGTTGCTGGCGGCTTTCGCCCAATCGCGCTCTGCCGCCGCGCCCACAGCGCTACAGATCTTTGGCCTGCAAGCCAGCGCTGCCAGTGTCGGTCTGTATGAGAAGTTTGAGCTAACGTTCAACGTCAGTGGCAGCGTGGCGACCAATCCTTACTTCCCCTACGACCCCAGCCCGCCACCCGGCGTGCCGGCCGGCGTCGGCATCACGGTGGAGGGCTTGTTCAGCCCAGATGACTGGATCACGGTCATCACTCAGCCGGCCTTCCTATACCAGCCGTATGAACGCCGCTGCATCTCGGACGGTGCGCCCGTCACCACCTGCCCAGCTAACGGGAGCGAATGGCTCTACCCGAACGGCGACCCAGTCTGGAAGGTGCGCTTCGCGCCGCAGCAAATTGGGACGTGGCGGTATCGCCTGCGCGCTACCGACGCCTCCGGCATGGTCGAGAGCAGCCCAGGGACGTTCACCGTGACGAACTCTACCCTGCCGCACAACCGCGGCTTCATCCGCATCAGCCAGGCCGACCCTGGTTACTTTGAATATTCCGACGGCAGCCCGTTCGTTGGCGTGGGGCACGGTGAGGGTGTCGAACAGTGGCGCTTCACCTACAGCGTGGACGAGGTCTTCGACCGCCTGGAAGCCGCCCGCGTTAACTTCACCCGCTGGTGGCTGATCGGCAGCAACATCTTCATGGCACCCTGGTCGCCATGGCACTCGCACCACCTGCCCGGCGAAGGCGGCTACTTCAACGCGGTTAGCCTGACCTACACCCATGCCTACAGCGGCCATCTGGTCTCGCTGCGCCTGTGGGATTACCTCGACCCAGGGGTGGACAACCGGCGCAACCCATGCATGTTCCAGGGCTTTAGCAACAATGTCTCGGTCAAGCCGAATACGACGTATCAGTTGAGCGTCCGGCTGAAGACGGTCGGCGTGACCGGCCCACGTAATGCGGCTTACCCTTACGGCTTCACCATCCGCACCGGCGGCTGGTTGGGCGATACCTGCGCTGACCCGGCATCCACCACTGGCAACAGCCAACGGCTGATGGGCCACGTAAGCGGCACCACGCCCGGCTGGGCCGTGGTCACGGCGACCTTCACCACCGGCCCGAATCAATACTTCCTCGACAACTTCTACCTGATCCTGGAGAACACCACAGGCGGCGATGCTTACATAGACGAGGTATCGCTGCGCGAGTGGGTCGCCGGTGCGCCGGCCGGCTCGGAGATACTGCGCAAAAACCGCTTCGCTTACCACCTGTATTTCGACCAGCAGCCCTCCTGGTTGTGGGACTACCTGTTGGCGCGCGCCGAACAGGGCGAGGTCACCGTCCGACCGGTAGTGCTGGAGAAGAACGACTGGATCGCCAACCACCTGGACGCCAACGGGCAGCCCGTCGGCAGCTATTACCACCTGGACAACGACCGCTTCTACGCTGCGCCGAACACCGCCGTCCGCCGGCTGCACGAGTATTTCTGGCGTTACCTGATTGCGCGCTGGGGCTACTCACGCGCCGTGCACTCTTGGGAGCTGATGAACGAGGGCGACCCCTACAACGGCAACCATCATGCGATGGCCGATGCCTTTGGCCGCTTCATGCGCCAGCACAACCCCAGCCGCCATCTGGTCACCACCTCGGCCTGGCACAGCTTCCCGCAGGTCGAGTTCTGGGCCAACCCGCTTTACGAGGGCGTAGACTACGCCGACATCCACGAATACGCCTGCTGCGGTAACCGCTACGGCGGCTGGGCGCGGAACATCGGGGCGCCGCTCGCGCTGGAGCGCGATCCGGCCCATGTGGTCGGGGGGCAAGGCGCGTCGGTGCGCATCCCCGGCGCAACACAGTTCAACAACGTCGGCAGCACACCCCGCCATCTGATCATCCGCGGCCAAGGCGAATGGGTGCTGCGCTATCAGATGAAGGCCGATAATTTCACAGGGACTTGCTCATTTGGCATACCTGACTCGCTGGCCGGCCCGCGCCTGTTGTGGATTCTCGACAACGGCCGCACTGGCTCGCGGGCCGGCGTGGTGCCGCCGCCGAATGAGTCGGGCAAGGGCTGGCTGTGCACTGCGCCGGCGGGCACTTACACCTGGCGCACTTTCTCCAGCACCCACACGCACGATGGCCTGCTCGCCCCGGATAGCGAGCGCATCATCCTGAACGACGACGGTGTGCACACCCTGGAGATCGCCTTTCAGAACGGCTTTGGGACGGGCGGCCAGGCCTGGATTGACAACGTGGAACTGATCGCGCCCGATGGCCGACGGGCCTACCTGAATGGTGAGTTCGACCCGGCCTCTATCATCTCCGACTCGGCCCACATGCACGCTTCGCTCAGCATGCAGATCGGCGGGCGGGCGGTGACCGGCCCGCGCAAGCCGGTCACCCGTGGCGAGGTGGGCATCGGCGACGAGAACGACTACCGCGGCGACAGCGTGCACGCTCAGCGCGCCGACACCCAAGGGGTCTGGCTACACAACTTCCTGTGGGCGCAGATCAACCCAGGCGGCATGTATGAGCTGTACTGGGATCAAACCAACATCCGCGATTTCAACCTTTACTTCCACTTCCGCGCCTTCCGAAATTTCATGGACGGTATCCCGCTCAACAACGGCCGCTATCAGGATGCGCGGGCGACGACCTCGCACTACAACCTGATTGCACTCGGCCAGGCCGACCGTGTGGCCGGCCGCGGCCACCTGTGGATTCGTCATCGTGACTATACCTGGCACAACGTCGTGACCTCTGCCACGATCACGCCGGTAGTTGGTGGGCAGGTTACCATCCCCGGCGTAGTCACCGGCACGTATCGAATCACTTGGTGGGACACATGGAACGGTGCGCCGATGAGCAGCCAACTGGTCAACACGACGAGCGGCGCGCTGGTGACCCCGCTGCCTGCTCCGCTGGCTTCGGACGTGGCGCTGAAGTGGGAGCGGCTACTCCCGCACCAGGCATTCTTACCCGTGATACGCCGGTAGCGGCTGCGCCCTGGCCGACGTTAAGGCTGGGGCACAAGTGCGATCTCGAACAACTTTGGCCACAGCTTGCCGGTGACGAACAGCCGCCCGCCCTGGGAATCGTAGGCAATGCCGTTGAGCACATCAGCCGCTGCGCGCTCGTCAGGCGTCAGCAGCCCGCTCAGGTCAACCCAACCCACCACGCGGCCAGTGCGCGGGTCAATCCGCACAACCCAATCCGTCGTCCATACGTTGGCGAACACTTCACCGTTGATGTATTCCAGCTCGTTCAATTGTGCGACCGGTCGGCCGGCATCAGTCACGGTCACTTCGCGCTGCACTGCAAAGGTGTGTGGGTCGAGGAAGCGTAGCACTGCGCTGCCATCGCTCATGATGAGATGGGTTCCGTCGTGCGTCAACCCCCAGCCTTCGGTAGGATACGCCCACGTTTGCAGCAGCTCGAAGGAATCAACGTCGTATACGAAGCCGGTGTTGTTCTGCCAGGTTAACTGGATGAGGCGGTCGTTGAACAGCGCCAGCCCCTCGCCGAAGAACTCAGGCGCAAGTTCGCGCCGCTGCAGCACCTCGCCCGTCTGGAGCGCCACGCGCCGCAGGCTGGAGCGTCCGTT
>Ga0308411_10003255_pt1 | contig 10851 bp, 10 predicted proteins | sample HotsprottomLayer_2_FD_203530 | JGI IMG/M metagenome (GOLD analysis project Ga0308411, IMG submission 203530) | Hot spring phototrophic mat microbial communities from Octopus Spring, Yellowstone National Park, Wyoming, United States -... | ecosystem: Environmental > Aquatic > Thermal springs >... | reverse complement strand
GGAGTGCCCGAAATGAGCATCATCGCACGAACACTGAAAAAGACGGCCATCGGCAACCCTGTCTGCCTGGAGCATCTGGTGATGTTCCCTCTCCTGGGGCCGGTGTCCGAACCGGGCTACATCACCCTGGACGAGGCGATCGCCGCCGGTTCGGTCGAGATCAGGGAGGTTTCCAACGGTGGAAGCGTCCCGGAAGTGCTCTTCATCAACCGGGGAGACAGGCCGGTCTTCGCGATGGACGGCGAAGAACTGGTGGGCGCCAAGCAGAACCGCATCCTGAACCTCAGTATCCTGGTGGATGCGCAGTCCACGGTTACCATCCCGGTGTCCTGTGTGGAGCAGGGCCGCTGGAGTCCGGTGTCGCGGCAGTTCAGCAGCGCCCCGCGGACGCTGTTCGCCCGGGGGCGCGCCCGGGTGGCCGGGGACGTCAGCGCGTCCCTGAAGATGTTTGCCATGCGGCGCTCGGACCAGCTGAATCTGTGGGATGACATCGCGCGCTACAGGCGCGAGATGAAGGCCGAATGCGAGACCGGCGCGATGGACGAGATCTACCGGCGGCACGAAACGTCCCTCCGGGACTTCGAGAAAGCGATGCAGCCGGTGGACGGCCAGACCGGCGCCCTTTTCTTCATCGGACGCGCGCTCACGGGGATGGACCTGTTCGACTGCGAGACCACGCTTCGGGCCCTGCTGCCCAAGGTGGTGCAGGGCAACGCGCTGGACGCTCTGGATTGCGCCCGCCGGGGCCTGGAGCCTCCTGCTCCCACGCTGGGGCAGGCCCGCGCGTTCCTGGACGAGGTGGCCGCCGCCGAGGTCGGGCGCTATGAAGCGGTCGGGATGGGCTTCGACCTGCGCATCTCCAGGGGCAACCTGACGGGAGGGGCGCTGGAGCTGGACGGCCGCCTGGTGCATCTGTATGCCTTCCGGTTTACGGAGGAGCGCGGAGAGCCCGGCCGCCCGGTGTGGTCTTCCCGCGCGATCCGTGCATCCAGACGCTGCCGGCCTCCTGAGCTGTAGGCAGGCCCGTGCCGTAAGCTTGTGGGAAGCTGAAGGGAAGGCGGAGGGAGCGCATCGAGTTGCCGCTCCCTCCGCCGTGTTGTTCGCCGGAAAGGTTCGGTGCTAGAATGTGCTCCGGCCCGGGCGAGGGTACCGTCCCCGGGACTGAGAGAGGCAGGGCTTTTCAGGGCGTTTCGATGCGTGGTGGACGGACCGGACGGATTCTCGCGATGCTGCTCGGCGTGGCGGCGCTTTTCGGCGCGAGCGCCCTGGCGGGCTTTTATGTGGTCGGTCCGATGCTGCTTGACCGGGGAAGCGGGCAGCCGGCCGGGCAGAGCGCTCCTGCGGAGGACGCGGTCCCCGACGGCTCCGGGCTTTCCTCCAGCCCCGCCCCGCCGCCTCCGGTCACTCCACGCGTGAAGGTGGAGATCACCGTGGACGACCCGGCCTCCCGCCGCGCCCCGGAAAACCCGAAGCCCGCGCCGCCGCCCGTGCCGTCAGCCGCCCCGCAGTCCCGGACTCCGGCTCCCGCTCCCTCCGTCCCGGAACAGCCTCCGGCCAGACCTGCGGCGGAGCCGCCTCCCGCTCAGTCCTCGCCGCAGCCCGGGGAGCCCGGCCAGCCTGCGGAGGCGCCGCCCGGGCAGCAGTATCGCGTGCAGGTGGGCGTGTTCTCCACCGAGGAGCGCGCCTCGCAGGTGGCGTCCGATCTGCGCTCCCGGGGGCAGCAGGCCGCCGTCGTGAAGACCTCTCTCAACGGGCGCGAGGCGTGGCGGGTTCAGGCCGGCCTGTTCAATGAACGGGCGAACGCGGAGAAACTGGCGGAGAGGCTGCGGTCGCAGGGAGTGCAGGCCAGCGTGGTGCCCACGGGGGAATGAACGGGGCGGGCCGGGTTTTGCTGCACCTTCCTGAACGGAGGCTCCTCTGACCGTGTCGACGGCTGAAACGGCTCCCGCGGCTGCGGGAAGAAGACATCCCCGCCTGCCTTTTGCAGCTCGCATGCGGCTGCCCGCCAATTATCTGTTCATCCTGATGGCGTTCCTGGTCAACGACGGCGGTTTCCGGTGGTGGGCGCTGGGGCTGGTGGCGCTCGGGAGCTTCATCCGCATCTGGAGCGCCGGTTCCCTGGTCAAGACGACGGAACTGATCACCACCGGGCCCTATGCGCTGTCGCGCAACCCCCTGTATCTGGGCACGTTCATCGGCGGAGTGGGGGTGGCGCTCTTCGTGCACAGCCTGCCGCTGCTGGTGTTCTTTGTGGCGACGTTCGCCGTGTGCTACGGCGCGCAGGTCCGGTGGGAGGAGGAGGTCCTGCTAATGGAGCACGGGGAGCAGTTCCGGGACTACATGGACCGCGTGGGACGCTACCTGACCTGGCGCTGGCCCGGGAACGAACTGCGTCACGCCTTCTCCCTTTCCCGCGCCGTGAAGAACAAAGAGTTCGCCTACCAGATGTTCTGGTTCGTGATGGTCCTTGCGCTCGTCAGCCAGGACTATCTGCGGAACTCCGGACTGGGTCTCGCCCGGCCGTAGCCCGGTGCGTGACAACGCGAGGCGTTTGCACATAGCCCGGCGACCGTGCTACACTGAACTGTGATCACAGGACCAGCCCGGAGCCTGAGCCTCATCCTTCTGGCCTTTGCCGCGGTCGCGGCCCTGGCCTCCGGCGTGCCCCGGCACGCGCAGGACGGCGCCGTGTGTGGCGGCTGCGCCTTGCCCGGGCTGGCCGCCGACCTCTGCTGCGGAGCCGGCCAGCGGGATGCGGAGCGATGCTCCTGCTGTGCGGCCTCGGAGCGGCACGGGGAGCCGTCGCGCCTCTCGCACGCGCAGCCTCTCCCGCTCATCGCTCCCGGAGGCGGGCTTCGCCCTCTGCCCGGCAGGAAGACCGGCATTCCGCCTGCCGGGGATGCCCGCCCCGCTTCCGGGACCAGCTCGCGCCCCTGCTCGCTCCGTGCTCCTCCCGTCTGAAGTCCTTTTCCTGACTCTCATGTGCCGTTTCCGGCACTGATACCTGGACTTCGAATACGGAGGAGATTTCCCTTGGAAAGACCGATTCGCACGCGCCCCGTCCGCTGCGGCTCCGGCGGACGGAAGGCCTTCACGCTCATAGAACTTCTGGTGGTGATCGCCATCATCGCGATTCTCGCCGCGGTCCTGTTTCCGGTCTTCGCACGGGCGAGAAGCCGCGCCGTGCAGAGCGCATGCCTGTCCAATATGGGGCAGATTGCCCGGGCGGTGCAGATGTATATGTCGGATCACCGGAGCCGCGTCCCGGTCTGCCGGGACGATATCCCGGAGAGCGGCGGCTACTGGTGGGTCATCCTGCACCCCTACACGAAGGCGGACGACGTCTTCGTCTGCCCGGGGTGGAGACCCACTCCTTTGCCCTCGGGGCTTCTGGACTGGGAGCGGCCGCCCGTGCCCTCCGAACCGTTCGAGCGGGCGGGGATCCGGGGAACCTACGTCTGGAACGAGACCCTGGACGGCGCGCCCGAGAGCGGCTTCAGCGGGACGGCGGGCGATGGGCTCGTGTTCGGCCCTTCCCGCATCATCGTCGTTGCGGAGGGGTTCAACGGCAGCCACGTCTGGAAGCCGGAGCACGTGACGCCCGGCCGGCCGGAGGAACGCCTGCGCTATCAGCACGACGGAAGCGCGAACGCGGCCTATCTCGACGGCCACGCGCGTCACATCCGGCGGGACGGGATGAAGCCATCCCTCTGGGCGCCCTGGGACCATAATCTCTGGCGTCCGTGACCGCCTGCGGGAAGGAGAGGCGGAGCGTCCCGGGGAACTGGTGACTCCGGGAAAGCGGAAGCTCAGAGAGCTGCGGCGGGCAAGGCCGGCGACGAGAGGCGGAACACTTTTGCTGTCTCATCGAACAGAGGCGAGGAAGGTGCAGATATGAGGACGTTCAGCAGGCTTGCATTCGGCGCTGCCTGCGGCGCGGCGATGGTGCTGGCGGCTGCGGCGGTGTGGGGGATGGGCCGTCCCGCATCCAGGACACAACCGGAGGCGGCGGTGGAATGGCCCGCTCTGGAGAAGGGGTTCATCCTGCTTTACGACGGACGCGACACCTCGAAGTGGAAGCAGGCCGGGCCCGGGCGCCTGGCGCGGCAGCCGGACGGCTCGCTGCTCACGGAAGGCGGGATGGGGCTGTTCTGGTATGCGGAGCGGCCGTTCAGGGACTTTATCCTCCGGGTGGACTGGAAGGCGGAGAACGCCGGGTCGAACTCGGGCATCTTCGTCCGGTTCCCGGACCCGCAGGGCGACCCCTGGAGGCCCGTCAACGAGGGATACGAGATCCAGATCCAGGACTCCGGCGGACCCAAGAACCGCACGGGAGCGGTCTACAGCTTCAGCGAGTCCTACAGCGTCCCCACCAGACCGTACGGGCAGTGGAACACGATGGAGATCGAGGTAGTCGGACAGCGGTATCTGGTCCGCGTGAACGGCACGCTTGTCACGCGCTTCACGGGCAGCCGGTCCACGGAAGGCTACATCGGTCTGCAGAACCACGGCGGCAACGACCGGGTGTGGTTCAGGAACATCCGTATCAAGCCGCTGAACTGAGGCCGGTCGCGCCGGCGGCGCGCCCTCAGGGGCGCGCCGCGAACTCCCGGATGGCGGCGTACAGCCTGCGATACCGCTCCAGCCGCCCGGCGTAAAGCTCCGCGGCTCCGGCATCCGGCTCAAGCGTCTCCACCGGCCGGACCCGGGCACCGGCAAGATTTTGCACGGGTGTGCCGCTGGAGGCCGGGGCGGCAAGCAGCGCCGCCCCGGAGCACCCCGCCTCCGTCACGTCCAGCCGGTCACTGGCGTGCAGCCGCGCCGTGCCGTCAGACGGACCGCCTCCCGTCACCGCCTCACCAGAGCGATCTCCAGCACCTCGTCGGCATGGTCAACCATCCGAAGATCCATCTCTTTCAGGACGTGCTCCGGGATGTCTTCGATGTCTTTCTCGTTCTCCCGGGGCATCACCACGGTGCGGATGCCCGCCCGGTGGGCCGCCAGCACTTTCTCCTTCAGCCCCCCGATGGGCAACACGCGCCCCCTCAGGGTGATCTCCCCGGTCATCGCCACGTCCTTGCGCACCGGACACCCGGTCAACGCCGACGCCAGCGCCGCCGCGATGGTGACCCCGGCCGACGGGCCGTCCTTCGGCACCCCGGCCGCCGGAACGTGGATATGGATGTCGCGGCCGGACTGAAAATCCTCCTCGAAGCCCAGCCTGTCGGCGCGTGAGCGGATGAACGTCAGGGCGGCCTGCGCCGATTCCTTCATCACGTCGCCCAGCTGGCCGGTCAGAATGAGCGACCCTTTCTGGCTGCGCACCAGTCCTACCTCCACGGTGATGACGTCCCCGCCGAACTCGGTGTAGGCCAGACCGGTCGCCGCGCCCACTTCGTCCTTCTCTTCGGCGCGCCCGTAGCGGAAGCGGGGCTTGCCCAGGTATTCGGGCAGCTGAGACGCCTTGACGTGGATGCGGCCCTTGCGTCCGGCGGCGATCTTGCGAGCCGCCTTCCGGCAGATGCTCGCGATCTCCCGGTCCAGGTTCCGCACGCCCGCCTCCCGCGTGTATTGCCGGATCAGCTCCCTGAGCGCCGCGTCTTCGAACGTCAGCCGCTGCTCCTTGATGCCGTGCTCCCGCAGCTGCTTGGGCACCAGGAACTGCCTCGCAATCTGCAGCTTGTCCTCTTCGGTGTAGCCCGTGAACGGGATGACCTCCATCCGGTCCCTGAGCGCGGGCGGGATGGTGTCCAGCACATTGGCCGTCGTGATGAACATCACGTTGCTCAGGTTGAACGGCACTTCCAGGTAATGGTCGCTGAAGGATTCGTTCTGCTCCGGGTCCAGAGCCTCCAGCAGGGCTGCGGAGGGGTCTCCGCGGAAGTCCGTTCCCACCTTGTCGATTTCGTCCAGCATGAACACGGGGTTGCGCGAACCGGCCTGCTTGATGCCCTGGATGATCCTGCCCGGCAGCGCGCCTACATACGTGCGCCGGTGCCCCCGGATTTCCGCCTCGTCCCGGATCCCTCCCAGGGAGATCCGCACGAACCTGCGTCCCAGCGCCCGGGCGATGGACTTGCCGATGGAGGTCTTGCCCACTCCCGGCGGCCCGTAGAAGCAGAGGATGGGCCCTTTCAGCGATCCCGCCAGCTTCCGGACCGCCAGAAACTCCAGAATGCGCTCCTTGGGACGGGCGAGCCCGTAATGGTCCTCGTCCAGGATCCGCTCCGCCTGCTCCACATCGAGGTCGTCCGGCGTCTCTTCCGCCCAGGGCAGCCCGAGCAGCCAGTCCAGATAGGTGCGGATGACCACCCCCTCCGGCGCGGAATAGGGCATCTTCTCCAGACGCCCCACCTCCTTCAGCGCCCGCTCCTGGACATCGGGCGGCGCGCCGCACCGGGCGATCCTCTCCCGGTACTCGTCGATCTCGACCGTTCGCTCGTCGCGCTCGCCCAGCTCCTGCTGGATGGCCTTCATCTGCTCGCGCAGGAAAAACTCCCGCTGCGAGTCGCCCATCTCCTTTTCCACCCGTGAACGGATGCTGCGCTGGATCTCCAGGATCTCCAGCTCTTTTTTCAGGATGAGCGAGAGTTTCTCCAGGCGCTCCTGAACATCCGTGGTCTCCAGAATCTCCTGCTTCTGTTCCACGCGCAGGGGCAGGTAGGGCGTGATGGTGTCCGCAAGTTTGCCGGGATCATCAATGTTGATGACGTTGATGAGCACCTCCGGCGGAACATTGCGCCCGTTGTTGACGAGCTGCTCGAACTGGGAGGTGATGCTGCGCATGAGCGCCTCCACCTCCAGCGAACGCACCTGCCGGGAGCGCAGCGGCCTCACCTGGACGCGGAAGAACGGCTCCTCCTGCAGGAACCGCAGGATCTGGACCCGCTCCAGTCCCTCCAGCATTACGCGCACGGTGCCATCCGGGACCTTCAGGATCTGCAGCGCCTCGGCCACCACCCCGACCCTGAACATGTCTTCCGGGTCCGGATCCTCTACGGTCATATCGCGCTGCGCCACCAGAAGGATGTAACGGCGGGCGGCCGTGGCCTCCTCCAGCGCGCGGACGGACTTTTCCCTGCCCACGAACAGGGGAAAGAGCATGTGGGGAAAATAGACGTTGTCGCGCACCGGCAGAAGCGGCAGCGTCCGGGGCAGGCGGCGGGCTGCTTCCCGCCCCGTCGCTTCCTCCGGGCCTTGCTGGGTCAATCTCTGTCTGCGAGCCATAGATCTTCCGGACCGTTTTTCGAACTGGCGCACCGCGGGCCGCCGCCGGACGGCTGCGTTTCCGGCCCGTACGTTGTCCCCCGGAGCGGCCGCCCGCGAAAAAAGCGAACTTCCACGGCCCTTTCGCTTTCGCGGCCGTGGAAGCGCCCCTTGAAACGCAGGTCATGTCTGCCGGTTCGCCGCCGGCTTTCAACTTGCCTGCTTCATTTCCTCCATTGTGAGCACCGTGGGGTCCTTGCGCTCCGTGATGGTCTCGCGGGTGACCACGCACCTCTTGATGTCCTCCAGGGAGGGGATCTCGTACATGATGTTGAGCATCACCTCCTCGATGATGGTGCGAAGTGCCCGCGCCCCCACTCCGCGCTGATACGCCTCCGCGGCGATCGCCTCCAGCGCGTCGTCGGTGAAGACCAGCTCCACGCCGTCCAGCTCGAAAAACTTCTGATACTGCTTGACCAGGGCGTTCTTTGGCTCCACCAGAATGCGCACCAGCGCTTCCTGGTCCAGCCCCCCGAGCGTCGCGATGACGGGGAGGCGCCCGATGAATTCGGGGATGAGCCCGTACTTCAGCAGGTCGTCCGGCATCACCATCGAGAGCAGCTCGCCCACGTCCCTGGTCTGCCGGGACTCCGCCGGAGCCCGGAAGCCGAGCGTCTTGTCTGCAAGTCGGCGCTCGATCATCCGGTCCAGCCCTTCGAAGGCGCCTCCGCAGATGAACAGGATGTTGGAGGTGTCGATCTGCACGTACTCCTGCTGCGGATGCTTCCGCCCGCCCTGGGGCGGCACGTTGGCCACCGTTCCTTCGATGATCTTCAGCAGGGCCTGCTGCACCCCTTCACCCGATACGTCGCGCGTGATGGAGGGATTGTCCGCCTTGCGGGCGATCTTGTCGATCTCGTCGATGTAGACGATTCCCCGCTCCGCAGCCTTGACGGCGTTCTGGATGTTGTCGTGCCCGTCCGCCGCCTGCAGAAGCTTCAGCAGAATGTTCTCAACGTCCTCGCCGACGTATCCGGCCTCCGTGAGACTGGTTGCGTCGGCAATCGCGAAGGGGACCTTCAGGATCCTGGCGAGCGTCTGAGCCAGCAGCGTCTTGCCGCATCCGGTCGGCCCGATCAGCAGGATGTTCGACTTGGAGAGCTCGACGTCGGACTGGGAGGCGGCGCTGATCCGTTTGTAATGGTTGTAGACCGCGACCGAGAGGATGCGTTTTGCCTTCTCCTGCCCCACCACGTACTGGGACAGATGGCGGTAGATCTCCTTGGGCTTGGGCAGGGTCCCGAGGTCGGCCGAGCGCTCCGCCTTGGCGTTCTCGCCGCGCACGATCTCGTTGCAGAGATCCACGCAGTCCAGACAGACTCCGCCGTAGACGCCCAGAATGAGCTTCTTGACCTGCTCGCGCGGCTTGCCGCAAAGAGCGCACCGTGAGTCGTTGCGATCCAAACCGATTCTGGCCAATACCGCCTCCTGACTATGCGCCGGCCGGCGGAAGGTTCAGGCGGCGCGCCCGGCGCCGTTCCTTCACCGCCCGGCCTGCGGCGCACTCACCCGCCCCGGCCGTTTGCCTCAGCGAGAATCCTTGTCCATCACGGCATCCACGATGCCGTACTCGCGGGCTTCCTCACCGGACATGAAATAATCCCGGTCGGTATCCTGCAGTACTTTTTCCACAGGCTGCCCTGTGTGCTTGGAGAGGATTTCGTTCAGCAGCGCCTTGTAGCGCAGGATCTCTCTCGCCTGGATGTCGATATCCGAAGGCGTGCCGTGGAACCCGGCGCTTCCCTGGTGAATCATGATGCGCGAGTTCTTCAGCGCGTAGCGCTTGCCCTTCGCGCCTCCGGCCAGAAGCACAGCTCCCATGCTGGCAGCCTGGCCGATGCAGATGGTGGCCACATCCGGCTTGATGATCTGCATCGCGTCGTAGATCGCCAGACCCGCCGTGACCAGCCCCCCCGGAGAGTTGATGTACAGGTCGATGTCCTTGTCGGGGTCTTCTTTCTCCAGGAACAGCAGCTGCGCCACCACCAGATTCGCGACATCGTCATCGATTGGAGTGCCGATGAAGACGATCCTGTCCTTCAGCAGCCGCGAGAAGATGTCATAAGCCCGCTCTCCCCGCGCCGTCTGCTCCACCACCATCGGGATCAATGCCATTGCCTGATCAGTCCTCCCCTGCCTCCGGGGCCCCTTCGTCCCCGGGGCGCGCAACATCATGAATATTGGACGCCGCCTTCAGGAAATCAAGCGTTTTCCGCAGCGCGATCCGCCGCCCGATGGACGCCCGGCCCTGCGGGGAGTCCACTCGCTTCCTGAACTCCTCGTCCGCCTCCGGAGAGGAGAGCAGCGCCCGGATCTGCTCCTCGATCTCCTCCGGCTCCACCTTCAGCCCTTCACGCTCTCCGATCTCGCGCAGCACCAGTCCCACGCGGATGTCCCGGTCGACGCGCGCTTCCAGCTCCGACCGGAACTGCTCCTCCGTGCGGCCCGTGCGCTCCAGATACTCCTGGAAGGTCATCCCCCGCTGCTGCAGTTCGCCGTAGATGTCCATCACCCGTGCCCGGAACTCCTCTTCCAGCATCTGCGGCGGGTAGTCCACCCGGGAGGCGTCCACGATCTGACGGACCAGATCGTTCTCAACCTGCTCGTCCGCCATCCGCTGGAAGGCGCGCCCGGCCGCCTCGCGGATCGCCTGCTTCAGCTCCTCCAGCGTCTGGTGTTCGCTGACCATCTTTGCGAACTCGTCGTCCAGAGGGGGCTTCACCGGGCGGAAGACATGAGAGATGGTCACGCGCACCTTCACGGATTTGCCCGCGCGCTCCGGCTCCTGCCAGTCCGCTGGGTAGCTCAGGGTGATGTCCCGCGTCTCCTCGCGTGCCGCGCCCAGCACTCCACGGTCAAAATCCGGCAGGTTCTCGCCCACGACGGCCGAATTGAAGGAGGCCTCTCCCACGGGCTCCCCGGACGCGTCCAGCTCCTGCAGCGAGAAATAGATGTAGTCACCCTGCTCGACGCCGCCCTCTTCCCGCGGCTCCAGACGGCTCTGCTGCTCCTGCATCCGGGCCAGCTCCCGCTCCACCACTTCGTCCGTCACCGGACGGACGATGCGGTCCACGGTCAGCCCGACATACTGACCCGGCTCCACCTTCGGTTCCAGGGGGACACTGGCGCGAAACTTCAGGCCGGACTCCGGACCGGATTCGATGATCTGGACCGTGGGGCTGTCCCACGGCTCGAGCTGGTGCTCGGCCAGCACCTGGCGGACGGCATCGGGCATCAGGTTCTCGTTGGCCAGCCGCTGCACCCGTTCGGGGTCCAGCACCTTCTCCAGGATCGCCATAGGCGCCTTGCCCTTGCGGAACCCGGGCACCTCGGTCACCCGGCCCAGATCCCGCCGCGCCTCCTCAAGCGCGGAGGCGTAACGCTCCGGTCCCACCTGGATCTCGAATGATACCAGGCAGGGCGACACATCCTCTCTGATTACGTGCAGCGCGCCTTCAGGCTCCATCGTTCGCAATCGATCCTTCCGTCCCCGTCCGCCCGGGGCCACGACAGGGCGTCAGGTGCCCCATGAAACGAAAAACCCCGCCTGTCCATGCCTTTCAAGACATCGGGCGAGGTGGTAAC
>Ga0308411_10003254_pt1 | contig 10852 bp, 10 predicted proteins | sample HotsprottomLayer_2_FD_203530 | JGI IMG/M metagenome (GOLD analysis project Ga0308411, IMG submission 203530) | Hot spring phototrophic mat microbial communities from Octopus Spring, Yellowstone National Park, Wyoming, United States -... | ecosystem: Environmental > Aquatic > Thermal springs >... | reverse complement strand
CCAGAAAGGCCAGCAAGCCCAGCGAGCCGCTCAGGTAGAGCCCGCGCATCGCGCGGCGGCCCTCGGTTGGCGTCTGGCTGCGCAAGAGCCGGATCACAAAGAAGACGATGAGCAGGTCGGTCAGCAGGATCGGGATACGGTAGGCCAGGCCCAGCGTGCCCCAGGGCAGCAGCGTCAGTATCACCACCAGGCCAAAGAGGGCGCCGGAGATGCGCAGGGCGGTCGAGCGCCCATAGACCAGCGCCAGCGAGCGCGAGGCGCGTTGGCGGTCGCCCTCGGCGTCCATCGCATCCCCGGCGATCTCCTCCGCCAGGTCAAAGACCAGCACGATCAGCGCGAAGGTCCAGACGATGGGGCTCCAGGGTCGGCCCACGGCAATGCCGCCAAGGACAAAGGTGATGCCCACCGAGATGGCCACGATGAGGTTGCCCCACAGCCCCGCCGCCTTGAGCCGCCAGTTGTACAGGAAGCCAAGCAGCCAGATGATCAGGCTGAGCCCGAAGGCCAGCGGGCCGAAGGTCGCAGCGGCGGCAAGCCCGAGCAGCGCCGTGACCAGACCGAGCGTCATCACCTCGGCCGGGGTAAGGACGCCGGCGGGCAAGGGACGGTGTGGCGCGTTAATCCGATCTACTTCCAGGTCAAAGTAGTCATTGGTGATCAGCGCCGAGCCGGACAGCAAGAAGCCGCAGGCAAAGCCAGTCCCGAGGACGGGCAACGGGGGAACAGCGCCCAGGGCCAGCACCTCCCCAAGCAGGACGCACACGCCTGCCGCGATAGGCAGCTCGGGACGGAAGATCTGGATCACGCCCCGGGCTTTCTTGGCGATGCTGACTGGTGGTTGCATCGATGTGTCCTTCTACGCCTCCAGGCGTGTCGCGAACGAGCGAGGTTGGCGTCCTTCGCTCACGTCTCAGCGCTCCAGAAGAACTCGAAGAAGTCGTCTGTGCCCAGCCGGGCCACCACTGGAGCGACGATCTGCGCCAATCGCCACTTTTCTTTTGTCATCGCGGTAATGGGCGCGGCGTTCGTTTTCTTCTTGCTTTCGCGCAACACGGTCGCCCCAGCATACCAGGGTGTTCTTCTCGTCAGTGCGCTCATCGTCGGTATTGCCGGTTACCATTACGGTCGTGAGTACACCGCCCACGCGACGTGGTGGGGCCGAACCACGGCGATACCCTGCCGGCCAACAGCAAGGCGCAGCGCCGCTGTTGAGCGGTCAGGTTGATTGCCCTGGTATGCTGCTTATGATTCAAGCGACGACCGCTTGTGGCACGAGCACGATCTTGCCCTGCAGGCCGCCCCTCCCCAGCAGTTCGTGCGCCGATCGTGCCTCGGTAAGCGGAAATCGCTGCGCGATGAGGGGCTTGATCCGTTTCTGTTGAAGAAGATCGAGCAGGGCGGTCAAATCCTGTCGAAACAATGCTGGCCGCAGGCGTTTCAGCGTCTGGATGCTGTAAAGAACCACCCGCCTCCGGCCCGGGAGAGCCAGGCCGGCAATAATATACACCCCGAAGATAAGGATCGCTCGAAAGCGATGGCGACCACCGGAACGCCCGGAAGCCACGCGCCCTCCACGGAGCGAGCCAGTTAGACCATAGGCCACAACCGTCCCGCCGCGACGGAGCGCCTGACGGGAACGCCAGATATGCGCGCCACCGATGCTGTCAAAGACAGCGTCAACGCCCCCACCTGTGCGCCGCTGAATTTCGGTCACGAAGTCTTGATGCCGATAATCAATGGGGATACCGCCCATAGCGGATACCGCGGACGCGTGTCCCGATGAACACGTCCCGTACATCTCCACCCCGGCAAGACGCCCGAGTTGCAAGAGCGCCGAGCCGACCCCGCCCGCCGCGGCGTGGATCAGCACGCGCTGCCCTGGCCTGACCCGCGCCGCGCGATGCAGCATCTGGTACGCCGTGACGTAGTTCAGCACCAGGCTGACCGCCTCGGCGGCGTCCACCCCGGATGGCACAGGAACCAGTTCGCGTTGCGGCAGGCAGACGAACTCCGCGTAGGCGCCGCTAATCGGCAGCGCGGCAACGAGCTGGCCCGGTTCAATTCCAGAGACACGGTCGCCGAGCCGATCGACCAGGCCCACCAGATCCCACCCCGGCGTAAAGGGCACGCGGGGCGTTTCGGGATGCATGCCTTCGCGCATCATCAGGTCGGCCAGGGAAACCCCCGCGGCCAGCACCCTCACGCGCACGTCACCGCGCTTCGGCTCGGGGCACTCTTCTTCGAGGACCTGAAGGGCCTCGGGCCCGCCGTAGTGCGTGACGATGATGCGCGTGTGTTTCACGGGCTGCTTCCTCGGGTGCCGGCACTCGACCTGGCGCGGCCTGACGACGCGCCTCAGGCGCACTGCGAAGGGGTGTCGGGTGTGGCCAGCGAGCGATCCTTCGTTACTCGCTTCCGGCTTGTTGCATGGTGACGGACTGCAGCGGTATCACGGTGATAACAGCGCCAAAAGGCGCGAAATCGTCCGGATTATTCGTCAGGATACGAGTGATCCCAATGGTCTGCATCGTGGCGACAATATTGGCGTCATGCACCTGTCTGCTATGGCCCTGTTCCAGCAATGCAAGCAGTTGGGCCGTAACCAGTGGACTCTCTTCCGCAACCTGGAAGCGTAGCTCATACCGGCGCACCGTAGCCGTAAGTTCAGGTATCGGAATACCGACGTTTGGACGAATCAGCGTTGCAAGGTATTCACGCAGCACCTGGCGGCTAATCCAGAGCGGTGTCCCGGCCTGCTCGTAGGCGGTAATCGTCGTTCTGGCGAGGGCATAGAACGGCGAGGAGTCGATGCTGGCATAGACCAGGATATTGGTATCCAGGAAGACTGGTTCAGCGACCCCGGTCGTCATAGAGTTCCTCGCGCCGAAGTGGCAGATGATCAGGCCAGGTGTCGAGATGGATACTGGGCAATGGCTGTGCCGGTGGGGCCTGCGCTGCCCCGGCTGACTGCCGGACGACCTGCATGGTCAGATCGTTGAGCAAGTACAGCTTCTCCTGGAGCGAGAGGCGTTGTATCAATGCCCGAACTTGCGTCAGTTGGTCTGTGCTCATCGGTTCCTCCCAAAAGGCGACGGAATGTAAAGCGTTTACTAACGTGAACATACGCCCTCGGCGAGGGGTGTGGGGAAACCGGGTTTCCCCACACCCCCGCCCCGCAGGGGGATGGGGAAACCCGGTTTCCCCATCCCCCCACCTGGTGGGAGGGTTTGGGAGGGCTATGCCCTCCCAAGAATTATTTTCATTCCCCTTCGTGTGCGGCGCAGCCGCATGGATGGCTGATGCTATTGTTACGGCATGGTTCAAACGAGCTTGACAGTTCGCCTCGACCCCGGACCACCGGGGTGGCCATGGATGGGCCAGGCCCCTCCACACCTCCCCGCCACACGGTCAAGCGCAAACCGCAAGGTTTTGAACCATGCCTTACGGCACAGACGTTTCGGAATTCGCCAGCGATAGCGACATTACGTCACACCCTTCTCGACAAGTGTTAGTGTATCACGAACCAGGGTCCGGTAGACTGAATTCTCGACATGGGACTGATACCAGTCACGGTACGTATTCGCTGCCAGGTGCCCCTGGATTGCCCGCGCCTCTTGAAGCAAGACCCAGAGATTATGGGTAGCCCGGTTGCAGAACCCCTCCAGCTTGTTCGCCTGTAGCCCCGCCACGCCGGACTGCTGGCAGGCAGGGCATGGGCATGCGGCCAGGAGTTGCCACTCGTTGTCGTCTGGCTCACGACCACGCCAACTGCCCATATTCGCTACCATACGATCGCCGCGTCCCGGGAGTTGCACGATCCCGCGCGCAGCCCGGTTCCGCCAACCCGCAGAGTCGAGCGAGTCGATCTGAAACAGGGCTGCGAGGTGAAGGGTGGCAGTTCCACCAAGGCCGAACACGTGCAGGTGCTTGCCGGCCAGCACGTGACGCACCCGCAGCAGGCTCTTCAAGACATCGGCATACGGCATAGCGCTGGGCTTGCGCAGCAGGTTGGGCACAATCCCCCCCAAAGCCACACGATCTTTCTGCGCAAGCTGTTTGCTTTGGGTGAACCCATCAATATATGTCGCGAGATGACGGCTGACATGCATGACAGGAACAAATCCATCATACGCAAAAGCAAGATTCATTTCCATCGTGCGCCGTAGACACAAGAGTTGCGCCTCGTCGTCCATTGTTGGAGTTGGTATGAAATCTTGCGGTATAGGGTACCAATCAGGTTTGGCTGCTTGCACGAACTCTTCATACTCATTCCCTGGCACACCGCCGTCGCGGTCCAAAAAGTAGAAAGCCCCGTTATCAAGATAAATGCGGATATGTGCAGGAACACCCAGATAGGCGCGCAAGGTCTGTCGCATCGCCATCTTGCGCTGCGGAGGTGATTGGTGAAAGTCAGCATACGACACCATAACTGCGGTCAAGCCAGGTAGATAGTATGGCGACTCGGGATCCCAGACCCGAGGTTTCAGGTTCTTCAAGCTCAGACCAGCGACAATTTCCAACCTCTCACCTCTAGGGCTCACGCGCCCCCTGTTGCAGCGCGCGATTTGCGTCTTCGAGGGCCTTGAAAGCATCTTCTTCTTCGCGCTCGCCTTGCGACTCAGGCGGCTTGATCCGTACCAATACCGGAAAGTTTATCAACTGTCCCGAAAGCAACGCCTCGCCGACATCGAGATCGGGCAACAGGCGCGCCTCATCTTCGCCCAGGCTTTCGATCACTTTGCGCACAAAGTTCTGATCAGCCGGGTTGACCAGACGCATGATAATGTAGGAGTTGCACTGGGAAAGCGTTGTTTCATCGAGACGCGATGGACGCTGGCTAATCATCACCAGGCCAATGCCGAACTTACGACCCTCCTGCGCAATCTGCTTTGTTATAGTGATAGAGCGCTCTTCTGCTGGTGTATTGGCTCTCCCTGGCACGAAGTTGTGTGCCTCCTCAAGCACAAGCAGGACTGGCAGTTTGAGTTCCTCCTGAACACGTGCTTGGAATATATCATTAGCTATCAAGTTGTAGATCGTAGCTTGGAAATCTCCTGTGTAGCCAGCAAGAGCTATTACGCTGATACCTCCATAGCGAACCAACTCTTTGCGATCAGTCGGAAGCGGTTCGGCACTGCGCGCAATCTTGCGATTCGTCTGCTCCATCGTCTGTAACACTCTGGCTGCCTTGTAGGCACGCTTCTTGATAGCCTCTAGGGTTCCGATATCTCGTTTGGAGTATTTACCAAAGTCTTCCCATCCCCACTCAACAAGAAGATTCCTGCTGTCGTCATCTTCGGCCCTCAACACTAACTCGCCAGCTTCTGCAAGATTGGCAATCAACCACATATTTGGCTCGATACCATTCTTTCGCAAATGTTTTTTACCCAATCTCTCAGCAAGCCAATCCACTCGGCTCGCACGCTCTGCACCATCCACATTGATGAATCGCGAGGCCGCACCAAACACATCACCAAATCGACCTTGCATTGTCGGAGAGAGCTCATATCCGAGTGCGCTGACAATCTTCGCAACCGCATCGGCATCCTCGTCAAAAAGCGGAAATTGGGCACAATATCTTCGTACCCGCTGCTTGAGTGTCGGAACGTCAGCCAGACCCGTATAGTCCCCGTGAGGATCAAAAATCACGATCGGGTAGTTCTTTTGCGCGAGTTGCTCGATAATACGCCTTGACGTCCAACTCTTTCCGGCTCCGGTCATGGCGAGGATGGCCAGGTGGCGCGTGACTATCGCATGCCCATCGACACTTACAGAGACTTCAGGGCGGTTGGACAGCGTGGCAATGTCGAGCGCGCGATTGGCGCGTTGGGCTAGCTCTCCGAGCACGACCCGGGCCATATCTTCAGAGCCGGGGCGATACACGCTGCTGGCAGGCTGAGGAGGATAGCGGAGTTGATCGAGTTTCCCGCGGGGGTTGCTGCCACGTGGCTCCGCGCCCAACACCTGGCAAACCGCAGTCACCATCTCGCGGCTCAACGACAGCACCGTCTCAAAAGGGTTTGTTCGTGTGGCGGCAAGTTCGTGGCCGGCTTCGCTTGGGAAAAGCGGGTTCAGACGCTCAATCCGCTGGACCTTGGCCCACACGCGTATCATTTCTGGCGGCCCCTGACCATCGGTCGGACGCAACTCCGCATCAACGGCGATCAGATCCTGCTCTCGAATAGCTTCCTGGGCCACTGCCAGGCGAAACTCCCGACTGGTGCTTTCGCCGACGATTGTCCCGACATAGTTCGGTGGAGCAACTGGAGCTGCAGGGCTCTGGGAGTGCGGTTGCGCTCGATTGGATCGAGAAGTTGCCATAGGTCAGTTCCTCAAGGTTCTGGTCGGAAGAGCCAGTCACGATGGGTCATGTAGATGGCCTGCACCAGCACCCGCCGCATCTCTGCGTCGCTGATTTCGCCTCGCTGAAGGCTAATGCCAAGGTGATAGCGGATAAGCTTGCTATAGGCGTTCGTCAGCCAGGCGGGGATGTGGGCATACTTGTCGGCGATGTCGAGCCCAACGGGGAAGCCGTAACCCGGCAACAGGCGTGAATAGAGGTACACGCGCCTGACAATCGCCTCCAGGTAATCCGCATCGGCAAGCTCATCAAAAACCTCTATCCGGACGGGTTCAGTGATCTCAGAGACGTGCAGGTAGCATCCACGAATGCGCGGGAAGCCAAATGGGCCTGGTTTCAAGGCTTCAAAGTTTACCGTTTCCTCACCTGCGAGACCAGGCAGTGCCACCTCGCCTCGCCGCAGACCATCAAACTTGTTCATCACCCAACTCTCTGAGTATTGCCCTGGTTCCAGGAGCATAGCCATCAGCAGTGAGTCAGTGTATCCCAGGCGATCCAGGAGCGCTTTCGGTGTGGACAAATCTGTTCTTCCATACATTTTGTTGAAGTAATCATCGTTGCCCTTCTGTCGCAAACCACGAAACACCCGTTCGAGAAGGATGGTTTCGCTCAGTTCGCGCAGGCCTCCTCGTTCAACCACCCCAACAATCAAAGTTGGCACTGGCCTTTGACGAGCCCTGTCACGCAGTTGTCGCAAAAGAAATGCAATGAATGCCAATGGCTCAAAAATCTTTTGTCGAACCCACTCATCCGGGCGTTTTGTCATCTTCGGATAGATATCCAAATGGGCCTGTTTGAGGAAATCTTCCTTGAGGGCGCGCGCAATGTGATCGTCTTGCGCATACTGACGCAGGAAGAGATCAATATCCTGCTCGGTGAAGGGCATATGCCCGGCATAACTACCGACAAGGTAGGTTAGAGGCCCATGGAACATCAAGACGCGCACATCGGGTGTACGCTCCAATGCCGATAGTCCTGCCAATAGCTCAGCGGTAATGCGGACGATATCAACGAAGTCCTTACGCTCTTTGCTGCCGCCCTCAAGATCTCCCAAAATGACCGGGTAATAGCCGAACTGCTCTCGTTCGCTGAGGCGTCGCTCCCCTGTGCGCACACGATACGAGCCGACACGCAGAAGGATCGGCACCTGACTGGCAAGCTGGACCTGACCGACACCGCCATCAATGAAGGTCACCACTTCATTCTGGACATCGGCCCAGGAGGTCTCGGGAACTCTGCGAACCTCCAGAATGGGATCATTTCGCCGCCCCTGCTGGGCGTCAGCAACTGCCTTGCGCAGCGCGGCGATAAACGTAGCTGTATTCTTGAAGTAGTTGCCGCGTAGACTCTCCGCTACCGTCAACGCGTTCTCAGCGAGCCGAACAAACAAATGCGGCTGGCGTTGGAGATCTTCCTGAACGCCGGCTTCGGTGAGACGCCGATTGGAAAGCTGCGGGTCGGTCATGTGCGATGTACCTCAACGCCAAGCGCCTTAAGGACTCGACGCGCATCGGTTGTGTTGAATGTCTGCACTGACAGGCCGGAAATCTGGCTAACCAGCCATTTCGGTCCTACCTGGTGTCCATCGATCTCGACATACCAGGCTTTCGGCTCGGGGGGCGCCATCATCTGCCAGGCAAGAGCACGACGTCCACAGGCAAGGACTTCTTCGGGTTTCAGATGAATATTGACACCACGAAGACGAGCATGCCCGGAACTCACGATCTGCCGCCCAGTCAGGCAGGGCTGGTCAGCGTACAGCCAATCGAAAAGCTGTGACAGGCGCTCCCCTTGAGAGCCACGGATATAGGTTATTTCACAGGTCGGTGGAATAATCCCTTCGATCCCAGCAATGATCTCCAGATAGTCCTGGCTGAGTGAAATACAACAACGCTGGTACCTGGTATGCTCAAAATACCGCCGAATGGCAGGTATCACACTCGGGCGGATTCTTGCTGCCTGCTCGGGCGTCACCCGCTGATCATAGTGAGGAATGCATTCAGACGGCGAAATGACACCAAACCGAGCCGAGAGGATCGCGATATCGAGCGCAGATCGCGCATCGGGATGTGTTCTCGTAAACTTGCGCACAACTTGAAACTGAGGACCGTTGTAGCGCTCTATCGCTGGAAGGAGGCCAGGTGCCGCTCGCTTGCGTTGCGAGCACGAAAGGAGTAAGAATGAGGCTGGTTGAGTCATTACGGGGCGCAGCGTTGACTTGATAGCCTGGCACGTGAGATCATGATAGCATTTGTGTCAACAGAGACGTAGGTATGGCAAAAATCTACATCGCCGGCCCGCTGTTCAACACCCACGAGCGCTGGTACCTGGAGCGCATCGCCACGGCATTGGAGAAAGCTAGCTAAGCCTTTGAGCTGCGGACCACAGAGCAAGCGCTTGTATCACTTACCCTACCGCCCGCACCTTACAGCGTGCTAACCAGATGTCATTGACCTCATCGGCGTAGTGGCGCAGCAACCTGGCCCCAAAAGCCGCCGGGTCGACGCCGAGATCAGCCAGGCCTACCGTCGGCACGGGAGTGCCCTCCGTCTCAATGTTCAGCCCGGTATGGATGAGCGTCGAGGTAGGGCTGGCAGTGGCGATCGAGACCGAGAGCTTGCCTGGGCTGCCATCGGTCCGCGGCAGGTACAGATCGTCGCCCCTACGGGTCACCTGCCGGTCGGTCATCGCCTCCAGCAACTCTTTGGCGGTGACGATGAGCAGCCGCTGGCGGTAGACGGTCGTGTGCAGATCGCTGGAGAAAAACTCCGCGATGACGTGGAGCATGCGCGGGCTGAAGATCGGTGCTTGCGCCTTCACATCCTCGATGTCGACCATCTCGCTGAGGTCGACGCGGCACGGCCCGAGGAATGCCACCGCCGCATCGCCGAGCACGTCGAAGTTGCGGTAGATCCAGTGCGGCGCCAGTTGACGCCCATCGTAGGTGATGTCTCGGTCGGCAACAAGGAGCGTATGCATCAAGCCTCCCGCGTGGCGCGGCTCGCAATACGCCGCCAGGCCAGGAGGATTACCACGGTCAGGGCGGTCATCCAGAGCTTGCCGACGATCTGGCCCGGCAGGAACGCGAGTGAGCCAAAGGCCAGCCAGAGGAATAGGGCGCTGTCGATCACCACGCCCACGGTGTTCGAGGCGACCACCGCCCCAAGCCAGTTGCGCTGGCGCAGCGGCGTGTAGATCACGAAATCGGCCAGTTCGCTGAAGAGGAAAGCCAGGCCGCTAGCTAAAGCAAGCTGGGCGCTCAGCGCTGCAGAGGTAGCCGCGCCGATCAGGATAGCTATCACCACCCAGCGCCGGCCAAGGGTTTCCTGCAGCGCATCGCGCAGCGAGAAAGCCATGCCGGCGAAGTAGACTCCGGCCGGAGCCATCAACCCTAATCCGACTGGAACGATGCCAAGATAGGTGATCGCCAGGTTGGCTGCGAAGATAGTCAGCACGTACCCGGCAAGGGTGACGAAACCCAGGGCGCGAATAGACACGACGTACCTCTTCAGCAAACCAGGCGAAGCAATCGGCAGCGCGGCAACGATCTGGGCTGGTTCAATTCCAGAGACACGGTCGCCGAGCCGATCGACCAGGCCCACCAGATCCCACCCCGGCGTGAAGGGCACGCGGGGCGTTTCGGGATGCATGCCTTCGCGCATCATCAAGTCGGCCAGGGACACCCCCGCGGCCAGCACCCTCACGCGCACGTCACCGCGCTTCGGCTCGGGGCGCTCTTCTTCGAGGACCTGAAGGGCCTCGGGCCCACCGTAGTGCGTGACGATGATGCGCGTGTGTTTCACGGGCTGCTTCCTCAGGCACCGGCACTCGACCTGGCGCGGCCTGACGACGCGCTTCAGGCGCACTGCGAAGGGAGGTCGGGTGAAAGCGTTGGTTGGACAGCATTCTCAACCTGGTATCTCACCTGGACGAAGCCGTTGTCTGACGATGTGGCTTGCAGGAGCTTCAGAGGCGCTTCAGTACCGGTGGAGCCAAATAAAGGGATACCTGCGCCGAGCAGAACGGGGAGATAGGTAACGGTTATCTCGTGAATCAAGCCTGCCTGGAGGAACCTCTGAATTGTTGCGCCTCCATCAATGTACAAGGAAATGCTGAAGGGGCTGCATCCCCTCGGGCGGGGCAAAGCCCCCCGCCCGTCCGCTGCAAACGATCTTGGGCAATCTGCCTGCTTGCCAGAACGCTGGCTTTTTAGAAAGCGCAACCCCAAAAAGAATAGAAGATCCCCTCATCGCGCGCTCGCCTGCGCGCTGCTGCGCGTATCTTAGCACACGCCGGTGGGGTAGACAAGGAGAGCCGCGTTTGCGGAATGATCCCCCGCCTGGTCGCGACGCCGCTCCCGGAGCAGCGCGCCGACCGCACCGCCCCCGAAACTGCCGGGCTATGCCCGCGAGGTCCTGCGCGCGCCTGGCCATCGTCGGCGCCGGTGTCCCCTGGAGCGGGGGGTGGGGAAACCGGGTTTCCCCGCACCCC
>Ga0308411_10003251_pt1 | contig 10856 bp, 10 predicted proteins | sample HotsprottomLayer_2_FD_203530 | JGI IMG/M metagenome (GOLD analysis project Ga0308411, IMG submission 203530) | Hot spring phototrophic mat microbial communities from Octopus Spring, Yellowstone National Park, Wyoming, United States -... | ecosystem: Environmental > Aquatic > Thermal springs >... | reverse complement strand
TTTTCAACCTGTCCTTTGACATCCTGTACATCGTAGAGATTGGCGTAAATGCTCAGGTTTTTCTCGGCGCTCAGACGTTCGTACATGCCGGGCGTTTCGGTCAGAATGCCGATGCTGCGCCGAATCCGGGTGTCATCGCGGCCGATTTGCAGGTTGTTAATGAAGGCGCGCCCGCTGGTGGGGCGAATCAAAGCTGCCAGCATGCGAACGGTGGTGGTTTTACCTGCGCCGTTGGGTCCTAAAAAGCCAAATACTTCCCCTTCATTTATCTCCAGGGTCAGGTCTTGCACGGCTTGAATGGGGGGTTGATTTTTACGCAGGATGAAAGTTTTCGTCAGGTTTTCTGTGCGAATCATAAATTTCTCTCCACGGGGTGGATAGTGCCAGTCTTCTTCGACCCCGATTATTGTATCATTGTATCAGAAAAATGGTATAAGGGAAGGGGGTTAAGACCAAAGCGCACCTCGACCAAAGGAGGAATTGAAGGCTGGTCAGGTGGAGAGGATAGGATGCTTGTGAGCCTGGCTATTAACCGCCTATTTCACTCATGGTCCGGTTGGTAGCAAAATTGCCTTCGGCAAGGCCGTGCCCCCATGGTTTGTGCCAGATGCCATCCAGGATAATCTGCCGCAGGTCTTCCAGCGTGGCGCCCTGCCGGAGTGGGGTGAGCAGGTCTACTTCCTTCTCGCGCAGCAGACACAGGCGCAGTTTGCCATCTGCCGTCAGGCGGGCGCGGGTGCAGGCGGCACAGAATGGCATGGAAACCGAGGCAATGAAGCCGATTTCCCCAACCGCATCGCGCAGCCGAAAGATACGGGCTTCGCCATCCAGTTGACCGTTATTCACCGGTTGCAACGGTCCAAGTTCGGCTTCGATACGGCTGATCATCTCCTGGGTGGTGACCACTTGCTGTCGCTGTAATTCGGTTGCGCCGCCAAACGGCATCATCTCGATGAAACGAATCTGCCATGGGAAGATGCAGGAAAGGCGCGCCATGGGAACGACATCTTCTTCGTTAAAACCGCGCACAATGACCGCATTCAATTTGATTGGCTGCAGACCAGCCTGCTCAGCAGCCATGATTCCGGCCCACACTTTGTCAAACGATCCCCACCGGGTGATGGCTTTGAAACGAATCGGGTTGAGCGTATCCAGGCTGATGTTGACGCGTTGCAAGCCGGCTTCCTTGAGGGGTTGCGCCAGTTTTTCCAGCAGAACGCCGTTGGTGGTCATCGAAAGTGAACGCACTCCCGGTATGGAAGCTATCCCGCGCACCAGGTCAACGATTTTGGCGCGCACGGTCGGCTCACCGCCGGTCAGGCGGAATTTATCAAAGCCCAGGGAAGCGAACAGTCGAGCCAATAGCAGCACTTCGTCATCCTGCATCAGTTCGGGGTTAGGGCGAAAGGTCATATCCTCCGGCATGCAATATACGCAGCGCAGATTGCAGTGATCGGTCAGGCTGATGCGGAGATAATGGATGATGCGTCCGAAGCGGTCGAGGGCCATAGGAAATTAAAGACAGGGACCTTTTAATTTAGACTTATTATATCCGATTTTGGATGAATAAAGATTATTTTTCTAATTTTTACCCGATTAGACGCAAATTTATGGATGTTTGTTTCTCTTCCTTGTGATACCTGACACTACCTTTTGAACTCAAAGCGCAAGATAATGAAAATGCAGCCAGCATCGCCGTTTTGTATATATTCAATCCCCGTTCACGAAAAGGAGGAACAGCAATGCCCGTAAAGGGACGAATTATCGTCAATGAGGCTTACTGTAAGGGATGTGAACTGTGCGTAGATGCCTGTCCGCAGCAGGTCATTGCGCTTGATCCGGTGCGGATTACCGCCAAGGGCTACCACCCGGCAACGCTGGTACAGGAAGGCTGCACCGGCTGCGGCATTTGCGCCATTGTTTGCCCGGAAGCCGCCATCACGGTTTACCGAGAAGCAGCCAAAGCCCGTCAGGCAGCAGCCGCATAGAGGAGGCAGATATGGCGAGAGAACTGTGGAAAGGAAACAATGCCATTGCCGAAGCGGCAGTACGGGCCGGCTTGCAGGCCTACTTCGGTTATCCGATCACCCCCCAAACCGAATTGCTGGAATACCTTTCGGCGCGCATGCCAGAACTGGGACGCGCTTTTGTGCAGGCGGAAAGTGAATTGGGCGCTATTAACATGGTTTACGGTGCGGCCTGCACCGGTGCGCGGGTAATGACCTCCTCTTCCAGCCCGGGCATCAGCCTGATGATGGAGGGGATTTCGTACATTGCCGGCACGGAAGTGCCCTTTGTGCTGGTGGATGTGATGCGCGGCGGGCCGGGTCTGGGTAACATTGCCCCGGCGCAGGCCGATTACAACCAGATTGTACACGGCGGCGGTCACGGCGATTACAACGCGATTGTACTGGCCCCGGCCTCCATTCAAGAGTCGGTTGACCTGACCTATGAAGCCTTCGACCTTGCCGAAAAATACCGTGCCATTACGGTCATTTTGATTGATGGTAGCATCGGTCAAATGATGGAACCGGCTGAGATGCCCCCCATGCGCCCGCTTAAGACCGAATATCCCGAATGGGCCGTGCGCGGCATCGTTGAACACCCCGGTGAGCGGCGGGTATTATCTTCGATTTACCTTGACCCGCCGGATGAGGAAGCCGCCAATTTGCGCATGCTGCGCCGCTGGCAGCAGGTGGAAGCCAACGAGGTGCGCTTCAAAGGCTACTATCTGGAGGATGCCCGTTTTGTGGTGGTTGGGTTTGGTTCAGCCGGACGGGTGGCACTTTCAGCGGTGCGTGCCGCGCGGGCGGAGGGAATTCCAGTCGGTTTGCTGCGACCCATTACCCTCAAACCCTTCCCGGTCAAGGCACTGGACGAATTGAGCCGGCAGGTTGAGGGCATGCTGGTGGTGGAAATGAACTCCGGACAAATGCTGGAAGATGTTCGCCGTGTGGTTGAGGGTCGGGTGCCGGTGGAATTTTACGGCCGCCTGGGCGGTATCATTCCCATGCCGGATGAGGTACTGGAAGAGATCCGCCGCCTGACGCGCGAACCTTTACCTCTCGATGGTCACCCGCGCGACCGCTGGCTGGCGCGCATGCCTCACAGCAACTAGAAAGGAGCGAAAAACCATGGTGATGCTCGATGAAGTTGTTGTTTATGAACGCCCGCAATCGCTGGAAGAGTGCGCCACCCATTATTGCCCGGGCTGCACCCACGGGGTAGCTCACCGCCTGATCGCGGAGGTGATTGACGAGATGGGCATCCGCGACCGGATGATTGGCGTGGCTTCGGTGGGCTGCTCGGTGTTTGCCTATAACTATTTTGATTTTGACTTTGTTCAGGCCCCGCACGGGCGCGCCCCAGCCATGGCAACCGGTATCAAGCGCGTCCTGCCCGACCGGATTGTGATGACCTATCAGGGTGATGGTGATATGGCATCCATCGGCATGGGGGAGATTGTCCATGCTGCGGCACGTGGAGAAAATATCACCGTTTTCTTCCTCAACAATGCCAATTATGGAATGACCGGCGGGCAAATGGCGCCGACAACCCTGCCGGGCCAACAGACTACCTCCAGCCCCAAGGGGCGGGATGTGGAAACGCAGGGTTACCCGGTACGCGCATCGGAATTACTGTCAACACTGGAAGGGGCCAGTTATGTGGTGCGGCGCAGCCTGCATGACCCCAAGAACATCCGCATGGCAAAGAAAGCCATCCGCACCGCTTTTGAAGTGCAGCAGCGTGGACTGGGCTTTTCGATGATTGAACTGTTGTCCATTTGCCCGACCAACTGGGGCTTGACGCCGGTTCAATCGCTGCGCTGGCTGGAAGAACACATGATCCCCTACTATCCAATTGGGGATTACAAAGTCCATCCGATTGTAGCGGAATTGAAGTTCTAAGGAGGCGCGGGGAATGCAAACCGAAATTATCATTGCTGGGTTTGGCGGGCAGGGTATTTTATTCGCCGGGCAATTGCTGTCCTACGCTGCCATGGATAGCGGGTTGGAAACCACCTGGATTCCTTCCTACGGGCCGGAAATGCGCGGCGGCACCGCAAACTGCACGGTGATCATCGCCGATGAAGAAATCGGCTCGCCGGTTGTGCGCAATCCGCAGGTTGCCATTGTGATGAACCGTCCCTCACTGGATAAGTACGAACCGCTGGTCAAACCGGGTGGACTGCTGGTGGTCAACTCCTCGATCATTGACCGCACCCCGGAGCGAAAGGACATTCAGGTGGTGCTGGTGCCGGCCAACGATATTGCCGAGCAACTGGGTGACCGGCGGATGGCCAACATGGTCATGCTAGGGGCGTTCCTTGCCAATTTGCCGGTGCTTGGTTTGGAGGCAATTGAAAAAGCCCTGCAGGAACATCTGCCGGAACGCCACCACAAACTGCTGCCGAAGAATTATCAGGCATTGCGCGAGGGGGCGCGGTATCTCGGGGAAAAGGTTTGAGAGGCTTAAATTTAGTGAGGCAGCCGCGCATTTGCCTGGCTGCCTCTTTTTGTCTAATGCAAAACTGAGAGCAGAAAACCAGCCTTGACCAATATTTCCAGTTCACCCTGTCCATCAGAAGAGATCTTCCACACCGGTGAGTCCCCAGGATGCAAATCGGCCTGATCGAGCACCAGGGCAGACGAATCGCGTGACCACTCTACACGGGCAATGGACCGTTCAAAGGTACGTTGCCATAAAAGATTTTGACCGGTCAGGCTGATCACACTCAGTGTGACGGCGGTATCCGCCTGTTCGGGCCGGCTATGAAGCACCGCCAGTCGGTCGCTCTGCGGTGACCAGGCCCAATCCTTCAGCAGGATTTTACCGGGCTGCACTGCCAGTTTGTGGAAGAAATTGCCGTCCAGTGTTCCCACTGTGCCATCAAGGGTGAGGACATACTTCCCGTTAACAGACATCCCGATGAGGGCAAAGTCTAATTGATCAGACTTCGATTGCGAAGGGTAATTAACCAGCGCTTGTGTGGCGGTTTTCTGCGAAAGGATGACGAGTTTTTCTTCTTTGGAGTCCGCATCATACACCCAGGTCAACACCCATTTCAAATTGGTTTCAAAGGTTAGGTCGGTGAGGCCAACTATCTGGCTGGTGAGGGCCTCCGTGTCCACCAGCCATACCTCTGCCTCGCAGCATTCGCCGAGGACGACAGCAATGTGGTCGGAATGCGGCGACCAGTCGGCAAAAAGAGGGGTAGATACAAAAGGGGGGAGGCATTCGCTCAAATCGGCAGTCAGCGAATACAGACAAAGTTGACTCCGATGGATGAAAGCCAGCCGCTCGCCATCCGGCGAAAAGGATGGGCTGAAAACCGCATCCCTGGCAGAAAACTGTTTCAGGATGGACTGCTTGGCTAAATCATAAATCAACCAGCCGCCGCTGCCATCCGGCAGGAGCAACCGGTTGCCGGCAGGTGAAACCTTCGGCGGGGTGGAGTGATGAAATTGTAGCCAAACGTTGGGTTCATCGCCGGGTGCGGCCTGGGTCAACACGGGGGCTAGCGTAACAGACTCAGTTCCACTTAGATCGGTAAGAGCAATCTGTCTGTCGGCTCGCAGGTGAAGCACTTCCAGTGATTCGGGTAAAGGTTTGTAGATGGTGGGAGGCGTGACGGTTGAGGTTGTCTGAGTGGCGATAGGCTTTTGGGTCGCGACCGGCGCTTCGGGGAAAGCGGGAGGGGTAGAGGTTGATGTTGCTGTTGGAGAGATTTGCGGTGCAGTGCAGGCCGAAATGATCAAGCTCAGCACAAGCAATAAAGTTGTAATTATGAATTTATAAACTTTTTTCTTCATTTCGCATTTCTCTTTTTATGGGTAGGAAATCGTACCACAGGGATTGTCTGGATAAGCATAATCCACCCTGATTGGCGTAAATCCGGTCATACCGTTTAAACGGATGCTGGTATCACTCAGATTTCTTACCTGAAAGTGAAGATGATTCCCTGTGCTATTACCGGTACTTCCTTTTGAGTAGTCCATTCTTCCAAAGATTGGTCGGGATTTGCTTCAACCAAATACATACCTATCTCAACTTTAGAATTATGGGATTTGTAAGCATTATCAACAATCACTAGCGTTGCGCCTGCTCCTAAAGAATCATTCCTGGGTATTACAGACCAATAAGATGGGTAAGAAATTGAGAATCCCAATTTTGGATCGGTATAGGTCTGCCATTGCTGGATTACAGAAATTTGATCAGAAGGGGAATAACTTGCTACCAAGCCAGTAGGAAGATGTAACAAAATCATGGCTATTGCAATAATAAAGAGTTTCAGTATTTTTGGCATCAAATACTCCTTTTTTTATTTCGGTTGAAAATACTAAATGCGCTACTTTATTTTCATTTTAATGGATTTATTATATTGTGTTCAATATAGGGTTTTCCCTAAAATTGGGATAAACAAATCTATATATATCAAAACAAGAAGTACAATCGTTGTTTTGCTGGTTCTATAATCTAATAAATAGTGTATGCAAGTGCTTTGGATGCTCTTGCCCTATGGTACAAAACCAATAAAAATCCCTTCGGTCAGGCGGGTGAGACGGGTGCCGTCACGCTGGACGCGCCAGATTTCGCCGGCAGATTCAAAACGCGAGTTAGTCTGAATCACGATGGTGTCTTCATCTACCCACCCCATGACGTGCGGAGCGTTGGCCGAATCGTTGAACAACACTTGCGGGGATAGACTGCCGTCCACCGGAGCAAGCAGCACCTGCCCGGCTTCATCTTCCGGGTTGTTGCGCCCGCAGGCATACGCCAGCCACTGATCGGAGGGCGAAAACCGGCCGTCTCCACAGGTGGTCAGTCCGCTGGTAGGGGGCAGCAGTACTTCAACACGGCTGCCAAGGCGGCGCACGCGGATACCATCACCGTTGATAGACGCCATGCTTAAGTCGTTGGATATGGAACTGAGGCTCAAGCCGAGTCGTTCATCATCACTGACCAGTACGGTGATCGAGCCGCTGGCAGGGTCGTAAAGGCGCATACCATTCCAGTTTCCGTAAAGAATGTAGCCGCCAATGCCGGTCGGTTGGGTGGCATATAGCAGTTTCCCATCCGGCTGCCAGCGGTAGGGGTGAAGAATCAGCCAGCGTTCGCGGTTTTCTTCTTCACCGATTTCGTCCACTTTGCGGGCATCGCTGCCATCCAGATTGGCAATCCACAATTCCGATGAAGGCGCGTTTTCTCCCCAGAATTGATACGACCAGGCAATGCGGCTGCCGTCCGGGCTGATGCTGGCACTGATGGGATTTTCGGAGCGGATGAAATCCAGGGTGCGCCTGCCGGCGGAGGTAATCACCGTGACGGTGCCGTCTTCAAAGCGCGAGTAAGCCAGTCCATCGCGAAAAACGGTGGTGTTGTACGCACCCACGCCTTCAACCCCGCTGATGTCTGCCTCAAAACCCAGCCGGTTTCCCTCAAAATCAAAAGCCACAAAGCGCCCATCCATCAGGGCAATGAAACCGCGCCACACCCCGGCGGGGGTAGGTGGGGTGGGGGAGGTTTCTGCTGTTGGGGTGGCAAGCGGCGGCATGGGCGGCGTTTCGGTGGCAGGAGGACTGTGCGGGGCAGCGGTGGCCGCTTCGCTGGTCAGTTGAGCATAGGCTGTGGCAAATGCATCGGGGGTCGGTTCGTTGCTCTCATCCGCCGATAGTTGGCAAGCGGCGGCTGTGAATAAACCCGCCATAATCAGCAGCCAAAGAGCGATTTTGGGGAGAAACCTTGCGTTCATTGGACACCTCTCAAAGGATGACCCCGACATCCGTCCAGGGCAGTATGTAATTTACGTCAATTCGGGATAAATCATTTTTACATCAACTTTCGAATTTTCGTCCCCCCTCCCCCAAAATCGCCCCTGCGATTTTGGGGGAGGTGCAGGTGGGGGTAATGATCACTGTATGCCAGGTTTTGATTTTATCCCGAACTCACGTTAATTTGATTATACATCAACCCCGGCTGCGGCATTAAACTTGCAATTCAAGACAATTTATGATATGATTTTGTCACGAAAGCCGAAAATCCCTCCACCGGAGTGATTTTCTTTCGTTTAACGCTCACCAAAGGGCGTGTGGGGGAAGCCCGCAATTCACCATCAGCATTGAAAAAGGATTGAAAACATGCCAACCTCATTCCTGACCAGAGAGGGTTTTGAGAAGCTACAGGAAGAACTGGAGTACCTGCGCACTCAGCGCCGGCAGGAGATTGCTCAGCGTTTGCATGAAGCCATGGAGGGCGGGGAATTGATCGAAAACGCCGAGTATGAGGCTGCCAAAAATGAGCAAGCCTTCGTTGAAGGGCGCATCAAGGAGCTGGAAATCTTGCTGGCAACGGCCCGAATTGTGGATGAAATTCCAGCAGCGGATACGGTTCAGGTCGGCTGCCGGGTAACCATTCAGGAAGAGGGCAGTGACAGCCAGGAGACTTACAGCATTGTGGGTGCGGCGGAAGCAGATCCGAGTGAGGGCAAAATCTCCAACGAATCCCCGCTGGGTAAGGCGCTCCTCAATCATAAGCCGGGCGATAAGGTGCAGGTGGATGCCCCGGCGGGTTCGTTCTGGGTGACCATCGTCAAGGTGGAGTAACCCGGGGGTCGGTCAACCGCCCCGCCCGCTGAACAAGCCGGCGGGGCTTTTTTATGAAAATCTGTGTAGAAAAAAAGGATAGCCGCGAATGGAATTATCTGATCTGGAAAAAATCCGTGTAGAAAAATTGCTCAAATTACGCCAGCAGGGTATTGAACCGTACCCAACCCGAGCCAACCCCACTCACACGACGGCTCAGGTTCTTCGAGAATTTGAGGAGATGGAACAGAATGCCCGCGAGGGCGGTGAATTGCTGCCGGTGCGGGCAACCCTGGCCGGGCGTATTCGTTCGGTGCGCACCATGGGGAAGATCACCTTTGCACACATCGAAGACGGCAGCGGCCGCATTCAACTTTTCCTGCGGGTTAACGAACTGGGCGAGGATCAGCTGACTTTCTTCAACGAATACTTTGACCTGGGTGATTTCATCGAGGCCGAGGGTGTTTTATTCCGCACGCGTACCGGCGAAATCACCCTGCATGTGCATGCTTTTCGGATGCTGGCAAAGGCCATCTCTCCGCTGCCGGCTGCCAAAGATGAAGTGGTGGATGGGCAGGTGGTACGCCATGCAGCCTTGACCGATCCCGAGACCCGTTACCGCCAGCGCTACGCCGATCTGGCTGTCAACCCGGAAGTGCGTGAGGTGTTCCGCAAACGGGCAGCCATTGTGCGTGCGATTCGTGAATTTTTGGATGCGCGCGGCTTTTTGGAAGTGGAAACGCCCATCCTTCAGCCGATTTACGGCGGCGCAGCGGCGCGGCCCTTCATAACCCATCACAATCAACTCAAACAGGATCTGTACCTACGCATCTCGTTTGAACTGTACCTCAAACGTCTGCTGGTGGGCGGGCTGGAGCGGGTGTATGAAATCGGGCGTGACTTCCGCAACGAAGGGGTCAGTTTCAAGCACAACCCCGAATTTACTCAACTGGAATATTACTGGGCGTATGCCGATTACGAAAAGGTGATGAGCCTGACCGAGGAAATGCTGGCGTATATTTGTGATACGGTGCTGGGTACACGCGTGATTCAGTTCGATGGTCACACCATTGACTTGAACCCGCCGTGGCGGCGGCTTTCCCTGCGGCAGGGCCTGATTGAGGCGGTTGGGATTGATATTGCCGAGCATCCCACCACCGAATCGCTGGCGGCGGCAATGCGGGCGCGTAATATCCCGGTCAAACCGGATGCCCCGCGCGGTAAATTGATTGACGCCCTGCTCGGAGATTACCTTGAACCGAGCCTGATTCAACCCACCTTTTTGTATGACTATCCCAGGGATATTTCGCCGCTGGCGAAAAACAAGCCCGGCGATCCCAGCACGGTGGAACGATTTGAGGGTTTCATTGGTGGAATGGAATTGTGCAATGCCTTTACCGAGCTGAACGATCCGTTGGAGCAGGAAAAACGGTTTTTGGAGATGGGGCGGGCGTACGAGGAAGAGGATGAAGAACGGCATCCGATGGATGAGGATTACCTGCGGGCGATGTCCTACGGCATGCCGCCCAACGGCGGTTTTGGCATGGGCATTGACCGGCTGGTGATGCTGCTGACCGACCGGCGTACCATCCGTGAGGTGATTCTCTTTCCTCACCTGCGCGAACGGGATGAGGATTAACCGAATTGAAAAATCAACAATCAGGGCAGCCGGATGGCTGCCCTGTGGTTGATGTATGGGTGATAGAGGCCTGGTTTAGCGGCGGCCGAGACCGTTGAGGATCAATCCGAAGCCGAGCAGGGCCAGACCGAAGTTGATGAAGAGCAGGCTGGCTGTGCCAAACGGCTTGGGCTGGCTGAGGTCTCCGCCGGTAACCGGGATGAGAATGGCGGTGTTGCTGCCGGTCGGCGGTGCAAGCGTGGCGGGCGGCTGCGAGTCGCGGTCTTCATCCCGCCCGGAGCTGGTCGGCTGGGGTGTGGTGACGACGGTTTCGGTGATTTCCGGAGTCGGGCTGCCGGGGTCATCGGTGCCAACCGGGGTTACCGTCTTTGTGGGTGGAACCTCAGTTTTGGTTGGCTGTTCGGTTGGCTTGGGCGTTTCGGTCACTACCGGGGTTTCAGTAGGTGTCGGCGAAGGTGATTCGGTTACTTCCTCGGTGGGTGTCGGCGAGGGGGTCTCGGTGACCTCCTCAGTGGGTGTCGGCGAAGGCGTCTCGGTGACCTCCTCAGTGGGTGTGGGCGAGGGGGTCTCGGTTACCACCGGGGTTTCGGTGGGCGTATCGGTGGGTTCTTCGGTAGGCTCTTCGCACCTGTCAG
>Ga0308411_10003248_pt1 | contig 10861 bp, 13 predicted proteins | sample HotsprottomLayer_2_FD_203530 | JGI IMG/M metagenome (GOLD analysis project Ga0308411, IMG submission 203530) | Hot spring phototrophic mat microbial communities from Octopus Spring, Yellowstone National Park, Wyoming, United States -... | ecosystem: Environmental > Aquatic > Thermal springs >... | reverse complement strand
GATCAAGACCCGGATCGGACCATGCCGCCAGGTCAACTCGGTATTCAGCAGGTTCGTCGCCCCGGAGTAATTCTGGAACGACTCCCACGCACTTCGCTCCAGGAACCAGTCAAGCCGGCGACCAATTGCCAAACCGCCCACGATCGCCCGGAAATGAGCCCTCCCTGATGGCTGGTCCCCCTCCCTCGGCCGCACATTCGAGTGGAGGCCAACCGTCGGAAAATAGATATCGTAAGTCGAACCGCGAGAATCGATTCGAACAGTCATCAGCCGATTGCCCACCAACCCTTCAACCAGATACCCGGGAGTCTCCAGGGCTTCGGCCCGATCTGGCAGGTTGGGTCGAACAATCGAATCCTGATAGGCACTGAAAGCGACGCCGGATCCCTCATGCTCGGCGACGGACCGATAATGCAGCCGCACGCCAACACCCTGGGGCGGAATGGGGGCATGCCAAAAACTGTTACCCCCCTTGTTGTCAATCCAGTAAGCGGGGATCCGGCCGAGGTCGACATCATCTGCCATCACTTCCAGCCAAACCCGCTGGTTGTTTTCGATCGGATGCGTCCCGATCACGGCGGCCGACCACATCCCAGCCCGGATGGGCCCACCAGCACGGCCTTTGGCGGCCGTTTCGATCCAGGTTGCAAGCATTCCAAGGCTGCCTTTCGCCGACGCTCCCTGCCAGGAAGAGCCACGTCGCCAGATCCATGACGACTTCAAACTCCTCGACAACGGAGAACCAGGCGATAGATTCTGGAGTCTCCGAAGACCCGCGCCAAGGGGGCGGAGAGCCGGCGGAGCGCTTGCATCACCTGCCTTGCCCCACGCGACAAATTCCTTGCGAGTCCCTCATCATCCCCTTGGGTAGGGCGGTCGAGCAATCTGAGCCGGCATCAAGGACGGCTGGTCAGCTTAAGCCGGCTCCCTGAACGAAGAAGTCGGAGCTCGCAATTGCCCAGTGGGAAGCGTCTCTGAAAGGTGCCCTGATGTATCTTTGCTGGAGCTCGAAAGGGGCGGGGGTCCGTCTCGACCCGCTGCAATGCGTTCTGATCGCGGCCGAGACCGGCTTCCAGGGTGTGGATCTTCTGGTGCGCGACGTGCTGGATTCGGGGTGCGACCCTCATGAACTCCGGAGCCGGATGGATGACCTGGGACTTCGCGGAGGATCTTGGCCGCTGCCGATCGATTGGCGTGGCCCCAGCGAGATCTTTGCGGACGACTTAACCCGGCTCCCCGAATATGCCAAGATTGCCTCGGTCTTGGGGTTGCACCGATGCGGCAGCTGGGTCATGCCTTTCACCATCCCAAGCGTTCTTCATGGATCTGCGGAAGCGTCGATCCGCCAGACCCGCGCTCTCCATCTTGAACGATTAAGCAAGGTGGCCCGCATACTCGGCGATCGAGGCATCGAACTGGGGTTGGAGGTGATCGGGGTGGCTCTGAAGGATCCCCAAGGCTTCCCATTCGTTCGGTGCTACGGAGACCTGGATCGCCAGCTCTCTCAATTGCGTCGCGAATGCCCGAACGTCGGGGTGCTGCTGGATTCATTTCAGCTGTTCGCCACCGGCGAGGGTCCCGAAGTCGAGTTGGCTTGGGGAGAATCGTCGATTGTCTCGGTCCATCTAGCTGATCCCCTCCACGGGGAGCGAGAGCGGTTGATGGACGATCAACGAGCCCTGCCGTCGCCTGGCGGGCGGGCAGCTTCCGACCAACTACTCGAGCGGCTCGCCAAAACCGGATACCAAGGACCGGTGATCTGCGAGCCTTGCCTGAAAATGGACAAGACAATCGATCACCCGGCAACGATCGCCCTCGCGACGATCGAGGCCGCGCGCAGTTGCTGGCCATCCCAAACGAGCTGACGTTGTTGGTCCAGCCCGCTCGCGCCTCTGAGCAGCGTGTCAAGCCGTGGCTTCGACCAAGGCGGCTTTCCCCGTACGTTGGGGGGCGATTTCCTCGCGATAGACCGGAACGTCTTGCGGGGCCTCGATTCCGATACGAATCTGGTTGCGGTCGATCTTGACCACCGTGACCACGATGTTTTCGCCGATCACGATTTTTTCACCCAGCTTCCTGCTCAAAACCAGCATTGGTATCTCCCGGTTGCCTCTTGAGGGAATTGTCCAGTTCAGTGCCAAATTCACGAATTCAGAAAAAAAACTGAGCAACTCTCGTGCCATTCCCAGACGTGCCTCTCGAGGTATGTCTTAAGCCATTTTCCTATTTGGTGTTATCTCACACCCGAGGATTTCTTCCGGAGTTCGTGGAGTCGGACGAATGTCAACATCGCCTCTTGTCGCTCCACACTCCTTGTAAGAACGGGAAGTCAGAATCACATCGGAGTCCCGAATTGCGCAGGGGAGAGGGGTTCATTTGGGACTGACCGGGGGTGTCCAGACTCATTGCAAGGCTGCTGCAAGTGCCCGACGCATCACGATCGGATCAGCTTCGAGGCCGGTCCAGAGCCGGAGTCCGATGATCCCCTGGCTGACCAGCATCCCCAATCCATCGAGGGTCGTGGCGCCGCGTTGTTGGGCCTCGGCGAGCAGTCGGGTGGTTGGCGGATTGGGGACGACGTCGCAAACGATCAGTCCCGGACGGAGGGTGCTGAGGTCGACTGGGACGAGGGCGTCTTGGTTGGGATAGAGGCCGACGGAGGTGGCGTTGACGAGCAGTTCGGCATGCTCCGGGATTGCAAACTCCCCTTCCCACGGCAAGGCGTTGCAGGCGGCTCCGGTTCGCTCGCGGAGGCTCTTCAGGAGGGCTTCGCGGCGGGCATGATCGCGATTCACGATCGTCAGCTCCGCCGCGCCGGCGAGGGCGAGCTCCACCGCGATCGCGCGAGCCGCCCCTCCGGCGCCGAGGATGACCGCCCGGATTCCGGCGATCGGTCGCACGGTGGTGAGCGATTCGACAAATCCCTTACCGTCGGTGTTGTCTCCAATCCACTCACGCTCCTGGTTCACAACGCAGTTGACCGCCCCAATCAGTTCCGCGGCCGGTGTCAGCTGGTCGAGGTAGGGGATCACGGCCACTTTGTGGGGAATTGTGCAATTGAAACCGCGCCAGTTCATCGCCCGAGCTCCGGCGACGGCATCACGAAGATCCTCGGGGTGGACCTCCACGGTGAGATATCGCCAGTCGAGACCGAGCTGAGCGAACGCAGCTTCCATCATCACCTGGGTTGGGTTTTCCGCCACCGGACTGCCGAAGACCCCCACGAGTTCCTGCTTGAATGATCTCATCTCGGTACTCCTGAGTTCGCCACCGATCTCAGCCTCCGATAGACCAGGGGCGCCGATCCCATCACATCGAGTAGACCCTCAAGGGCCGGAAGCCGACCGCGTCGGCGGCGACACAGTAGTAGGAGACCTTCCCATAAACCCCCTGGACCGCGCGCGACCACTGACCTTCGATGTGCATGTGTCCATACACACAGACCGTCACCTGGGCTCGCTCGAAGCGCTGCACGCACGGACCCGGGCGTCCGTAGCGGTCGAATGGGGGATGGTGCCAGAGCACGAACAGAGGTTGGTGCAGTCCCGAGCGGAGACGTTGCGCGTGGTCCAGGGCCTGGTCCAGCTCTTCGAGGGCGGCGGCAACGTTGGGAGCTGGATGGTCAGCCTGCTCGTCGGAAGGGACGGGCACTGACCTGGCACCGCAGATCACTGCGTTTCCGAGCTCGATGGCGGTGCCGCAGACCGCGCGGAGGGATTGGCGCAAGAGGGGAAGGATACCTTCGAGTCGGTTCCACCAGGAATCGTGATTCCCCGGAGCCAAGACCTTGAGCCCGGGGAGATGATCGAGCCACGCGAGATCGGGCTGGAGGTCGCGATGGTTCCGGGCCATGGATAGGTCGCCGGGGATCAACACGAGTTCACCCTGGCCCACCACCTCACGCCAGCCCTTCTCGATCCGGGCGGCGTGGTCACGCCACCGCGCGGCGTACCGTTCCCGCCGCTCCGGGTGGGCGAAGCTCAGGTGAAGATCCGAGATTGCCCAGACGTTCATGCTCTCGCATCCCTTCGCCTTCGTGCCATCGCAGAAGGCTCTGCGGTTCACCGGGGCCGCGATCGAGCGGCGAAGTCGAGGACGAACGGATTGGTCCGACGCTCGATGTCGATGGTTGTGGCCGGCCCATGACCGGAGTAAACGATCGTTTCCCCAGGCAACGACATCAGTTTCTCGAGGATTCCAGTCATGAGGAGGGCGTAATCCCCTCCCAAGTCGGTTCGGCCGATTGATCCGGCGAACAGAACGTCCCCTCCGAGCACGAACGGGGGATCGACGGCTTGGCTGAGATAGACCACGGAGCCAGGACTATGTCCGGGGATCTCGCGGACCAAGAACTCAAAGCCCGCCACCTCGACTCGCTCACCGTCGTCGACCAGCTGGTCCGCGGGGGGACTCGACACGGGGACGCCGAACGGCCCACTGAGGTTTCGGCGGGGGTCGAGCAGGAGCTCCGCCTCGTGCCTTCCGATGATCAACGGAGCATGCGGGAAGGCAAGTTTGAGCGTCCGGTTTCCGGCGATATGGTCGACGTGTCCATGGGTGTTGAGGATCGCGGCGAGCTCGCGATGGAGGTCGTGAAGCAGTCGAAGGATCGCGTCGGTCTCAAAACCCGGATCGACCGCCACGGCATCGGTGCGATCCCTTTTCCAGAGCACGTAGGCGTTTTGACCAAAGTCTTCGGAGACGATCGTTTCGATGGAATAATCAGACACGCTCAACGCCTCTCCTCTCCCGTGCCAAAGTTCGTTCCACCAAGACCGCGAGCCCCATTCCCAGTCGGAGCCACCAACCCGTCAAGTTCCGCCGAATCCAACCAGGATCGAGCAACCCCGAGTCTACCGCCGGCTGGGAAAAATCGCGAGCTGGGGGAATTCCCCCTGGAAGACGTGCTAAGCTACGATAAGTCATCTACTGTCGAGATCTTCTGCCAGATGCGCGGACGATTTCGCCTCTCGTGTTTGATGAACCCGAGCGAATCGATTCGGTGATCGTTTTTGTTGATCAGATCAGGTCAACAGAGGACCGATCCGAGCGTTCGTTTTTCGGGCAGCCAGGTCTGTGCCTGGATCCGCATCGTCACTTCGAGACGGGAGCCGACACGCCATGGATTGGAACCCAGCTCAACCACGGCTGGACAGACGCCGTGGTTGGAACATTGTCTTCTTTGGCGTGTTTTCATTCTTCATCGGGACTCCTTGGGGACCGGTCTGGGGGGCGACCGAGGAGAATGTGGCGGCTCCCGATTCCGATCCCGCTTCGGACCGTGTCGCCCTCACGGTGAGCTCCACGGCCAACCGACTCGCCCTCCGACCCGACCTCTCAAGAACCGACGTCTCCAGAGATCTCGCGAAGTCCGCTTCGACCAGCGAGTCGCTTCAGCGAGCCCTCGAGCTGATTGAGGGCTGCCGGCAGCGTTATGGTGAGTTGACCGATTACACCTGCACCTTCTTCAAGCGCGAGCGGATCGGCGGGCGAATGACGCCTCCCCATGTCATGAGCATGAAGGCGCGGACCAGTCCCAAGAGCATCTACCTTCGGTTCCAGCAACCTCACCGCGGACGCGAGGCCATTTACGTCGAAGGGCGGAACCGCAACAAGGTCCTGGCCCACGACGTCGGCCTGAATCGGTTGCTCGCGGGCACGCTGGAGCTGGAGCCCACCTCGGCAAGAGCGATGGAGGAGAGCCGCCACCCGATCACCAAGGCGGGCATCGGTCCGCTGATCGATACGATCGCGGAGCGATGGCGACTGGAACTCTCCCCGTCGGAGTCGATCGTCTCGATCGTCGACTCGCTTTTTCTCGGGGGCAGACCCTGCCTGTTGATCGAAACGGTCCACACGAAGCGATCACCGTCTTTCCTGTTCCACAAAGTCCGGCTGTTCATCGACACCGAGCTGGGTTTGCCGGTGCGGTTCGAGGGCTACGACTGGCCCCGCAATCCAGGCGGTGCGGAAGAGCTGGTCGAGGAGTACACCTACAGCGACATCCGGATCAACGTCGGCCTCGGCGAGCAGGATTTCGACATCACCAATCCGCTCTACTCGTTCGGACGGTTCTAGCCAAACGCATTCCTTCCCCACGATTGACTCCTGGCAACGGCTTTCCCCTCGCGAAATGCCCCCGGTTCGCCATTGTCGACCCCGGTTGACCTCGCCGATTCCGCGGCTTGTTCACGTTGAGGGAAAGGTCCGCCAGCAGGTCATCGACGCCGGGGGGCCGACCAGGCCATGCCCCCGGGCACGACTTGCTTCATTGAATTTTTCCTTGGCCTGGCGGTTCGTGCCGAGAACAAATGCCTTACATGGCATTCAATCGCCCGGCTGGGATGTTTTTTAAAACTTGACCTCACATTCCTCACGATCCTCCCAGATGTGAGCCGATAGAACGTTCTGGAGGCTTCGCAGGGGGGAGCGAGGGTGCTTTCCGACACCGGGAAGGCGGGATTTGGGAATTCTGGAGGTCGCTTGGATTTATTGAGGCTTTCCAGGTTTGGGAGTCGGAAGCGACCTTGGCACGCAAAGACCGGTTCGCTACAATCCGGCCCGCCTTGACGGTCAACAGGAGAGCCGAAGGATGACACCATTTCACCGCGTCTCGGCACGAGACACCTCGCACCTCACAAGTCCTCGGTCATCAATCTCGTCGGTTTAAAAATGCTCGGCCGGTCGCTCCAGGGCGGGAGCGCGGCGACGGCCCGATTGTTCCACGGAAGGAGGCTCGATGAGCTTGGTCCCCACCCCAAAGGCTCAGGCCCGGGTGCATATTCGCTGGATGATCCGGCGGGATATGCCCGAGGTCTTGGCCATCGAGCACACCAGTTTTGATTACCCCTGGTGCGAGGAGGAGTTCCTGCGAGTGCTCCGACAGCGGAACTGCATCGGCATGGTGGCTGAGCAGGGCGAACGGATTGTGGGCTTCATGATTTACGAACTGCACCGGAGCCGAATCGATCTCCTGGATTTCGCAACCCACCAGGACATGCGCCGTCGAGGTGTGGGCCGGCAAATGATCGCGAAACTCGTGAGCAAGCTTTCCTCACAGCGACGCAATCGGATCGCCCTTTGGGTCCGCGAGACGAATCTCCCGGCCCAGCTCTTCTTCCGAGTGGTCGGATTTCGGGCCGTGGAAGTGCTCCGCGAGCATTTCCCTGACACCGGGGAGGACGCTTACAGCATGCTTTATCACTTGGACGAATCGAACCTCGAAGCACGGATCCCGAACAACCGGATCGCCCGCCAGCTTGGTTCCTGAGGGCTGGCCGTCCGGTCATCCTCACGAGATCACGAGATTCTCGGCAGCCGGGAGCCTTCGCTGGCCTCCCGGCTTTTTTTTCTGGCCTGCCGAGGAAGCGAGATGCGAGCAGCGAAATGGTGTGGCGGGGGCTAATGGGCTCGGCGGTAGGCGGCGAGCTTGCGCTGCTCGTCGGGATCCGGGAACTGAGATTGTGGCGGTCCGGAACGGCATGGGTGATAATCGGTACATTGGGTTGATCCATCTGGTCATTAGGGCACCCACGCTTTTCGGAATCGCCCTCTCCTCTGATGAACGAGCCACCGGCAAACCAGCCATTGTCTCCCTCGATGGATCGTGAGCGCCTCGCCGCCGGCAGGCAGGATTCGAACCGGGCCAATTCACATCTTGGTCGTGCAGCGGTCGACTGGGGAGCGAATTTTCCCAGCGCTCCGCGCGACGAGGACGCTCGCCGGTCTCGTCGCGGAGCGGCAGTGATCCAATGGGGTCTGACTGCCCTTGGGGTGATCGCGGCTTTGAGAGTTGTTCTCGCCGCTGATTTCGACTCAGGCATCAGCTCCCCAGCACGTGTCATGGTGTTCCTCTCGGCGGCTTATCAACTGGGGATGCACGCGGTCGCGGGCTTGGCTATTGCGATGTTCATCCGTAGGCTCGCCGCTCTTGGCTGGAGCTCCTCAGGTGCTCAACAGATTGCCACCGCACCGCATTCATCGGCGGTGGCAGCCTCCCAGCCGGGGTTTTCGGGAGGATTGGACCAACCCGGCGGGTCGGGAACTGACAGGGATGGAGGGGCATCGCGCGGTTCCGAGTTTGATTTTGAGCGGGTCCGCCTACTGATTTCTCAACGACGATTCACGGAAGCGGAGTCTCTGCTTGAATTGCTGTCGCATCGAGCTGTTGGTGACCCCGCCTTGGACGCGCTGAGGCATCAGTGGGACGAGGCGATGCGGGCTCAGCGGGACGAGCTGATGGCGAAGATCGCTGCGGCCCGGGGTGTCAATGATGCCCAGGGGGTTCTCGAGCTCCGTGAGCTTCTGCTCCCAAGCCTCGACGCGTCTGCTCGAGAATCCTTCGACGCTGATTTGGCAAACTGGTTCCTCCGCTTGATCCATCATCGCCTCAGGCAGGGCCGGATTCAGGTCGAGACCGTCACGCTTGCGGGGCGAATCGCCGAAGCGTTCGGGCATACCCCGGAGGGAGCGAGCCTGCGGGCCTCACTGCCGATGCTTCGACGCAGCGTCGGGCTCTGCCCGAAGTGTGCCCAGGTTTACACCGGTTTGGGCGACGCTTGCCCGGCCTGCTTGAAGACCCCGGTTCCCGACTCTCTCCACATCACCGCCCAGGAAGATCCAACACCTCCAGATCCGAAGTCCGATCTCTGAGGGGAGTGTCTGGGCTGAAAGTCGAGGTGGTCGATGGATGGGCCTTCGTCCACTCTTCGCAAGCAGGGGACTGAGGCAGCGAGGGCTTTGCCTCCGCTGGCGGTTCTTCAGGGGACACGAGTGTCGGAGAGCGACAGCCGCGGTCGGCACGACGACGGGCGCCATTCGCTGGCGGTTCTTGGGAGGTCATAAGTCCTCGACCGCGGCAGACTGGTTGACCCTCCTGAAGGCGGTTTAGCAGTGACAGCACATGCAGGAGCCGGCGGGAACAGCGATCTGATTCGCACTTCGGTGTTCTTACGATTGTGGAACTCGTTTCAACCGGCCACGCGGCGGCTCCAGGCTGGAATGGGTTGCCCCGTCGCTCCATACTGGAATTGTTTACCCGGTCGCTCTAAGCTGGGATGAGTTGTCCTGTCGCTCCAAGCTGGAACTGGTGGCTCCGTCACTTCGGTCTGGGATCGGTTGCCCCTTCGCTCCAAGCTGTAAATTGACTCTTTTCGCGAAACTTGCTCGAGCTCCTCGCTTGACGGCCGTTCTGCCGTCGGCTAGGGAAGAATGTGGATTTTACAGGCGCGGCACACTTCGGGCACCGAAAGGAATTTCCATGTTCCGCCGTCTGGCTCTGGCCTGGTTTGTGGCCCTTTTGGCATTGGGCGGTCCGCAGGTCCGCGCCCAGATCCCCTTCCACAAAGATCTGATTCCCAGCCGAACCTCGCTGGCGCGATTGGGGCTCGAGCGGCAATGGCTCGTGGTTGTACCTCTGTATGGATCGGAGCGCCTCCTGCAGATCAGTCGCGGGCAAGATCTCTTCTTCGCTCAGACGAGTGAAGCCAACCTTCATGTCTACGAGGTGGAGTCGGGCCGTTTGCTCTGGTCGGTCTCGCTGGGCGTGGGAGCTCCCCACCCCCGACCCATTTCGGCGAATTCGTTTGCGGTTTTCGCGGCGAGTGCGAATGTCCTCAGTGCCCTCGATCGAGGAACGGGGCGGACGATCTGGAAGGTGTCCCTCCCCGACATCCCCACAAGCGGGACAGCTTGCGACGAAGAGCGTGTGATGGTGGGGATGATGAATGGCCGGATCATTGCCTATAGCTTGCTCGAAACGACGCCTCGGGGAGATCGCAAGATCCGGGTCCGCCCGAAGGAAGCCTGGTCTTGGCAAACGGGGGGGCCGATTCACACCCTTCCCCTGCCAGCAGAGCATGTGGTGGCCTTCGGGAGCGACGATGGGCGGGTCTATGTGGCGATGAACGACGAGCGGACGATGCTCTACCGGTTTTCCACCGGCGGGGCGATCGGCAATGGACTCGGAGCCTACAACACCCGGACGCTCCTGATCCCCTCGGCAGACCACAACCTTTATGCCGTTGATCTGTGGACAGCCCGCCCCATTTGGAGCTTTCCGTCCGGAGCGCCCATTGAGCAAGCCCCCCTGATTACGGACGATGACATCCTCGTGATCAACCAGCGTGGCTTGCTGAGCCTTGTTGAGCCGAAGACGGGACAAGCCCGCTGGACAACCTCAACCGAAGGAGGTCAGTTGGTCTCGGTGAGTGGCGACAAGGTCTATCTCCGTTCCTACAACAACGACTTGTACGAGATCGACCGGGGGACTGGGAGGGTGATCGCCGACCCGGCAGCCACGCTCCAGCGCGCCGGCCTGAATCTCCGGGAATTCGGCCTCTCGTTCCTCAATCGTTATGATGATCGATGTTACTTCGCGACCCAGTCGGGCGTGGTCGTCTGCCTCCATCAGGTCGGGCTGGAGACGCCGCGACTGTTGCGCGATCCCAACGCCCTTCCCTTTGGATACATCCCACCCGAAGGGATTCAAGAGCCGCGGCCAGAAGAAACACCAATCGACGATGGGGAGGCAGCTCCTGAGGAAGCCAAGGATTCCCGGGGCATTCCAGAACCCGAACCGGATGAATTTTGAGAATCGAGGGGGTGTTTTCCGGGTTCGGCAGCCACGGCCAGATTCGCCTGCGGAATCGCGCTCTCGGCGACTACTGTCTGGCTGTTTGAAAGTCAGACCGAGGTCGCGGCTGCTGCCCGACGACAATGCCCGGTTGGGTGTGCGTTGGGGCACAGGTGTTTCCGACCGGATGCCCTCCGCGGATCCTGAATCCATTTCATCGCCCTGCGAGAGGTGGGCCAGCTCCCGAGCCGGAGTTTCACCTCTTCCGTCGAAGCTCAAATGATGTCG
>Ga0308411_10003247_pt1 | contig 10864 bp, 9 predicted proteins | sample HotsprottomLayer_2_FD_203530 | JGI IMG/M metagenome (GOLD analysis project Ga0308411, IMG submission 203530) | Hot spring phototrophic mat microbial communities from Octopus Spring, Yellowstone National Park, Wyoming, United States -... | ecosystem: Environmental > Aquatic > Thermal springs >... | reverse complement strand
GTAAAAAGGGGCGGGGCCATCCTTAGAAAACGCGGCAGAGGTGTATCTATCAATACCAGAAAACTCTACCGTAAACCCCCGTTGCACCAGAGCTTCTACTGTTCCGTCGGAGGATCCGTCATCCACCACGATCAGTTCGAAGTTCCTGTAAGTTCCCTGTAAGACCGACTCCACCGCTTCCAGCACAAGGGTTTTCCGGTTATAGGTGGGAATGATGACAGATACCAGGGGGTTGTCGATTTGTTTTACGGACATCCGGATTCCCTTGTGTATGAGTACCCCGAAGCTTGTGGGGATCCGACGGGCTCGTTGCTTTCCCCAAGAGCTTCTCTTTCCAGCAGGGAGTAGGGGTCTCCTTTTTTCCCCTTGATCCCTTTGGCGGCCTGTATCAGCCGGGGCAGGTTTTGACCCATTTTCAGGTAGAGTTGCTCGAAGAAATGGTTCTCCGGATAGTACAGTCGATAGAGGTACAGGTAGGCGTTGTTCACCGCCAGTTTCCCGAAGGGTTTGTACGCCTCGGTTTGAAATAGTCGGTTGTAGGAAGCGAGGAACTCCTGCTGGAACTCCTGGATGAGTATAGCCTTGCGTTTAAGTTTTTCTTCCCTCGAAAGGGGAGAGGCATAAAGATCTTCCAGGATCCGGATCAGGCGGCGAACTTCCTCGAGGAAGGTCTTCTGGTCTTTTTCCTGGGCCTCGAGGGCAGCATACTCGGGGGAAGTTTCTCCGAACCGAGAGAGAATGTAAAGCCGCGCGCCTTCACGGCCTACGAAAGTAGCAAAATCTTCGTTGAACTGGGACTGCCCCTTCAGGTAGAGGGTAGCGTGGGCTTGCTCATGGATGATCAGTTCGGCCAATTGGTGCGTTTTGTAGGTTTTCATGAAGGAATAGAGAAGGTCGGAAAAGTACCCCAGGGTACTGAAGGCATCCACTGTTCGTACCCATACATCGAGTTCCTGCTTACGAAGGGCTTCCGCTTCCTCTTTCGCGTCTTCCATGCGAAAAAAGCCTTTGTAGGGAACCTTACCGACAATGGGAAAGCTCCATTCGTAGGGGGTGAAGGAAACCTTGTCGGCGGCAGATACCACGTAGGCCAGGTGGCCCTGGTCCAGCTCCACATACCGGGTGTAGTTAGAGTTTGTCGAAAGGCCCAGCTTTTCGGTGGCGAAGGACCGGATGTCCTGAACGCGAGCCAGAAATTCCCGTGTCTCCGGATCCAGGTCCGGCCTTGCCAGGATCTCTTCTACAGGCTCGGCTCTGGACTGATAGGAAAGGAGGATCGTTCCCTGTTTCAGGATATAGCAGCCTGAAAGCCCAAAGGAGAAAAGGAGGGCGAGTAGGGGTACCAGTGGAAGGCCCTTTGCGCCGCGAAGCGCGCTCCCGTTGCGAAGCGCCTCCCCCCCGCGAAGTGCGTTACTGGATGGAAGCGTATTGCCGCTTTCAAGCGCTACAGGGTTAGTATTGTTTTTCATCAACATCTATCCTTTGATCCGCTCCGATTTCTGGAAAGCCGGGCAGTGTTTCCCCGTAGCACGGAATACCTCGTAACTGGGGAGTTCTCGGCTCTTTATATTGAACATGGTACAGCCGCGAGGAAACCGAGGATCCCAGGTAACGAAGAAAAAGACACACTGAAGGCAGTTGGGTGGATGGTTGGGAGGAGAAACCATCGTTAGAACAGTGCCTCCTGGGTGGACGCATAGGCGTCCAAGTATGCGTCGTAGAGCTTCATGATCTCCCGCATGAAGGGAGGGATAGGTAGATCGTAGGGACCGAGCTTCCGAAGGGGCATGACTTTGGTGGAAGTGCTGGTGAGGAAGAATCCCCCTTGAGAACCGATCTCCGATTCGTGGAGGGGACGTTCCTCTAGGGGAATGCCGTTTTGCCTCAGGGCCTCCAGCAGGGTGATTCGTGTAACTCCCTCCAGGATCTGGTGTCTGGGAGGGGTGTATACCACCTCGCCCCGCACGTAAAAGAGGTTCGTCCGGGTCCCTTCGGTGAGGTATCCTTCCCGATTCTTCAATACCGCATCGTAGGCCCCTTCCTTCCTGGCTGCCCGAAAGGCTAGGGTACTCACCAGCATGTTGAGGGTTTTCGCTTCGGGAAACACTCGCTCGCCGGGATAGATCAGGGCTAGCGCCCCTTGCTTATAGTCCTTCCGGTCAGGGAACAGGGGATTCAGCGTCATGATGTATAATCGGGCTCGTTCTTCCGTGTCTCCGCCGATGAGGAGCACCTTGATATTGGCGTGTTCCGTTCTGTTGGCCCGAACCAGTTCCTGGATCCCCCGGGTGATGTCTCCCTTTTGGAAGGGGTGGGCAATCCCGATGACCCTGGCTGAATGGAATAGTCGTTCTTCGTGCAGGGAGGGGAAGTAGAGGATCCGGTGCCGTACCTTGAGAGTTTCGTACACCCCATACCCGTAGGAAAAGTCAAGATCGTCCACGGGTACTACAGCCTTTTCGATGGGAATCAGGCTGCGGTTGAAAAAACAGTAGGGACCAATCATTGATGTTTTCTCCTTCGCTGGATGTACGCTTCCAGGACCAGCCGGTCCGCCTCTGCCCAATCGAGGGATCGTAGATTTTCCGGGGAGCCCCAGAGAATCCCGTCGTGATCTACAAGGGAGTCGATCGGAAGCGGGGAACTGCAGATGAAAGGGTAGAGCACGATCCTGCGGTGAGGGTATGTATGGTGAACAGGGTCGAGGGGTTCTCCTATGGTTACCTCTGTATCCAGCTCTTCTTTCAGTTCCCGTATCAGGCAGGCTTCGGGAGATTCACCTGGTTCAATCTTCCCTCCGGGGAATTCCCATTTGCCTCCCAATTCGGTTCCCTCCTTCCTACGGAGGGCCAGAATTTTCTCCCCGTGTTGCAGGATTCCGCAGGATACCAGGAGCGGTTTTCCATCCATCGGGAAGTAATGATAGGGAGTCTTTCGGAAAAAAGCAAGGAACCGGGATGTACCCCTGAATTACCTCCTGCTTGTAGGAGCAGGAGCATTTGTGGCGCGCTTGACAAAGGGAGAACAAGCGGGCATAATAAATGTGAAAAATTTCACAGTTAAATGTAGGTCATTCAAGGAGTGCATAAAACGTTAGACACCGGAGACGGTCAGATAGAGATCCGGAGGATGGATGAAAAAGGACTTCAGTCTTCCACACCCTACACTGGAAAGACTCGCTCGGCTGTACGTACTGTTGGGGAAACTCCAACAACAGGGGTTTAGGGTAGTCTCCTCGAAGCGGTTGAGCGAACTTCTCGGTGTACCGGACCACACGATCCGGAAAGACCTGAGTTGCCTACGAGAAGGATTGGGGTGGGATAAGCCTTTCGAGGAAAAGCCATTCGAAATGGAAAAGCCCGGCGCAGGGGGGGGAAGGGGGTATCCTCTGGATTCCCTGCGTACCCTTATTAGCGAACGCTTGGGACTTAGGTGTCCTCGAACCGCCTGTATTGTGGGGTTGGGGAACCTTGGGATAGCTATCCTTCATCGAAAAATTTGGCAGGAGGGAGTATATCGATTGGTGGCTGCCTTCGACAGTAGCGAGAATCGCCTAGAACTTCTTTCCACAAAGGTACCCCTCTATCATGCCCGTGAATTGGAAGGCGTGGTACGGAAGCAACGGATCGAAATCGGGATCCTTACCGTTCCACCCGAAGCGGCACAGGAAACTGCGGACCGGCTGGTTCGCTCCGGGATCCGGGGAATCGTAAACTTCGCACCGGTGGTGCTCTCGGTGAAATCCGACCAGGTAGTAGTAAGGAACGTCTCCCTGGCAGGAGAACTCAACATACTTTCTGCGTATCTCTATCAACAGGAGGAAGAACATGGGTAGAGTGTACAATTTTTCCGCGGGCCCTTCGATGCTTCCGGAGTCTGTACTGAAACGGGCAGCCCAGGAGATGTTGGACTACAAGGGTAGCGGTCAATCGGTGATGGAAATGAGTCATCGGTCCCACTGGTTCGAGGAGATCATCCAAGAAGCGGAGGCTCTACTTCGAGAGCTTATGGGCATACCGGATATCTACGCAGTACTCTTCCTCCAGGGAGGCGCTTCGCTACAGTTCTCCATGGTTCCTCTGAATCTACTCCCTGAGGGGGGAGTAGCGGAATACGTAGAAACCGGCCATTGGGCTTCCAAGGCCGCTGAAGAAGCATCCAGGTACGGCAGGGTGCGGATCACTGCCTCTTCGAAGGATCGGAACTATAGCTATATTCCCCCGGTGCCCTTTCCGGAAAAGGATGCTTCATACCTCCATATCACTACCAACAACACGATCTATGGAACCCGGTTCATACAGATTCCTGATACGGGAAACACCCCCCTGGTAGCGGATATGTCCAGCAATATCCTCTCCGAGCCGATGGATATAGGCAAGTTTGCTCTAGTGTATGCCGGTGCCCAGAAAAACCTGGGACCTGCGGGCGTTACCGTAGTGATCATCCGAAAAGATATGGTGGGAAAGCATCGGAGTTCCACCCCTACGATGCTTCGGTACGATATCCACGTGGAGCATGGTTCCCTGTACAACACCCCTCCCTGCTATGCAATCTATATCTTGAAACTCGTGCTCGAAGAGGTGAAGGAGAAGGGAGGAGTTGCGGAAATGTTCAGGCGAAACCTGGAAAAGGCAAAGGTGTTGTACGATTTCCTCGATCAATCCCGGTTGTTCAAGGGTACGGTTGATCCCGCTGTTCGTTCCCTCATGAATATTCCCTTTGTTACGGGCTCCAAAGAACTGGATGCCCTCTTCTTGAAGGAAGCGGAGGCCAGGGGATTCATCAATTTGAAGGGGCACCGAACCGTAGGGGGTATGCGTGCCAGTGTCTACAATGCGATGCCCATTGAAGGAGTGAAAGCCCTAGTGAGTTTCATGAAGGAGTTTGAAGCAAAGCAGGGGAAAGGAGCGTAGGTATGTTCAAGATCATGACGGTGAATAAAATTTCTCCCCGGGGACTGGAGTTATTCCCAAGGGATCAATACGAGGTAGCCTCGGAACTCAGTAACCCTGATGCGATCATCGTTCGCAGTTCCCCTCTCCATGAGATGGAGTTTCCAGCATCCGTGAAGGCCATCGCTCGAGCGGGAGTGGGGACCAACAATATACCTGTTGAGCGCTGCACGGAGAAGGGGATCGTGGTGTTCAATACTCCGGGAGCGAATGCCAATGCGGTGAAGGAACTCGTTGTGGCAGGACTGCTCCTGTCCTGTCGGCGGATCCACGAGGGGATCAACTGGACTAAGTCCCTCCTTGGCCAGACAACAGACATTCCCGGCATGGTGGAGCAGAACAAAAATCAGTTTGCAGGCCCTGAACTTCTAGGAAAAACCTTGGGGGTCATCGGGTTGGGAGCTATTGGCGTGATGGTGGCGAATGCGGCTGTCGGGATCGGGATGCGGGTCATCGGGTTCGACCCCTTCATTTCCGTAGAATCTGCATGGCGGCTATCCCGGGAGGTGATCCGGGCGGAAGGCCTGGAGTCCCTTTTAAGGCAGAGTGATTTTCTCACCCTCCATACTCCGCTGACGGACAAGACCCGGGGGCTTTTGAACGAGGAGCGGTTTGCCGTCATGAAGAAGGGGGTACGAATCATGAACTTTGCCCGAGGGGGTCTGGTGAATAACGAGGATCTGATCGAAGCGCTGAAAACAGGGCAGGTAGCGAAGTACGTCACCGATTTTCCTGAGGAAAAACTGCTCAAGATAGAGAACGTCCTCTGCATTCCCCATCTGGGAGCTTCCACCCCTGAGGCCGAGGAAAACTGTGCGATAATGGCAGCCAATCAATTGAAGACCTTCCTGGAAACAGGAAATATCACCCGTTCGGTCAATTTCCCCGATTGCACTTTGGAACGAACGGGGAAAGTGCGTCTCACTGTTTCCAATTTCAATATCCCCAACATGGTGGGTCAGATCACCGCGATCCTCGCGGAGGAAAAGATCAATATTTCCGATCTCCTGAATCGTCATAAGGATGGGATCGCCTACAACATCATCGATCTGGATTCCGATTTGAGTGCAGAGGCACTGCTGAGAATTCAGGCGATCGAGGGGGTGATTCGGGTGAGAAAAATTGAGGGGGAAGAATAGAAAGGCATGGCTGGACCAAAGACTGCCTTTACCTGTACGAGCTGTGGCCATGAGGAGCCCCGGTGGCTGGGGCGATGCCCCCAGTGCGGGGAGTGGAACACCTTCATCGAAGGGGCTTCCACCAAATCCGCCCGTAAAGGTTCAGGGAAAGGGCTTCGTGGAGCTGCAACAGGGGGGCAGTCATCGAGGGAGGGGGATTCCGCGGTACTTTTATCCGCAGTAGACAGTTCCCGGGCCGAAGCGATGGATACTACGATAGGGGAAATGAACCGTGTCCTGGGCGGGGGAGTGTTCAGGGGAAGCACGATCCTTTTGGGAGGGGAGCCGGGAATCGGAAAATCCACTCTCCTCCTCCAGGTGGCGGGCGCCATGGGTGAAGGGTGTAAGTCCCTCTTTGTGAGCGGGGAGGAGTCCCCAGCCCAGATTCGTCAGCGGGCCGAGCGGGTAGGGGTGCACCCGGGAAGGATCCACATCTACGCGGAAACGGAACTGGATCGGATCCTCCAGTGTCTGGAAAAGCTCAAGCCCGAGTTCCTTGTGATAGATTCCATTCAAACTCTCTATTCTCCGGAAATGGGCTCCCTTCCCGGAACGGTGAACCAGATGAAGTACTGCTGCCATGAGCTATCAGAATGGGCCAAGGTGCAGGGTGCGGGCCTCGTGTTTGTGGCCCATATCACTAAGGAAGGGTTGATTGCCGGTCCAAAGGTGATCGAACACATGGTGGATACGGTTCTCTACTTCGATCAGGGGGGAGGGGACCTCCGATACCTGCGGGCAGTGAAAAACCGGTTCGGCTCTGTGGATGAGATCGGTATTTTTTCCATGGGAGAACGGGGTCTTCGGGAAGTGAGCGATCCTTCCTCGGTGTTTCTGGTTCGGCGGGAAGGTGCTATGCCGGCAGGGGTAGTGGTGGCCCCCGTGTATGAGGGAAGCCGGGTACTGCTGGTGGAACTCCAGGCCCTGGTGGTTCCCGCAAAGGGGGGACTTTCCCGGGTGTTTTCCGATCGACTGGATGCGGGAAGGGTTTCCCGGATAGCGGCGGTGTTGGAGAAACACTTGAGTGTGCGGTTCACCGATCAGGACATCTACGTGAATGTAGCGGGGGGAATCCGTATCAGCGAAGTAGGAATCGAGCTTCCCCTAGCCCTTGCCCTGTACTCTGCCCGAACCGGTATCCCTTTCCCGGTAGATACGGTTGTGGTAGGAGAGGTGAGCCTGGCAGGAGAGGTGATGCCCATATCCCACATCAGGAGACGGTTTCGTTCGGCGCAAGAGTTGGGATTTTCCACCTGCATAGGGCCCGAGGCCTGGGAGGAAGAGCAGGAACACACGACCTGGATCGAGGTGGCTACCATAGGGGAGGCGGTGCGGACCGTGTTTACTTCCGGGCTAACAGGGTCAGGTAAGGCAGGGCGATGAAGTTCCCGATCATCCCCCCGATGTTGGAGAAAAAGAATACTAAGAGTACGTGGGTCACCCGGTTTCGGAAGAATCCCTTCAGGGAGGTGATATCTTCACTGAGGTGCTCGAAATCCTCCACCCTGGGTTTGCGGAAGTACGCTTCCAGGAGTCCGGTAATCATTCCTACCCCGATGGCAGGATTCAGGGTGGCGATGGGAGCCGCGGGAAATGAAGCAAGGATGGTTACCGGATGAGCCAGGGCCAGTAGACTGCCAAGGGCTGCCAGCCCCCCATTAACAAGGACCCATATCCATACCATTTCCATTCCCTGTACCCATCCGGAACGAAGGAATCCCCACCCGATCAACGCGACAATGAGGCCGGGAAGCACCCAGGGTAGAACCTTCGTTGTCTTGGCCGGTGGGGGGAGAGCCTCCAGTTCCTGAATATCGATCGATGTTTCCCCTCGGTGTAAGGTCTCAAGCCAGTGAAGGATCCCTGGAACGTGTCCAGCACCTACGACGGCAAGGATTTTCTTTTCCGGTTGGGCGTAGATGTTCTGGGCAAGGTACTGGTCCCGCTCGTCGATTAGTACTTCCTTCACCGAGGGGAGGTACCCGGAAAGCTCCTCCATCATCGATTCCAGCTCGTTCTTCTTTTTCAACTCCTCGATCTGCTCGGAGGTCAACTTTTCAGAACTGAATACGGAGGATAATAGAGCGGCGAGCAGTTTGTTCTTTCCCCAGAAACTCGATCGAGCCCAGGCCCTCCGCAGGGTGATCTGAATGTCACGGTCGCAGAGGGCGGTGGGAATTCCGAGGCTCTCCGCGGTTCGGATGGCGGCGAGCATCTCTTCCCCGGGCCGGATACCCAGTTCCAGGCCTAGCCTGCGCTGGAACGAGGTGAGCACGAGGTTGGTGAGAAGAAGGAACCCTTTCCCTTCCTTCAGGACTCGATAGATGTCGAGGGATGACCACTGTGCCCCTTCAGTGAGGGTTCTATACCGGGAAGGGTCGATCTCGATGCATACCCGTTCCGGTTTCTCTTCGGAGATGATCCGTTCCACCTCTTCCACGCTGTGCCTGGAGATGTGGGCGGTGCCGACGAGGATGAAGGTCCTATCGCCGAGGTGTAATCGGGTAATTGTATCACTCATGAATGATCCTTTTTCCAATGGCTTCGAGGAACCGGGAGCGGAGAGCTTCTGGGCCTGGAAAGCGGTGCCGAGGGATAGCTCCTCCACCCATGTGAACATGACCGCCTCCTGAACCGATCCCCGCTAGCGCTTTTCGAACGATCAGGTCCGCAGGTCTGTCGGGATCCTCGCTTCTAACCGAGACGTGGAGGATGTCCTTTTCGAAGGCCCAACTGACTACGATGATGACCTCCTTCAGTCCCAGGAAGAAGTCGGAGACCAGACCCAGCAGTTCGGAAGTGCACTCCAGATCGAGTTCGAGAAAACAGACCTCATCGATGACTCGATAGTGGTTCACCGCCTGTTGTATGATGGGTAGATCCTGGAGGGAAAGACAGTTTCTGAGAAGGTAGGAAGCCCGCTGCCAGTCTCCCTGGAAAAAGAGGGCGGAAAAGGCTTCCAGATCGATGGGGGAGACACCTCGGGTCATGAAGGCTGTGTCGGTCATGATTCCCATGAGGAGGCTGGTGGCAATGGAACGCGGAATGGGTGCTCCGTGCTCCTTCAAATAGGTATAGAGGATGGTTGAACAGGACCCATGGGAAGTTCGGATGTCGATGAAGGGGCAGGTGGCGGGCACGGGGGGGGTGTGATGGTCGATGATCCCCACCAATTCTCCCATCAAATCGGTGACATTGGTATTTCCCGCGAAACCATCCACCAGAATGATCTGGTTCTTTTCATGGAGATGCAGATTCTGCGCAGGGATCAGCGGGATCCCCAGTTCCTCTATGGTTACCTTGAGGGTTTCACTTTGGAATTCCCCGTTGTAGCATAGGAAGGTACAGTATCCTCGTTGGGTTAGTATCCAATGAAGGGCGTGACCCGCGCCGATGGCATCGTGATCGGGAAAATCATGGGTTTGCACGAGCACCGGGTGCGTTCGATCCAGATGCTCCAGTAAGGTTAGTAGCATACGATCTATCTGTATCAACCTATCGATCCTTTGGCAACATCCGAAGCTCCCATGAAGCCAATCGATGTTCGATGGAGCCGCTGGTGCGTGTATCGGCAGCTTCCAATAAGTAGGTGCGCGCCGAGTTCACTTTCCCCTGCAGTTTATACTGAATGGCTAAATAGAACAACATGCGGGCTTTCAAGGTTCGATTTTTTTCGCTGTTTACCTGCTGTACGATGAAGAAGTCGGAAGAAGGTTGCAGGTAGTAACGGGCCATGTGGTAGAAGAGGGAATCCCGGGGCAGGGCAGGGAGAATCCTTTCCAGATACTCGGAAGCTTTTTTTTCCTGGTTTGCGCATTTATAGGAGAGGGCTACCAAGAGATGGTAGGCGGGCTCAGTCTCATCCCGTTCCGCGGCCTTCCGAAAAGACTCTCCAGCCAGGAGGAAATTGCCTAACTTATAATAGATGATTCCCATCGGCACGTGCGCATGAGGGTACTGGGGATTGAGGGTCAGCGCTTTTTGGTAGTCTGTCAGCGCCTCACGGTATTTTTCTTTCCCATCGAGGATCCGGGCGCGGTAGATATAGGCGAGAAACAAATCTGGTTCCAGCTCGATGGCTTTGTTAAAATCCGCCAGGGCTTCCTCTGTTTTGCCCATGTTAGCCCGGAGTCTCCCGCGGTCGTAATAGTTCCACCCGTAATCGGGAGCCAGTTCTATCGCTTTGGTAAGATCGGAGTCGGCGGCCTCGAAATTGCCCAGTTCCGTCCGGGCTTTGCTGCGATCCACGTAGGTAAAAGGATAATTGGGTAGGATTTCCACCGCCTTCGTGAGGGTTTTTTCCGCTTCCGCGGGTTTTTTCTGTCGGAGTTCCAGGTTCCCCTTTCCGATAAGAGCCGTGATATTGGTGGGATCCTTTGCGAGGCTCGCATTGAAGGCCTTCTCGGCCTCCTCCAGTTTTTTTTGCTTCAGGAGAAGCTCCCCCAGGGCGGCTTGAGCTTTCGGGTGGGCCGGATCGATCCGGAGAATCCTATCGAGCAATTCTTTCTCTTTAGATAGGTTCGACGAGGCAGCTTCGATCATGGCCAGATTGTAGAGCACCTCCGTATCTTGAGGATCCGATTGGAGAAGTTCGGAAAATATCCTTTTTGCTTCCTGGAGTTTGCCTGTGATGAGGAGGACCTCCGCAAACAGCCGCTGGGTTTCCCTCGAGTGGGGGTCTTTCTGTTGGGCTTTTTCCAGGGCAGTCAATGCCGCCTCCGGATCACCCAGGGA
>Ga0308411_10003246_pt1 | contig 10864 bp, 8 predicted proteins | sample HotsprottomLayer_2_FD_203530 | JGI IMG/M metagenome (GOLD analysis project Ga0308411, IMG submission 203530) | Hot spring phototrophic mat microbial communities from Octopus Spring, Yellowstone National Park, Wyoming, United States -... | ecosystem: Environmental > Aquatic > Thermal springs >... | reverse complement strand
GGCCGCGCTGGACGCCAAGTTCAAGCAGCGCGAGGCCGCCTCGGCTGCTCAAGTCGCCAAGTTCGACCAGGACGCCAAGCAGGCCGAGGCTGCCCGCCAGGCCGTCGAAGCCGACGCCAACAAAGCCCGCGCCGACGCGCTTAAGGCCGCCGAAGACTTGCAGAAACGGCTTGAGGAGGCCAGGAAAGAATCCGCCGATTTGAAGAGCAAGAGCGAAGCCGAGGTGAAGAAAATGCAGAGCCGGCTGGAAGAGGTCGTCCGCCAGAACGAGCGGAACTCGGAAACGCTGGCCAAGCTGCGCCGCGAGACCTTCGACGTTCCCAGCGGCGAGATTCGCTGGGTAGATCAGCGCACTGGCACAGCATGGATCAACCTTGGGCGGGCCGACGGCTTGCCGCTTCAGTTGACCTTCGCGGTTTACTCGGGCGACGCTACCCAGGTCACCCGCGCTGCCAAAAAAGGAAGCATCGAGGTCGTCAAGATCGAGGGCGATCATCTGGCCCAGGCGCGCGTGATCGAGCATAACCCGTCCGACCCATTGATGCCCGGCGACAAGATCCACACGCCGCTGTGGAGCCCCGGCGAGCGGAAACACTTCGCCATCGCGGGTTTCATCGACATCGACGGCGATGGCCGCAGCGATCGACAAATGCTGAAGGACATAATCCGCCTCAATGGCGGGGTGATCGACTGCGAAACCGATGAAAAAGGGGAAATGATCGGCCAGATGACGATCAATACCCGATACCTGGTCCTGGGCGAGCAGCCCACAGAAAAGACCGCCGCCGGACTGACCGACGTGTATTCCAAGATGATCGCTCGGGCCGATAGCCTGGGCATAGCGAAGATTACCGTGCCTCAATTGCTGGAGCAGATGGGCTGGAAGAGTCCGACCCAGGTGACACGCTACGGCGTTACCGGGCGTGTCAGCGGTGCGGCCGGCGCTACAGCGGTCGAGCAGCAGGGCGAGGAAAAACCGGCCTTCCGGCCGCGAACCCCTCCGAAGCCCGGTCCGGGCGGCGCATTCTGATCTGTTCGACAAGCCCGGATTAGATTTCTCGGCAAGCTGAATTAGTTGCTTACGGCGCAACTTGTGCGCGTTTTACGCGCATATTTTCACAAGTGACGTGGAGGGCCACGCTCCGTCGTGGCCGTGCACCACGCACCAACGGACGCGACCGCAGCGCGTCCCTCCATGAACGCCACTTGGTTGCGGCCGAAGGCTGCTTTGGGTGTTCTACTGTCCGGCGGGCTGCCACGGTCGGCCGAAAACGGCTAGCCCTGGTATTTCGGCTCCGGCCCGATGGGATCCGGAGGACCTCCGATAGGGAGCAGGGCACTGCGGCCGGACTACCGATGGGCCGACCGGCCCGTTGTATGGGGCACTGGTTGGTTTGCGCAGTCCAGGCAAAATGGGCGAGGTGGTTTTTTGGCCGCCCCGGTTGCAAACCGCCGACAACTTGCTAAACTGATGCCTGTGTAGACAGTTGTTGTGGTAGTATCAAGTTGAAGCAGGCGGAGTTCTAGCAAAGACGGTAGGAGGATGGGATATCCGGCCATCACCGACCCCGCCAACCGAGGTACAGTAGTTGCGGTATCCGATGTCGCTGACCAAAGAGCGGAAACAGGCGTTAATCGAGGCTTATCGGCGGGGTGAGCATGACAGCGGCTCCCCGGAGGTCCAAATCGCCCTGCTGACGACGCGTATCAACAGCTTGACTGAGCACCTGCGCGTGCACAAGAAGGACTTTGCCTGCCGGCGAAGTCTGTTGATGCTTGTCGGTCGCCGGCGGCGGTTGTTGGACTACCTCAAACGAATCGATCCGCAGCGCTATCTCGATATTATCCGGCGCTTAGAGCTACGCAAGTAGTCGCGCCGCTCGGCCGCGCTGAGGGCCGTCCGGCGTACGCCTCTTCGGTTGGCCGATCTGTGGGCCGCGTGCCGCCGGCCGACGATCAGCGGCGGGCAACGGCGGCGTATTGGCCACGCACAGCGGGGTTGCTCTGGAAGGGCCACCGGCCCGAGCGCACTGCTCGTCAGAAGCCGGACCGGCACCCACTGCACTTTTCTCCCTCCGTGCGCCTTTGCAGGAGCTTGCAGCCCATAGCCAAGGGTAGGACGCAGCATTGAAAGTCGAAGTTCAGCGCAAGATCGGGGCACATACTCTTCGCATCGAAACGGGGGAACTGGCCAAGCAGGCTGCCGGAAGCTGCCTGGTGCAATATGGGGAAACGGTAGTGCTTGTGGCCGTATCGTCCGGGCCACCCCGACCCGGCGACTTCTTTCCTCTGACTTGCGACTATCGGGAGCGCGTGGCTGCGGCCGGCAAGTTTCCCGGCGGATTCCTCAAACGCGAAGGCCGCCCGACGGTCAAGGAAATCCTCACCTCGCGGTTGATCGACCGCCCTTTGCGGCCGTTGTTCCCTGCATGGTTCCGCAACGAGGTGCAAGTGCAGGCTTATGTGCTGGCCAGCGACCGCCAGCACGATCCCGACGTATTGGCAGTCATCGGCGCATCAGCGGCGCTGGAGCTGTCGCCGTTGCCTTTCCAAGGGCCATTGGGAACCGTGCGGTTGGGATGCTTGGACGGGCAGTGGACGCCATTTCCCACCTATGATGCCCTGGAAGAAAGCGAGCTGGACCTGATAGTGTCCGGCAACGAGCAGTCGGTGTTGATGATCGAGGGTTTCGCCCGCGAAATGCCGGAAAGCCGGATGGTCGACGCGATCATGGCGGCCCACGAGCTTGTCCGCCAGGTGTGCCAGATGCAGCGCGAGCTGGCGGAAAAGGCCGGCGCAAAGAAGCCGGAATACCCCGCCCCGCCGCCGAATCCGCTGTTTGACGAACTGAAACAAAAGTACTACGAAGCGTTCCGGGAAGCCAAACAGATCGAAGGCAAGCTGGCCCGCGCCGAAGCGTGCAATGCCCTGAAGACCAAAGCCCTGGCAGAACTGTTTCCCGAGGGCATTACAGCCGTCGATCCCCTGCGGTTGGAACAGTTCGAAGAATCCTGGTTGCAATTGGAAGGGCGCGTGGTGCGCGACTTGATTCTTTCCGGCAGACGGCCCGACGGACGCGACACCAAGGCGTTGCGGCCCGTGGTGTGCCGGGTGGATGTGCTTCCGCGCGTGCACGGCTCGGCGTTGTTCCAGCGAGGCGAGACGCAGGCGCTGGCCACGGTGACGCTGGGCACCGGCCGCGACGAGCAGCGCGTCGACGGCCTCCAGGAGGAATACACCCAGAAGTTCATGCTCCACTATTATTTCCCGCCTTTCTCGGTAGGCGAATGCCGCCCGGTGCGCGGGCCGAGCCGGCGGGAGATCGGGCACGGCGCACTGGCCGAACGCTCCATCCAGCCGGTGCTTCCCGATGAGGAACGTTTCCCCTACACCATCCGCATCATCTCCGACATCCTCGAATCCAACGGCTCCAGCTCGATGGCCACAGTCTGCGCCGCCACGCTGGGACTGATGGCCGCCGGCGTGCCGATCAGCAATCCTGTGGCGGGAATTTCTATCGGCCTGGTCAAAGAAGAGGACCGCTGGCTGCTGCTGACCGACATCATCGGCGAAGAGGACCATTTTGGCGACATGGACTTCAAGGTCGCCGGCACGCAAAACGGCGTGACCGGCATCCAGTTGGACCTGAAGATTCCGGGAATAACCGAGGAAATCATCCGCGCCACCTTGATGCAGGCTCGCGAGGCGCGCATCGAAATCCTCCGCAAGATGCTCACTGCCATCCCGCGGCCGCGTGCCGATATTTCGCCCTGGGCACCACGCCTGCTGCGCACCCACATCGATCCAGACAAGATCGGTCTGCTCATCGGCCCCGGCGGCAGGACCATCCGCGCCATCCAGAACGAGACCGGGGCGATCATCGACGTGGAAGACGACGGCACCGTGACCATCGCCGCCTACACGCCGGAAGGCACCCAGGAAGCCCTCAAGCGCGTGGAAGCGGTGACGGCCTCCATCGAGATCGGCCGCATTTACGAGGGGCGGGTAGCCAGCATCAAGGACTTCGGCGCGTTCATCGAGATACTGCCGGGCAAGGACGGCTTGTGCCACATCAGCGAGATATCCGACGAATACATATCCAGCGTTTCCGATGTGCTGCGGGTAGGCGACCCGGTGAAAGTAAAGGTCATCGCCATCGACGAGCAGGACCGGGTGAAGCTTAGCCGCCGGGCGGCGATGCGCGAGTTGGGCCAAAGCGCTGGCGGCGAAGGCACACGCGAAGCGACGCGGGAGGTGCAGCGTGATGCGCCGCGCAGCGGCGGCCGCGAGGGCGCCCGCCGCAGCGATAACGGCCCCCGCGGACATCACCGCCGCGACAACGGCGGACGGGGACATCGCCGGGACCGCTAGAGCCTGCCGACATGCTCAACCCCTCGCTCAAAGAACTGCAAGAGCAGAACCAACGCCTGGTGGACCGTTACACGGAGATAGCCAGGCTGGCGGGCGGGCTGGCCCACGAAATCCGCAATCCGCTCAGCACCATCCGGCTGAACATGGACTTGCTGGCCGAGGACTTCGCCGCTTCGGATTCTCCTCGCGATCGCCGCGCTTTGCGCAAAGTGCAGTTGGTGCAGCGCGAGTGCCAGCGCCTGGAGAAGATGCTCGACGATTTCCTCAACTTCGCCAACGTCCGCCGACTGAAGCTCGAGGCCGGCGACCTGAACGACGTGGTCCGCAAGGTGCTCGATTTCTTCCGCCCCAAAGCCGCCGAAGCACGGATCGAAATCGTCGATTACCTGGCCAGCGACCTGCCGATCGTCATGCTCGACGCCGAGGCCCTGCACGGCGCACTGCTGAACCTGCTGATCAACGCCCAGCAGGCCATGCCCGACGGCGGCCAGATCGTCCTCCGCACCTACAGCACCGCCGAGGGCGTGGCGCTGGACATCATCGACACCGGCTGCGGGATGGACGAACAAACGCAGGCCAAAGTGTTCGACGTGTTCTACTCCACCAAACCCGGCGGAACAGGCCTGGGACTGCCCACCGCTCGAAATATCGTCGAAGCTCACGGCGGCAGCATCAGCCTGCAAAGCGAACTGGGACGCGGCACGCGCTTCACCATAACCTTGCCCGTGCCACCGCGGCTGCCGCCGGCCGACCACCGGGGCAGCACATAGTGCATCCCCACCAGGCATCGGCGGCGGTTGGCATTCATCTCGGTTCGATGGCAGCTTGTGGCAATCTGCGCGGCGCGGGGCCTGTCGAGGAATTTAGGGCGGCGCGCATAGTAGCGAAGCGGCATTCACGGGGGTAAAATGAGGTTTGCTTATCAGCCCTGTTCTATTCACCGGGAGGAGTGCGAATGATTTCGGTTGTGATCCCGGTGCTCAACGAGTCGGCGACTGTGGCCGATGTAGTGCGGCTGGCATGGCGCGACCCCGACGTACGCGAAGTGCTGGTCGTCGACGACGGCTCGATCGACGGCACGCCCGATTCGGCTCGCCAGGCCGGTGCGGTGGTGCTTACCAGCACTTTGCTGGGCAAAGGGGCCTCGATGGAAGACGGCATGCGTGCCGCCACGCAGGAGCTGGTGATTTACTTGGACGGAGACTTGCGTGGACTGGACGAAGACCTGATCGCCCGGCTGAAAGCCCCCCTGCTGGCCAACGAGGCCGACTTCGTCAAGGCGCGCTTCACTCGCAGCGCGGGGCGAGTGACCACTCTGACTGCCCGTCCCCTGCTGCGGCTGTTCTTTCCCGAACTGGCACACTTCGAGCAACCGCTGGGAGGAATCGTTGCTGCCCGGCGGGCGCTGTTGCAGCGGCTATCGTTCGAGGCGGATTATGGGGTGGACGTAGGGTTGCTGATCGATGCGTCGGTTCAAGGCGCGCGGCTGGTGGAGGTCGACATCGGACACATCGAGCACGACAATCATCCGCTGGAAGTGCTGGGCGACATGGCAGCGCAGGTGGTGCGCACCATCATTGCGCGCGCAGCACGGCACGGGCGGTTGAAAAGCTCTTATCTGGTCGAAGTGGAGGAAATCGAGCGGCACATGCAGGCCGAGATCGGCATTGCGCTGCAAAAGCTCGCCGCAGCGGAAAAGCTGGCCTTGTTCGACATGGACGGGGTGCTGCTGGACGGCCGTTACGTGGTGGAACTGGCCAGGCAAACGGCCATGAGCGGCGCGCTGGGCCAATACCTGGACAATCTGAAGATGGAACCCGGTGAACGCACCCGGGCAATTGCCGCGCTGTTTACCGGCGTGCCCCGCACAACCTTCCAGCAAGTCGCCCGCGACATGCCCCTGCAAGCCGGCGCCCGGCAGCTTGTGCTGGAGTTGCGCAAACGGGGATATCGAGTGTGCATCGTGACCGACAGTTTCCAGGTGGCCGCCGAGATCGTTCGCCGGCGCGTGTTCGCCGATTTCGCCTTCGCCAACTTGATGCGTTTCCAGCACGGCAAGGCGACCGGTCGGGTAACGCTTTCGCCGGCGATGCTCCATCCCCGCGGCTGCCCACTGCACGCTTCCTGCAAAGTCAACGTCCTGCACCATCTGACCGAACGGTTCGGCATCCAGCGCGAGCACATTTTGGCGGTCGGCGACGGGGAGAACGACATTTGCATGTTGCGGGCGGCGGGCCGGTCGTTCGCCTTCCGCCCCAACTCCGACGCCGTCCGGGCTGCCGCCCAACGCGTGCTGGAAAGCCAGCTTATCGACATCCTGGAGCACTTGGAGTGACAGGCACGGACACATCGTGCGTCCGGGGAAGCGCCGGGAAACTGCAACAAGATCGGTCAATGCTGGTTCCCGGCTTCCTTTACTTTCAGCGGCACGGTGTAAAGATAGATGTAGTGTTTCTCCCCATCTTCGTTGGAAGTGACGACGTAACTCTTTTCGGCAACCGCACCGGGAATCGGGTAGTCGTGGCCGACGATGCGCGAGCCAGGCTTCATCCGCTGGAACTGCGGAATGAGGCGTTTGTTCATCTGCGGAAGCAGATAGCAAGTAATCACGCTGGCCGGCGAAAGATCGACGGTAAAAATATCTTCCTGTTTGATTTCCACAAGATGACCGATCTTGGCTTTCCTCACATTCTCCAGCGATTCGGCTACGCGATCGTCGTCGATTTCGTAGCCGGTCGCCTTGCAGCCATATTTCTTGGCGGCACTGATGACGATCCGTCCATCGCCGGAACCCAGGTCGTAAAGGATGTCCTCTTTTTTCACGCCCACCAGTTCCAGCATCTTGTCCACAATATCGTGTGGAGTAGGCACATACACCGAATCGGGCACCCGCTTCGGTGGCTTGCTCGCCGGCCCATCCGCCGAGGCACTACATGTCAGCACCGCGACCATCGCAGCTACCATCACTGGCGGCGTCACCACAGCCCACCGATTGCCAGTTCGCATCTTTGCCATAGTCCCATTACTTAAAGGAAAAACAGGGGCCACGAAAGTTCCTCCGGGCCGATGTGCTCCACGTTTGCAGTTGCGCTCGGCTGGCAGGCGCCATTTGCAACACAGCTTCCCTGATCACATCTATGGCACCAACCGAGTGCAAGTATTGGAGGGACGCGCCGCGGTCGCGGCCGCCGGCATTGGATGCACGGCCACGACGGAGCGTGGCCCTCCAGTCAAGCCACGAAGCCACGACGGAGCGTGGCCCTCCAGATCGCCCTACCACTTGCGCGCACACTGCACACATGATGCGCCATAAGAGTTTATACCACAGCGGTAATATTCCATCGCCCTCTTGACGCTGCCAGCGCAGCATTTCCGCCCGGCAAATCGACCCGCACCGCACCCTCCGGTCCGCCAGACTGGCCGCCCGGGCAGCGCGTCAATCGCAAAACACCGCCAGACCGGGGATTCGATTCTTGAGTTTCGCAACGGCCTCGTCGGCCACGTCGCTACCCCGCAGATAAAGCATCCGCAGCTCTTTCAGCCCGCCGAGGTACTCCAGCGACTCGTCGGCGATCGCACATCCATTGAGATTCAGCACGCGAAGCCGCTTCAGGGGCTTCAAGTGAACCAGCCCGTCCCCGGTCACCCCCGTGTTGCGCAGCGTGATGGTATCCAGACGGCGCAGTCGCTTCAAATGGGCTAGGGACTGGTTATCGATCGGGTTTTCCGCCAGATTCAACACTTCAAGGTTCTTGAGGTTCCCGAGATGCTTCAGCCCTTTGCCTGTGATTCCGGTATTTTCCAACGACAAGCTCACCAGACCGGTCAGCCCGGACAGATGCTTCAACCCTTCATCGGTCAAAGACACCCCCGACAGATATAGCCGCTGAAGGCTGCCGAGGTCTTTCAGGTGAGCCAGTCCTGCCGAAGTGACCTTGCCCCCGCAAATGCTCAGGGTTTCCAAGGACGGAAGTCGGGCCACCAGTTCCAGATCGGCGTCGCCTAGTTGGCCTTCTGATGCCTCGACCGTCACCACCTGCCCTCGGTCATTTCGATCGACTTTACAGCCCAGCGACAACAGGGCTTTGACTGCTTTGGGATCATCGGGACGGCTGGGTGCGGCAGGGGCGGGCTTGTCGGTGCTCTCGGCCGGGGGCAGTTCAGGCTGGCCGCCCTTGACCGGCGCTACTTCATGCGGGACAGTACCCGACACAGACGGTCGCGCCACTTCCGCGTGTCGATTTGTAGCACGTACTTCCGGCCGGACCAGAATCTCCTCCTTAGCCTGCATGGAAGTGCCCAACCCACTGCTTGCCGTAACAAATACCGGTGTGCCAGATCCAGGATCTGGCTGCTTGTTGCCCGTGGCGTTTGACGCTCGGGATTGCACGGCGGACGGCGCGATGTTCAGCTTGAGGCCAAGTTGCTGCGGGCCGCAGTACGGTTGCATCAGACCAATCAGGCAAACAACAGGCACCAGCACATGCCGGTTCATCGCAAGGCCCTTTCGTTTCGCAGCACCAAATGAACCATTTTCCGATAAACCAACACCGCCCGATTGTCAAGAAATTCGATTGTCAAGGAATCAACAGACGCGGGCTATTGCGAGCGATCCGGACGGCACTCGGTTTTGCAATCGTCCGGCTCGGGGCCTGTATATCCGAGTTTGCCCCGGCCAACTGTATTCGGCGGCCCCGGCAGTCTGCCGGCCCAGCTCGCCGCGGCGGCTCGACTGCCAGTGCGCACCTACGCGCTCACGACATTCTGCGGCCTGCCGGCCAGATATGCTTCCAAGTTGGCTACCACAGCCTCCAGCAGGCGTTGCCGGGCCTGTTTGGTAGCCCAGGCTATGTGCGGGGTGATGTAACAGTTGGGTGCTTTAAGCAGCGGATTGTCGGGCGGGGGCGGCTCGACGCTTAGTACATCTAACCCCGCACCGGCGATTCTGCCCTCGCGTAGCGCCGCGGCCAACGCCGGCTCGTCGATCAGCCCGCCGCGACTGGTGTTGATCAGCAGCGCCGTGGGCTTCATCAGCGCCAGCCGCTCGGCGTTGACCAGACGCTGCGTTTGTGGCGTCAGCGGGCAGTGCAGGCTGACCACGTCGCTGCGACGCAACAGCTCTTCCAGCGGCACCAGTTCCACGCCCGGCGGCAAAGGCTGCGGCGGAGCGGGGTCGCTGGCCAGCACCTTCATGCCGTGGGCGATTGCTACCGCCGCCGTGGCCTGCCCGATCCGTCCCAAGCCCACAATGCCCATCACCATTCCGCTGACGTCGCTGATGGGAAAGTCCCAATAGCAGAAGTCCTCGCTGCGGCACCAGCGCCCTTGGCGTACCCCCAACGCATGCTCGCCCACGTGCAACGTGAGATTGAACAAATGGGCGAAGACCATCTGCGTCACCGAACTGGTAGCGTAGGTAGGGACATTGGTAACGACGATGCCCCGCCGTCGGGCGGCTTCGACATCGACGATGTTGTAACCGGTGGCCGTCACGCCGATGTACTTCAGCTTGGGCAGCGCGGCGATGATCTCCTCGGAAAACACCACTTTGTTGGTCAGCACCACCTCGGCCTGGCAGCAGCGCGGCACAACCAGCTCCGGCGGCGTGCGCGGATAGATCGTGCAATTGCCCAATGCGTGCAACCGCTCCCAACTGAGATCGCCGGGATTTAGCGTCTGCCCGTCTATGACCACTATGTTCATCTGTTCAGTCCTCGAGCACTATCATGCGCAGTTGCTCATCGCCGCTGTTGCCGCCGAAGCGCACCGATGGATGCCGATGCCGCCGGGCGAGTTCGGTTCCCCGGCGCCGCCGGCCGACGCTGGCCCACCGCCGCCGGCACTACAGCGCCTTACGGATAAACTCTTGCCCGTTTTGCAAGCATGTTTTCAAGTCATATGGAGGGCCACGCTCTGTCGTGGCCGTACATCCAATGCCGACGGATGCGACCGCAGTGCGCCCCTCCAATACCGCCATTTGGTTGCGGCGGCAGCCCGAGTTACGATCGCCGGTAGAGAATGACTTTATGCCCCGGCGGCCGCTTGCACAAGGGGCGCAGCCGGGGAGCAATCGCCCGGTTCTTTTCACCCCGGAAGCGCTGTATACTGTAAGTTTCGGCTTGTCGGCAAGTAATCGGCTGTGGGCAAGATGGCAAATAGCGGCTGTATATCGCTCCGCGGCGTGCGAGTACACAATCTCCAGGGCGTGGACCTGGACTTGCCGCGCAACAGGCTGATCGTGCTGTGCGGGCTGAGCGGCAGTGGAAAGACCAGCCTGGCGCTAGACACGCTGTACGCCGAGGGGCAGCGGCGGTACATCGAGAGTTTCTCGGCCTACACGCGCCAGTTCCTCCAGCGGCTGGAAAAGCCGGACGCCGACAGCATCCAAGGTATTCCGCCGGCCATCGCGGTGACTGGCAACAACGCCAGCCGCTCCAGCCGTTCGACGGTGGGCACGGCGACCGAGATCAATGACTATCTGCGATTGCTGCTG
>Ga0308411_10003242_pt1 | contig 10872 bp, 8 predicted proteins | sample HotsprottomLayer_2_FD_203530 | JGI IMG/M metagenome (GOLD analysis project Ga0308411, IMG submission 203530) | Hot spring phototrophic mat microbial communities from Octopus Spring, Yellowstone National Park, Wyoming, United States -... | ecosystem: Environmental > Aquatic > Thermal springs >... | reverse complement strand
TTTGCAAATTCGTCCTGCTGGTTTCTTGAGATATTATATTTTCTTGCACAAAGCTCACCTAAATTTCCCATATGTTTGTTTTCATACGGGTCCCAGAGTCCGTCGTGTATCATGAGATCATAAATTTGATCATTTCCCATTCTGTAACCGTTTCTAGCCTTCTTTAAGATATACGGAGCATTGCTCATTGATTCCATACCACCTGCTACAATAATTTCGGCATCTCCGGCTTTAATTGCCTGCTCAGCCATCATTACCGATTTCAGCCCCGAGCCACAAACCTTATTAACCGTAACTGCACTTACAGTATCCGGTATGCCGGCTTTTATGGCAGCCTGTCTTGCAGGAGCCTGACCGACGCCTCCCTGCAAAACATTACCCATGATTACTTCATCGATTTCTTCGGGTTTGATACCGGCACGGTTTACAGCCTCTTTTATGGCAATTGCCCCCAGCTTTGTTGCACTTAATGCTGAAAGCTTACCGTTAAAAGAGCCTACTGGTGTTCTTGCTCCTGATATGATATATACTTCTTTCATTTGGTTATTTATTTAACTTTACTGATTCTATAATCTTTATAAAAGAATCTATTTCCAGTGAAGACCCCCCGACCAAACCGCCGTTGACTGTCTCAGGTGAAAGAAGGTCTCTGCTGTTTTCAGGTGTTATGCTTCCGCCGTAAATTATTCTTAAAGAACGGGAGATTTCTTCATTAAACATTTTTTTAATCTTTTTGCGGATAAAGTTATGAGTGTTTTCAATCTGATGCGGAGTCGCATTTTTTCCTGTTCCGATTGCCCAGACAGGTTCATACGCTATGACAATATTTTTAACTGCTTCCTCATCAATGTGTGCCAGACATATATGTAACTGCTCTTCTATTACAGCTTCGGTTATTTTATCTTCATGTTCCTGTAATGTTTCTCCAATACAAAGTATAGGTTTAAGCCCTTCATCAATTACTGCCATAAGTTTTTTATTAATAATTAAATTGGTTTCATTGAAATGGGATCTTCTTTCGGAATGCCCGGTTATTACATATTCACAGCCACATGATTTAAGCATACCAGTGGATATCTCACCGGTATATGCACCGCTTGATTCATAAAACACATTCTGTGCACCAAGGGAAATTGCCGAGCCGTTTATTTTCCTTTGCACTGCTTCCAGTGATGTAAATGGCGGACAGATTACTATTTCGCAGTGCGACAATCTGGTTTTTTCAACATAAAGCCTGAGATCTTCGGCATACTGCTGGGACTGAACAACACCTTTGTTCATTTTCCAGTTTGCTACAAGCAGTTTTTTTGTCATGACTGTTGAATATTTAACTTTTTTAATAAAATCTCGTTTATTGTTTTAGGATCTGCCTTGCCGCCGGTTTCCTTCATTACCCTGCCTACGAAGAATCCAAGCAGTTTGGTTTCTCCTTTTCTGTATCTTTCGCTTTCTTCAGGACAGCTTTCGATGACTTTCGTAACGATATTTTCAATCTCCGATAAATCTGATATCAGCATGAGATTTTTTTCTGCAGCAATATTTTCTGGATTCTGTCCCGGATGAAACCTGTCCTTGATTTTCAGCATTTCCGAGAAAATCTGTTTTGCAATATTATTAGAAATTTTACCTTCTTCAACCATATTAATCAACACAGACAGATTTTTGCATTCAATCCAGAATTCATTTATGCTTATCTTTTCATCATTCAATATCCTCATCACTTCTGTCATTATCCAGTTACTTGCAGACTTGTAATTCTTTACGTTTTCTGCAACTTCCTCAAAGTAGTCTGCGATATATTTATCCTGTGTGAGAACTTCAGCATCATACTCTGGTAAATTATAATCACTGATGAAACGTTTTTTCTTCTCATAAGGCAGTTCGGGCAGTGTTTCCTTTATAGTATCAAGCCATTTGCTATCCACACAAACCTTTAAAAGATCAGGTTCCGGGAAATATCTGTAATCGTGAGCAAGCTCTTTGGATCGCATCGGTACGGTAATTTTCTTTTTCGGATCATAAAGTAAAGTCTCATGTATTACCTTACTGCCGTTTTCAATAAGCTCTATCTGTCTTTTAATTTCATAATCAATGGCATCTGATACATATTTAAAGGAGTTAAGGTTTTTTACTTCGCATTTAGTTCCGTATGCATTGTCGCCTTTAAGCCTCACCGAAATATTTGCATCACATCTCAGTGAACCTTCTTCCATGTTGCCGTCACATATATCAAGGTAGACAACGGTTTGTTTCAGCCTTATCAGGTATTCATTTGCCTCCGCCGGGCTACGCATATCAGGCTCGCTTACAATTTCAATTAGCGGAACACCGCATCTGTTTAAATCAACAAGTGATACAGAATCAGACACATCATGCAGGGATTTCCCAGCATCTTCCTCCATGTGAATACGTGTAATCCCTATTTTTTTACCTGTGATTTCAAGATAGCCTCCGGAACATATGGGTTGATCGTATTGTGATATCTGATAACCTTTTGGCAGATCTGGATAGAAATAATTCTTTCTCGCAAAAAGGGAATTTTCTCGTATGCTGCAGCCAAGTGCAATTCCTAACCTGAGTATATATTCAACAAGATTTTTGTTAAGTACAGGTAATGTCCCGGGATGTCCGAGACAAACAGGACAGGTATTTGAGTTTGGTGGTGCATGAAATTCAGTCGAACAGCCGCAGAAAGCCTTGCTTTTTGTTTTCATCTGAGCGTGGACCTCAAGACCTATGACAGGTTCATATCTTCCGTAATCATATTTCATGGAAATATTACTGATTAGTTGCAAGTGCTCCGGTTACTTTTGTCGCGGCATCTTTAAAGTCAGTTGCTGCAATTATATTTAATCCTGATTCATCTAACATTTTCTTTGCAATATCTGCGTTTGTGCCAGCAAGCCTGACAACAACGGGTATGTTAATGTGAAGATTCTTTGCAGCTTCAATTACACCGCCGGCGATTCTGTCGCATCTTACAATACCTCCGAATACATTTATCAATATAGCCCTAACATTGGGATCAGACAGAATTATTTTAAATCCGTTTTCAACCGTTTCCTTTGAGGCTCCTCCGCCCACGTCAAGAAAGTTTGCTGGTTCTCCCCCTGCAAGTTTTATTATATCCATTGTAGCCATGGCAAGTCCTGCTCCGTTTACCATACAGCCTACATTACCGTCAAGTTTTACGTAATTCAGATTTGATTTGCTTGCCTCAACTTCCAGAGGATCTTCTTCATTTATGTCCCTTAATGAACCATAGTCGGGATGCCTGAATAATGCGTTGTCGTCAAGTGTCATCTTTGCATCAAGGGCAACAATTTTATTGTCTTTCAGAAGTGCCATCGGATTGATTTCTATGAGTGATGCATCACTTTCTTCATATGCCCTGTATAGTGCCGTGATGAAATTTACAAAATTCCTAAATGCATCACCTGTTAACCCAAGTTTAAATCCTAATCGCCTTGCCTGAAATTGTCTCAGTCCGAGCGAAGGGTCAATCCATTCCTTGATAATCTTCTCAGGGGTTTCTTCAGCAACTTTTTCTATTTCCACTCCGCCTTCCGTTGAAGCCATAATTACGTTTCTTCCCGCAGTTCTGTCAAGTAATATCCCGATATAGAATTCTTTTGAATAGTCCAGCCCTTCGGCTATAAATAACGTCTGGACAATCCTGCCTTTGTCACCGGTCTGATGTGTAACAAGAAGATTGCCAAGCATCTTTAAGGCGTATTCCCTTACTTTGCTAATATCGGTAGTAAATTTTACACCGCCTTCCAGTATAAGTTCTCCGCTTACGGGGTTATATATTTTACCTTTGCCTCTGCCGCCTGCATGTATCTGTGACTTAACAACGAACTGGTTTACGCCGCGTGAGCGAAGTGTTTCGACGGCACGTTCTATTTCTTCGGGACTTTTTACAGGAATACCGTTTTGCACAGGCACACCGTAGTTAAGTAAAATTGCTTTAGCCTGATATTCATGTAATTTCATCTGTCGTTAGATTAATTGATTATTTAAGTATTCAGTTTAAAAACTTTAAAGCTATATCAGTTATTTTTTCTCCTATGGCGAGGCTTGATGTAGCTGCCGGTGAAGGTGCGTTTAATACATTTATTACACGGTTATTTGATTTAATTAAAAAGTCATCAATCAGCCTGCCATCACGGGTAACTGCCTGCGCCCTTACGCCTGCTCCCGAATATATCAGATTATCAGGTTTTACTGCCGGCAGCAATTTACGCAATGATTTTACAAATGCGTTTTTAAAGAGTGAACGATAAAACTCTGCCATACCTGTTTTAAAATATCTGGAAGAAATTGCATAAAATCCCCTCCATCTGAGTATTGAAAATGTGTCACTCAGGTTTATGGATTTTTTTGAATAACCTTCCTTGCTGAGGGCAAGTACTGCATTTGGCCCTGCTTCCACATCACCGTGAATTGTTCTTGTAAAATGAACTCCGAGAAACGGGAATTCTGGATCAGGTACGGGATAAATCAAGTTTTTCACCAGATATTTTTTATCTTCCCTTAACTTGTAATATTCACCCCTGAAAGGTATAATTTTTATTTCCGGATCCATACCTGAAAGTCGTGCAACTTCATCGCTGTGCAGTCCGCTGCAATTTATAAATAATTTTGAAGAGTATGTTTGCTTTCCAGTTACTACTTCAACACCGTCTGATTTCATGTTAAGCTTTATAACTTTCTCGTTTAATTTTACATCAGCAAATTGCCTGATTAGTTCACAAAATTTCAGTGCAACCACTCTGAAATCAACAATACCCGTATATGGTACATAAATTGCTTTAATTCCTGAGCAATAGGGTTCATGATTTTTCAATTCTTCTCCGTCAAGGTATCTGATTTTATTCAGGCCGTTTTTAATACCGCGATTGTAGAGATCTTCAAGAACGGGTAGCTCTGATTTATCAGCTGCTACAATAACTTTTCCGCATATTTCAAATTCGATCCCGTGACGCTTGCAGAACTCAAGCAGAAGTTTATATCCTCTTCTGCAGTTTGCTGCTTTGAGGCTGCCGGGTTTATAGTATATACCGGAATGTATAACACCACTGTTGTGTGAAGTCTGGTGCAATCCAACATCGCTTTCCTTTTCAAATACAGCAAGCTTAATCTCCGGTTTATTTTCAGTTATTTTAAGTGCTGTGGCAAGACCAACTATACCTGCTCCTGATATAATAACGTCGTATTTCAAATTACTTGCTGATCTTTTCTGAGACTACTTTTGTCTGCAGGAATAATAGCAGATAGTCAAATCCGCCTGCTTTTGAACATGTGCCGCTCATGTTGAAACCACCGAAGGGGTGAACACCTACTAGCGCACCTGTACATTTTCTGTTCAGGTAAAGATTCCCGACATGAAATTCCCTTGAAGCTTTTTTAAGTTTTTTCTTATCGGAAGAATATGCAGACCCGGTTAAACCGTAATCACTGTCATTTGCTATATTTAATCCCTCATCGAAGTCTTTTGCTTTTATTACAGCAAGTACCGGTCCGAATATTTCCTCACGTGCAATCGTGTCATTTGGTTTTACATCTGCAATTATTGTTGGTTTGATAAAATAACCGTTGCCGTCTAATTTTTCTCCGCCGAATAAAACTCTTCCTCCTTCTTCCTTTGCCTTCTGTATGTATGTAAGGATACTTTCCTCTGAACGTTTGTTGATTACTGCTGACATGCCGGGATTCAAATATGCCTCACCGACTGATATTGAGCTGGCTTTGTCAACAAGCAAATCAATGAATTTATCGTATATTTTCTGGTGTACTATCACCCTTGAACAAGCCGAGCATTTCTGTCCCTGAAATCCGAATGCGGATGTTATAACGCCGGCTGCTGCATCTTCAATAGATTTAAGATCTTTGTCAATTATAATCGCATCCTTTCCGCCCATTTCAGCGACAACTCTTTTGATCCACTTCTGACCGGGCTGAGTTTTAGCTGCTAGTTCATTTATATGCAACCCGACTTCCTTTGATCCTGTAAACGAAATAAAACGTGTCTGGGGATGAGCAACCAGCATGTCTCCGATAAGGCTGCCCGAACCCGGAAGGAAATTCACAACGCCCGGAGGCAAACCAATTTCATCAAGTAATTCCATGAATTTATATGCTATCACCGGTGAATCACTCGATGGTTTCAGTACGACAGTGTTTCCGGTAACAATTGCAGCAGTAGTCATTCCTACAAGGATTGCAAGAGGGAAGTTCCAAGGCGGGATAATTACACCAACTCCAAGCGGTATATAATATTGCTTGTTATTTTCACCTTTAATCTTTACAAGTTTTACTCCCTTTTCATACCTTAACATCTCCCTTCCGTAAAATTCCATAAAGTCTATTGCCTCGGCTACATCGGCATCTGCCTCAGCCCAGTTTTTTGATACTTCATATACCATCCATGCTGCAAACTCGAACTTTTTCTTACGCATCAGTTTAGCAGCTTTAAATAGATATGAAGCACGTTTCTTTGCGGGTATCTTCTGCCAGCTGAGGAAGGTATCGGATGCAGTGCTTATAGCCCTGTCAACCAGCTGGGGTGTTGCCTTTGATACTCTTCCCACAACTTCCTTTGTATTGGAAGGATTGATCGAATAAATCTTTTCCTCGGTGTAAATTTTTTCGTCACCAATAATCAGCGGATATTCCCTGTCAAATTCATTGTGTACCTTTTCAAGAGCTTGTGTAAATGTGTCGTGATTTTTTTTATCTGAAAAGTTGGTTAGTGGTTCGTTTTTAAATTTTTTCATCTTTGATTTATTTTTTAATAACCCATTATTTTGCAGATTTCATCGTGGATTTTTGGTCTTATATTTTTAATTTCTTCATTTCCTCTTTTCGGATATACTCTGTTTGTAAGGAAAATTATGATAAGATTTTTTTCTTTATCTGCCCAAACCGATGTACCGGTATAGCCGGTATGGCCGAATGAGTTCTGTGAAAACCTGTAACCGCAGGCAGGGGGATATTTTGTAGGTTCAGGCTTTGTTTCCCAGCCAAGAGCTCTTGTGTTCATGTAACCTAAACCCGTAACCTTTGTCGTGAAAAATTCAACGGTCTGTGCCGAATACATTACAACGTCCTTACCTCGGCTTTTGTATTTACCGTTGTTCAGCATCATCTGCATAAATCTGTAAAGATCTGGCCCGGTGGAGAACAGACCCGCATTACCTGATATACCTTCAAGCATTGCGGCAAGTTCATCATGGACGTAACCGATTAACAACTGGTTTCTCCAGTAAGTATCATATTCAGTTGGAGCAATCCGATAGTCTTCGCTCGTGGGGATAAGAAAGTCTGTATCATTCATTTCAAGTGGTTTAAATATAAATTCCTTACAGAATCTGTCAAGTCTTTTACCGCTGATCCTCTGCACTATTTCACCCATCAGAAATGCGTTGTAATCACTGTAAACGGTTTTTTCCCCGGTCTGATATTCTTTTTTGCAGTTGTAGATAGCCTGCTTTACCTTCTCGGGAGTATCAAGTGATGGATCCTGATAAAAAGGTGTCCATGCGGGCAGTCCTGAGTTATGTACCAGCAGATTAAATACAGTTATATCTGACTTGTCGTTGTTATTGAATTCGGGTATATAAAATGCAACGGGATAGTTAAGGTTAATTTCCCCGTTATCGTATAGTTTCATTACCGCGGCAGTAGTGGCTATTACCTTTGTAACTGAAGCTAAATCGTAAATTGTATTAAGGGTTGCTATTGCAGAATTATCATCATATGTGAGTCTTCCGTATGATTTCTCGTATATAATTTCTTCTGAATTACCTACAACGAGAACAGCTGACGGGAATGCACCGGATTTTATTCCGTCTTCAATTATTTTATCAACATTCGTAAAATCATATTTATAGCGGGCTGATAGTTGTGAGAAAACATGTAAAATCCATATTGCAAGATATAATTTATTCGGGTTGTACTTCAAGATAAGTGATAATAAATGATTTATCTACAAATATACCGATAACAGAAATGAGCTTCAAGGAATTGAATATAACCGGCTTAGTAAAAAGAACTCCGCTATTGACTGCGTAGTACGAATATAACTATGTTCAGGAATTATTTTTTTCGCCTAAGAGAGTATGCGATGCCTATTATCATTACGGAGGTAATCAGAGCTGTTATCCCGCAAATTTTTTTGCCGGGTTTCTTGACGGTGATAATCATTTCCAGATCCTTATCGAGCTGGTTTAGCTTGTATGAATATTTTACCGTCTGATCTGTTTTGTTGCCGTTGGTGGAAACTATCTCAAATGGCATTGTGAATTCATAAATAAGATCGTAGTTACCTGCATCAAGTGTTTTGGCAGCCGAGGTATCCTTGGGCACGATATATACAAGCTGCATGCCATCTGAAACTTCAGACCACGTTACATTAACTCCCTCAAAACCTTTTGCCTCTGATATTTTTCTTATGTCGTCGAAATCAAGTTCAATATATACATGTTTAGTTGAGTCATCAAGTTTATCTTCGACTTTTAAGCTATTGACAGTGGTATTTGAACTAGAGTATTTTTCCCTAGCTTTGATCTCATCGAATTCAAATTTACCTAGTGAACTACCCATTGAAAAATTTTTCATTGAAGACCAGTAATGTATTTTCATAGTCCCTGATCCATCTTCTTTTAATGTCGTTTTTTGTTCATAGTTTACACATCCATTAAGTGAAATAAAGCTTAACAAAATGAAAATCTTTATATTTTTTAGGAGCCTCATTTTAATTTTTCCTATCCGTTTAGTTAGATAATATATTTGATGAAAAAATAGTTGGCTAATTACATCATCTGATGATGCCCCATCCTCTTTTATAATTATCACATAAGCTTACCGGTAATTTACCTTTAAATGGTATCTTACCCGTTAAGGCTTTTAAAGCTGAAATAATTGAAATATCCTGATCTCCGTATGCACATATATATGCCGGTATTTCAGGGAATTCCTTTAACAAATAAGGATTTCCGAAGGATATCACCACTGTATTTTTATTTCTGGAGAATATTTTTTTTATCTTATCAACGTTCTCCCTGCTAAGTGATATACGTCCTGTTCCAAACCTCACTTTAGCATATACGGCAATAATTATCATATCATAGTCTTTGTATAATGCAGGTGCAGGATTTAAATCAGCTTCATGTATATATTCGGAGTAATTATTTATCAGGTAAGAAGTGTTATCTGATTCACCTCCTTCACTGATTATTACAATGGCAGTTTTTTTATTTTCCTGCTTTATTGGCAGATTGTTGTATTCATCCTTTACAAGGGTAATGGATTCATCAGCTAATCTGGAAGCAATTTCATATGCTTCAGCAGAATGAATTTCAGAATATGGATTTTCTGAATAATTATGCCTTTTCTCAAACAGCCCGAGATTTTTTTTTGCATCAAGAATTTTCTTTGCCGAATGATTTATTCTTTCTTCGGAAATTATTCCGTTTTTCACGGCAGATTCAATTGCATCGATGGTTTTCTTTTCATCCAGCGGCATTAATATAAGGTCAATTCCAGCCTTTACGCACATTAGGGCTACTTCAGGGACTGAATAATATTTGGTTATACCTTTCATATTCAAAGCATCCGTGACAACAAGTCCGTTGAATCCGATTTTGTCAATCAGTAAATTCTGTACGATATTTGCAGAAAGGGAAGCGGGTATCTGCATGTTGCTTTCAAGCTCAGGAAATGACAGATGAGCAATCATAACGGATTTAACTCCGTTTTTAACGGCGTTGCGGAACGGCACAAGTTCAATATTCTCAAGCCTGTCCATTGGAAATTTCAATACAGGCAGATCCTTGTGTGAGTCAATATCCGTATCTCCGTGTCCCGGGAAATGTTTTGCGGTGGCAATAACACCTCCGTCCTGCAACCCCTTAATCATAGCCTCACTCATCACGGATACAAGCTCCGGCTCTTCACCGAATGAACGTACGTTTATTATCGGATTGTCAGGATTATTGTTAACATCACATACAGGGGAATAATTTTGATGTACACCAAGAATTTTCATTTGTCTGGCTATCTCTGATCCCATCCTGTAACAAAGCTCATAATTACCTGCAGCTCCTATAGCCATATTGTTCGGGAAAATTACCCCGTCTGTTACACGCATTTTAATGCCGCGTTCAAAATCTGCCGATATGAGAAGCGGTGTCTCTGCAAATGACTGTAACTTGTTTGAAAGCCATACATAGTCGTCAATACTTCCTTTAAAGAATATAAGTCCCCCGATTTTTTCTTCGCTACATAATCTTTTAAGACGAAGCATTTCAGATGAATTTTCGTTTCTGTCGCTGAAATTTTCCGGTATAACACTTGAAATGATCATCTGGGCAATCTTTTCCCTTAGACTCATACTATCAATCAAATTCGTTTTCACTTCAGGGACTACTCCCAAAGATCTTGTTATCAGAATGAAATATATTATACAGGCAATAATTTTTTTCATAATACAAATTTAATTATGTATGTTCTAATTACAATATATTTATGTATATATTTGTAGAAGACTACAACCATATCTAACAGTTTTCAGTTTTAATTTTTCTATATTTTGTCAAATATTTTTTATAAACTTAATCCCGTTTACCTATACCGTACCATAAACTAAATTACCAGCAAAAAAGGCAAATTAAAACAAGCCCGGTTTAAATACTACCAGGAACTTCAAAATGTTATGATAGTTCGCTGAAGACATGACATCACCCCCAAGACATTCCACCACAAATGGCTAAAGCAATATAAAAGCTTCGGTAATGACCATAATGCTCTTGTGAAGCACTGCCTAATAGCTCTGATTAAACATCCTAACTCTACAACTCCTCATACCGT